>Ga0228535_1001466_pt1 | contig 35544 bp, 39 predicted proteins | sample SJ1metagenome_FD_168457 | JGI IMG/M metagenome (GOLD analysis project Ga0228535, IMG submission 168457) | Enriched culture of PCE-dechlorinating microbial communities from Ithaca, New York, USA - SJ1 | ecosystem: Engineered > Modeled > Simulated communities (microbial... > Unclassified | place...
TCTATCATGCAAATAACCTCGTTGGTTTGGTTTTGATATGTGCCTTCACAATACATATCTATCTGAATCAACGAGGTTTCTCAACTGTTTTTGCCGAATATAACCTTGCCCGTCGCGGAGCTTGGGTCTCCGGGAAACACCGGATCACAATAAATATTCCATTTATCCGCCGGTGTGCTATATATCCGGCAAAATAAAAAAAATCCGGTGCCGATATGAAAAAATATAAAAGCGCCCGACATGTCGGGACAATCTTCATCCTGGCCGCTTTATGCCTCCTGTGTTCCTGTGTGGACCGGATCGCGGAAAAACCGGCCTTCGCCCTGAAAGAGGTTTCTTTAACCCTCCATTCGATGAAGGAGTTGAAGGCCCTGCTGACCGTCGAGGTCAAAAACCCCAACAAGTTCGCTTTGAATTTTAAATCGTTGGAGTATCGCTTCGTGCTGGATCAACAGGAGGCGGGAAAAGGCGTTTACGCCGAACCGTTTCAGGTACCCGCTTCATCCGCCAGGGAGATCACCATCCCCCTGACCATCGGATTCGATGACATGGGCACCTGCTTCAAATCATTTATCCTGGGAAAGGATGTCCCCTACAAAGTCGAAGGAACCGTTCATCTCAAGCTGCTCTGGGGCAGTGTCAAAATCCCCTTCGCCAAGGAAGGGCACCTCAACATCAAGTCATAAATGGTGCCGCCGGGCGCCCGGCATCAAGACTGGCCCAGCTTCATCAGCAGTAAAGACGCCACGGTCATCAGGATTCCGGCCGCCTTCAGCCAGGTAAGTCTTTCCCCGTAGACGATGGACGCCAGGATATTGGCGATGACGAAGTTCATCCCGACAACGGGAATGATCAGGGACAAGGGACCGATCTCCATGGCCTTCAGAAGAGTATAAAAGGCTCCGAAATTCACGAGCCCCATAATAAACCCGATCAGCAGGGCCTCACCGTAATGGGGGCTGGCGCCCCCTTTTTCAAAAGGCTTCCGCAATCCCAGGGAGAACAGCATGCTGAGCGTATAGGTCAGGGCGATAAAGGCCATCTGATTCGTGTAGAGGGCGGCGAACTTGCTGGAAACCGCCGCCACAGCCCCGGAAAGCACGGCGAGAACGATCAGGACGAGCCCCTTGCGGATATTTCCGTATTCGCGTTTTTCCTCCTCGGAAAACCGGGTCAGTGTCAGAATGACGCCGATGGCCAGGACGATTCCGGCGATCTGGTAGGGGTTCAGCCGATCCTGGAAATAGACTACGGAAAAGATCACCACCAGGACGGCGCTCATCCGCGTCACGGGATAGACGACCGTCGTCGGAAGGTACCGGAGGGCTTCGATGGTCACGATCGTATCGACGAAAAAGGTCAGGCTGTTGATCAGGGAAAGGAGCAGAAGCCAGGGCAGGTTTTTCAGGACCTCATCCGAACCGAACCAGAGAAAGGTGCTGATGAGGGCCACCGTTCCCATGAAGGACAGGGTGGTCCACGCGGTGTTGCAGTTCCTCTGTGCCGACACCTTGTAGAGGAAGCGCTGCATCCCGTAGAGAAAGAAGCAGATTAGCGTCAGGGAAAACCAGTTCATCATTTTCCACCCGGGTGCAGGTTCTCTTCCGGAAACATTCCGCCGCCGGTTTCATGATTCATCTTTCCGTCCGGTCCCCCGGATATCACAACGGCCGTCCCAAACCGAGAAACGACCTGATATGAGAAACAGCCCGGCAAATATAAAAGCCGTAAAGACCGTCCCGGTCCGCGGCTTCCCGGGTGATGCCGTTCGCCTTCTCCACGAGAAAGGAATAAATCTCGACCCGGTCCCCGAAAACATCCCGGAGCACGCGATCCGTTTCCTGCCGGCGGACCGAAACCCGCCCGGGGTCTCCATAGGGGTCGCTGCTGTCCTCGTTGCCGCCGAAATCGTCGACCAGCAGGACCCGGTAGGGTTCCGGGAGGGACAGTTTGTCGGAAACCAGCCGCCAGAAGCGAATATCCGCCTTGTGAAAACCCATGTCCGAGGAATTGGCGACGATAAACGGGTTCCTGGTTCCCGGCACCGCCTGGGAGAGGGTCACCGCATCGATACGCCAATCCTCCAGGCGGCCCGCGATCACGGACGTCGCTTCCGCATAATGATCCGTTGCGATCAGCACCTGTACGGAGGGAGATTCGTTCAAATCCTGCAGAAGGGTCCGCCACCGGATGTCGATCCGGCACTGGTCGAAGTACCGGTCCAGCAGATAGGATACCGCGCCTTGAATGGTTTCATCCGGATGGGGATCTTCCGGGGCATGAAGCCCCAGATCCCGGATGCGGTCCGTGAGCACCCCCAGGTATCCCCGGCCGGTGGTGCTCCCCTCCACCCAGGTCGGATAGACGATCTCGTCCCAGAAGAAGGCTTCAGAGGCAACTCCCAACTTGACGAGACCGCTTTTTTCCAGCACCGGAACCAGTTTTTCCGACTTGCCGAATTCGACGGCCGTCAGGCTGAGAGTCCCGGAAAAGTCAAAAACGATGAGATCAAGCGACTGTTTCATCGGGCTCCCGCCGGCCGCACCGGTCGTTTTCGCAACGCCCCCCGGATGATTTCATCCAGGTCCCTCGCCGCCCGGAAGGGATCGGCATCGGCACAGATCGCGGACACCACGGCGAGGCAATCCGCCCCCGCCAGAACAACCGCTTCCGCATTGGCCGCGTTGAGCCCCCCAATGCCGACCAGGGGGTGTCTTGAATAGGCCCTGATCCTGGCCAGCCCTTCCAGGCCCCACATGCCTTTCGTGTCCGTTTTCGTCGGCGTTTCAAAGACCGGGCTGACCCCCAGGTAATCGACATCCAGATCCTGGGCGGAAACGACGTCCTCCCAGGTTTCCACGGAAAGTCCGATGAGGAACGAAGGGCCGAGGATCCTCCTGGCCGTTTCGTAAGGCATGTCGTCCTGTCCCACATGAACGCCGTCGGCCCCCGCGGCGAGCGCCACATCCACCCTGTCGTTGATGATCAGGGGGATATCCAGGGGCAGAAGGATTTCTTTGACCCGCTTTGCCAGATCGATGAACGCCCTTGTCGACGTGTCCTTTTCCCGGAGCTGGACATACCGGACCCCGCCCGAAACGGCCCGGGAAACCACCCATTCGATGCTCCGGCCTCCGCAGAGTTCCCGGTCCGTCACCAGATAAAGCCCCTCCATTATACGCCCTCCACTTTGATTCGCGCCATGTCCCTCTCCGCCAGGCCGTAAAGCGCATCCACGAACCGGACCTGGAAACTGCCGGGCCCCGGGCAATCTTCACCGGCAATCTCCCCGGTGATCCCCATCACGGCCATGGCGCAAACCGCGGCCATGAACGAATCCTTCTCCACGGCGGCAAAAGCGCCGCATAAAGCCGTCGCGGTACAACCAAGACCCGTCACCTTCGGCATCATGGGATGACCGTTTCGCACCTGGAAAGCCCGTGCGGAATCGACGATATAGTCGATCTCGCCGCTGACGCAGATCACCGCGCCGAGATCAAGGCCAAGCTGCTTTGCAACATTCAGGGCATGATGGGAAGAGTCCAGGCTGTCCACTCCCCTGGTCCTGGTCATCCCGTCGGCCATCGCCATGATCTCGGAGGCATTGCCCCGGATAATCGCCGGTGTCGCCGTCTTCACCAGTTCCCGGGCCGTCCGGCTCCGGTAAGGCGTAGCGCCCGCCCCCACCGGATCAAAGACGATGGGGACACCTTTCTCCCGGGCCGCCTTCATGGCCAGCCCCATCGATTTCACCCAGGGACGGCTCAAAGTCCCGATGTTGATCACCAGGGCCCCGGCGATACCGACCATGTCGGAGACTTCCTCACCGGCGTGCGCCATGACCGGAGACGCTCCCAGGGCCAGCAACGCGTTGGCCGTATTGTTCATCACCACATAATTCGTGATGTTATGGACAACCGGCGACATCCCGTGGATTTTTTCAATATTTTCCCAGATCTGCTCCGGTTTTACCTCCATGTTCCTCTCCCTTCACCACCCGGCTGTTTACTTCGCCGGTAACCGTTTCCACAGTCCCGCCCGGTATCGTTTTCCCATGAAAATACCCGAGATGACACCCGCCGCATCGGCCCCCATGTCGGCGAAAGAAAACATCCGTCCGGGCACATACATCTGCCCGACCTCCAGCAGCACGCCCAGCGATACCAGGCCTGCAAACAAAAGGACGCTCCGTCTCGGGCTCTTCATGACCAAAGCGGGAAGCAGGGCAAGCCAAAGGTAGGCGAAAAAATGACCGACCTTGTCGATACCGCGGACGCCGATGGGCACTTCGGCATGAGGGTACAGAGAAAGGACTGTGACGGCCACGATGGAAAAGCCCCACAGGGCATATATAAAGGGGGAATATTTTCCTTCCGCGTCGAGAGACAAAGACATCCCGGCTCCTTTCCGCGCCGATCGACTTGCCGATTCACTTAAATACGATTGTTCTAAGGTACGGACAAATGATTTGTCAACACGAAAGGCGATGTGTTATAGCCCTTCTCATCTTCGGACGCCTGAACCGTCATCCATGGCAATCGCGCCGCAGACCGGTTTCATCGCCGGCCGTGCACGGCTGCCGGATCCGGTTCATCTTCCAGGATAATTCATTCTTTTAAGGAAGGACAATTATGGCGGACTTGATTGGCGAGGACGATTTTGCCGAACTGCAATCCATGATGATTCTGGAATCCATCCAGTTGGAAGCGATCGTTAACCTCCTGGAACGGAAAGGCATCCTGTCGAAAAAAGAACTGGAAGAAGAGATCCGGCAGATTCAGAATTCTCTGGATTCAATCCTGTAAACAGACACCTCCAGATGGGCAAGGAAACAGAAAAGGCGGGCTTAGCCCGCCTTTTCTGCTGAAATGACAGATCGTTTCCGCTTAATGGGCGCCCTTGCGCTTGGGAGGCCGGTAACTGATGGCAATCAGGAAGCCCAGGCCCAGGATACCCGCCGCCACGTAGAGGGCAATTCCCTTGATCGCCGGGATACTGAAAACCAGGGGACCGAACACGCCGGCGCAGCCCCACGCCGTCAGCATGATTCCATAGACCTTACCGATGTAGCCGGGGCCGAAAGAGTCGGCCGCAAAGGCGGGCATCGTTGCAAATCCACCGCCATAGCAGGCCAGCAGATAACAGGCAATGACCGTAAAGAGGAACACGCCGGCCACCTGGGGCAGGTAGATATAAAGCAGGGCCTGGGTGATGAACATGATGATAAAGACATTCTTCCGGCCGATGTAATCGGACACGGAGGCCCAGAAGAGACGGCCCAGACCGTTGAAGATCGAAGCATAGGCCAGGATGGATCCGCCGGCGACGGCCAGGACCTTCGGATCGGTGATTCCCTGGGTTTTCCCGATCAGATCCTGCGCCATGGGAGACAGTTGGGAGAGCAGACCCAACCCGGCGGAAACGTTCAGGAACAACATGCCCCAGAGCATCCACCACTGGGGGGTCTTCACGGCTTCGTCAAAAGAAAACGAATCGGCGGCGGAAACACTGGATGCGGCCGGTTTGAAACCTGCGGGAAGCCATCCCTGGGGGGGGTTTTTATAGACCTGGGCAGCGCCCGTCACCAGAACCAGGAAAATCACACCCCAGATATAGAAGGTGGTGGCAACCCCGATGGAATTCACCATGGCGGGAGCGATTTTCCCCATGAAGAACGCGCCGGCGCCGAAGCCCATCACGGCGAGACCCGTGACCAAGCCGCGTTTATCCGGGAACCAACGGATCAGGGTCGCGATCGGCGTCACGTAGCCGAAGCCGTTTCCCAGGCCGCCGATGACACCGTATCCGATGTAGAGCAGCCAGATGCTTCCGATCTGATCCGCCAGGCCGCCCAAAAGCGTTCCGATACCAAAAAGAACGCCGCCGATCGTGGCGACAAAACGGGGTCCCTTCTTGTCAACCAAGCTGCCGCCGAAAGCCGCGGAGATGCCGATCACCGCCATGATGATCATCATGGTCGCCTGAACCCCGGGTTCGCTCCATCCATGGGACGTCATCAGGGGCTTCTTGAAAACGGACCACGCGTAAACCGTCCCCAGGCACAGCTGCATCACGATTGCCGCAATGGCAATCCACCATCTCTTCCCTTCCAAATTCTCGTTACTCATCCTTTTTCTACCCTCCCCTTTTCGTTTTCGTTAATCAATTTATGTCCCCTTGTCTTCCCCAATGGAAGAAATGAACCCCTTCGGCAGGAACCGAGACGGTTCCTGGGCGCCGGAGAAACCGGGCCGGAAGGGTTTCCTTTCCCGCCATGACATTCCGCGCCGGGCTCCGTCAGCCCCCTGGAAACCCTCCGATCCAGAAAGACCGAAACGGCACGGAATTCCGGGACAAACATTTCCAGGGGATAAGAGCTCTTGAGGGAAAAGCTCATCTGCAAAGTATCTCAAAGGGAGTATCTATCTCCTGCCTGGGATGCCCGGAGTCAATTTTTTAAAAGGATGGGCGTTGCTATCGCACAGATAAGCATGAAAAGTCAACAGGAAAAGATGGTTCCCCGAAAACGGCGGGAACCATCTTATGAATGGAACGCGGATACGTGACCGGCTGAACGGGATGAGCAGGTAAAAATCCCGCGGAGAAAACGTGCTTCGGCGCCGGCTATTCTTTTTTCCGATGTTTTACGAAAGCACCGGCCCCCAGGATGATCAGGATCAACGGCAGGAGGTAGGCTCCCAGGACATGCAGGTTCAGTCCCCAGTTCTTGATCAGAAAAAAGAGGATCCCGACAACGAGAATCAGCCAGCCGCCGATGTCCTTGATTTTCTGCATCAACATACCGAACGCGATCACCAGCAGCAGGATGGGCCAGCTCATGCCGAACCCGTAAATCCCCATATTATCGAGAATGATAAGACACCCCAGGGTAATGAGGATCAATCCTCCGGTCACGATATCCATTTTTTTCCTGATATTCATGAAATTACCTCCGTCTCGGTGCGTCCGGTTCCGTTTACTCCTTGTCCGTCTTTTCCATCAGTTTTATGAAAGGTTTGAACAGATCGATGGGAACGGGGAAAATCGTCGTCGAATTGTTTTCGGCGGAAACCTGCACCAGGGTCTGCAAGTAACGCAACTGCAGCGAGATGGGCTGGGTGGCGATCACCGACGCCGCATCGGTCAGTTTCTGGGCCGCCTGGAATTCTCCCTCTGCGTTGATCACCTTCGCCCTTCTTTCTCTTTCCGCCTCCGCCTGCTTGGCCATGGCCCGTTTCATTTCCTCGGGAAGATCAATGTGCTTCACCTCTACAACGGTTACCTTGATCCCCCAGGGCTCGGTACTGCGATCCAGGATCTCCTGGATATTGAGGTTGATTTTTTCCCGCTCCGCCAGGATTTCGTCCAGCTCGAACTGGCCGCAGACACTCCGGAGGGTGGTCTGGGCCAGCTGGGACGTGGCGTAGAGGTAATTCTCCACTTCCACGACGGCTGAATTCGCATCGACAACCCGGAAGTAAACAACCGCGCTTACCTTGATGGACACGTTGTCCCTGCTGATGACATCCTGCGACGGCACGTCCATGGTGATCGTTCTCATGTCGACCTTCACCATCTTATCCACGATGGGAATCAGGATGATGATACCGGGACCCTTTGTCGCGATAAGCCGGCCCAACCGGAAGATCACCGCCCTTTCGTATTCGTTGAGGATCCGGATCGCGGACGCGAGAAACATGACGACAAGAACAATCAGGACAATCATGGTATAATCCAGCATAAAAACCTCCTTCAGTCTATTTCTTCCACGTTAAGGGTCAATCCCTCCACGGTTTTCACACGAATGCGCTTCCCTTCCTCGATCCGGCGGTCGCTCACGGCGTTCCAGTATTCCCCCTTAATGAGCACTTTGCCCTGTTCGGAAACCTCCGTCACGGTCACGCCCTCGACGCCTTCCATCCCTTCCTTGCCCGTGTGTTTCCTCCTCAACTGGGCCTTGACGACCAGGCTGATCACCGCGGCAAAGAACAGGGACAGAATCGTCACGGTCGGCACCAGGACCTGCAGGGATACCCTCATGGCCGGCTCCGACGAATCGTAAAGAAGAAGGGACCCCATAACGAGCGAGACGATCCCCCCGACCGTCAGCAGGCCGTGACTGATGATCTTGATCTCCGCAATGAACAGAATCACGGCAAACAGGATCAGCAGGACGCCGGCATAATTCACCGGCAGGGTCTGGAGGGCGAAGAAGGCCAGAATCAGGGACATCCCCCCGATCACGCCGGGCAAAATGACCCCCGGGTTGGCAAATTCGAAATACAGGCCCGCCAGTCCCACAAGCAGCAAAATGTAGGCGATGTTGGGATTGCTGACAACCGAAAGTATCCGCAGACGCATGCCCATGTCCTTCTGCCGGATCAGGGCGTTGCGGGTTTTCAGAATCCTCTCCCCTTTCGAGGTTTCAACACGCCGGTTATCCAACTGGACAAGCAACTGATGAACATCGGAAGCCACGACATCGATCACTCCCAGCCGAAGGGCTTCCTCGGCCGTAATGGATTCGCTCTTCAACACCGAGTTCGCCGCCCATTCCTCGTTCCGGCCCCTTTTTTTTGCAATCCCTTTTACATAGGCCACCGCATCTTTTTCCACCTTCTCGGCCATCGTCTTGTCCATCTGGCCGCCGATCCCGATCCCGACCGGATGGGCCGCCCCGATGTTCGTCCCGGGCGTCATGGCGGCAACGTGGGCGGCAATCGTGATGATAACCCCGGCGGATGCCGCCCGGGCGCCTGCAGGATGGACAAATACAATCACCGGGAGGGGGGCGTTGAGAATCCCCTTGGCAATTTCCCGCATGCTCGAATCAAGTCCCCCCGGTGTATCCAGGAGGATGATCAGCCCATCGGAAGATCGGCCCGAAGATTCCTGGATGCTTTGCAGGAGGTACTCTGCGATGGGCGGGGTGATCGTGGCATCGACGGTGACGACATCGAAGACGGGTTGCTTTTCGGCACCCCATGCCGAACCGTACGTCCCGAAAAAAATGCAGAGCATGAAAACGACGATCCACCTGACGATGCCTTGTTCGTTTTTCTTCATCCCATTTACTCCTTGGACTCCCGGCAGAAACCTATGCATCCGCCCCTTTATCCAATCGTTTCATGATCTGCTGGACATCTTCCCAGACCTGTTTTTTGGCGGACGGGTTCCGCAGCAGGTAGGCCGGATGATACGTCGGCATGAGAGGAATACCGTGATAGTCGTGAAACCTCCCTCGCAAAACCGTAATGGGAACGTCGTTTTTTAAAAGGGTATGGGCGGCAAAGGTGCCGAGGGCGCAGATGGCTTTGGGCGCAATCGCCTCCAGTTGCCTGACCAGGAACGGTTCGCACAGCTGGATTTCTTCCGGAAGGGGGTTGCGGTTACCCGGGGGGCGGCACTTGAGAATGTTGCAGATGTAGACATCCGCCCGGCTGAAGCCCATCGCCTCGATGATCTTCGTCAGTAATTGTCCCGCACGGCCGACAAAGGGCCGCCCCTGCAGATCTTCATCCGCTCCCGGAGCCTCGCCGACGAAAACGACTTCGGCATGGTCGCTCCCCTCACCAAAAACGAGATTCTTTCTTTTTTCGCAAAGGGAACAGCGCCGGCAGTCTCCCAGTTCTTCACGGACGTCCTGGAGGGTCTCTTTTTGAAACATCTGCGTGCCCGGAAGTTTATCGGTCATAGGTGCGTCCTTGCCCGGCGTGAGATAAGACAGGGGCCGCATCCTCTCCCGGTCCAGAATAACGGACATCGTAAGAGAATCGACGATTTGCATAAATTCGGCGGCAAGGTCCTGCCTGGCGGCCATGGGCTCTCCGTCTTCACTAATAACGAGGATGGGCAACCCGCATGGCGCGAATCCGGTCCAGAATCCGGTTGGCCACATCCCCTTTGTCCATGAGAGGCAGCGCTTCTATCCCCCCGTCACGATCCAGGATCTGGATAATGTTGGTATCCGTCTGGAAACCAGCCCCTTCCTGGGTCAAATCATTGGCGACGATCATGTCCATCCTTTTCGCCGCCAGCTTCGCCTTGGCATTCTCGACAAGGTTCTCCGATTCCATGGCGAACCCGACGAGGATACGGTCCCCCTTCTGCCTGCCGATCTCGGAGACGATGTCGGGATTTCTGACCAGTTCGATGGTAAGCGGCCCCTCCTTCTTCTTGATCTTGGAGGAAGATACCGCGGCGGGACGATAATCCGCAACAGCCGCCGCCTTGATGACCACGGTCGCCCTCTCCAGGTGGGCCATCACGGCATCCCGCATTTCCACCGCCGTCGAAACGGAAATAAACCGCACCCCAACGGGCCGTTCCAATGCGGAAGGGCCGCTGATGAGGGTCACCTGGGCGCCTCTGCGCTTCGCCATTTTGGCAAGGGCATAACCCATCTTCCCCGAAGAATGATTGGAAATGAAACGGACGGGATCGAAGGGCTCACGGGTCGGCCCCGCCGTCACCAGAATCCGTTCTTCCGAAAGATCTTGATCCGTCAGCGTTGTTTCAATGGCCTCCATGATCTCCGGCACTTCGGCAAGCCTTCCCGGGCCGGTCACCTTGCAGGCCAGTTCGCCGTAGCCCGGTTCGACAAACCGGTATCCCAGAGTCGACAATCTCGAAATATTTTCCTGAACGATGGGATTGGCGTACATATTCATGTTCATGGCGGGGCAGATGAGCACGGGGGCCTTGGTGGCCATGACGACGGTGGTCAACAGATTGTCGGCGATCCCCGAGGCGATCTTGCCGATCACATTGGCCGTCGCCGGGGCGATCACCGCAATGTCCGCAAATTCGGCGAGGGAAATGTGGGCGATATCGAAGTCCTTGATCAGGGAAAACATGTCCGTGAACACGGGATTCTGAGACAATGTCTGGACGGTCATGGGGGTCATGAATTCCCGGGCGTGTTCCGTCATGACTACCTTGACATGGGCCCCTCTCCGGATGCATTCCCGAATCAGTTCCCCGGTTTTATAGGCCGCAATACCACCGGTCATCCCCAGAAGAACATTTTTACCCTTCAGCATCTTATCATCTGCTCCGGAATCGTTTTTTTGACAGGCAAAAAACTATAGCAACAAAGAAGGACAACTTCAAGGCGAATTGTCGGAAGGTCCCTTTCCTGGTGATTTCGACTTGCAAAAACCAAGGAAAATCAATATATGAGGGCGACGAAAAGACGGGCCGGATAAAGCCCGCAACCATTGGACATCTTGGGAAACCTGTTTCGGGAGGGGAAATATGTCCTATTTGAATAGATCGCTTAAGAAGGGAAATCTCATGAAAAAACTCAGCCCGTACATTCTGGCCGGCGCCGCCGTCCTGATTCTGATAGCCACCGTTTTTTTTGTTCTGTCATTCTTCGGGGGAGACGGCCCCTCGATCAAGATGACGCCGGACATCAAGGCGATCGGGCGGGATCAGGCTTTTACCGTCACGTTCACCGACGGAAAAAGCGGCCTCAAAAAAACGCTGATCACGCTGACCCAAAACGGAAAAACCCAGATCCTTTCTTCCATTTCCCACCCAAAGAAAGGAATCCTTTCCCAGAACATCCACGTCAAGCTCGACCCCATGGCGATGAAACTCGTCGACGGTCCCGCAACGCTGCAGATCACCGCCGAAGGCTTCTCCCTGCGCGGGAACAAGGCATCCGTGGTGAGATCGGTTCATGTCGATGTCATACCGCCCCAGATATTTCTGCTCAACACCATGAATCACGTCAACCCGGGCGGGGTGTGCGTCATCTTGTACCGGACCTCCGAACCGGTCGTGGAAAGCGGCGTTTTCGTCAACCAGACCTTTTACAGGGCCTACCCCCTCACGGTATCCGGCAGGCCCTGTCATGTCTGTTACTTCGCGATCCCCATGGACGCAAGCGACCAGGAACCGCAGGTCCGGGCCTTTGTGAAGGACGCGGGGCAGAACGAAACCTCCGCATCCGTTCAATTCATCCTCAAGAAAAAATCTTTCAGGAGCGACAAGGTCGGCCTGAGCGACAACTTCCTCCAGCAGAAAATGCCGGATTTCCAGACGGCGGTCCCCGAACTGCGGGGGAAAACCCTCCTGGACACCTTTATCCATGTCAATACGGTCATGCGGGCTGATAACCTGAAAACCATCCAGGCCCTCTGTCAGAAATCCCAACCCAAAGCGCTCTGGGAAGGAACGTTTCTACGAATGAAGGACGGCGCCCCCATGGCCCTCTTCGGGGATCGTCGGCAGTGGCTTTCCGGGGGTCAGGAAATCGGGGAAAGTATCCATGAAGGGATCGATCTGGCCTCGACCGAAAAGGCGCCGGTTCAAGCGGCCAATCATGGCCTCGTCATTTTCTCGGGCCCTCTGGGTATCTACGGCAACACGGTCGTCATCGATCACGGCCTGGGCCTGATTTCTTTGTACGGCCACTTGAGTTCCATCCAGGTCAAGGAAGGACAAGCGGTCAAACTGGGGGATGTCATCGGAAATTCGGGCATGTCCGGCCTGGCCGGCGGGGACCACCTGCACTTCGGTATCATGGTGGGAGGACAGTTCGTCAACCCCATTGAGTGGTGGGATCCTCACTGGATCGCCGACAACGTCAAGAAAAAGGTGGATGTTTCCTTCTGAAGAAGATCAGGTTTTGTCGATGTCACGGTGGTGGACGCTGGCGGGATAGTTCCAGGCGCACAGCTCCATGCACAGGCGGTTCGCCATGACCACGGAACGGTGACGGCCGCCGGTGCACCCCAGGGCGATATTGAGGCGGGACTTCCCCTCCCGTTCATACAGGGGAAGAAGATATCCGATCAGATCCGTCATTTTTTCCACGAATTGGGCGCTTTCCGGCAAAGAAAGAACATAATCCCGAACTGCCGGGTCATACCCGGCAAGGGGCTTCAGGTCTGCAACAAAGTAGGGGTTGGCAAGAAAGCGCACATCGAGAATGATGTCCGCATCCACGGGAATACCGTAACGATAGCCGAACGAGGTCACATAAACAAGAAGCCGCTTCATCCCTCCTTCGATCGCATAGGCCCGCTGGATGACATCCTTGAGTTGGTGAACATTCAGCGTGGTTGTATCGACGACCCAGTCGGCCATCTTTTTCAGGGGAGCGAGCTTCTCCCGTTCCAGCCGGATTCCCTCCATAACCGTCCCCTGAGGAGACAGCGGGTGGACCCGCCGCGTTTCACTGAACCGGTTAACCAGAACATCATCGGTCGAATCCAGGAAAAGGATTTCGATGGTATAACCCTGCTGTTTCAATCTCTTGAAAATTCTTTGGTATTGATCGAGAAATCTTTTTTCCCGGAGATCCATGACCAGGGCCACCTGCGCAATGCTCAGTTCCGGTGCCGCCTGGATGCTGAGGAATTTCGGCAGGAGCACGACAGGGAGGTTATCCACACAGTAAAACCCGATGTCCTCCAAGGCACGCATAACCGTACTTTTTCCCGAACCGGCCATCCCGGTAATAATGACGATGCGAACGGCTTTCACGCAATCTCCTTTCCTGCGGCGACGGCCTGCACCCAGTTTTCGACGAGTGCCGGCGCATCCCCGCACACGACAGGGGAAGGGAACGTCGAGAACGGCAGGGCAACTTCCATGATGTGACGCGGCCTCCCTTCCCCCGGTTCTTCCGCTTTCATCCTCAATTCACACCACAAATCAAGGGGGGATTCCGGCTGTATCCGCAAGATGCCCGGACAGGTGCGGCTTTCCACGACGCCCACTCCCCGGAGGGCAATGACGTCCCGGGCGGTTCCGTACCCCCGGCCGTGGAGTTTGCCGCCTCTCTTCTCCACTTCCAGAAGATCATCCGCAACCCAGATATGCCCTCTTCGCGCCAACTCCAAACCGCAGGTGGTTTTTCCCACACCGGCATATCCGGTGATCAGGAGCCCCAGTCCGTAAAGATTGACCAAGACACCATGAATCACCACGATTTCCAATATTTTTTCACGGATTAGACCGGTGAATCGACTCAGCAAATAAGGCCCGCTATAGGATGAGCTGAAGAGGGCGATATGATTTTGTTCGCAGAACCGCCTGACTTCTTCAGGCGGTTCCCGGTTTTCGGCAAAAGCCAGGCAGGAACACTCCTCTTCCCGAACCCGGTTCAGAAATTTTTCCCGTTCCCGGCGGAGGCGCAAATCATCCGCATCCCGGCCGGACAGGATCAGAAAGCTTCCCCGGGGAACACGCCCCGGGGCGGTATTTCCAGAGGCCGGCAGACAAAGGGGACAGGAGCGGCCGATCCCCCTCCGGACGGGAAGATGAAAGAATTCACGGACACCCAGCCTTTCTTCCGATCCCCTGAGCAGGACTCTGATCGATTTTACTGCCAACAGGCACCTTTACCCCGTCATCCTTAACAGGTGTCATCCTTCTCGGAAATGATCCTGTACAGTTCATCCGAAGTCCTGGCTTCCATCAGGCGCTTCCTGAACTGGACATCTTTGAGCATGCGCGAAAGCTTGGCAAGGGTCTTCAGATGCTGGCCCGTCGACTGTTCGGGAGCGACAAGCAGAAAGAAGAGGTGGGCAGGCTTGCCGTCCATGGCTTCAAAGGGAACGCCTGCCTCGCTTTTCCCGAAGGCGATATACATGTCGTCCAGATCCGCCAGCTTGCCATGGGGTATCGCGATCCCGTCGCCGATCCCCGTCGTTCCGAGTTTTTCCCTCTCCAGGAGGGCTTTGACCATGGCTGAATGGTTAAATTTGACATTCCCGTATGCAAAAAGGGAACACAGTTCGGAGAGCACATCCTCCTTGTCTTTTGACCGCAGAGACGTGGAAATGAACTCCTTCTTGAGCATATCGACGATCTTCATTTCACATATCCCGCCGATCAGCCGTTCGTTTCGATCACCGCCAGTGAACCGTCCTCCCGGCGATACATGACGTGAACATTCTCCGTGCCCGTGTCACGGTAAACGACAAAAAAATTCTTCGTCTCTTCCATCTGCAGGACCGCGTCTTCCAGAGACATGGGGGCAAGCAGCACTTTCTTGGTTTCCACCACGCGGGAACCGGTCATTTCCTCCGCTTCTTCTCCCGCCGCTTCACTACCTATGGATTCGGCTTCCTTCAACCCGGCCTTGTGCGTGCGGGTTTTTTCCCGGTGTTTTTTCAACTGGCGCTCCAGCTTGTCGACCGCGTTATCGATCGCCAGGCGCATGTCCTTCGCTTCCTCCTTGCTGTTGATATTCAAACCGTCGGCTTGCAGACCGATATCAGCCGTATTCCTGAATTTTTCAACTTGCAGAACAACACGGGCCTCGGCGGGGGCATCGATGTACTTATCCAGTTTTTTCATCTTTTCTTCCACATATTCCTTCTGCCAGGATTCGTCTTCCCCGTTTCGCAAGGTCACTGTAAGTCTCATTATGTCATCCTCCTTAAATTTTCATTGCGCCCATTTTCCCGTTGATTCGCGAGGGCGGATGAAATTTCTTCACTGAAGCGTTGGCCATATAGTGTTGTTATCGAAAAAAGTCAATCTTTTATGTGGGTAAGACCACTTTCTTACGCCTTGACGAGGGGAGGATTCCGAGCATATCCCGGTATTTCGCCACGGTCCTCCTGGCAATGGTGATTCCCTCGCCCTTCAACAGCTTGACAATGTCCTGATCACTGAGCGGCTTCTGTCCATCCTCTTCACCGATAATCTTCCGGATTTTCTCTTTCACGCTCTTGGACGCGATGTCCTCTCCGTTTACCGTCTGGATGCTGCTGCTGAAGAAGTACTTCAGCTCGAAAATACCCCGGGGAGTCAGCATGTATTTGTTGGTCGAAACACGGCTGATGGTCGATTCGTGCATCTGCACGTCATCGGCTACCTGCCTGAGGATAAGGGGTTTCAGGTAATGGATGCCCCTGTCGAAAAACTCCCGCTGGAACTGGACAATACTCTGGGCCACTTTCTCGACGGTTCTCTGCCTCTGCTCGATGCTCTTGATCAACCAGTTCGCCGACTGAACCCGTTCCCGAACGTACTGCTTGCCTTCCTCCGCCTTCGCCCCCTTTTTCAATCCCCCCATCACTTCCTTGTAGAGATTGTTGATCCGTAGCCTCGGCAAACCGTCTTCATTCAAGACAACCCGGTAATCATTCCCCTGCTTGACAATGAACACATCCGGCACAATGGGCTGCACCCGTTCCTGTGAAAAGACACTGCCCGGTTTCGGATCCATACTGCTGATCATGGACACCAGTTCCAATACTTCCTGCAGGGAGATTTTCAGCTTCCGGCTGATGTTGACGTAGTTTTTCTTTTCCAGGTCCTTCAGATGATTCCGAATGATCGTTTGCAGCGCCTCGTTGGACGGATCGATCATCTTCGCCTGAATAAGGAGGCATTCCTGAAGGTTCCGGGCCGCAATGCCGGGGGGATCAAATTCCTGGATTTTCTTCAGCACCGCTTCGATAAAGGAAACATCCATGCCGAGAATTTCGGCCAGTTCCTCGAGGGTGACAGCCAGATACCCGTTCGGATCGAGATTGCCGATGATCTGCTCCCCCACCCGCACCTCGTCTTCCGTCAGGCGGGACAGCTTGAGCTGCCAGGACAAGTGATCCAAAAGCGAGGGCACGGACGTGAGCACGTTGTCCCAGGATGGATTTTCAATTTCCCGGCGGTCGTAATTGACGCCGACGGGTCCGTAATCCTCGAGGTAGCTGTTCCAGTCGAACTCCTCCTTTCCATCCCCTTCTCCGGTCAACTCCCCGGTTCTTTCCAGGGGCCGAGCGGACAATTCCTGCTCTCCTTCTTGAAGGATTGCCTGATCCTCCGATCCCTCCGCTTCGTCAAACTCGCCCAGTGTCTCTTCGCTCGTTTCTTCATCCGGAGATTCTTCGTCCAGGAAAGGGTTTTCCTCCATTTCCTGGCGGATCGTATCGACGAGTTCCAGACGGGACAGCTGCAGCAGCTTGATCGCCTGCTGCAACTGGGGCGTCATGATCAGCTGCTGCGTCAGTTTTAAATTTTGCCTAAGTTCCAGTGCCATTCCTGATGCCTGCCCGGCGACATCTCTTTCTGTATCGCCTTTTTTTACTCTACCACCATGGGTCTGTCTTTTACTTCAAAATCAAAATTTTCTCCAAAATAGATCTTTCTGGCCATTTCACATTGGGCGATTTCCAGCGGATCTCCTTCTACCAGCACGGATCCTTCGTTAATGATATAACCCCTGTCACAAGCCGCCAGGGTCTCCCTCACATTATGATCGGAAATGATCACGCCGATCCCCTTCGCCTTCAGTTTGAAAATAATCGTCTGAATGTCCGCGACAGCCAAAGGATCGATCCCCGCGAACGGTTCATCCAGCAGGATATAGCGGGGAGAGGTCACCAGGGCCCGCGTTATTTCGACCCGCCTCCTCTCTCCTCCCGAAAGGGAATAGGCGTAATTCCCGGCCAATGCTTCGAGGTCCAGTTCCCTGAGAAGCACGTCAAGCCGGTCCGCTCTTTCCCGTCTCGACAGCCCCAGGGTTTCCAGAATCGCCATGATATTGTCCCGGACGGTCAGTTTCCGGAACACCGACGGCTCCTGAGGCAGGTAATTCAGACCCTTGCGGGCCCGCAGGTACATCGGATCCGATGTGATGTCCTCACCGTTCAACCGAATCGTTCCACCGTCAGGCTTGATCAGACCGACGATCATGTAGAAGGTCGTGGTCTTGCCGGCCCCGTTCGGACCGAGGAGACCGACCACTTCGCCGGGCCGGATATTCAAATCCACCCGGTTGACGACCTTCCTCCCCTTGTAGACCTTAACCAGTCCCTGCGCTTCCAGTAATTCCATAAATTGATTGATCCGTTCACGTATCCGGGGCGATTTCCGGGAATAAATCGTCCCACCTGCAATCAGGGTTTGGATTCTTTTTTCTCCGACGGAAAGATCGTTGCGTTGACCCGTTCCCCGGTATTGCCTTCCACGACGCCCCGGTTTTCGTTCAGAAACACCACCACCTGCTTTCCCTTGATGACGTTTTTCCCTTCACTCAATACCGCATTGCCCTTGATGATAATCTGCTGGGCATCCTGAAGATAGATCGCCTCGTTTCCGGTCACAATCCGCTCTCCCTGCGTAATCCGCACGTTTCCCTTCGCTTCGATCCTGTCCAGGTCACCATTTTTCCGCATAACCGCGGATTCCGGTTTTTCGCCGCTATCCGCTTTTTTCTTATAATAAATGGTGATCGTCTCCGCCCGGATCGTCCGGTCACCCTGCGTGGCGACGGCATTGCCGTCGAATACGACCAGCCCTTTTTCATTGTAAGCGTCCATCCGGTTGGAAACGATCTGGATAGGCGTATTCCGGTCGACGACGTTCTTCCGGGACACGGGTTCCTTCCCGTTCACCCCTTCCACGGGAAACGATACGCAAAGACAAAAGAGAAAAAAGCCGACCAGGCATCTCTTCAATATCACGGAGCCCTCCTGTTTCCTTCTTTGTCCGCTGCTGACGGACTTTTACACCGGTTTCCCATCCATCACCGGGTTGATCGAATCGTCGCCTGAACCTGGTGAGACAGGGTCAAATGTCTTTCGTCCAGCAGAAACGTCAACCCGACGCCTTTCACTTCAATATTTCGATTGGTCATTGCAACGTGATCATCCGTATGGATCTTTCTCTCCGCATCGACATAATAGATGCGATCCGTCGTGATCCGTTCGCCCTCATCCGATTCAACGACCACATGACCCGTCATGGAAATATCCTTTTTCTCCGTGTCGTATGTGCCGCGGTCGGAGGTAATCGTGTAGATCTTTCCCTTCGGCATGATCACTTTCACGTTCACGTCTTCAAAATCGGCGGTGTTTTCCTTCTTGAGATAAAGGACCGTTTTCGCACGTATCTCGTATTTGACATCCCCCCGGCCGACTTCCGTATAAAGCACGTCCTTCGCCTGAAGGTCCACCTTGTCGGGAAGGATCTTCAACGGCGCCGGGGCCTTCTCCTCGGCTTTCCATACCGCGGAAAACAAAAACCAGCCCGCAACGGCCAAAACCGCGGCAGAAGCCAGGGCAATCTTTATACGCAGCGACTTTCCCATTATCGATCCCAAACAGTCGGAAAGGACACCCCTCAAGGAAAAACAGGACCGATTCCTTCTCTGCTCACCCTCATCGCCAAGGCCGCCTCCGCACCAAAACCGCGTCCGTGCATGCCGCTTCCCATGATTTGTTTATATCACCCGTCGAACACGCTGTAAAGGTATACTCCTGTTCTTCCTCAAAGCGATTCGGGGAAATGATACCTTTTCGCAACCTCTTCCCACTTGCCCTGCGCCTTCAGAATGATCTTGCAGACGTCCCTCACGGCACCCTTCCCCCCCGGGCAGGACGAAACGTAATCGACCATGGGGAGGACCTCTTCCGCCGCATCCGCCACCGTGGCGGAAAAGGCGACCCGTTTCAAAAGGGGGATATCGACCACGTCGTCCCCCATATAGGCAACCTCGTCAAAGGAAATCCCCTTTCGGCCTATCACTTCCATGAAGTATTCCAACTTGTTGGTGACCTTCTGGTGCACTTCCGTGATTTCCAAATCGCGTGCACGGTGTTCCAAAACCCGGGATTTCCGGCCCGTCAGAAACATCACGCCGATCCCGTAACGCATGATCATCTTCAGGGCATGGCCGTCCCTGACGTTGAAGTGCTTGATTTCCCGGCCGTCGTCATCCAGGATGACCCAACCGTCGGTGAGCACCCCGTCTACATCCAGAACCAGCCAGCGAACCGATTTAAGCCTGTCCGTTACTTCAGCGCTTAACGCTTTATTCATTCGGAATTCTCCTTTTTCTGATGCGACCCGATCAACCCGGGAAGGGGTTTCACGGATTTTTCACAATTCTGTCAATCTCTTTCAGGGTTTTCAGCAACCCCGGCAACATATCCAGGCGAAGCGAGTTGGGCCCGTCGCAGAGGGCCCGGTCCGGATCGGGATGGACCTCCAGGAAAAGGCCGTCCACACCGACGGCAATAGCGGCTCTCGTCAGGTAGGGAACCATTTCCCGCTGCCCTCCCGAGGAGGTCCCGGCGCCGCCGGGAAGCTGGACGCTGTGGGTTCCGTCGTAAACAACCGGGTACCCCATGCCCCGCATGACGGGAATGGACCGGAAATCACTGACCAGGTTGTTGTAGCCGAAGGAAGTCCCCCGTTCCGTAACGACGATGTTGCGGTTCCCCGCCGACTCCGCCTTTTCGATGACATTCGAGATGTCCCAGGGCGCGAGAAACTGCCCTTTCTTGATGTTGATCACCTTCGCCCGGCGGGCGACTTCGACGATAAAATCCGTCTGGCGGCAGAGAAAAGCCGGCACCTGCATGATATCCAGCACCTCCGCGGCGTCATCGATTTCTTCAAAGCGGTGGACATCGGAAAGAACCGGGATTCCGAATTCTTCCCTGATCCCCCGAAGAATACGGAGGCCTTCCTTCATTCCCGGCCCCCGGAAGGACTTGGCCGACGTCCGGTTGGCCTTGTCATAGGATGCCTTGAACACGAACGGGATGTCCAGTTGCTCCGTCAGATCCTTCAGATAGCGGGCGATGTCCCGGGTTCCCTGCGGATCTTCGACGACGCAGGGCCCGGCGATGAGGACAAACCCGCCGTCCCCTCCGATGGCCACCCGCCGGTTGACAACAATTTTCTCCATGATCCTCATGCTCCCTTTTTGTTTTCTCTTTCGTGCTTCTCCCTGATCAGGCGGATCTTCAATTGGGGAATCCGCTCCGCAGCCCGCGCGTCATGCGGATTCAGCTGATAGGCCTTTGTGTACGCCCTGAGCGCTTCTTCAAGGAGGCCTTTCTTCTCATAGGCGCCTCCCAAACGGGAATGGACATCACTTTCTTCACTGTTATAGCGAAGCGACGTTTTATAGCACTCGATTTCTTTATCCGGATTCCCCTTCAAACCATAGACATAACCCAAATCCGCATAGATCCCGGCGTTTCTTGCATCCGACTTCAACATTTTCTGATAGACCCGGATGGCCTGGTCGTACTTCGCCGTTTTGATGTAATAGTCCGCCATGCGATTCAGCGCATCCGCCGAGGGATTCCGGGCGGCGGATTTTTCATAAAGGGCGACGGCGGATTTTTCTTTCCCCATTTTTTCATACGTCGCCGCCAGGTTATACGTCACTTTGTCGTCCTTCACCCCCGCCTGGATCGCCTTCTCGTAATATTTGGCCGAGGAGGACCACTGTTTCAGCTCTCCATAGGCATATCCCAGATTCGCGTAGAGCGCTCCCTTCTGGGGCACTTTGCCGGCCAGTTTTTCATAGAGACCGACGGCTTTTGGGTACTGTTTGTTCCGGAAAGCAAGATCACCCAGCTTCAGCATCGACTCCGTATCGTTGGGTTTGATTTTCAGGACCCGCTCGTAGGCGTTCATCGCTTCCCGCTCGCGGTTGTTATGCTCGAGGGCGACACCGAGATTGTAGAGGATGATCGGATCGTTCGGGCGCAACGCCGCCGCCTTTCGGTAACTCTCCAGTTCCTCTTTCCACATCCTTTTGCCGCCGTACGCCAGCCCCAGGTTGGCATAAACCGCGGCGCTGGGGGATTTCTCCCTGATCAGGTTGTTCAGCAGACGGATCGACTCGTCATACTTCCCCTGCTTCAGGTACATCCGGGCCAGCCCCTCAAGGTTGGACGCCGCGCCGGAACCCTTCGACGTCACCAGCCGGTACTGTTCGATCGCTTCGCTTTCCCTTCCCAGTTTTTCGTAGATCTCCGCCAGGCGGATACGGGCCGCATCGTTCCCGGGATTGATCTTGAGCAGGCTCCGGGACGCGTCGGCGGCCGCCTGCCATGATCCGAGACGGATGCAGGCCAGGGCCAGATCCTCCCAGAGGGCCGGTTCACCGGGTTCGATCCTGACGGCCCGGAGCCCCGCCTTCATCGCCAGATCGTCCCGCCCCGATGCCAGATACGTTTTCATGAGACCCGCGATGGCTTTCACGTCGTCCGGCTTCCGGGACAGAACGGCCTGGAATTCGGATTCGGCTTCACGGAATCGCCCCGCGTGGCGGTAAATCTCCCCGAGCACCCTTCTGATGGCCGGATCCTGGGGATTGGCAGCCGAAGCCCGCTTCAGGTATTCAATCTGTTTCCCCGGGCTGCTGGAGGCCTTGGCGTAACGCAGCCAGTCCTGGGGCATGATCCGGATCCGGACCGGCATGACGGCGACGACCTTTTGTTCGTAACCGACCCGGATCTCCCCCCGGACGTATCCCCGGGCCATGGTTTCCTCCGAAATATGGGTTACGGCCTGATCGACGAGATCGATTCCCCGGAGCAAAACCCGGAAATCATCGGGCCCGCCGACGCCGATCACGTCGATACGGAACCTTTTGGGGGAAAGGGCATCGGAGGTGATGTCCTTGATCACGAACTCGTCCCGGGAGGTCACCTCAAAGGGGCCGGTCTCGGAAATCAGAAAATCCTGGCCGTTTTTCTCCGCCGTCAGGGCATAAACCCGCGGGGTGCGGTCCAGCACATAGTAGGCCAGTGAACCCCGGATGCGCTTCAGAGTAAATGACAGGCCAGCGGTCTTGGCCGGTGCGATGTAGGAAAGGGTGACCAAGCCCGCCATCGCAACGAAAACGGCTCCCGCCGTAAGCCACAGCGTTTTGGATTCCATTCTCAATTTCACGGCGTTTTGAATCCTTCTTCAGATTGATCAGGTCCTTTAATCGTTAATCCCGCCACCTTAATCACCAAGTTTTCCCCTCTCACTAACCCCGGGGATGGTATTTTTTATGGATGCTCTTCAACCGTTCGCCGGAAACATGGGTGTAGATCTGAGTCGTCGAGATGTCGGCGTGGCCCAGCATCATCTGGACGGAACGGAGATCGGCGCCCCCCTCCAGCAGGTGAGACGCAAAGGAATGGCGAAACATGTGGGGATGCACCTTCTTCAGCAATCCCGCCTTCAGCGAGTAGCCCCGGATGATTTTCCAGAATCCCTGGCGTGTCAGTCTTTCCCCGCGCCGGTTCAGGAACAGGACATCGGTCATTCTACCCTTGAGCATCCGCGGTCGAACCGCTTCGACATATAACTTTACGGCCTCATAGGCCACCTGGCCGATGGGAACGACCCTCTCCTTGTCGCCCTTGCCGAAAGCGACGAGATACCCCACCTGCCAGTTGATGTGGTTCATGTCGAGGGCGATGAGCTCCGATACCCGGAGGCCCGTTGCGTAGATCAACTCCATCATGGCCGTATCCCGTATGCCCGTTGGGGTTTCCCGGCCGGGCTGCCGCAGCAGCGTTTCCATCTCTTCCCGGCTCAGGGTATCCGGAAGACGCTTCCAGCCTTTGGCCAGTTCGATATGGACAACCGGACTCGTTTCGGCCAGTTTTTCCTGCATCAGGTATTTGTGAAATCCCCGGATCGCAATGAGGTGACGGTTCATGGAAATGGAAGACAATCCCCCTTTTCTCTCCTTTTCGAGATAGGCAACCAGGATCTCCGGCGTAACGGCCTTCCAGGATTCGACGCCCCTGCGGACGACAAAGTCGGCGTAACGAGCCAGGTCCCGGCCGTAGGCCTCCAAAGTGTTCCGGGACAACCCTTTTTCCACGATCAGATAATTCAGGTAGGAATCCAGTTCCCGGTCAATCGTGTTCATCGCTTCCCTCATCGGTCCGCTCTACCAGAAAAGCCTCGTTTTGACCCCTCTTTCATGGAGGTAATCTTTAATTTCCCGGATCGTGTAGGTCCGGTAGTGAACCATGGAGGCGATCAGGGCGGCGTCTGCACAACCCCGCGTGAGAACGTCATAAAGATGCTCCGGTTTTCCCGCGCCCCCCGAGGCGATCACGGGAATGGACACTTCCGTGGAAACCAGGGACGTAAGGTCGATCTCGTAGCCGTCCTGCGTGCCGTCGGCGTCGATGGAATTGAGGCAGATCTCCCCCGCTCCCAGGCGCTGCGCCTCCTTCGCCCACCGGAGGGCGTCGAGCCCCGTGTAAACCCGCCCGCCATGGATCACGATTTCATATCCCGATGGGATCTCGCGGCTTTGCCCGACTTTCTTGACATCCATACCCAGAACGACGCACTGGCTGCCGAAGGCCCGCGCCCCCTGCCGGATGATATCCGGATTTTTCACCGCCCCGGAGTTGACGCTCACTTTTTCGGCCCCGGCCAGGATGACCGACCGCATTTCCTCCAGGGTCTGAATGCCGCCTCCGACGGAAAAGGGAATGAAGATGGTTTCCGCCACCCGGCGGACAACGTCGATCATGATGGCCCGGCCGTCGGCGGACGCCGTGATGTCGTAAAAAACGATCTCGTCGGCTCCCTGCTCGTAGTACCGGCGCGCCGCCTCGACGGGATCGCCGATATCGACATTGCCCTGAAACCGGACGCCCTTCGTCAGCTGGCCCGCCCGCACATCCAGGCAGGGAATGATCCGTTTACTCAGCATGTTCCCCTCCCCAGGCGCAGAAATTCTCCAGGATTTTCAGGCCCGGCACCCCGCTTTTTTCCGGGTGAAACTGGACGGCGACGAGGTTCCGGACCGCCACGGCGGAACAGAAGGTCAGGCCGTAGTCGGTCCTCCCGATGACATGATCCGCCTCGGAAGGGGCCGGGTAATAGGTGTGCACAAAGTAAAATTCCGCCTCCTCCGGAATACCCCTGAAGACAGGATGCCGCCCGGTAAAGGAGACGCCGTTCCAGCCCATGTGGGGAATCTTCAAAGGGCGTCCGTCGCTCTTCATATCCGCGGGGAAGCGTTTCACACGGCCGGAGATGAGTCCCAGGCAAGCGGTTTCGTTTTCCTCGCTGTAATCGAAAATGACCTGGGTCCCCAGGCAGATGCCCAGCAGGGGTTTACCGGCGGCAAACCAGTCCCGGATCCAGCCGTCCAGGCCGCGGGCCCGCAGGTTGACCATGGCATCGCCGGCCGCTCCGACGCCGGGGAAAATGACGTGGCTGGCCCGGGCCAGAACGGCGGGGTCGCCGGTAATCCGGCTGTTTTTCCCGATATGGTCGAGGGCCCGGGCCACACTGGTCAGGTTGCCCGCCCCGTAATCCACAATCGCGATCATTCGCTTTAATAACCTTTCAATGCGCCTGCATTTAACCGCAACGCCATGATCATTTTTTCAGTAAATCCTCAGTCACTCTTACATCAATTGGCCTGCCCTATGCAATAACGAACCGCCCTGGAAAGCGTCCTTCTTATTTACAACCCCCCGGTCGCTATGATACGGGCAGGAGAACAAAACAGAGACACACGGGAGGGATTGTTATGCTGAAGGAAGAAACCAGTTTGCTGATCGTCATCGATATCCAGGGAAATCTCGCCCGGGCAGCCGCCGACCGGGAACTCCTTTTCGAAAGCGCCCGCAAACTGATCCAGGGGGCGAAGGTTTTCCAGCTGCCCATCATCGTCACGGAACAGATCCCGGAAAAGCTGGGCGCCACGATCCCCGAAATCGCCGAGGTATTGGAAGGAATTGGGAAAATCCCGAAAGAAACCTTCAGCTGTTGCGCCAATACCGCTTTTATGGAGGCGTTCAAAAAGGCCAACCGCAGGCAGATTCTTCTCTGCGGCATCGAATCGCACATCTGTGTCTACCAGACGGCGATGGATCTGCTGGAGCAGGGTTATGAAGTCCACATCGTGGCCGATGCCGTCTCCTCGCGAACGGCAAAAAACCGCGAGATCGGCATCAATAAAATGATCCGCGCCGGCGCACATCTGACCAGCACGGAAACGGTCCTCTTCGAACTGCTGAAAACCGCCGGGAGCGACAAATTCAAGGACATTTTTAAAATCATCAAGTAATGCGGCAAGATCGGGGTTATTAAACGGTAATTTTCTACCTTGACAAAACCCCGCCTTTCCGTCATGGTTTTGCTAATCTCAACAGAGAGCAAGCTTCCTTACCTGACTCAGGTTTTCCGGCCCTCCCGCCGGAACCGAATTTGAACATCCAAACGCTATTCCAGGTCTGCCGGGGGAAACAGAATGAAGCGGAACTTTCCAGATTCATTAAGCACACCTTTTGAGAAAATCATCACTGAGATTTCCAATGAAGAGGCCGGAGGGCATGGCGATCACCTGGGTATTTTCCTTCAGGAGCCGGTTGACCTTCTAAAAGAGCTTCCCCAAATAATCCAAGAAAGTGAGGTTATTCTGACTTTTGTCGACAACAAAAGCGCAAAACAGTACGCATTTCCCGAGTCGGAACCAAGGGGAGCTCTCTTGGTATGGCCCATTCAACGCTTCGGGTTGATCACCGTTATTAGACTTGGTGCACAGAACAGTGCAAATGAATTGATATCCGCATACCCTTGGGTAAGCGAGGGAGTGCAACATCCCGTTCGACTTCAAAAAATAAGACTTTGGCCCAATCGCCTGGAGGCTCAAATCCAAGGCGCCCTGGGAACCGAAGAAGAAATGACGGTAACATTCTTTGATCCTCTCTTTGCTGCCAATCGGATATTCTACAAGAAAGATGAGTTCTATCAGTTCATTTTGGCCGGCTTTCCTTATACTTTAGAAATCACTCATTCTGAACCCATAACTATCAGCGGTCAGGATAAAGTCAGGCGCCTTCGAAGTGCAATGTACGCCAATGATCCAGAGCAAAGGGACAGCCAAGAGCTTCTTGTTTTTCAAACCAAAGGCATGGCTGCCCTTCTTTCACGGGATGATCTTGATCCGGACGACTATGAGTTCCAGGGACCGGTAAAGTCAGTGGCAGAACTACACGCAAAGATCCTTGGCCAACGGGTCTGGCGTATTCGCATCACAATTAACCGGCTTTGTGATAAGGATTTTGATATCGATTTATACCTGACGGAAAAAGTGCTGGGAAACTATGAAATGCCCGAAGTCGGTGATGATGTACGCGGGGTGTTATGGCTCCAAGGGTACCTATGGATGCCGGGATTGGGCTAATATCGTTTGTCCGGAGAGGTATTCATGACAAATCAAGATGGTAGGGTGGGCTTCGCCTACCGAAACCAGGTTGGAAACGAAACAGTGAACAGAGCCTACCCCGCCAGATGACTGTTTTAATTCCGCCTCGGCTCATGGGAACCATCCCGTCGATCGCTAAGAAAACCGGTGTTCGGAAAATAGGGTTCCATGCTGTTGTTCGGCAACGGAGGAAATGACATGAGACTTTTCGGCATACATCCCGACGGGAAGTTTGGTGAATACGTGCAGACGGCTTTCCAGGTGGAACATGAGGAGGCCGTACTGGAGGATTGGCTTGAATCCAACCCGGACGGCATCGTCGAAGATGGAAAAATCCTGATCATCGGCCGTCAGGTCGCCACGAATTTCGGAGGATTTATCGATCTGGTCGGTATTGACCGGCAGGGTAACGCAGTCGTTATTGAATTGAAGAGAAACAGAACCCCGCGTGATACAATCGCCCAGGCTCTTGAGTATGCATCTTTTGTGGCCCGTCTCGATACCACCCAGATTGAAGGCCTCCTTCGCTCGTACCTGAGCGACGAATCTCTGAACCTCGCGGAACATCACCGGGCGTATTTCGAACTTGGCCCCGATGAAGCCGTTGCCTTCAACAAAGACCAGCGGGTCGTCATTGTCGGACAGCGGGTCACTCCCGAGATCAAACAGACCGCTTCCTTCCTCCGGTTCAAGGGAATTAGGGTGACTTGCGTGGAATTCACTTTTTTTCAGGCCAACGGTGGCACTCGCCTCTTGTCACAGGAGATTGTCGTCGGAAAAGACGCTGAAAAACCTAACCAGCCTTCTTCCGGCTCTTTGCCGACAGTAACCGAGGAAGTTTTCCTTGCCTCCCTTGACGACAACGGCAAGACGGTCTTTCCGCGAATACTGGCACTTGCAAAAGACAAATCCATGCCCATTCACTGGGGGACCAAGGGTTTCTCACTTAACGTCGATCTTGATGGGACCCATGTTGCTGTCTGTTACGGCTATCCTGTCGGAGCCGTATACAAGCAGTCCGTCTACACGGCTATGGCCGGGCCAGGCAGTATGACAAGCAAGACGGCTGCACCTGAAGACGTCATCAACGCACTTCGAGGAAAGGCCCGGGCAACGGGTTTGTTCAGTCCGGCCGGCAGGGAACTGAAATGTCTGATCAACCGGAGCTTTTCTGAAGCTGAAATTTCCGCTCTGTTGAGTTGGATCGAAGCTGTTGCGGACACAATCAGGAAATATGGATTGAAGGAATGACTGACTCATCAACAAAGGGGGCTCCCTCCCATCACGCCCTGGCATGTGGCTCTACACCGGATAACTCCCGGAGATTTCCGAAGCATAGGCGCTTAGTGTATATTGACTGTCCTTGAGATTGCGATTAATGATTGCATTATGCAATCTATTAATATAAATTGTTGCTATATTATCATTAAATGATCGGAGGAACGAGCATGGCCACGGCGGTGAGAATATCAGAAAAACTTGTAGAGGAGGCAAAAAGATACAGCCGGATTGATCACAGGTCTTTGGCTGGTCAGATTGAGCATTGGGCACTCATGGGTAAATGCGCCGAAGAGAATCCCGATTTGCCGTATACCCTCATCAAAGAAATCCTGATTGGACTGGACGAGCTGGATGAGAATGAGAAGACCGAATACCGGTTTGGATAGGTCGTTATGAGAATTTATCAGTCAAGGTCTTTTGAAAAAAAAGTAAAGAAGCTGTCGAAGTCCGAAAAGGAGGCGCTGGATCGAGAAATAAAACGAATAGCGGAAGACCCCGCTATCGGGGAAGAGAAGAAGGGCGACCTGAAAGAGGTATTCGTACACAAGTTCAAACTCAAAACGATCCTTTATCTGCTTGCCTATCGAAAGGTTGGCGGTGATTTGGAACTTGTTATGATAGGACCTCATGAAAATTATTACCGGGATTTGAAACAATTTTTGAAGAACCGATGATCAGGAGAATTGGTGGCGTCAAGAGTTTTGTGTCAGGGACAATAAGAAGGGGGCTCCGGTTTTGTTTTTATAGTTTTCATGGGCGCAGATGGAGTTCCGAGTTCCGCGGACAGTATACGGAACTCCACCCCAAGCCTCCTGTATAATACGTATCAGGACACTGGATTCGTAAATACCGGCTCCTGATCAAACGCCTGCATCGATCCAGCCCCAATTGTCAAGATTAAAGATTTGACCCCTGCTAGGCCTCAATCTTGGGTTCGCTAACCTGGTCCCCTTCGATTTCTTCCTCCGTCTCTTCCTTCACGGCAGCAACGGTCGGCACAGCAATTGTGACGACTGTTTCCGTGACAGGAGTGATCAATTCAACATCCCGTGGGACCTGCAATTTACCGGCATCCAAGGATTCTCCGATACCCAGGCCGCTCACATCGCCGATAATACACGAAGGAATATCCGTGGGTAAACATTCAATTGCAACCTCTCTCAAAATCTGGGAAACAAAGGCGCCTTCGCTCAAGCCTTCTGGTGTTCCCCGCAATTCCACCGGTACGGAAACAACCAGGCGGTCCTTTAGAGATATTTCCTGCAGGTCCACATGCAAATAATCGCCTTTTATATTGCTCTTCTGCAGGTCTTTTATCATCACCACCGCATTTTCCGGCTCATCCAGACCCCGGATAGTCAAGTGAATAATCACGTTGCCCCTCACTTTCCCTGCCAGTTCCTTTTTAGCAATGGCTATCGGCAGGGGAACACGGTTACGACCATAAAGAACTGCCGGAATAAGCCCTTTTCTCCGTAAACGGCGGGCGTAACCTTTTCCACTCTCATTTCTTGCATCGGCTGTTATACTGAATCTTTCCAAAATTCTCGCTCCTTCCTGTCTGATAAAAACTTCTTTTTTCCGTAGGGGGGAGTACATGAATTAAGTTTATGAGAACCACACTGGCCCCGAGGGGAGTTTATGAAGAGAAAATTTTTGTGTCAAGGGGAATCTTAACGGAGGAATTTAATAGTGAAAAATTGCGCCATCAACATCCAAAAACAGTCGCATCGCCTTCGTTACCCATCCACTCAAGGGGCATGGATCGTCCGTTCTTCTTACGTGAAACCGGCGATTGGGTCTTGTTCAGATTGCAGGCTGCAGGGTGAACTTTCGCCCCTCCGAAAAGAGAGGGGAAACGAAAAGGTAAGCTGAACCCGTCCTATCCCGCCCCGCAGCATGCCAGTTGGCCTAAAATGGCGATCTTGCCGCCATGACGCAGGGTTCTCTGCAGATCTTCCTTCCGCAGGTATGAAATACCGTCGAGATAGATATATGACCGCGAAATGAGGCCGTCGTCGTCCATGAAGCGATCATATAGACTTTTCCCCTGCCGATCCCGAACAACCCTGAAGAGATCCGCAATCGTATCGCCTTCGAAGAAATAGGTTTCGTCCGTTTTCCGATTATCCCATCCCATGAATTTCTTGATGGGCGGACTCAGTATCTGTACGGTCACTTCCATGTCGAGAACTCCCTTTTCTCTTTGCATTGTTCCACCATTTATGGCATTGGTTCGGGAACAGGTCAAAAGGATAAAACGAGATTTGCCGGAGGGAAGCACATGGTCTGCCGGCTAATGGGAGGGTGTCCGGCAGGCCATGTGCTCGTTGGTAGAGATAAAGAAACGTTTCCCCAAAATCTCTCTGTGATCTCAATTCACCTCAGTCGGCTTCCACAAGGGGACGAAAGACTCCGGCGTAAATCAGGCACATCTCGAACAGAAGGCCCCCGATTACAGTCAATATCCCCGCGATGCTCAAAAGGGAACCGGACGCCACCGTGGCATTGGCCAGATAATAACCGACAATGCACACCGGAATCAGCAAGCCGGCAATGACCGCAAAGCCGAAGCTCATGCTCAGTTTTCCCGACAGAAGCATCTTCGCGGCCTGTTCCGCAGATTTCGTCATCCGTTTCACGACAGTGAGCAAAATGAAAATCATCAGGATCGTCGCGGCAAGGGTCATCAGGAACTGCAGGGAAATTGCCGGGAAATTGAATTGATTCGGCGTGAACGGAGCCATGACCAGCAGAAGGGCGTAACCCATGCAGAAAGAGTAGCATATAATCAGCGCCGGGATGATCGGAGAATTCCAGAAACCAATATTGCGCGCTTCCGCAAACACAAACCCTACATAGGCCATGATGAAGAAAGCCGCACAGGCCGTCAGAATCGTCACCACCTTGGCCAATGCTGCATTTTCAGACGGAACGACACCGGTCCGCAGGGCAATGTCCACCAAACCTAAAACGGCAAACAAAAAAATGCCGTACGCGCCCCGGCTGATCCAGGAAGTCCCCGGCTTGCTCAGCACGCGTATCGCCCGGAACGGCTTGGAGGAGGCCAGCAGGTGGGCCCCGTTCTTGCCGACAACGACCAGCAGATACCCCACGATCAACCCGATCGCGTAGTCAAATACCTGCGACAACAGGTAAAGCCCCGTTCCGACGCCTCCCAGATAGAAGGAAAGAACCTCGATAAATTTCCAGTCCGCCTGTGCCTTATACTGAGGGCCGATCTCCTGACTCTCCGGAATAAGCCGCGTATAGGTCGACAGCGCTTCAACTCGTTTGGTTGCCTCATTCGATATCATGGTCTACCTCCTATGGAAGATAATACACCGACGGGTTCGTACCCAGTTCAGCGTGCATCTGGTACCCGCCCCGGTCCAGGATAAGTTTGGAAACTTCACTGTCGGGATCGTTCAGATCACCGAACTTCAGTGCTTCCGTCGGACACGTTTTCACGCAAGCCGGTTTCAGACCGGACGTCACCCGGTCGATACAGAAGTCACACTTCGCGGCCGTTCCCTCCTTGGATGCGTTATCCCAGTATTTCTCGATCGGTGTAAATCCCTGCGGAAAATAGGGCTCGACTTTTTCGATAAACGATATCGCCTCATAAGGGCAAACCATGCGGCACACCCTGGCGCCATAACATTTGCTGTTGTCGTACATCACCACCCCGTCGTCCCGCTTGTAAAAAACACCCGACGGGCAGTTTCTCACGCACGGCGGATCGTCGCAGTGCATGCAATTCGTCGGTATGTAACTGCGCTTTATATTCGGATATTTACCGGTCACCTTTTCAAAAACCTTGCGATAAAAGATGCCCGGAGGCGTTCCATTTTTCATCTTGCATGCCATTGTGCAGGACTGACACCCGATACATCTTTTCAAATCAATGGTCATTCCATATCTGATCACGGTTTACCTCCTATGCCTTGTATATTTTTACTCTGATGGCCGAGTCCAAAGAACTGTTCATCTTGTCCATGTTGTCCAGGTGCTGACCGAAAAGCACGTTCCAGGACGGTCCTTCCTTCCTGCCGACCGGCTCGCCGTATGCCAGCCGCCCGCCGACGCCCGACATGCCGATGCAATCCCGGTGGATGCCCTCCGTCACGTGTGCCTTACCCTCAACCCGGTAACCGTATTCCGACTCGATCCAGATCTTTTCCCCATCATTGATGCCTTTTTTCTTGGCCACATCCGGATGGATCATCACCCCGTAGATCCAGGGATAGGTATGACCGATTTCCAGAAGCACAGGATTACTCATTGACCAGGAACCGCTGTGAACCGCCGTCTTGTAATTCACCAAGTGGAGGTCGTAGTCGCCTTTCGGCTCGAAAGACCTGCCCGGTGACCAGTCCAGAAGCGGCTTGTAATCGTCCGTATCCCACTCCTTTTCAATGCCCATCTCCGTCGCTACGCGTTTGACTTCCTCGCCGGCATTGATCCAGTACTCCATGTAGATATTGTAGCGGCCCGGCGTAAAGGGGCCGGGGTACTTCTCATCGACTTCCTTTTTCAACCTGAGGACCTGGGTGCCGCTTTTTTCGTAATAGTCGATCCCCACACCGTGGCGGTCCCTCATGAAGTGGTCGTACATCTCCAGGCGGGTGTATTTCTTTTGGGGATCCATGGCATTTTCCGGCTTCAGAGACCACAGGATGTTGCACCAATTGATTAAATCCGGCAGGCAGCCGACCCGATCGTAGATTTCCAGCATGATATCGATCCAGTGCTTGATGTCCGGATTAGGCGGCTGGACCATGGGGCGACGGAAGAACCAGTACCAGTCCTGTTCTCCCACCCCCTGGAACTTAAAGGGCAGGTTGGCGAAGGGATCGCATCGTTCCGTCCAGTGAGCGTTCGGTAAAACCAGATCGGCCATTTCCGTTGCTTCGTTGATTTCCAGGGCAAATTGCAGGACGAATTTGATTTTTTTGAACAACTCCGCCATGAGGACGGGGCTGATGTAGCCGGCGATGGGATTGGTGTGGGCCGTGATAAAAAATTCGATATCGTAATCGAAACCGAATTTCTTGGGGTTCTCCATCGAGATGGGCCAGAAGTTGTCGCTGAAAGCGTTACACGGAGTGAGGTCGAAAAGGCCGTAGGTCATGGGCTTGTTGACCGGACGCGCCGGATAGGAATCGAATGCGCCGAAGTGCCAGTAGGTGCCGTTCGGGGACAGGTTGATCCCATCGGCGTCGGCCTGGATGCCCCAGCGTTTTTTGTAATTCGTGCCGATCCCCAGGACCCCGCCGGGAACATTGCACCCCCCGATCAGCAGGTTGATCATCTCGATCGCGAAAATCGTGTGGTTGGAACGGCGGTGATTTGCGGTCCCTTTCCCGGTCAGGAGGGTCGCCGGGCGATAGGGCAGTTCCACCCCGTCCACGACAATCGTGCTGCCGATCCGCGCGGCTTCGCCGAATTCCTTCACAATGCGCCGAATCGTATCCGCCGGGATCGTCGTCACCTGAGACGCCTTCTCAACCGTGTATTTCTTGAAATGGTTGCTCATCAGCTCGAAAGCGGGCCGGCACTTGACGCCGTTGGCCTCGTATTCACCGGCAAGGGAGAGATTCGCCGATCCCTCGTCGAAGGGTACCGCCTTTTTCTTATCCAGATCCCAGACCATCGGTTTGTGGGTCTCTTTATCCCGAACGTAGTGCTGATCCGGTCCGATCAGGTACGAACCGTTGGTCTTCGTCTTGACAAACTCCTTGTCGTAAAGGCCGTATTCATTGATCATCAGGTTCAGGAAACACAACCCCAGCATGCCGTCCGTCCCCGGTTTGATGGGGATCCACTCGTCGGCCTTCCCCGCACAGGGGGTGCAGACCGGGTCGATGACGACCATCCTCATACCCCGCGCCCTGGCATCCGCCAGTTTCTTCGCCGAGTTAACGGGAAGGGCATCGAGGATATGTCCGGATTGGGTCCCCCAGAGCAGCAGGTAGTTGCACTTCTCATAGTCGGCTTCCCGGAAGAAGCTCAGATGCCACTGGTAGCAGACATTATGGTACCAGCCGCACCAGGTCGCCCCGCCGAAGTAGAACTGCGCCCCGAATCCCAGCATCAGGGGACCGGCCATATCCAACGACGGGTAATCGAACGAGTTGAGGCACATCTTGAGAGGGTTCTCTTCCCGGATCTTTTTCAGTCTCGGGATGATCATGTCGTAGGCCTCATCCCAGGAGATCTCCTTCCACTTCGGGTCGATCCCGATGCCTTTCTCGGGATTCGTCCGCACCATCGGCTTCAGGACCCGGTTGGGGTTGTTGGCCTGGAAAGGAGTGGATTGGCTTTTGACGCATATTCTGCCGTAGCAAGGCGGAGAATCCGGATCCCCCTCCACCCTGAGCAGGACGTTGTCCTTTGAATAGCCAATGATCCCGGTATCTGCCGCCTGGCACATGTTACACACTGATTTTACTTGCTTCACACCACTTTGATCAGCCAATGTCGTATCTCCTTTCTTTTACAAAATCATCAATTTCACGGGGTGTTCCTCATCCAGGAAACTCCTCGATCCGAAAATGCCCATTGCAACAACCGCCTGATTTGATGATTGATTCGAATGTTAATTTTGAAAATATGATACGTCGGACGGATGAGAAAACCAGACTTGAATTTTAGGTAAATTATAGGTACGGAAACTACTCATTATTGATGGACACTAGGTAGGTTCTGAGATTGGTCCCGTGACTCCGGATACCGAGTTTTTTCCTCATGTTTCTCCGGTGGGTTTCCACGGTTCGCGGCGACAGGCCCAAAACTTCCGACACTTCCTTGCTCGACTTTCCCTGCTTGATCAGGTTGGCGATCTGAATTTCGGCGGGAGTCAGGTCCGTATACTTATAAGACAGGTGGTTCGGAAAAGAGGAAATGACATCCTTCAGATTGGAAAGCATGACATTGACATAAGACAGCTGCAAAGAACTCAATCCGGTTTTTTTAAGCTTCTCGATATAAGGGAATATCATATCCTTGATATTGAACAGCACGTCTTCTTCGAGTGATTTTTTGTCCGTTTCGATTCTTTTTAAAAGGACACGCAGGGCGACATTGGCTTCCTCGAGATTTTGCGACTGTACCTCAAGCTCTCTTTCCCTCTCCCTTAACTGCGTTTCGGAATTTTTCCGTTCGCTGATATCGCTGAAGAAGTGAATTACCCCGCCCACAGGGCGGGGCATCATAGGCTTTAAAACAATTCTAACTGCTGGGGTTTAGTTTCTTGTTCACGGTGATACGCAATATATTTTCTGATCACTTCAGCCGTTACTGTA
>Ga0228535_1001468_pt1 | contig 35485 bp, 25 predicted proteins | sample SJ1metagenome_FD_168457 | JGI IMG/M metagenome (GOLD analysis project Ga0228535, IMG submission 168457) | Enriched culture of PCE-dechlorinating microbial communities from Ithaca, New York, USA - SJ1 | ecosystem: Engineered > Modeled > Simulated communities (microbial... > Unclassified | place...
GGCACGTCCTTTTTCTCGCACGGCCACTACGACGGGAACACCGTCACCCGCCTGACCTGGAAGGACAGGATTTGGCTCTTCGACGTCGACTACATCGATTTCACCCCGCGCTACCACAGCGGCGTCACCGTCGTTTTCGACGGGCGGCAGGACGACCCGCCGCCTCTCAATTCGCTGGATGTCCGGGCGGATTTCGAAAACGTCGGCCTTTTGAGGACGACCTCGGCGGACTTCAACCGCGCGGACTGGCAGCGCCACATCATCTGGAAAAAAGGGAGATACTTCATTTTCCTGGACAGGATCACGGCCTTGTCCGCGGGCGATTACCGGATCGACTGCCGTTGGAGGACGCGCGGCGACATCAACCTCGCGGGCAACGCGCTTGAAGTCCGCCAGGGAGACAAGCTGTTCCACATCAAGAGCGCCGATGACTCCCCGCGGCGCATCATTTATGAGCCGGATAAATACCGAAGCACCTGGGATTATCCTTACGGTGACGGGAAGACCGGCGTCTGCCTGGCGAGAAAAGAGGCCTTCCTGAGCCTGAATGCACAATACACCTTCGCCAACCTGATGTGCGCCCGGGACGAGGGAGATCGGACGCCGCTCGAAATCTTCCGTCTCCAGGAGGGCCTTTATCTCGTCCGGGACGGCTCGATGGAAGAGATCGCGGGACTGAATCCCGCCCCGCTGGCCAAAGCGGGCCTGGCCACGGACGCCGGTCTTTTCATCTGCGATGCGGAGGGAATGCGAGCGGCCGGCGTCTCGTTCCTTAAAACGCCCTCGGCCTGGTTGAGAGCGTCTTCCGCGGTCAACCTGGAGATCGATTTCAAGACCGGCGAGGGCCGGCTCGATGTCCCCGCGGGCGGTCCCGTCCGCATCGAATTCTCCGGCGCGCGCGTCGGCGGATCGGCGAAGTCCTCTCAGGAGCTTCCGCCCGGAACATACCCGCTTTCATTCAAGGGCAAAGCCTGGAAGGCGATCGATCCCCTCCAAGCGCTCGGGAGCCGGGAAGCGCGGGTCTTTCCGGGCCCGCAGGCTCCGCGCCCCGTGAACGCCGGCATCGACATCCTGAAGAATTTTGAACCCGTTTCCCCCCTGACCTGCTTCTGCCCGACTCCGGACGGCTTCCTCGCCGGCGACAAGGACGGGCGCGTGATCCGTTTCCGGGGCGAATCCATGGACGTCCTTTTTCAGGCCTCCTCCTCCCGTCCCTGGGCGGCGATCCGTTCGGCGGACATGGACCTCGACGGCCGGGACGAAATCATCGCCGGCGACGACGAGGAAATGCTTTTCTGCTATACGGCGGAGGGACGTCTCCTCTGGAGCTACAAGATGGTCCCGACGAACGGCAGCGGCGTCGCGGCCGACATCGCGGTGGGCGATATCGACGGACAAGGCAGGGCCTCGATCCTCGTCGCCACGAAAAGCTGGAAGCTCTATGCGTTCACTCCCGACGGCAAAGTCCGCTGGGAGAGCTTTCTCTACTACCATCCCTGCACGAAAGTCCGTATCCTGGACGAGCCCGGCGGAACGAAAAGAATCGCCGTGGGAAACGTCTATCATACGCCGCTCAACGTCGTCTCGCCCGCGGACGGGGAAGTCCTCTGGCACACTTGGGAGCAGTGCGGCGGCGAGGCGTATTCCACGACCGGCTACTGCGGTTTTCACCTGAGGGACATGGTCTTCCTGGACACGGACGGGGACGGGCGGAAGGAGATCATTTTCGGGACAAAGTATAACCGGATTTATGCGCTGGACGCCGAGAACGGGTCGACCCGGTGGACCGCCGTCGTCGGCGACGAGGTCACGGCGCTGCGGACGATGAGGGATCCCCGGACGGGGGAGGATTGCATCGTGGCCGGGACGGACGGCGGAGAACTCGTCAAGCTGGACAGGAAGGGAACCCGCCTCGCCTGGATCCGGCTGCCCGCCGGAATCGCGGATCTGGCCGTGCTCGAATTTCCCCAACAGGCGCGAAGCCGCGTCGCGGCGGCCCTGGTCGACGGCGCGGTCGTTGCCTGCGACGAGGAGCTTTCGGTCCGCGGCTCCATAGCCTGCGGCGCCCCGCCCACGGCGATATTATCCGCGGGAACGGACGGAGCCGCGAGCCTGATCTACGCGATCTCCGGCAAAACCGTCGCCTTGTTGAAACATCAGCCGTATTTCCTGAGGGAATCCCGGATGTATTGAATGCCGTCATGACGAGGACCCGGAGCGGGAGGGAACGGTCGAAGCCGCCGGAACCGACGCGGGCGCGCTTCGCGCAATCCCCCGCGGGGAGGAGGAACGAAAGGAGCGGTTCAAATGAAAATCACGCCTTATAAAGACCTCGCATCCAAACCGGCCGATGATCCCGCCGCGTCGAAAGTGGCGATGAGAATCGCCATCGGACCGGACGACGGAGCGCCGAATTTCGTGATGCGGGTGTTCACGGTCGAGCCGGGCGGGCACAGCCCCCGGCACAGCCATCCATTCGAGCACGAGGTTTTCGTCCACTCGGGAAGCGGCGAGCTTTTCCACGAAGGGAATACCTACCCTATCGGCCCGGGGCATGTGGCTTATGTTCCCCCTGACCACCTTCATCAGTTCCTCAACACGGGCCGGGAGCCGCTGGTGTTCGTCTGCGTGATTCCCCGGCGGGACCGGTAAGCGTCCGCCTTCCCCCCGCGGCGCGGCCCCAGGCGAAACGGCCGCTCAGCCGCGGTTCGTGAGGACGGGGAAAGGCCGTCTCCTGGCCCGAAAGCGAACGGCCGGCCGCCAAAGCCCGGGAAGGGGGCGTGGACCCGGTTTGCCCCAATCCCTCACCTGGGGGACGATCCCGAAACGGAAAGCCCGTTCAGGTAGTCGATCATCAATCGCATATGATCCTGGTATGTCCGCGTACGGACGGCCTTGATGGTCTTCCCCTTGGCCCTGTCGCGGAAATCCGGATAGTAAGGAATGAAGACATCTTCCAGCCAGGCCCCCTGGCCGTTCATGGCGGCGATCGCTTGGCGGACTTTTTCAGCCCCGGCGGAGGCCGGCTTCGCGGCGGCCTCTTTGCCGGCGCGGTATTCGGCCATGGCGTCCTCGGGGGTCGATGACTTCACGCGCTCGAATTCCTTCTTGATCGCGTCGATATCCACGTTCGCGGTCATGCCGTAGTGTCCCGGGAAATTCCCGAATTCGTAATCCACCCAGTAGCCCCGGTTCGGGTCAGCGGGATCGACTTCGGCCCGGGTCGCTTTCCTGTGCGCGTAAATCGGCTTATTCGTCCCGGGCTCATAGAAGGCCGCGTGCGTATAGGGACGGCCCTCGTAAGTCTTGTTCGCATCCCGGTTGATGACCGACGCCTCGAGCCAGGCGATGGCGTCGGGAATCCCGGCAAGATACTTTTTTTCGCCGGTGATTTTATAATACCGCTCGAGCTCCTGGATGCATTCGATCGTCGCCCGGGGCTCGACGGCCGCCGGTTCGTAGTTCCGCGCCTTGGCCGGCTTCATGTCGTGGCTGAACTGCTGGCACCAGCCGGCTTGGGGCGGCGAAAGCTGGGAGAGTCTCACGAAATCCATCCCGCGCAGCGCCGCCTTCTTGTAACCGGCGTTCCCCAGCCTTTCGTAGGCTTCGAGAAGCAGGTCGATATTCCCAAAAATCACATTGTCGTTGAAGGTATAATGGGAGCTGTATCCGTCGCGCAGCGGAAAGCGCTGCGGCCAGGCGCCGTTCGGAAACTGGGAAAGGAGAACGAAATCCAGGGCCTTGTCCAGCGCGCTTTTGTACTTCGGGTCGAGCGTCGCCAGGTAGAGGTTCATCATAAAACGGGTCGGGCCGGTTTGGACATCGTCGTCATACGTGCAATTCCCGTAATAGCGATAGTACTCTTCCCAGCCCCAGCAGTTGGAAGCGACTTCCTCATAATAGTCCTCAATCCCCTCCGGGTCGAAGTCGATGAAGTAGTGCCAGCCTCCCAAGAGATGCTGGCCGTAGATCAGGGCGTTGGCCGCTTTTTCGGCGGCATCGAGAAAAACGCGGTCGCCGGTGGCTTTGAACGCATCGAGAAATGTTTCTCCCATGCTGGGAGTGCCCGGCGGCTGGACCCAGATCTGGGATTTCCGCGCGGGGATTTCGCCCCACTGTTCTGAGAAATCCGCGGCGTAGGTATAGACGTAGCCTCCCCTGTTCGAAACTTTGTCGACCATGAACCGGGTCGCCTTTTTCATCGCCGACAGGACATCCGCGCGTCCCGGTTTTTCTTGTGAGAGCAAAATCGAGGGGATTGAAAAGGCTATCGAGACAAGCAGCACGCCGGCCATCCATCCCCGAACGGTTTTCCTGGATATCTGTGTCATCCGTCATCCTCCTCGCGGCGATTGTATTTAAGCACGCTTCCGAAGTCAACGCAGTGAAGAATTCGGGGGACACAATACCCATTTACCTTATTTCCGGCAAGCATCATTTCGCCCGGCTCCGATTACCGGGTGATTGATGATGAAATAGGGTAAATGGGTATTGTGTCCCGCTTTAGTTAATATTCAGACGTTTGAACCAGCGCTCGTAATCGGCCAGTTTGAAAGGCGCCCGGCCGGCCAGATAATGATTCGCGGATTTGTCCCGGCCGATGGCGTAGTCGATCAGCCACATCGATTGTTCATCCCGCGTAGGGATATGGCCGACGGTGGTTTTGCCGTTGGCCGGGATGCCGAACGAGGCGGAGAAAAGCATCTCTCCCGTGTCCGCCGCCTTCACCTCGACCGTGCCCGTCTTTTCCTCCCGCGTATCATTCACGGCGACGACCGGGTGCCGGCCGTCCCGGGGATCCCCGATCATGACGCAGGCGTCGGGCTGGACCCTCCGGATATAGTCATAGGCCAGTTTCTTGCTGTTATAGAAATCGACGACCGCATCCGAGAGAATCGGCCAGCCGTCGCGCAGGTTCCACCACAGGATCCCCGTTTTCCGGAACTTGTCCATGCGCCAGAATTCGATGAAGAATTTCAAGGCTTCGGCCTGGACGACCTGGGAGGCGAAAATGAATTCGTCGAGGTCCCGGGGGATCTCGCCGAACAACGCCTTGACCTGGTTGGTCATCAGGTCGTTCCTGTCCTGCGTCCCGGTGAAATCCGGATGGCATCGCACGGCCTTGGTCATCCACTGGTCGTTCCACCGGCCGTCGGATGTCCAGGGGTAGACGTAATCCGGATCGAACATCCGTTCGAGGCTGCCGCGGTTGGGACAGCCGTGATACCCGATCTCGCTGACGAAGTGGGCGTTGACCTCCGTGTAAAAAGGCGCCTTGTAATAACCCCGCGGCCCCCAGAGATGCACTTCCGGCAAAATGCCCTCGTTGTTCCCCTGCCGGAAATAGTCTTCGCCGCAATAGGGGGAACTCGGCAGATAATCCCGGAGCGGGTCATATTCCCAAACCGCCCGGCGCAAAACCTCCCGGCTGATCCTGTCGATTTCCGGATCGACGGCCTTCGAGAAATTCCATTCCAAGGACATGTCGACCTCGTTGTTGCCCGACCAGAGGACCAGAGAGGGATGCCCCCTGAGCTTGAGAATGACGCTGACGGCTTCCTTCCGGATTTTTTCCGCGAATTCATCGTCCTGGGGATAAGCGGTCCCCGCCAGCGAGAAGTCCTGCCAGACCATAATCCCGTTGGCGTCGCACAAATCAAAGAAATCATGGTCTTCGTAGACATTCCCGCCCCAGCAGCGGATCATGTTGCAGTTCAAATCCACGATCATCCGGAAGGCGTCGTTCAGCCGGCTCTTATCCCGGCTGTGGAAGGCATCCAGCGGAACCCAGTTCGTGCCCCGCGCGAAAATCTTTTCCTTGTTGATCTCGAAGACGAACTCGCCCGGGTTTTCCCCGGTCGTGGTATCCGTGCGGATCAAATCGGCCGTCCGGACGCCGATTTTCTGTTTCTTTTCATCGAGGACGTTCTTTTTTTCGTCCAGGATGCGGACCGTCGCGTCGTAGAGCGCCGGCTCCCCGTATCCCCTGGGCCACCAGAAATCGACGTTCTCCAGCGACAGCCGGTGCCGGCCGCAATGATTGATCAATTTAAAAGCGGCGTCACAGGCTTTTTTCGAATTCCGCTCGAGGGAAACCTCCATTGTCAGCCCGTCGATCGGAAGCCGGTCCGTCGCCATCTGCCAGTCCAGGAGGATTTTGGCCGTCTTCCGGGTAACATCCACGTCATCGGTCATCCAGTAGGCCTGTTCGAGCCTTGTCGGCTTGACGATTTCAAGGCGGACCTCCCGCCAGAGCCCGGCGCTCAGCAGCCGCGGCATGATATCCCAGCCGTACATGTGGGGCGCCTTGCGGACATGCTCCTGCTCGACGCGGAAAAACTTCCGGGAGCCGATCGATCCGTTGACGTATTTCCGGGCCTCGAGAACGGCCGGATCGATGCGGACGTGAATCGTATTCTCGCCGGACCGCGCCAGGAAATCGGTGATGTCGAACCTGTGGCCGACCAGCATGTTGTCCGTTTTTCCGACGAAGCGGTTGTTCAGCCAGATCGTCCCGAAACAATCCAGGCCCTCGAATACGATTTCGATCCGCTCGCCCGCGGCCCTGGACGGCGTTTCGAACGACCGGGAGTACCACCATCGATACGCTTCGTACCGGCGCAGGGCATAGACGTTGTCGCCGAACTCGGGATCCGCGATCATCCCGGCGGCCAGCAAATCGAGCTCGACGTTGCCAGGCACCCCGGCCGGGATCGCCGGCCAGTTGCTTGTCTTCAATTCGTCCGGAGTCGCCGGCGCATTCCGGCCGCAAAACCCATAATGCAGTTTCCACTCGCCGCACAACGAAACGCTTGAAGCCGGCCGTCCGAAAAGGCAATGCCCGATAATGAATATCGCAAAAAACACGAGGATTCTTCTGAGATTACCCATGTGGGCATTCTGAAGATGTCCGGCCGGGAAGTCAAGAGCGCCGCCGGCCGAGGCATGGATGAGGCGCCGGCCGCTTCATTTTCCGGGGGCGGCGAGCTCCCGAATCGGCGGGCGCCGGCATCTTTTCACTCTCGAACCGGCCGCTCCCGGTGAACTTTTCATCCCGCCCTTGCGTAGTATCTGATGACACGATACCCGAAAGGAGCGCATTCGTCTTGATATTCCGAAAAATATGGCAGGCCGGATTCGCCGCAGCCGCCATCGCCCTCCCCCTGTCGCTGTTCCCCAACGATTTTCGTCCCCCGTCCGAGGTCCCCATGAGCGAAAAGCCCCCGGTCATCGACGGGAAGCTCGACGACCCCGCCTGGCGGACGGCCGTCCGCATGGACGGCTTCAAGACCTGGCAGCCGGACTACGGAAAGGAACCCGCCCAAAAAACGGAAGCCTACTTCCTCTATGACGCGGAAAATTTTTATCTGGGTTTTCACTGTTACGACGCCGAGCCCGGCAAGATCAAGGCGTCCATCTCCAAGCGGGATGCCATGTACAGCGACGACTATGCCGGGTTCCTGCTCGACACGTTCAACACCAAGCAGGAATCTTTCGCCTTCATGGTCAATCCCCTGGGAATCCAGGGCGACGGCACGATCAATGCCGATGGAAATCTGCAGACCAGCCTCGATCTCGTCTGGTACAGCAAGGGGCAGATCGACGAGAACGGATACACCGTGGAATGCCGGATCCCCCTGCAGAGCATCCGGTTCCCGAACAAGAAAACGGTCACGATGAGCCTGTTCTTTTTCCGCCAGATCGTCCGTTATTCCCAGATGGCCTCGTCGCCCGCTTTTTACCCCGACAAGGGCAGTGTCCTCGCCCAGGGGCGGGAGATAAGGGTCACGGGATTGAGGTACAAGCGCGTCGTGGAGATCCTGCCCGCAGTGACGCATGCCGACCATTACGCCGCCCGGGAAGGCCGGTTGAGAGGCGACCGGAGGCTGACGGATTTCAGCCTGACGGCCAAAGTGGGGCTGACCTCCGACCTGACGTCGGACGCCGCTTACAATCCGGATTTCAGCCAAGTGGAGTCCGACGCCGGCCAGATCGATTTCAACCAGCGCTACGCCCTCTATTACGCCGAGAAGAGGCCCTTCTTCCTCGAGGGAAACGATTATTTCCAGTTCGCCGGCAACACCGAGGATGCCCCGCTGGGGGCGGTCGTTTATACCCGGACGATCATCGATCCCGTCGCCGGCTTCAAATTGTCCGGCAAACTCGGCACGAAAAACACGATCGCCGCCGTTTATGCCCGGGACGACCGGCCGGAAGATCCCGTGGACGTCCACCCCGATTTCGCGATCCTGCGCTGCAAACGGGCGCTGAAGGACGACTCTTACATCGGAGGCTTCCTGACCGACAAGGAACAGGGAAACGGATATAACCGCGTCGCCGGCTCGGACGGCCGCGTGCGGCTGTCCCGGACCTCGATCGCCGAATATCACGCCTTCGGTTCGTTCACGCGGGCCGACGGCGCGGACTCGACGGCCGACGGCCACGCGCTCGGCCTTCGCTACAACCATCAAACCCGGAAAGTCTACCTGGACATCGGCTATCAGGACATCTCGAAGGACTTCCGCGTCGACTCGGGATTCGTCACGCGGACCGGGCTGCGCAACCTGGCCCTCTTCGCCATGTACTCCATCTATCCCAAATCCAAATTTTTCCAGCGCATCGAGCCTTTGTACTGGAGCACGCAACTCTACGACACGGAATATAAAACGTTTGAAACCTTCAACCTTTTCACCCTGCGCTTCCGGCTTCCCCGGAGCAGCATGTTCCGCCTCGACGCCATCGCGGCCGATGAGGGTTACCTCGGCCGCAAGTTCAACCGGAACGCCTTCGGAGTCCAGGGCTTCACGCAGCTGACCAAGCGGCTTTACCTGGAGGGGCGCTTCCGGAGGGGCGGAATGATCTATTACGATCCCGACGCGGCCTACCAGGGCTATGGAAACAGGGCCAGCGTTTTCGCCGAATATCAGCCGGGGGAAAAGCTCGATTTCTCACTCAGCGTGGAATACGTGGATTTTTACAGGAAATCGGACAGGCGGAGAATCTACGACTACGTGATCTACCGGAGCCGAAACACCTTTCAGGTCAATAAATACCTTTTCCTGCGGGCGATTGTCGAATACAACACGTTCCGGGACCGGCTGGCCCTGGATACGCTCGCCTCCTTCACGTATATTCCGGGGACCGTCGTCTATCTCGGCTACGGCTCGGCCTACGAGAAACTGGAATGGACGGGCGCCGAATACATGACGAGCAAATCGTTTCTTGAAACACAGCGGGGCTTCTTCTTCAAAGTGTCCTACCTCTGGCGCTGGTAAAAGCGGGACACAATACCCATTTACCCTATTTCACGGCCCCCGTCACGCGAGGAGGCTTGAAGCTTAAAAGGACTTGGTTGATCATTTGATTCCCTGCGGTCCCCTTCTAAACGGGGAGGGATGTCAGCGGTTCGTCCGGAGATTTTCCATCCGGACTCCCTTGCTTCCCTCCAGGCGCGGCCCGAACTCCATCGCGCCGGCGGCCTGGCGGCGCTTGGATTTTGTCTCTTCCCGTCGGGGGTCCAAACCCGGGTTCCACACCCCGCGCCGGTTCTCGCGCCCTTGAAAATCCCCGCTTCCCGGGAATGTTGCCTTGAAATCGATCCGCCTCAGGCGATATGATGGTTCTCTGAAAAAGGTCGTGCCGGCATCACGTCCAAGGAGGATCATATGAACGCACGGAGAATTTCCTTCTTGATCCCCTTCCTGCTCGGCGTTTTTTGCGCGCTTTTCGCGGAAGAGGCCCCCCGCCTGACGTTCAAGCTCGACGCCGCCCGGCTGGAAGAAGCCGGCCGGCTTGACCAGATCCGCTTTCACCCGCAGGACAACGTCTTCAGGCTCAACGATATGGTTCTCGTCGAAGACGACGCCGCCGCCATCGGGCGGCCGCAGGGCGCCACGGACAGATCCTGGTTCGAGCGGCTCCAACGGGGCGTTAGGATCCGCAAGGATTTCGTCCTCGACGATCCCCGGGCTTTTTCCGGATACCTTGTCTTCAACGGCCTCGAAGCCGTCGATAACGAGGCGCCGCTCCATATCGACATCAACGGCGTCGCCTTTATCCGCCCTCCCTCGAAATACGCCCATCCATTCGCCCGTGAGTATTACACGCGGGAATGGACGTCTTTCGCGCATTTCGACAACTGGTTCCGCGTGGAAATTCCGGTGGGCGCCCTGAAAAAGGGGACGAACGAAATCACCCTGTGGGCGGAATCCGCGGAACCGTCCTGGGAGATTATGGTCGCGGCCGAGGCCGAATACGCGCGCGGATCGACGACGCAGCTTCATCATCCCGACCGGAGCGCGAAAAGCCGCGACGGAGGAAAAACGTGGGACTATGACAGGCTCGGCTGGAAGGACGAAATCGACGGCGAATACTCGGTCCGGCTCAGCCTGGACCGCCATGTCCCCCAGGGCGTCTACATTTCCCCCGTCGTCGACCTTTTCGAAGGACCGGACGAAGCCGGCAAAAAGCGGATCAAGGAGCTCCTGAACCTGGAAGATGCCAAGGTCAGCTGGGATATTGAGAGGCCCGAGGGCACGGCCGCGGAAATTCTCGTCCGGCTCGGCGACCATCCCGTGCCCGGTGCCTGCGGCTGGGGCGAGTTCGAACCGGTCCGGGATCTCTCGAAAACCTGGGACTCCCCGCAAGGCAGGTATATGCAGTTCAAGGCGGTCCTCAAGACCTCTAATCCCCTGGCGACTCCCGTTTTCAAAGGAATCACCGTCGAAACGAGGTCCAAGCCGGCAACGGCGAAAACCGCTGCGGTCACGAGGATCGTCTCACTCCGGAATCACCGCGTCGTCCGACCCTCGGTCGCCTTCACTCACGAAGACTTCTCCAAGCTGCGCGGCTGGAAGGCCCGGTTCGGGCTCGAAAAAGTCGTCGCCGGCGCCTCCACGGAATTCGAAAAGCAGCTGCGGCTCATGCGCTGGGCTTACGAGATCCCGATCGGGGAGCTCGATCCCTACCATTGGCGCTATGACGATCTGCCCGTCCTTAAAAAGGACTCAAAGGGCAAAATCCTCATGGACACCGCCTTCCAGGAAAAAGGCCGGCGCCGCGGCGGCCACTGCCTTTACTGCAACCTGACGCTCATGGGCGCTTGCCTGGCGATGGGCTACCCGGCCCGCTGGGTCAATATCGCCACCATGAGCACCTACGGTCATGAGGTCGCCGAAGTTTGGTCCAACGACTTCAACAAGTGGGTCTTCCTCGACGCCACGCGCGACTATTACATCTACGATCCCGAAACGGGTATTCCGATGAACCTCGTCGAAATCAGCGAGCGGCTCCGCGAGATCATTCCCATGCCCGTGACCTGGGAAACGCCGCTCAAATGGATGATCCCGGACGCCTCGCTCGCCAACGAGGTCCGGGTCGCCTACCGCGAAGGCCGAAACAAATTCTCCGTCAAGGAGTTGACGCAAGGGCCGGCCCTCCTTCTCTACAAAGGGCACCTGAGCCAGGTCCTTCGCAACGACTTCGCCAGCCGGCCCACGCCGGTCCCGTGGCGGTTGACAAGCAACTGGGGCGGACCGCTTTTTTACGGGTATTTCACGGACAAGTTTCCGCGCAAGCGCGAATACGGCCTCCATACCGAACGCCGGCAGGACTTCAATCCGCCGCTGAACCAAGCCCAAATCACGGTGTCGGAAACGGGGACCCCGGGAAGACTCCGCGTGGACGCCGACACCGAGACGCCGTTTTTCCAGACGTTCCTGATTCAGGTCGACGGCGGCGCGTGGAAAGAAAATCCCGGAACGTCCATGGATTGGAACCTGCACGAGGGATTGAACACCCTCGCCGTCCGCGCCCGGAATTCGGCGGGAGTCGCGGGGCCGCCGAGCACGGTCTCCGTCGTCCGCAATGATTGACGCCCGGATTCTCAATGAAGAAAGGGAGAGCCATGAAAAGACGGGATTTCATTCAATCCGGCGCCGGGCTGGCGGCGGCCGCCTTGATTGCGAACGGGGCTTCGGGTTCATGCGGAGACGCCGGCCGGAACGCTTCGTCTCAGGGCTCCGTCCCCGCTATAAAGGCGGGGACCCGGACTGCGCCTGAAAAAGTTCGCTCCCTGGCCGCGGCGACGACGGCCGAAGATCAGCGGCGGCGGCTCATCCACATCGGCGAATGCGAACACGGCATCCGCCGCTGCCTGCGGCGCCATCTTGTTCAGGATTATCTGCCGGGGCAGGTCGTCTATAACCTCGGCGAATACCCCTGCAAAAAGCCCTGGGACCCGGACGAATGGGATGAAAAGGCGCTCGACGCCCTGAAAGCGGCGGGGGTCGGGCTCGTCCAGCTCCACGAAGAATGGAACGATTCCCAGCGGCTCTTCGGAGCCGACAAGTTCCGGCCGCTGAACGAGCGCGGCTTCCGCCGGTTCATCGACATGGTCCACGGCCGCGGGATGAAGCTCATCGCCTATGCGTCCTCCGGGTTTTTCGACAGGAGAGATCCGGACTTCCGGCCGGAATGGGCACGGTCCTGGGACCTCGTCGAAATGCACTGGCATTACGCTCTTTGTTCCCCATCCAGCCCCGGCTGGCGGGCCTACCTTTTGCCGCGCATCAACCGCCTCCTCGACGACTACGGCCTCGACGGCATCTACAACGACCTGGGATACAAGCCCCTTTACCAAAAGGAACCGCCGGCGGCGGCCGACGAGATCCCCGCTTTCGCGGAATCCGAGGACCGCGACGGCGCGCTCGAAGACCTTCTCGGGATCATCTATGGAGAAGTCCGGAAGAGAAACGGGATCGTCAAGATTCATTACCATTCCCAGGCGCTGCCGAAGCTCGAGAACAGGATCTATGATTACCTGTGGGTGGGCGAATCCGTGGAGGACGTGGACGGGCTGCGGGAGGCCGCGAAAAACTATCCGCCCTACGTCGTGCCCTGCCTGGACATGAGCCGGGCGCGGATCGGCCGCGAAGACGACCTCTACCTGAACGCGATCCCTTACATGCAGTTTCCCCTGCTTCTCGGCGGCCGCCCTTTCACCGGGGAACGCGCCGTCATCCCCGGCGTCGAATACCAGCCGGAGGAAACCGACTTCTGGACCCGGCATTGCCGCAGGATATGGCGTTATCACCGGGAGCATCCGCAAGGACCGCACAGCTACGGCTGGTGGGACAGCTGCCCGGGAAGGCCCGAGGCGAGGCCGACCTACGAACGCTGGCTGAGCCTGTACAAGCCGATGGTCGAAGCCGGGACGATCGCTTATATCGAGCTCGGAGAGAGCGATTTCTTTTCCGCGCCGCTCCCGCCCGGAGTCACGGCCAGCGCGTTCGCCAACAGCGAGCTGTATCTGGCTCTGGCCAACTACTCGGAGACGCCCGTCCGGATCCGCACGAGCCGCGTTTTCGTTTCCTGCGGGAAGCCGGGCGCCCCGGCGAGTGATTGGACGCTCCCGCCGCGCAGCCTTTCGATCCTGAAAAGAGCCGGGGAGCGCGCATCATGAGCCGCGGGGATTCCCTTCATTGGAGAGCAGACGCATGGATGATCATCTCTCAGCGACCAGATCGCCCGGCAAAAGAATTTCACGAAAAAAATGTTCCGGAGGCCGTTTCCGGAAGAAAAAAATACGGATCGCTTGCTTCTCGGCTCTGTTCCTGCTCGCCACGGGAAGAATCGGCCTGAGCGCGGCGCGTCCGCAGGCGCATGGAATGCCCGTCATCCTCGATACGGATATCGTCGACGACATCGATGACACCTGGGCGCTCATCATATTGCTGAAGAGCCCCGACTTCGACTTGAAGCTCGTCACGACAACCCACGGCAAGGCCGTTTACCGGGCGAAGCTCGTCGCCAGGATTTTGGAAGCCGCCGGCCGGGGCGGAGCGACGCGTTGTTGAAGCGGTCAGGCGGCCTGAATGGGACCGGAGAGGAGAAGCGCCCCCAGGGCTTTGTGGGAAAAACCGCTTCCGGAGAGCCGAAGATAGAAGGTAACCCGGCGCCGCGAAAAAGGATTATTCTCCCCAGCGTTCCATTTAAAGAGAAGCCGTCTGCTTTAGCTTTGAATAGGGTAAATGGGTATTGTGTCCCGCTTTTCAAAGGATTAAGATAATCTCCCTTTAAACCACGCGCCTGCCCGGAAAGGGAGGGCGAAAGTCAAGCATGAGAAGATTCATATCGTTCGGCCTGACGGCGCTGTTCGTGCTGGCGGCCCACGCCGCCGCCATCGACCTCAAAGCCGTCCGCGCCGGCCACGGCCCCAAGATCGACGGCGATTTGTCCGATGCGGTCTGGCAGTCCGCGCTTCCCTTCCTGGATTTCCGCATGGCCGAACCCAAGCCCGACTGGGAGCCGACGGAGAAAACGGAGCTGAGGATCCTCTACGACAACGCCAACCTTTATATCGGCATCCTGTGCCGCGACGGCGACCCGGGCCGGATCGCCGCCAACACCATGGCCCATGACGCCGGCACCCAGGATTTCGGGATGCACTACGGTTACAGCCCGGATTCCTCGAGCGACGACATCATCCGGGTGCTGATCGACCCTTTTCAGGACAAGCGGACGGCTTACGTTTTTTCCATCAACCCCCTCGGAGGACGCGCCGAAGGCTTGGCCTACTCGGGAAGCACCAGCATGAACTGGGACGGAATCTGGGAAGGAAAAAGCCGGATATCCGGGGACGGCTGGAGCGCCGAATTCAGAATCCCGTTTAAAACGATTTCGTTCAAACCGGGCCTGAGCGCCTGGGGGCTGAATGTCGAGCGCGTCATCGCGCGCAAGCAGGAGACCATCCGGCTTTCGGGGACGGGGAGGGACAGCTTTTTCGCGAATCCGATGGAAGCCGCCCGCCTGACGGGGATCGAAAACATCGAGCAGGGAAAGGGAATCACCTTCCGGCCTTACGGCCTGGGAAGCGTTCAAAAAAACGGCCCGGCGATCCGGCCCTCCCACGATTGGAATATGGAAGGCGGCTTCGACCTTTACAAGAGCTTCACGCCCAACCTGGTCGGAGTCGTCAGCTGCAACATGGACTTCGCCGAGACGGAGGCCGACGAACGCCGCATCAACCTGACGCGGTTCCCGCTCTTTTTCCCGGAAAAACGGATGTTTTTCCTGGAAGGGTCGGAGAACTTCAGTTTCAGTTCGAGCGTCAGCTTCATGCCGTTTTTCAGCCGGCGGATCGGGCTCAGCGAGGGCCGGCAGATACCCGTCCTCTTCGGGACCAAGCTCTACGGAAAAGTCGGCGACACGAACATCTCCGTCCTCGACGTCCAGACCGGCCGGCATGAAGGGATGGAGGGCCGCAACCTCTTCGCAGCTCGCGTCACCCAGAATATCTTCGCCCAGAGCCGGGTCGGCTGGATTCTCACCAACGGCAGCCAAACCGGCGAGAAAAACACGCTGGCGGGCATGGATTTCAATTATTCGTCGTCGAAGTTCCTGGGGGACAAGAACATCATGCTCGCCTCCTGGATGGCCTACAACTGGAACGAAAAAAAGGGCGGCCGGCATCACGGCTTCGGCTTCAGAGGCGACTATCCCAACGATCTCTGGGACGTCCAGACGACCTACGCCTACTACGGCGAGTCGCTGGACCCGGGCCTGGGCTATATGATGCGCCAGGGCGTCCAGACGGCCTTTGCCCGGGTGTCGTTTCAGCCGAGGCCCGTCAAAGGCTTTCTCGGCCGGGTCATCCGGCAGTTCTTCTTCGAGGCCGTCACCGATAATTATTGGGACCTTTCGGGAAACCTGGAAACGAGCGAGTTGTCGATCACGCCGGTCAGCCTGAGAACGGAAAGCGGCGAGCGTCTCGCGTTCGAGATCAAATCGACCCGCGATATCCTGCCCTGCGACTTCGAGGTATCGAGAGGCGTTGTCCTTCCCGCGAGGGACTACAATTTCACGAACTTCGAGCTGGAACTGGAAACGGCGGCGCACCGTCCCGCGGTCATGGATGTCGGCTATGCTTTCGGGGAATTCTATTCGGGCCGGTACGACGACCTCGATATCGGGCTGACCCTGAAATTCAAGGGCTACGCCAACCTTTCGATCGATACCTGCTTCATCCGCGGCAGGCTCCCCCAGGGGAACTTCAAAGAAAATGTCTATCAAATCAAGGCGGATCTTTTCCTTTCTCCCGACCTCGGCCTCATGAACTACGTCCAGTACGACAGCGTTTCACGCGAACTGGGATGGAGCACCCGCCTCAGGTGGCAGATCTCCCCCGGCAACGAAATCTACCTGGTTTACAACAAGAGCTGGGAGAGACGATGGGATCCGACGAGCCGGTTTCTTCCGGCCGAGGAACGCGGCGTGCTGAAGTTCTCCCTATCGTTCAGGCCTTAAGGGCGGGGATTCAATCCTTCAGAAAATCGGCCGGACCTCTTCCCGCCCCGCACATGAAGGGAATCCGAAAACCCCGTTCCGGCGCGATCCTGAGCGAGCGGCCGGCGCTTTTCCCACGGCGAAAACCATCTATTTGAAAAACCGGATTATTGCCCGGAAGCGGGATCGAAGTCATTGAATCTTTTCCCAGTCAGAGATCAATTCCATGACCTCCCCGGGACTCTCCGCCGACTTGATACACTGGAAGAGATACCGGTTTTGAACAATCCGACTGGTCAAGCCCAGGATCTGCACTTGAAGGTCGGGCCGGTCGATCGGTGAAAGGATTAGAAAAATAATTTCTATGGGTTTGTCCGTGACGACATCGGATAGGCCGCTATTTGTCAGACCGATGGCGACAGCCGGCGTCTTCAAGCCGACGACGCGGATATGGGGGAAAGCCACGCCTTCGTTGAAAAAAGTCGATCCCTGCTCCTCTCGCTTCAAAACGTCACGGAAAAGAGATAAGGATTCGCCGATCCCTATGTCTTTGACGGCCGCCTCGACTAGCTTTTGGAGGACGTCTTCTTTCCGGACGGGAGCATGCCAGATGAGGACCTTCTGAGCCGAGAGCCACCGGGCGAGCGCCGGGCGCTCGATGGCATGGGCGTCCTTATCCATGACCGTCTTAGGAGGCCCTCCGTCTTCCGGTATCTCGGCCTGCGTTCTTTTAGGGAGTGCCCCCTCTTCCCGAGTATCGAGAACGATGACCGTGACCCCTCTCGCGTTATTGACAAGGTTTTTGATAATGTCCCTGTTCTTTCCCAGCCTCTTCCAGATAGGCTTAGGGCTTGGCCTCCCGATGATGATGTGTCCCACGCGGTATTCCCCGGCGAATCTAAGAATCGTATCGGCTATGTCCTCTCCCTTGTAGATGAAGACCATAGCACCCAATTGTTTAGCCAAGGTCAATACCTCAGAGATATTGCGCTGGGTTTGGGCACTGATGGCAGTGGCTTCTTCGGAGGGTGTCTGGACATAGACCGCATACCAATTCCGGTTAAGCCTTCCCGCCAGCCGGGAAGCGTATCGCAAAAGCTTTTCGCAATTAGGCCCGCGAGAGCTCAAACAGACCATAACCTGATCGGGGAAAGCCCCTTTTTCCTCCTCGGCGATATCGCGCCGCCGCAGATCGATTTGGGCGGCCAGTTCCCGTAGAGCAAGTTCCCGGAGCTTCTCCAGGTTCGAAGGCTTAAAGAAATGCGCCAACGCGGTTTCGATTTTATCCTTCGAATAAATCTTTCCGTCCTCCAAACGCTTCCGCAAATCCTCAGCCGTTATATCCACGTCGACGATCTGATCGGCCTCGGCAAGAACGGAATCGGGCAGCCGTTCGCGCACCCTGACATTCACGGCTTTCTCGATCGTGTTATAAAGGCTCTCCAGATGCTGGACGTTCATCGTAGTGATGACATGGATTCCCGCCGCGAGCATATCCTGGACGTCCTGATAACGTTTAGGATTCTTGCTGCCCGGAACGTTCGTATGAGCAAGTTCGTCCACGAGAACGACCTGGGGCTTGCGCGCGATCACGGCCTCTTCATCCATTTCCTCAACCCTAATCCCGTGATAGTCCTTCCGACGCCGGGGGATGACCTCAAGTCCCTGAGCCAGCCTGGCGATGTCTTCGCGCCCGTGCGCCTCGAGAAGCCCGATGACCACATCAATACCTTCATCCTGAAGACGATGGCCCTCCTGAAGCATCTGGTATGTTTTGCCCACTCCCGCGCAATAACCGAGATAGACCTTCAGCCGTCCGCGTTGAGAGCGGCGGATCATCCGGAGAAACAAATCGGCTCTTTCTTCAGTCATGACGGGTCAAGCCCAATGCCATCATTTTCATTATGATGTTATTTTTTTAGATCGTCCAGCGCCAGGTTCAGCAAAAGAACATTGACTCGAGGCTCGCCCAGGATTCTCAGACGGCGGCTTTCCGCGCAGGCAATGATCATCCGGCGGACGGCCGATATGCTGAGGTTCCGGGCCCCGGCAACGCGCGGCGCCTGGAAAAACGCGTTTTCAAGCGTGATGTGGGGGTCAAGTCCGCTGGCCGATGCGGTTACGGCATCAACGGGGACGGGAGTGCCCTGGGAGAGAGAGTTTTCGGCCCGGTAAGCGGCCGCGCGGCTCCTCACATCGTCGGCGAGCTTTTTTGAGAGAGGCCCAAGATTGCTGCCGCCGGAGCTCGCCGCATCGTAACCCCGTCCCGCCATCGAGGGACGGGGATGAAAATACTCCGCGCCGGAAAACCCTTGAGAGAGCAGGACGGACCCGACGATTTTATCGCCTCGCACTATGAGCGAACCGTTGGCTCGGGCGGGGAACAGGCTTTGTCCCAGGACCCAGACCGCCAGGGGGTAAACCCCGCACAAGATTAGGGCCAAGGCCATTGCGGCCATCAGGGAGATGCGAAGATCAGACCATAATTGTTTCATGCCAGCAAACCCTTTTTTTCTTATATAAGATGGAGCGCGTTCACAAGCCAATCAATCAGCTTGATCCCCGGAAACGGTACGATCAGGCCGCCCAAGCCGAATATCATAAGATTCCTTCGCAACAGCGCGGCCGCTCCCAGGGGGCGAAAACGAACGCCGCGCAGGGCTAGAGGCGTAAGGGCCACGATGATCAGGGCGTTGAAGACGACAGCGCTCAGGATTGCGCTCGAGGGCGATTGGAGCCGCATGATGTTGAGCGGGGAGATGACCGGAAAGACATTCATCAACATGGCCGGGATTATAGCGAAGTACTTGGCCACGTCATTGGCGATGCTGAAGGTTGTCAGCGCCCCCCTCGTGATCAACATCTGCTTGCCGATCTCTACGACTTCGATCAATTTCGTCGGATTGGAATCAAGGTCCACCATGTTCCCGGCTTCCTTGGCTGCCTGAGTTCCCGTATTCATGGCCACTCCGACATCCGCCTGGGCCAGCGCGGGAGCGTCGTTGGTGCCATCGCCGGTCATCGCCACGAGCCGGCCATCTGCCTGTTCTTTGCGGATGAGGGCGAGTTTGTCTTCGGGTTTCGCTTCGGCGATGACGTCATCAACTCCGGCTTCTCTGGCTATGGCCGCGGCTGTCAGCTGATTATCTCCCGTGATCATCACCGTTCGAATACCCATGGCCCGGAATCGGTTGAAACGGTCTTTAAGCCCTCCCTTGACGATGTCTTTCAGATGGACGGCGCCGAGATATCGTGCCCGGTCGGCGACCAATAAAGGAGTTCCTCCCGAAAGGGAGATGGAGCGGATGGCGCTCTGGATTTCGACGGGAATTGGAGTCCCGTTGAACGCTTCGATCGCGGACGGGGCGCCCTTGCGGATCATCCGGCCATTAAAGTCCACGCCGCTCATCCGGGTGTGAGCCGAAAAAGGGATGAATTTGGCTCTCGAAAAATCCGAGATCGAGCGGCCCCTCAAGCCGTATTTTTTAGCCAGAATGACTATGCTCCGGCCCTCGGGTGTTTCGTCAGCTAAAGACGAAATCTGGGCGGCGTCGGCCAGCTCTTCCGTCCGTACTCCGACGGCCGGATATAATTCAACGGCTTGACGGTTCCCAAGAGTGATCGTTCCCGTCTTGTCTAGAAGCAGCACATCCACGTCCCCGGCTGCTTCCACGGCTCGGCCGCTCATGGCGAGCACATTCTTCTGGACCATGCGGTCGATCCCCGCGATCCCGATGGCACTCAGGAGTCCGCCGATGGTCGTGGGAATCAGGCATACCAGGAGCGAAATAAGAATCGTCAGCGTAAAAGAGACGCCCGAATAAAACCCGAAAGGCTTCAGCGTGATGACGACGACCAGGAAAATCATCGTCAGGGCCGAGAGGAGAATAGTCAGAGCGACTTCGTTGGGAGTTTTTTGGCGACGAGCCCCTTCCACGAGTCCGATCATCCGATCCAGGAAGCTTTCGCCGGGATCGGCCGTCACGCGAACCTTGATCCGGTCAGAGAGAACGCACGTGCCCCCCGTCACCGCGCTGCGGTCTCCTCCGGCCTCACGGATGACGGAGGCCGATTCCCCTGTTATGGCCGATTCATCCACGGTGGCAACGCCTTCGAAGATTTCGCCGTCCGCCGGTATGGTTTCTCCGGCCGAGACAAGGATCTTATCCCCTTTGCGCAGCTGTTCTGACGATATTTTTTCGATTGAACCATCGACGTTCAATCGATGAGCCGGAGTTTGCGTTCTCGTTTTTCGAAGCGCCCTGGCCTGAGCCTTTCCCCTTCCCTCGGCCATGGCTTCGGCGAAATTGGCAAAGAGGACTGTAAACCAGAGCCAGAGGCTCACCTGCAGGACGAAACCGAATCGCTCATTGCCCAAATCGAAAAGAAGCCCAATAGTAGTAAGGGCGGCCCCCGCCTCCGTCACGAAGATCACGGGATTCTTGGCGAGCGAGAGGGGATTAAGCTTTTTAAAGGAATCCTTCACGGCAAAGGCGATGATTCTTGCGCCAAACAATGAACGAGTTCGTGCGGGCACGATTAGACGACTCCTTTAGAACAGGATTTTAGAACCCGCCGACAGAAATTGTTCGACAATCGGGCCGAGTGCCAAAGCGGGTAGAAAAGTCAGGCCTCCCACGATCAGAACCGTTCCCACCAGAACTATGACAAATGTCAAACCCCACACTTGAAAGCTCCCCGCCCCCGTTGGCAGCGGTTTTTTCCGTGCGAGATTCCCGGCCAGAGCCAGAACGGGCACAATCACAAAGAAACGTCCGAAGAGCATGGCCAAGCCCAGCAAGACGTTAAGCGCGGTGGTATTGCCCATGAGACCTGCAAAGGAGCTTCCGTTATTCCCGGCCGCGGACGAGAAGGCATACAGGATTTCGCTCAACCCATGCGGCCCGGCATTATTCAAACCCGTCGTCCCCCATTCGGCCGCAGAGGCCCAAGCCGTGAACCCCAATATGCAGAAAATGGATATGAGTACGGCAAGCACGCAGACCTTGATATCGTAGGATTCGATCTTTTTTCCGAGGTACTCCGGAGTTCGCCCGACCATCAGCCCCGCCAGGAACACGGCCAGTACGGCGAACAAAAGCATCCCGTATAAACCCGCCCCGACTCCGCCGAAAACCGCTTCGCCCAACTGCATATTGAACATCGTAATCATCCCGCCGAGCGGAGAGAAAGAATCATGCATGGAATTTACGGCCCCGCAGGAAGCGTCCGTCGTGATGGTGGCAAACAGGGCTGAATTGAAAATGCCGAAACGGACTTCCTTCCCTTCCATGTTACCGCCGGCGGGATCTACCCCGATAGCGTGGAGTCGCGGGTTGCCGACGCTCTCGGCACGCCAGCATACCAGGACTCCGGCTACAAAAAGGATGGCCATGGCGCTCCATATCGCCCACCCATGCTTTTGGTTCTTGACTTTTCTGCCGAGGTAATAAGAGAGGCCGCTCGGGATGAGGAAAATGGATAGCATCTGGACGAAGTTCGAGAGGGGCGTCGGATTTTCATAAGGATGAGAAGCGTTGGCATTAGTGAAGCCGCCGCCGTTCGTCCCGAGCATCTTGATTGCAACTTGGGAAGCCATGGGTCCCTGGACAAGGATCTGACCTCCGGAATTCACGGCGTTTGCTGCCGGGTTGCCTTTCCTATCGGCGTCCATTCGCCCGGCTTTTTCCACGGTCGTCGCCCGGACATAGGGTTTGAAGTTCTGGACGGTTCCCTGCGAAACGAGAAACAGCGAATACACGAGACAGGCCGGTAAAAGCAGATAGAGATTCACCCGGACAAGATCAACCCAGAAATTTCCGATGGTCCGGGCCGAAGGCCGGGCGATCCCGCGCACGAGTCCCGCGGCCACGGCAATTCCCACGGCCGCCGACACAAAGTTTTGAAAGGTCAGCCCTATCATCTGAGAAAAGTAAGAGAGCGTCTTTTCGCCCGCGTAATTCTGCCAATTCGTGTTCGTCGCGAAACTGACCGCTGTATTAAAAGCGAGGTCCGGTCGAACCGGCCCCCATCCTTGAGGATTCAGAGGAAGAACATGTTGAAGACGCAAGACGGCATAGGTGAACAATAGCCCGACCAGACTGAATAGGAGCAGTGAAAACGCATAAGGCTTCCATTCTTGCTCCTGACCTGGATTCACACGGATAAGCTGGTAAAGCCGAAGCTCGACGGGTTTTAAAACGGGATCGAGAAAGGTCTTGCCATCCGCCTCCAAAACACGGGCGAGATAAAGCCCCGTCGGCTTCGTGAGGATCAGGAGCGCCCCCAGGAAGAACGCCAGTTCTATCCAGCCAAAAATATCCATAAACCCAGTCCTTGATCAAAACTTCTCGGCCCGAAGCATCGAAAAAAGTAGGTACCCGATGAGGAGGAATCCCAATAAAAGCCCAAAAGTGTTGGCCATGGTCACAGCCTCTCGCAAGCAAGTACGTATAGGGCGCATAGGCCAAAAAAAAGGATCATGATGAGTATAAGGACGGTTTCATTCATGGACGCCTCCTTCCTCGGCAGCCCGATCCGCTCTTTGAAGAGTAAAGGAAAAAGTGCTTCCCATGCCTTCCCGACTCTCCACGTTGACCCTCCCCCCATGGGCCTCAACGATCTCCTTGACAATAGCCAGGCCCAGCCCGGCTCCAGCCTCGTTGTCCTGGCCGGGGACACGGAAGAACTGCTCGAAGATCCTGGGAAGATACATATCGGGTATGCCTTTCCCCGTATCCGCGACGGAGAACCTAATCCACCGCTCATCCGCCTCGGCGGAAAGCGTAACCTTGCCGCCGGCGGGCGTATACTTGAGCCCATTCGACAGCAGGTTGTTGAAAACGCAGGTCATTCGAGACATGTCTGCCAGGACATCGGGCAGATTATCCGGCAGTTCAACGCTCAGCGTTACTCCTTGGTCCTGGGCGGCCCTGCGGAAGGATTCCAGGGCCTCCAGAGCCATTGCGCGGGGCGGGACGGCGCGCAACGCGATCTGGGCCTTTCCGGATTCAATCCGGCTGATATCCAGCAGATTATTGAGGATAATATTTAGCCGATCGCTGTCTTCTCTGGCCGCCAACAAAAGCTCGCCCTGCTTCTCGGTGAGAGGGCCTACTTTCTCTTCAAGGAGCAGGTAAATCGCCATTCGCATGGATGTCAGAGGAGTTTTCAACTGATGCGAAACCGTTGATATGACTCCTCTTTTGATTTCGTTCTGTTGCCGGAGCTGAGTGACGTCCTGGAGGACCAGAATCACTCCCGTCGGCAGCCTTTCGTTATCAAGGATGGGAACGGCTTCCGGACGAAAATAACGCTCTTTGCCCTCCACAAAGTGTTGGATCACTCTCTGATCGTCCTTAGGAGGAGCCGGGCGCTCCCTCCGGAGTGCTTCCCCGAATAAATCCGCCATCCATTCAAACGGCAAATCAAAGACCGATAAACCGGGCTTGAGGCTGAAGGCGTCTCTCGCCATTTCCGTGGCGATTTCAACCCTGCCCTCAAGGTCAATGACAGCCACGGCATCGGGAAGGCTGCTGAAGGCCTGCTGCGTGGCCCTCCGTATCCGTACGAGCCTGGCCTGATCCGAGCGGCGGAATTCCCGGAGGCCGGCGGCCATGGTGTTGAACGCTTCAGAAAGACGTCCGATCTCATCGCGAGCATCGCTCCGGACGACGAGGTCGAGATTACCCCGCCGGATTTCGTCCGCGGACCGGATGAGACGATTGATGGGCCGATAAATCCACCGGCGCGTGAGGAGCACGAAGCCTACGGCGACAACGATCCCCGAAATCAGGAAGAGATACATCTGGCTCCGGTCGGCTTTGGCGAGCCAGCGCGCCGAATTATTCGCCTCAACCATGTTCTGCTGATTCATCTGCAGGATTTCGTCCGCCGTGTTCTTGATCTGAAGAAACAGCGGAAGGAGATGAACGAAATACGTATTTCGGCGGAAGCCGTCCTCCAACGAGGGATCCGCCGTGTCTCTTAGGATGATCCGGTAACGCTTGAAAAGATACTCCAGGCGGGCGGCTCTTTCGCTCTCGCCCGCGACGGTGATATTGTTCAGTTCGGCGCGCAGGGATTTCTCGAAGGCAAGTTCGTTCCCGCGGATCAGATCCTCGCCTTCCTTTGTGTATCCCAGCAGAGTGAAAAGGGCGCCGCTATCCATTCGTTCCAGGGCTTCTTTCATTTCCTGGCAAGCCACAACGCTACGGTAATTTTCCCGCAAAATGACGTCAATGGATTCTCCGAGTCGGCTAAGATGCAGGACGCTTTGAACTCCGATCATAAGGATAATGATCAGCAGTCCACCCAGGCCCAGGGAGAATTTCAGACGAAGTCCCAACATGCTATTTCTCTTCTCACGGATATATATGCCGCCGGCGTGCCAAGAGTATCTGCAATTTAAGTAATTGATATAAATTAGATTACGAAATATGCCGATTCAACAAGATTGCATTTTTCAAGGAAGCGGACGTAAATGCCTTGAATCATGCAAGGCGGGTGATAAAAATTCCGGAGACAAAAACGCCCGGAGGCAATATCATATCCCGTATTTTTTTCGGCGGCGCCACAGTGTCGCTTGGTCGATTCCCAGTATATCGGCGGCTGCCTGAAATGAGCTCGTCGTCGCCAGGACCCGGCGGATATGCTGTTCCTCGATAACGTCGATTTTGACGGGATCGCCAACCTTGAGAGCCGAGGGGCAAGCCGCTAAGTTCGAAGGCAGCCACTCGACGCTGACCCGATCAGCCCGGCAGAGGATGGCCGCCCGCTCGACGATATTCCTTAATTCGCGCACATTGCCGGGCCACTTGTATTCTCTCAGCGCCCGTTCCGCCTCTTCCGTGAAGCCGATAAAAGAGCGGTGGTTTAAACGCCCAAAAAACACCAGGAGTCTTTGAGCCAACTCAGCCACATCTTCGGGTCTCTCCCTTAACGGCGGGATTTCGAGCGGAATCACATTCAGGCGATAAAAAAGATCCTCCCGAAACCGTCCCCCGCGGACGGATTGCTCCAGATTCACGTTCGTCGCCGCAATAAGACGGACATCGGCTTTGCGCGTCGTGTTATCGCCGACCCTTTCGTACTCCCTTTCTTGAATAAAGCGTAAGAGCTTCGACTGAAGCGAAAGAGGCAAATCCCCGATTTCGTCTAATACAAGAGTGCCTCCTTCACAAGCGGCGATCCGGCCGGGATTGTCCCTAACGGCGCCGGTGAAAGCCCCTTTGACGTGCCCAAAAAGCTCGCTTTCCAAGAGATCCTGGGAAAAGGACGGACAGGAGATGACGCTTAACGGCTTGGCCGCCCGGCGGCTCCAAACGTGGATGGCGCGTGCCAGGATGGTTTTGCCGGTCCCGCTCTCCCCGCGGATGAGGATCGTGGCGTCCGAGGCAGCGGCCTGTCGCGCCAGGCCGATCGTCCGCTGCATGGCGGGATTCGCACTAGAAAAATCGACTTCAGGATTGGCTCTCCCCAGGTCCTCCTCAAGGGCGGCGAGCTTATGCTCGAGGGTTCGCATTTCAGACACCTTCCGGACAGCCAGCTTTATTTGGGCGGGCGTAAACGGCTTTGGAATATAATCAGTCGCCCCGCGTCGCATGGCCTCGATGGCCGAATCAATGGACGCATACGCCGTGATGACAATGATTTTGAGCCACGGCGTTGTCGCCAGCAACGCGGGGATCAAGTCCAAGCCATCCTCTGTCCCCAGCCTCAGATCCACGAAAGCGACCTCAAACGGCCTTCGCGATGCCTCCGCCAACGCATCGGAGAAATTGCTAACCGCCATGACCTTGTGGCTCTCGGATTCAAGGCAGACAACCAGAGTTTTGCGGATGTTCGCCTCATCGTCCGCTACGAGGATATGCATGGACTGACCGATGAATGGCACGATTCCCGAATCTCCCGGAAGCCGGGCCTCCTTTCTTGTCAAGGATACAGAATCCAACGGGGAAAAGCAATTCTGGCCCCGGGACCCGATCTAACGGCCGGAAACACGAGCTGATGATCCGGCCCGCACCCTTGGAGCAACGCGGAGCACAACTCTCAGCCCGCGCTCCGAAAAATGTTTATGGAATCAAGACGATTTTCCCGTAGGCTCCCGGCTCCATGACGGCGTGGTGGGCGAGCGGCGCCTCGGAGAGGGGAAATTCCCGGCCGACGACGGGACGAAGGCGGCCGGACTCGAGCCCCTCATCGATGGCCTCATGGAGGTCGGCCTCCTCCTCCCGTGAAGCGTTATGAAGCAGCATCCCCAGAATCGAGGCGTTCCGGCTCATCGCGTCTCTCGGATCGATCTCCACCCGGCCGCGGCTTCCGACGATCACGATCCGGCCGTTCCCGGCCAGAGCCTTCAGGTCCATGCCGAGATTGACATTGGCCAGCATTTCAATAATGACGTCCGCCCCGTGCCCGCCGGTCAATTCGGCCAGCTTTTCCAGATAGCCGGGCTCCCGGTGGTTCAGCGCATGGTTCGCGCCCTGCCCGAGGACCAGCGCCCTTCCCCTCTCGGTGCTTCCCGTGCCGACGACCCGCATCCCGGCGGCCTTGGCCAGCTGGACGGCGGCGATGCCGACTCCGCCCGTCGCCCCGTGCACGAGGACGATCTCTCCCGCCCGGGCCTTGGCCCTTTGAAAAAGGGCGTAATAGGCCGTTCCATAGGGGATACCGACCGCCGCGCCCTGGGCGAACGAGACGTTTTCGGGAAGCGGGTGAACCCGGTGTTCATCGCACAGAGCCTGTTCCGCGTAGGAACCGGACAGGGTTCCGGACGCATAGACGCGGGCTCCCGCCGCCACGCCGACGACGGCTTCGCCCACGGACTCCACGATGCCGGCGGCGTCCGACCCCGGCGTATACGGCAATGCCGGCTTGATCGCATAGCCGCCGGAGCGGAGGTAGGTGTCCACCGGATTGACGCCGGCCGCCTTGACCCTGAGAACGACCTGGCCGGGGCCCGGCCGGAGATCCGGCGCATCCTCCAAGCGCATGACTTCCGGGTTCCCAAACTCGCGGACGCGGATCGCCTTCATGATTGCCTCCTGGACGACGCCGGCGGATCCGGCGCCCGTCCGATGACTATTCTCCCCTTTCGCCGTCTTCAAAGCAAGCCCCCGCGCCCGCCCCGCCCTCGCCGTTTCCGCCGGGCGGGAAGATCCGTTTCCCGTCATGCCGGAGGAACGCCGGCCGGTTGAATTCTCCCCCCGAATCGGATATCTTGGTAAAATCAGGGGAAGGGAACGCCCCCGGCACGAGGGCATGAATCCGCTTCGCCAAGAAGGAGACAAAGACGATGACTCAAAAACGACTGTTTTCGATTCTCATCCTTGCGCTCTCCCTGGGTTCGGGTTTTGCCCAGGCGCAGGCGCCGGCGGCCCAAAATCCCGATATCAAACTGCTTCCGCCCCAGACCGACGGCGGGAGGCCGCTCATGCAATGCCTGAGGGAAAGGCAGTCCCTGCGCGAATTCAGCGCGGAAAAGCTCCCTCCGCAAACCCTCTCCAACCTCCTTTGGGCCGCCTGCGGAATCAACCGCCCCGACTCGGGAAAGAGAACGGCGCCCACGGCCAGGAACTGGCAGAATATCGACGTCTATGCGGCCATGGCCGACGGTCTTTTTCTCTATAACGTCCAAGATCATTCGCTGACGCGGATCCTCGCCGAGGATATCCGGGCCGCGACGGGAACCCAGCCGTTCGTCAAGGACGCGCCGCTCAATCTTGTCTACGTCGCGGATCTTTCGAAAATTCCGGCGGGCACGGTCGAGGACAAGCGGTTCAATTCGGCCGCCCACACCGGTTTTATCAGCCAGAACGTCTATCTGTACTGCGCGTCCGAGAAGCTGGCCACGGTCGTCCGCGGGCTGGTCGATAGGGAGGCCTTGGCAAAAACGATGAAGCTTCGCCCGGACCAGCACATCATCTTAGCCCAGACCGTCGGCTTTCCCAAGAAATAGGCCCGGCTAAAGCGGGGGTAAAGCGGGACACAATACCCATTTACCCTATTTCATCATCAATCCTCCGGCAAGCGGAGCCCGGGAAAATAATGTTCGCCGGAAATAGGGTAAATGGGTATTGTGTCCCCTTCTTGACAGCGGGGAAGAAATACTTATAATGTGTTGGATATCAATGAGCCAAACGAATTTTCGCGAAGTTTTAACACCACCCGGCATGATCATGCCTTGCCCGGAGGCGGGCAGAATCATTTCCTGAGCCCGTATCCGGGACATTTCGCCGCGTCACATATCCAACCTCTCGTGAGTTTGCGCTCCGACGCGAATGGAAAGCCGATTTCAAGGAGATTGAGCCATGGTGAAGAAACCTGAATATCATCTGGACACGCTTTGCCTTCACGCCGGCCAGGCCGCCGATCCGGCCACCGGCTCCAGGGCGGTTCCCGTCTATCAGACGACATCCTATATTTTCAAGGACGCGGCCCACGCCGCCAGGCTGTTCGAACACAAGGAAGAGGGGAATATCTATACGCGGATTTCGAATCCGACGACGGATGTCGTCGAAAAGCGCGTGGCCGCGCTCGAAGGGGGCTCCGGCGCCCTGTTGACGGCCTCGGGGATGGCGGCCGAAACGATCGTTTTCACGACGCTGGCCAAGCAGGGCGAAAACATCGTCTCGAGTTCGAGCCTCTACGGAGGGACGACGACGCTTTTAAGCGCCGCCCTGCCGAGATTCGGCATCACCGCCAGGTTCGCCGACGTCGGGAAACCGGACGCCTTCGCCGCGCTCATCGACAGCGAGACCCGGGCCGTCTTTGTCGAGACGATCGCCAATCCAGCCGGCGATGTCGCGGACATCGAGGCGTTTTCCACCCTGGCTCACCGTCACGGCCTGCCTCTCATCGTGGACAACACCTTCGCCACTCCCTATCTCTGCCGGCCCATTGAGTGGGGCGCGGACATCGTCGTCCATTCGGCGACCAAGTTCATCGGCGGGCACGGCACCTCCATCGGAGGCATCATCGTCGACGGGGGAAACTTCCCCTGGGACGGCGGAAAGTTTCCGGATTTCGCCTCCCCGGATCCGGCCTTTCACGGCCTCGATTTCTGGGAGGCTTTCGGCCCGCAGACGTTCATCCAAAAATGCCGCCTGGGAGGGATGCGTTCGATGGGGCCGTCGCCGTCGCCGTTCAACGCCTGGCTGTTTCTCCAGGGACTGGAAACCCTTCATGTCCGCATGCCGCGGCATTGCGAAAACGCGCTCCGCGTCGCCGGGTACCTGGAAAACCATCCGAAGGTCGCCTGGGTGAATTATGCGGGGCTGCCCGGCCATCCCGGCCACGGGCTGGCAAAAAAATACCTGAGCGGAGGTTTCGGATCCATTTTCACGTTCGGGGTCAAGGGCGGAAGGGAAGCCGGGCAGAAAGTGATCGAAGGCGTCCGGCTCGTCTCTCATCTGGCCAACGTGGGAGACGCGAAGACCCTCATTCTTCATCCCGCCTCGACGTCGCATTCCCAGCTTTCCGAGGAAGCCCAGCGGGCTTCCGGCGTGACGCCGGAAATGATCCGCCTCTCCGTCGGAATCGAATATATCGAAGACATCATCGCCGACCTGGACCAGGCGCTGGTCCGGGTCTGAAAGGAAATCCGTGCTCCCATGAATGAACACGGCGGACGCGATGCCGGGGAACGCTCCCTGGGCATCGTCGAGAAAAAGTTTTTCACCTTCGCCGAGCCCCCCGACGAGATGCCGCTCGAGAGCGGAGCCCGGCTGGGTCCCATCACCCTCGCCTACGAGACGTACGGCCGGCTGAACGAAAAGCGGGACAACGCGGTCATGGTCTGCCATGCGCTGTCGGGCGGCTCGCATGTCGCCGGATATTATTCCGACGAGGATAAAAAGCCCGGCTGGTGGGACAAGATGGTGGGGCCGGGCAAAGGGATCGACACGGACAAATATTTCATCATTTGCTCGAACATCATCGGGAGCTGCTACGGTTCCACGGGGCCGGCCTCCATCAATCCGGCCACCGGCAAACCCTACGGCTTGAGCTTTCCCCTGTTCACGGTCGCCGATATCGTCCGGGCCCAGAAGGCTCTCTTGGATCACCTGGAAATTCCGGAGCTGTTGAGCCTGGTCGGCGGATCGATCGGGGGCATGCAAGCCCTGGAATGGGCGGTGACCTATCCCGGGATGGTCCGCTCGGCCGTTCCCATCTCCAGCACCTGCAAGCGCTCCGCCCTGGGCATCGGGCTGAGCGAGGCGCAACGACAGGCCATCATGGCCGATCCGAACTGGAACGGCGGCGATTATTACGACCGCCGGCATCCGAACAAGGGGCTGGCGCTGGCGCGGATCATCGGGCATATCACCTATCTGTCCGAAGCGTCGATGCAGAGAAAATTCGGCCGCAAATTACAGGAGAACTCCGCCTTCAAGTTCGATTTCTCGACGGATTTCGAGGTCGAAAGCTATCTCCTCTACCAGGGGAAAAAATTCGTCGAGCGCTTCGACGCCAATTCGTATTTGTACATCACCAAGTGCTCGGACTATTTCGACCTGGGAGCCCAAAAAGGCGGCGGATCCCTGGTCAAGGCCTTTTCACAGACGGAGGCGAAATTCCTCGTGATCTCTTTTTCCTCCGACTGGCTGTACACCACGGCCCAGTCCAAGGAAATGGTCAAGGCCATGAAAAAGGCGGGGCGCGACGTCAGCTTCTGCGAAATCGATGTCGATTACGGGCACGATTCTTTTCTGCTGGCCTACGAACAATTGACGCGGCTGATCTCGGGTTTCCTCGGCCGGATTTCCGATGAGGGAGCCGCGCGGCCGACGCGTTCTTCATAAGGAGTCGAACCATGCGTTTTGATCTGCAGATCATAGCCTCCCTGGTCGAGGAGAACAGCCGCGTCCTGGATATGGGCTGCGGCAGGGGGGATCTTTTGGAATACCTTCAGGCCGCCAAGAACGTGAAAGGGTTCGGCATCGAGATCGACGAGCGCGAGGTCATCGAGTGCGTGGAAAAAGGCCTGTCCGTCATCCAGGGGGATCTCAACGAGGAAACCGCCGGCTACGCGGATCAAACATTCGACTACGTGATCCTGAGCCAGACGCTCCAGCAGGTTTTCGATTCGGAAAAGGTCATCAAGGAGATGCTCAGGGTGGGGAAACGGGGGATCGTCAGCTTTCCCTGCTTCAGCCACGTCGCCATCAAGTGGCAGTTTTTGCTGACGAGCAAGGCCCCGATGACGCGGGAACTGCCCTATCCGTGGTACGACACGCCCAACATCCGCGTCATCACCCTCAAGGATTTCCGTCAATTCTGCCGGGAGCAGGGCATCCGGATTCTCAAGGAGATCGCCATCTCCAGCCATCACCGGGACGAGTCCGGGAAGATCGTGAAGTTTCTCCCCGACTGGCTGGCCAAGTACGGCATCTTCCTCATCACGAAAGAATAAAATGCCCCCGCTTCCCGCCCCGCGGAATCCGGAAGGCGCGCGTCAGAAATGGATGTTTAAACCCGCGTGAAAATCGATACCGCCGAAATCCCATTCCAGGTTCGAGACTTCCATCGAAAAATCGGTGTATCGAAGTTCGGCGAAGAGGCCGACTTTGCCCAGCCTGACCTCGGCGCCCGCGCCGATATTGAAAGCGCGGTCCGAATCCTTGCCGAGATCGTGGAGATCGACGCTGTAGATTCCGTAGCCGACGGTCAAGTACGGATAAAGGACGACGAGAGAAACGCCCAGCTTGCCGTTGACTCCGAGATAGTTGTAGCTCATCTCCCGGGCCGACCGGGAATCCGGGGAAAGAAGGTCATGGCCGGCGCGATAATACTCGCCCTCGACCGCCAGCCCGAGGAATTTGAATCCGGCCTGCACGCCGCAGAGAAAAGCCGAGTTCTTGTCGAAATGGATATCGCCGGACGACACGTTTTGATTGGACATGCCCCCCCGCGCGCCGATATAGAATCCGGCCTCCGCGGGAAGACCGGCCACGGCCAAAAGAAGGACGCCGCACAGCGCCGCTCTCAACGTTTTCCCCGTCATCCGGTCAGGCCTCCCGTTTCCTGATTTCCAGGCCGTATTCGTAGCCTCGGTCGAACGCATTGAGGTTCAACTGTTCCGTGCCTTTCGGGACGGATACCTTCACCGCCTTCCGCATCGCCTCGGGGCTCACGAGGTCCGTGACGGCGGTCATGAAACCCATCATGACGATGTTGAGGACCATCCTGCGCCCAAGTTCCTCCGCGATCCTCGTGGCCGGGATGGAGAAATGCTTGATATCCGGACGGAGGTCATCGGTTTTCACGAGTTCCTCCTCCGTGATCAGGATTCCGCCCTCCCCGAGCTCGGGCGCGAATTTCGTGTAGGCCTCCTGGGACATGACGATCATGATGTCGGGACAAGTAATGTAGGGATAGGCGATCGGCTCCCGGGAGACGATGATTTGCGAGCTCGTGGCGCTTCCCCTCGCCTCGGGGCCGAAAGCCTGGATCATGGTGGCATGCTTATCATCGAATATCGACGCCGCCCGGCCGATGATGTAACCGCTGAGGATCACGCCCTGTCCGCCGAACCCGCCGATTTTAATTTCCGTCTTGACCATGTCGATTCCTTTTCCTGATTGCCGTCTCCGCTAATAGGGCTCGTACCCTTCGCCGAACTTCCTCGCGTAAAAAGCGTTCATGGCGTCGAGATAGGTCGGCTTCTCCCTGTCCACGAACTTGCCGACGATGATCTTGCCCTGGAACGCCAGGCCGACGGTCTTGGTATCGGCTTCGTTCCGGATTTCGCTCTGGGCGGCGTAATATTTCATCTGGGCGAGCCCGTCCCCCAATTTATTCCTCCGGCTGTAGAGAGTCGGGCAGGGCGCGAGGATTTCGACGAAGGAAAAGCCCTTTTTCAGCAGGGCTTCCTTGATGGACTTGGTCGCGTGCCGGACATGGTAGGCCGTCCAGCGGGCCACGTAGACGGCCCCGCACGACTCCGCCAGGTAGGGCAGGTTGAAGGATTCCTCGAAGTTGCCGTGGGGCGCCGTGGAGGCCGTCGCCCCCACGGGAGTCGTCGGCGCGACCTGTCCGCCGGTCATGCCGTAAATATGGTTATTGAGCAGGATGACCGTCATATCAACGTTCCGGCGCGCGGCGTGGATGAAGTGATTTCCGCCGATGGCGACGAGATCGCCGTCCCCGCTGTAGACGATGACTTTCAGACCGGGGTTGGCCAGCTTCAAGCCCGTCGCGAAAGGAATGGCCCGGCCGTGGGTCGTGTGGAAGGAATCGAGCTTCATGTAGCCCGCCACGCGCCCCGCGCATCCGATGCCGGAGACGATCGCCGTCTTCTTCAAATCCAGGCCGCTCGTTTCAAGGGCGCGGGCAAAGCAATTGACGGTCGTCCCGATGCCGCAGCCGGGACACCAGATGTGCGGCATCCGCTCCATGCGCAGCAGGTCCTCCACCGGGTTCGAGGGCGGGCGGACATCGAGATTCATGGACTCTTCACTCATCATCATTATCCCTTCAAGCTGTTGACGATCGCCGCGTGGATGTCTTTCGGGTCATGGACGGACCCGCCGCCGTGAGGCACGTGCACCACCCGCGTTTTTCCGGCGACCGCGCCTTCCACCTCGTGGACCATCTGGCCGTAGTTGATTTCCGGCACGACGAAGGCCCCGGCCGCCGCGGACAGCTCCCGGATCCGCTTCTCCGGGAAAGGCCAGGCCGTGATCATTCGAAAATGCCCGACCCGGATCCCCTCCCGCCGGGCTTGCTCGATGGCCGGGATGGCGACGCGGGAGGTGATGCCGTAGGTGACCACGACGACCTGGGCTCCGTCCACCCGGTCTTCCTTGAACTCGACGATCGACCCGGCGTTTTCCCGGATCTTGTTGACGAGCCGGTGAACCAGCTCCTCCTGGGCGTCGGCCGTCATCACCGGGTATCCGCGCTCGTCGTGAGTCAGGCCCGTGATATGGATGCCGTATCCGTCTCCCGCCTTCACGAGGGGAGGGACGCCGTCCTTGTCCGCCCTGTAGGGCAGGTAGTCTTCCGGGGAGCCTTTCCAGTAGCGCCGGGGACGGATCTCGATCTCTCCGGCCGGAGGAATGATGACCCGTTCGGTCATGTGCCCGACGCACTCGTCCAGCATCAACATGACGGGAACCCGGTACTCCTCCGATAGGTTGAAGGCTTTGATCGTCAGGTCGAAGCTCTCCTGGGGGGAATTCGGGCAGAGGGCGATGATCTCATAGTCTCCGTGAGAGCCCCAGCGCGCCTGCATCATGTCTCCCTGCGCCGGCAGCGTGGGCAGGCCGGTGGACGGCCCCGCCCTCTGGACATCGACGAAAACGCACGGCGTTTCGGTCATGGCCGCCAGCCCGATATGCTCCATCATCAGGGAGAATCCCGGGCCCGAGGTCACGGTCATCGCCTTTTTTCCCGCCCATACCGCGCCCTGGATGGCGATGGAGGAGGCGATCTCGTCCTCCATCTGTATGAACATCCCGCCGATCAGCGGGAACCGCTCCGCGATCCGCTCGACGACCTCGGTGGAGGGCGTTATGGGATAGCCGGCCACAAAACGGCAGCCCGCGGCGATGGCTCCTTCCGCGCAGGCATGGTCGCCGTCGATGAAGTGCGCGCCGCTCAATACGCCTTTGGGGTCAGCTTTCACCGTCATCTCCTGTTTTGGTTTTTTTTGAACATGAATCCGTAAATGGCAAAATCCGGGCAAAGCAGTCCGCACATGTTGCATCCGGTGCATTTTTCCGGATCCGTCAACACCGGCGGATGATATCCCTTGGCGTTATACTGCCCGGAAAACTCCAGGCAGCGGACCGGGCAGAATTCTATGCAGAAACCGCAGCCTTTGCACCGCTCCTCATTGATGACGACGGATCCGAGAGCTTTTTTCGTCGCCTGCGCTTTTTCCTCCATGAATCTCCTTTGAAAATATCGTCTAACTCTCCCCGGCATCCGCCCGACGATCCCGGCCCGGCCGGTCATTCTCCGAGAGTCGGCGCCAGGGGATTGTCCTTCCGCGGACTTTCCTCCGGATCATAATACTTAGATATATACACCCGATCGGCCTCAATAATCCAGAGCCGGAGCAAATATGTCAGGACGGCGATCGAAAGCCACAGCCAGACATAGAAAACGGCCACGGCCGATTTCTGCTTGATATCCGAATAGGCGGGAACGACGGGCCCGGCTTTCTTGTCCCCGCCCCCGGCGCCGGCGGGCT
>Ga0228535_1001473_pt1 | contig 35371 bp, 27 predicted proteins | sample SJ1metagenome_FD_168457 | JGI IMG/M metagenome (GOLD analysis project Ga0228535, IMG submission 168457) | Enriched culture of PCE-dechlorinating microbial communities from Ithaca, New York, USA - SJ1 | ecosystem: Engineered > Modeled > Simulated communities (microbial... > Unclassified | place...
TTTTTACGAAACTCTTCGACGCGGTCCCGGAATTTGTCCATCGTCCGACCTAAGAGAGCGCGTCTTTGGCTTTTTGCGCGATTTGGGCGAAGGTCTGCGGCGCCCGGACGGCGATATCGGCCAGGATCTTGCGGTCGAGCTCGATCTTGAGCTTCTTCAGGCCCTGGATCAAGCGGCTGTAGGAAATGCCGTTGGATTGAGCCGCGGCCTTGATGCGGATGATCCACAGGCTGCGGATATCCCGCTTCTTCGTCCTCCGGTCGCGATAGGCATACTGGAGGGATCTCTCCACGGCCTCCTTGGCGGTGCGGTAGTTATGGCTTCGAGCGCCCCAATAGCCTTTGGCCAGGCCCAGGACCTTCGTCCGTTTTTGTCTTCTCTTGGATCCTCTTTTCACTCGTGGCATTTTTATCTCCTTGGTTCAGCGGAGGGGATCGGCTTTTTTAGAGCGAAAAATCAATCCCCTTGATGCTTCCCCTAGAATTCATAAGGGAGCATCTTCTTGAGGATTTTCTTGTCCGCGTTGCTGACGAGCACCGTTTTCCCGAGCTGCCGTTTTCTCTTCGCGGACTTCTTGGTCAGTATGTGGCTTTTATTCGCCTGGCTGTGCAGGATTTTTTTCTTCGCCGTGACCTTGAACCTCTTTTGGGCTCCCTTGTGGGTTCTTAACTTTGGCATCCTTTCCTCCTAACTTCACGGGGACCAGCAGACAGGAAATGGCCCAATCCTGTTTTCGAACATCTCCATCTCGGTGAGCGATATCCTTGACACCCTCGATGATTCTATCCAAGACTTGAGTTCCCAGCTCGGGCCTCATCTTTTCCCGGCCGCGAAGCATGATGGTGACCTTGACCTTGTCGCCTTCTTCCAGGAATCTCTGGATATGCCGCATCTTGAAGTCATAGTCGTGCGTGCTGATTTTCGGCCGGAACTTGATCTCCTTGATCTGGATCTGCTTCTGATGCTTTTTGGCCTCGTGCTCTTTCTTATGCAATTCATAGAGAAACTTACCGTAGTCCATGATGCGGCAGACGGGCGGCGTCGCCTGGGGAGCGATCTCGACCAGATCCAGGCCCCTTTCGCGGGCAACCGCCAGGGCCTGGGAGGTCGTCAGGACTCCCAGCTGCCTTTTTTCGTCGTCGATCACTCGGATTTCTCTCGCTTGAATCATCTCGTTGACCCTATGGGGTTTCGCTTTCCCTCCTCCGGGATAAAAAGGCTGTCTTCTGAAAATGTTCGTCCTCCTTAAAATTTTGCCTTTAATGTTTTATTTTTTTCAAATTCTTTGATTTTCTCGATGAACTCCGCCACATCCACTTCGCCCCTGTCTCCGGCGCCGTGAACCCGGAGCGAGGCCGTGCCGCGGCTCACTTCCTTGTCTCCGACGACCAGCAGGAGCGGAACTTTCTGCATCTCCGCGTCCCGGATCTTGTGGCCGATCTTTTCGCGGCTGAGGTCCGCCTTGGAGCGCAGGCCGCTCGCTTTGAGCTTCGAGTCCAGCGCCGCCGCGTAGTCGTTATGGCGCTCCGCGATGGGCAACACGGCCACCTGATAGGGCGCCAGCCATATCGGGAAATTGCCGTTGTAGTGCTCGATCAGGATTCCGAAGAAACGCTCGAGCGACCCCAGAAGCGCGCGGTGGACCATATAGGGACGGTGCTCCTGGCCGTCCTCGCCGATATAAGTCATTTCGAACCGTTCCGACATGTTGAAGTCAAACTGGATGGTCGTGCACTGCCAGAAGCGGCCGATGGCGTCCTTAATCTTAATGTCGATCTTCGGCCCGTAGAAAACGGCCTCGCCCTCGATCCTTTCATAGGGCAGGTTGCGGAGCTCCAGCGCCCGCACGAGCGAGGCCTCGGCCTGACACCACCGGTCGTCGGCCCCGCAATATTTCTCCAGGTTCTTGGAATCGCGGACCGAGAGCTCAATTTTATAATCGCTGAATCCGAAATCCCGGAGGATGCTGATGGAAAAATCCAGGACTCTCAGGATTTCATCGTCGATTTGCTGCGGGGTGCAAAAGATGTGCGCGTCGTCCTGGGTGAACCCCCTCACCCTCATCAACCCGTGGAGGACGCCGCTCCGTTCATACCTGTACACGGTTCCGAGCTCTGCCCACCGCAGCGGCAGATCCCTGTAAGACCGTCGTGTGGTTTTGTAGATCTGGATGTGAAACGGGCAGTTCATCGGCTTCAGATAGTAGTTCTGTGAGTCGATTTCCATCGGGGAATACATGCTGTCCTTGTAGAAGTCGAGATGTCCCGAGGTCAGCCAAAGGCGCTCACGACCGATGTGGGGCGTGTACAAGACGTCGTAGCCGCCGGCCCAGTGCCGCTCGCGCCAATACTGTTCGATGAGGGCCCGGATACGGGCGCCTTTCGGATGCCAGAGGATGAGTCCGCCGCCGAGGTCCTCGGAAGTGCCGAAAAGGTCGAGTTCGGCGCCCAGCTTCCGGTGATCACGTTTTTTGGCCTCTTCCAAAAGATGCAGATGGGCGTCCAGCTCTTTTTGGGTGGGATAGACGGCGCCGTATATTCTCTGAAGCTGCTTGCCTTTCTCGTCGCCCTTCCAATAGGCCCCGGAGACCGAGAGCAGCTTGACATGCTTAAGATAGCCGGTCGAGGGCACGTGGGGTCCCAGGCAGAAGTCGTTAAAATGGCCCTGTTTGAAACAGGACACTTCCGGGCCGCCCTTTTCCAGGACCAGCTCGGCCTTGAGATTCTGGCCGCGGGCCTGGAACAGGCGGACGGCCTCCTCCTTAGGGACGACCAGGCGCTCGATCGGGACATCCTCTGCGGCGATTTCCTTCATCCTGCGCTCGATCGCCTCGAGGTCTTCCGGAGTGAATGGTTTTTCCCTTAAAAAATCATAATAAAAGCCGTTTTCCACAGCCGGCCCGACCCCGGTCTGGGTCTCCGGAAAAAGGTCGAGCACCGCCTGGGCGAGCAAATGAGAAGCGCTGTGACGCAGGATTTCCAGGGCTTGGGGGGAGTCCGGATAGATTAAAAGGATGTCCATGTCTCTGTCCAGCGGAGCGCGCAGGTCCAGGAGTTCGCCCCCGGCCACGGCGGCCAAGGGCTTTCGCGGAAACGACGCCTTGGCAAGGATTTCGCGCAGAGAGGTACCCCTCTCCACGGGATAGAGAAAATCCTCGATTCGGATATTGAGTTCTTTACTCATTAATTTATATGGTATTCAACAAGGGCAGGCCAGGCTTCCAGCGCTTGTCGGCGTCCCGATGAATACGCACTCTGCAAATGATGGTAGGCGCGGAGGGAATCGAACCCACGGCCTCTTCCGCGTCAAGGAAGCGCTCTACCACTGAGCCACGCGCCTAACCTTCGCTCCTAAAAGCCTTTATATATTAAAGAAAAGCCCTGGGGCTGTCAAGGCGAAAGCTCTTCCCGGATTTTCGCCAATGCAGGAACGGCCCGCCGCTTCGATCCGGACGTGATTCCTGGGGAGCACGTCCCGTTTTAGGGGCGGCCGGCTTCCCGGGCGACAGAGAATCGGGTATAATTCAACCATGATCGGCATTTTATCCGACTCCCACGATAATCTGCATAAAATCAAATCGGCGGTCCGGCTATTCAACGAGTTGAATTGCACGCTCGTCATCCATGCCGGGGATTTCGTCGCCCCCTTCGCCGTCCGGGCGCTGGCCGGCCTGGGCTGTCCCGTTAAGGCCGTCTTCGGCAATTGCGACGGCGAAAAGGCGGGCCTGGCCAAAGCCTTCGAGGGGTGGGGGGAGATCTCGGAACCGTCCCTGCGGTTCGTCCATGAGGAAAGATCCTTCCTCGTCACGCATGATGATTGCGGCCTGGAACGGCTCCTGGGAGCCCGGCCGCCCGACATAATCGTTTTCGGGCATACACACAGGGCCGAGGTGAAAAAGGAGCATGGCGTCCTGTTCATCAATCCCGGGGAGGCCGGAGGTTGGCTTCAGGGAAAAAGCACCATCGCCTTGCTCGATCCGGATGATTTGTCCGTGAAAATCATGACGCTTTAGGTCGGAAAAAAGGCCCTGAAAGACCATGACTCATGCGATCAACCGCCGGCAAAAGCCGGCCTGGCGCCGGAACCGGAAGGAGGGTTTTCCCCAAGCCCGGCTTCTGCGTCGGCAGGCGGATAAGCCGGGCTCCCCGGCCGGAGCCGCGGACTGGGAGAAAAAGCGGAAGCGCGTTTCCTGAGGAGGGCTTTCAGGCTGCGCCCGCGGCAGGGGATTAAGAAATAGGGTAAATGGGTATTGTGTCCCACTTTTAGCGCAAACCGTCCACGCGTCCGCGTGTCCCTCCTTGGCGAGTCGCCCGTTTTTTGGGGGGATTTAGGCAACTTGTTATAGGATTCAACAAGTTACCCTTCGGCGGCCCATCGGCTGATTCAATGGGCCGATGGACTTTGTCCCCTGTTTTTTGCTATACTGATGGCTCATTTTCTGACAATGGAATCACGTGAAAATGGAAAATGTTGGAGTTTGGATTTTTATACCAAGGAGTTGACGGCACATGAAAAAAGCGATCATTATGGGCGCGGCCGGCCGTGACTTCCACAATTTCAACATCTTTTTCCGCAACAACAAGGACTATAAGGTCGTAGCCTTTACGGCCGCTCAGATCCCGGATATTCACGGCCGCAGATACCCGGCCGAGCTGGCGGGAAAGCGCTACTCCAGAGGCATACCCATCCTGGCCGAGGAAGAGCTGACGTCTCTCATCTCCCGCTTCAAGGTCGACGAGGTCCATTTCGCCTACAGCGACGTTCCCCACAATTACGTGATGAACAAGGCCTCCCAGGTCATGGCGGCGGGCGCCAACTTCTTGCTCCTGGGGCCGAAGGATACGATGATTCCAAGCCGCCGGCCCGTGGTTTCGGTCTGCGCCGTCCGGACCGGGGCCGGGAAAAGCCAGACCAGCCGGAAGATCGCCCTCCTTCTCAAATCCAAGGGCCGCCGGGTGGCCGTCATCCGGCATCCCATGCCTTACGGAGACCTGATCAAGCAGAAAGTGCAGCGGTTCGCCGATTACTCGGACCTGGATAAGTACGAATGCACGATCGAAGAACGGGAGGAATACGAACCTCATATCGACAACGGCATCATCGTCTACTCCGGCGTGGATTACGGCGCCATTCTCCGGCGGGCCGAAAAAGAAGCCGATGTCATACTCTGGGACGGCGGAAACAACGATTTCCCCTTTTATAAATCCGATCTGGAGATCGTCGTCGCCGATCCGCTCCGCGCGGGACACGAGCTGCTCTATCACCCGGGGGAGACGAACTTCCGGCGGGCGGGCGTTATCGTCATCAACAAGATGGATTCCGCCCGCGAGGAGGACGTCCGGCTTGTCCTGAAGAACATCCGGAAAGCCAACCCGGGCGCCACCGTCATCCGGGCCAACTCGAGGATCACGGTCGAAGACGGCTCTCTCATCGCCGGCAAACGCGTGCTGGTCATCGAGGACGGCCCGACTCTGACCCACGGCGGCATGAAAATCGGAGCGGGGATCGTGGCCGCTCAAAAATACGGCGCGGCGGAGGTCATCGACCCCCGTCCGCATGCGGTGGGCAGCATAAAAACGACCTTCAAGAAATACGCCCACCTGGACAAGGTGCTGCCCGCCATGGGCTACGGCGAGAGGCAGGTGAAGGAGCTGGAGCGGACGATCAACAGGATCGACTGCGATCTCGTGATCAGCGCCACTCCCATCGACCTCAAACGCGTCATCAAGTCCGGCAAGCGGCTTCTGCGCGTCCGCTACGAGCTGGAAGAAATCGGCTCTCCGAACCTGAAGGAAGTCCTCAAAGGATTCTGATGAAGAAAAAGACCGCCCTCATCGCGTTCGGTGGAAACGCCATTCTCCCGGAGAACCAGAGGGGCTTTCAGGACGAGCAAATGGAAAACGCCCGGAAGGCCGCCGAACTCATGGTTTATATCGTCAAAAAGGGCTATGAGCTGATCATCGTCCACGGCAACGGCCCCCAGGTCGGCAATCTTCTCATCCAGATGGAAGAAACCGTGACCAGGATTCCGTCGTTCTCCCTCGACGTCTGCGATGCCATGACCGAGGGCAGCATGGGATTCATGCTGGAAAAAAGCATCATCAACGAGCTGAGGCGATCCTCTCTGGACAAGAAAGTCGCCTCTCTCATGACCATGGTCGTCGTGGACAAGAACGATCCGGCCTTCCGGAATCCGACCAAGCCGGTCGGGCCTTTCTACACCCGGCACCGCGCCCAGAAAATGAGACGGGAGAAAAAATGGACGATGATCGAAGACGCCGGCCGGGGCTATAGGAAAGTCGTCGCTTCGCCCCGGCCCGTCGACATCGTTTCCAAGCAGATCATCCGCGACCTTGTCCTCGGCGGCCGGATCGTCATCGCCGCCGGAGGAGGGGGCGTTCCCGTCGTCACCGACGGCCGCGGCTTTTTCCGCGGCGTCGAGGCCGTCATCGACAAGGACTATGTCGCCAGCCTGCTCGCCCGGGAGGCCCGGGCGGATCTGTTCATCATTTTGACCGGCATTGAGCGGGTCTGCCTCAACTTCGGAAAGCCCGGTCAAAAGAAGATCCGGGTCATGACCGTCGAAGAAGCGAAGCGCCGCCTGGCCGAGGGGCATTTCCCCCCGGGCTCGATGGGACCCAAGATCCAGGCGGCCATCGAGTACATAGAGGCCGGCGGGAGGGAAGTTCTGATCACCTCCGCCAGTCATCTCAAAGCGGCCCTGGCCAACCGTTCGGGGACCAAGATCACGGCTTCTTCCGCAGGAGGATAAAATGAAGAAAGATTTCATTTCCATCCACGACCTGACTCTTTACGAGTACAGCGAGATTATGGACTTGACCGCGGACGTGAAAAAGCGTCCGCAACACTATCATAAAGCTCTCAAGAACAAGGTTTTGGCGATGATATTCCAGAAGCCCTCGCTCCGCACCCGGATGACCTTCGAGGTCGGAATGCTCCACTTGGGCGGGGAAGCCGTTTATCTCGCGCCGTCCGACATCCAGCTCGGATCCCGCGAAGGCGTCCATGATGTGGGAAAAAACCTGGAGCGCTGGGTGGACGGCATCATGATCCGGACGTTCGCCCACCAGATTATACTCGATCTCGCGGCAAGCACCCGCATACCGGTCATCAACGCCCTGACCGATCTCCTGCATCCCTGCCAGGCGATGGCCGACTTTTTCACCTTGAAAGAGAAAAAGGGCGATCTGGCCGGATTGAAGTTCGCCTATGTCGGGGACGGGAACAACGTCTGCCACAGCCTGATGTTCGCCGCGGCCAAAGCGGGCTCTTCCATGGCGGTGGCCACGCCCGCGGGATACGAGCCGGACGCTGAAATCGTCCGGCTGGCCAGAGAGGACGGGAAGGACACCGGATTCAGGCTGCACATCACCGGAAATCCCTCCGAGGCCGTCAAGGACGCCGACGCCGTCTACACGGACGTCTGGGCGTCGATGGGACAGGAGGCCGAGAAGGCGGAGAGGGCGAGGATCTTCGCGCCCTACCAGGTCAACGGCGCTTTGATGGCCAAGGCCAGGCCCGAAACGTTTTTCATGCATTGCCTGCCGGCGCACCGCGGAGAAGAAGTCACGGACGAGGTGATCGACTCCCCCAACTCCATCGTTTATGACGAGGCGGAAAACAGGCTTCACGTCCAGAAAGCGATTATGTTACTATTGATGGGAAAAAAAGACGAACATGACTAATGATACACCAAATTTGACCGTTATCTCGGAACAAGACATATCTCTTGTTGAAAAAGAGCTGGGCCAGACTCAGCGCCCGATGCCCCTGCGCGCCCTGACGGAAAAACTGGCTTTCCAGAAGACCGCCTCCCAGCGGATCCAGGACGTGAAAATATACGATCCGAACTGCCGCTACGAGGTCGGGGACTTCCTTTACAAGGAATACGACGAAAACCTGACGGTCGGCAGCAAGAACCAGGAACACTTCCAGGGCACGGTGATCCTCAGGGTCATCAACAAGATCCCGATGAAGGCCTTCCACTGCGAGATGCTCGAGGTGGATTACACCGGCGGCGGGCCTTTCCGGAAATACGTCGACTACATGAAGAAAACCCGCACCCAGGTGATGCTCCCATCCAACTACGACGAGAAGAACCTGGCGCCCGAAATCATGCCCAAAGCGGAAGATCCGCGGCTGACCGAACTGCCGATGACCGACAGGGACCTGAAAACGCTCGAAAAAAACCTCCGCAGCGGGCTTTCCAAATCCCAGAAGTTTTTCGGATGGAACGATATCTGGCAGCTCTCCTCCCGCCGGATCGAGATCCCCGAGGAGAAAATCAAGGAGATCGAGGGCGATTTCGAAAAAAGCCGGGCTTCCGCGGCCACCGGCGACATGGTCAAGAAGCATTTCGGATTGGAGGCTTCCCAGGACCTGTTTGAGATTCACTGCCTCAGCTTGAATGCCCTGCTCGAAAAAAAATACAGGAAGGAATTCATCGCTCTTTCGCTGGCCGACTGGGGCAAATGGCACCTCAAAAAGATCCTGAATTCACTGCCTGACGGGCTGCCCATCTCCGCCCCGATGGCCAAGATCCCGGAAACCGGCGAGGTTGAGAAGGCGGAAATGAGCGTCGTCAGCGGATTTCCGATCAAGGTCTATCTCACCTGGAGGGAAATCCTGTCGGGAGGGATCAAGATCCCGCGGAGCCTGAGCAAGGAGCTTTCGGCGGCGCGTGAATTCCTGTTCACGGATCCCGATGAGGGCAAGAGCTATACCGTCTATTATTATCCCCAGTCAAACTTTTTCCTGGGACTGAAGGAGTTCTACGAGCAGCACAACATACCTCAGGGAACGAGCTTGACTCTTGAAAAGAAAGGCCCCGCGGAATTCCATTTTTGGGTCAAAAAATCCAAGAAAAAAATCTCCGTCCCCAAGCTGGCCTACGACTCCCGGGAGGACAGGTTCATAGACAGCGGCGAAGAAGTTTTTACATTCTCGGAACCGAACAAGATCATCTATCTGGAGGCCGAGATCCTGGGCAAGCTGCTTCCGCTTTATGAGCAGAGGGATGAATTGGACCTCCATGATCTCCTGGTGCTTATATTCAAATCATTCGGCCTTTCGACCAACAACTCCGCCCTTCATTTCCTGAGGGCGTATCACCTTGTGGACGTGATCAAGCAGACGACCCAGGAGGACGTGGAACTGACTTTGATCAGCTCGGCGGAATTCACCAAGTCCGACAAGAAAAAAGGCATCTTTTTCTATGAAGAACCGTTCAAGCCCGAGGAAGCGGTCGAACCGGAAACCCCGGCGGAAATCCCGGCCGAACTCCCGGCGGAACTTGAGGCCGAGACGGCGCCCGAAGAGATCGAAGCGGAAGCGGCGCCTCTCGAGGGCGGCGTGGAAGAGCCCGCCGAGGAGGCGGGAGCCCCCGTCGTCCCGGTGACCGCCCCCGCCGAGCCGCGGGCGGAGAAAGAAAAGGTCAAAGCCGTCCCCGTCGTCAAGAAAGGCAAGGCCTTCAAGAGGAAAAAGCCGAGAGCCGAGGGAGAAAAGGGCCCGCGGCCGAAGAAAAGCGAACGGCGGGTCATTGAAGAAAAAATCGCCGATGCGGAATCCGAACTCGAGGCGCTGGCCGCCGTCAAGGAACAAGAAGAAGAATTGGAAGAAAAGGTCCGGGCGGCCAGAGAGAAAAAGGAAGTCGCCCGGCACGTGCCCAAGGAAGAGCCGAAATTCGGATTCTTCGCGGAAAAGCTCAAATCGGCGCTGACGGTCAAGAAGAAAGAAGATAAAAAGGAAGATGACAAGGGCGAGGACGAGGCGGAAATAAAGCCGGAATAATCCGCCCGGCCTCGAACTTGGCTGAACAAAGAAAGCCGACATCGAATCATTTCCTGGCCGACACCCTGCATATTCACGATCTCGAAAGGAGAAGTATCGAATGAAAAAGCATCTGTGGATCCTGGGCGTTTGTTTTTTGGCGACCGCGGTCCTCTCGCTTCCCGCCTGCAAAGGGAAGAGCGCAAACGAACGCCTCGCTGAACGGGTGATGGAAAAAGCGACCGGCGGCAAAGCCGAGGTCGATATGCAGAGCGGCACTCTCAGCATCAAGACCGCGGACGGAGAATTGCAGGTCGGTTCAGTCAATGAATGGCCGGCCGACGTTCCCGGCGACGTCCCCAAGTTTGAAGGAGCCAAAATCAGCAACGCGGCAAGGACGAGCCAGGGCGCGGAGAAGGCCTGGATCATCAATTTCAAGGATGCCGAAGAGACGTCGGTCACGCAATATATCGACAGATTGAAAGCTTCGGGGTTCACGTCCGATATCCTCTCCCAGGCCGAGGAGAGCATGTTCTTCCAATGCACAAAAGGCGATGTCACCGTTATGCTCGCTTTCAGCAAAACCGATGGAGAATTGAACATCAACGTGGCTGAAAAAGAATAGCCGAGCCGGAGGCGGGCGGCGGGCTCCATGGCCTTTCTTCGACGACTCCCCCCGCCAGAGCGCTTGGCGCGGACAGCCGGACGCATGATTCTCACCCTGGGGAAAGCCCGGCGCCCGGTGTCTATTTCCGCCCGGCTTCGGATTATCGATTAAAACAGGAGTTCGAAGGACATTCCCCGGCCGGCAAGCTCTTTCCGGTAGCGCTCCCTCATCTCGAGAAAAAAAGCTCCGGTGCATGCCCATTCCAGATTGGCCCGGGCATAGAGACTCCGGAATTGATCCACGTAATTCATCCGGTCGACAAGGACATGGTCGACCTTGCCCTCGAGGGCGGCCACCAGCCTGGCCGGATCGGCGGGAAGGATGGGGCCGATAAAAGCCGCCGTCCGAACGCCGTTTCCGTGCAGGCGGGCCAAGGCCGCGATTCTCCCGGCGACGGGCGATGCCCCCGGCTCGAAGAAACGGGCCGTTTTCTCGTCATCCGTCGTGACCGTGAAGATGACCTCGGCCTCCCGGAAGCGCTTGAAGAGATCCAGGTCCCGCAAAGCCAGCACGGACTTGCTCTGGATATGGACGGGCCATTGCGCTTCGAGAAGCGCCTCCAGGCAGCGGCGCGTCAAGCGGAGATCCGCTTCAAGCGGCTGATAGGCGTCGCACACCGATGAAATCCAGACGGCGCCCCGCTTGGCCCGGGGAAGCTGGCGGCTCAGCACCTCCGGCGCGTTGACTTTGGCATCGACGAATGTCCCCCAGGGCTCGGCATGCCCCGTATAGCGCGGCATAAACAGCCGGGCGTAGCAGTACCGGCACCCGATCTGGCACCCGGTATAGGCGTTGACGCAATAATCATGGATCTTGGATTTGTTGAGGACGGATTTCGCCTGGACCTCGCGGACCGCCGGGACGCTCATGTCTATCCATATTCCAATATACCAGACAAAAAGCATGCCCGCGCATACTTTCAATTTTTTTATGGTATTGAACTTCGATTCTTCCCGCGATACGATGGAGCCAGTCAAAAAAGGAGATGGAAGATGCGCTTCTTGGCTATCCTGCTGGCTCTCGCACAAACGGTCCTGGCCGCGGACTTGAAGGTCGGCGCCGGTGCGGTCAAGATCACTCCGCCGGAGGGCGCGCCGATGGCCGGATATTATTACAACAGGGCGGCCGACGGCGTCCACGATGATCTCTGGGCGAAAGCCATTGTCCTGGAGGCCGGAACCGCGCGCGCGGCCTTGGTCTCCTGCGATATCTCCGCCCTGCCTCGGCCTTTCATCGAGGAAGCGCGGCGGCTCATCGCTCAAAACCCCGGGATTCCGGCGGAGAACGTGATGATCAGCGCCACGCACACCCACACGGGGCCCGTGCTGCTGACCGCGGGATCCCGCTACAACCTCGGGGGAGAGATGCTGCGCATAGCCCGCCGATACGCTGAGGATTTGCCGGGGAAAATCGCGGAAAGCGTGCGCCTCGCCGCCGCGGCACTCAGGCCGGCCGGGGCTTTCGCGGCGAGAGGCCGCGAGGACTCTCTGACCTTCAACCGCCGCTTCCACATGAAAGACGGCACGGTCGGCTGGAACCCCGGAAAACTGAATCCGAACATCCTTCGGCCGGCGGGCCCCATCGATCCCGACGTCCCGGTCGTCGCCTTCGGCGACTCAGAGGTGAAGCCGGCGGCCGTCTATGTCAACTATGCGATGCACCAGGACACGGTCGGCGGGACAGAGTATTCGGCCGATTACGCCTTTACGCTCTCGCGCCTGCTCCGGGATGCCTTTGCGCCGGACCTCCTCACGCTTTTCACCGTGGGCTGCGCGGGCAATCTGAACCACTTCGATGTCGCCTGGGCGGATCCGCAGAGGAGCCACGGCGAGGCATCGCGCATCGGCACCGTGCTGGCGGCCGAGGTGTTGAAAATGATGAGGCGGCTGGAGCCGATTCCCGCGGGTACGCTCAAGGCGCGGAGCGCCATCGTCAAGCTTCCCCTCCCGGAGCTAAAAGAGGGAGACCTGGAATGGGCGGAAAAGATCGCGCCGACGTTCGGCAGGCCGGATGCGGCTCCTTTCCTAGACCTGGTCAAGGCGTTTCAGATCCTCGAAGTCGAAGCCCGGAAGGGGAAGCCCATAGGCGCCGAGGTCCAGGTGATCGCCTTGGGCAAGGACGCCGCCTGGGTGGGTATGCCCGGCGAGATTTTCACCGAGCTCGGGCTGGCGATCAAGACGGCCTCGCCGTATCGCTTCACCGTCGTCGCGGAACTCACGAATGATTCGATCGGCTATGTGCCGAATCTCAAGGCTTATGACGAGGGCGCCTACGAGGTCGTCAGCACCCGCTGCGGACCCGGCTCGGGAGAAATGCTCGTCGACGCGGCGGTGCGGATGCTGATCGAAATGCATAAAGAGAAGTGAGGGTTTTCGATGAAGCGGATCCTCTCCGCCGCTTTCGTCCCCGCCGGAGTCCGGGTTGCTCCCGCGGCCGCTTCGGCACGGGCTGAAGAAACATGGAATCCGGCGCTGACCGGGACTCCCTCAGGTCGCTCGAGGCCTGCGCCCGAATGATCGATTTCGCCGCCCTCAAGCACGTCTATCCGCGGGAGATCGCGGATTTCCGGGGCCGGACGGGCCCTCGGCCCGGCCCGCGGAAGGCGTCCAGCCTCATTCACAACGGGGCGGCGTTCAAATGCCGGGCGCGGACATCGGGCATGATGGACGCGATATCCGTCATCAAGGACCGCTTCCGAGAGGCGGGGCTTCCGGAATCCACGCCTTTCCGTCTGAACATCGCCCTCGCCGAATTCGACATGAAACTCACCATCCGGCGGAGGCTGCGGCGCGGATTCCCGGATGTGACCGGGAACATTGCCGGGGGCGCTCCCTTCTCGAGAAATTGACTCGGGATCAGTGGTGATATCTACGAACTCGCCGTGACAAAGGAGAGACGATCCATGAGAATCCTCGGTAAAGAGGTCGAGACTCATCCTTCGGTGCCCGCGCCCCTGCCGTTCAAGAAGTTCATGGTCTACATCGGGCCGGCCATGATGACCATCGCCCTGGGTCTGGGGACAAGCGAACTGATCCTCTATCCCCGGCTGACGGCGGAATTCGGCACGGGATGGATAGGCTTGATGGTCCTTTCCCTTATCTTTCAGACCGTCTGGGTGCAGGAGATGGCCCGCTGGACGGTCGTCTGCGGCGAGCACGGCGCCAAGTGCAACGCCCGGATCATTTCGTCGGCCGGGGCGCTCGTTTCGATCACGTTCTTCATGTTCATCGCCTTCGCCATACCGGCCTGGGCCAGCGTCGCCGCGACGGCCGTTCTGGAGCTCGTGAGATGGCCGGCCGGGACGGAGATCGGCACCGTCTTCTGGGCCTATCTGTCTTTCATTCTGGTGTTCCTCATCATCTTTTTCTCCAAGGTCGCGCGACAGTATATCGAACGCATGGCCACCTGGGCGACGTTCGCGGCCTGGATTCTTCTCATCATCGCCGCCGTCACCACGATCAAGCTCGAAAGCCTGGCCGGCATCGCCAAACACCTCCTCAGCTGGGACATCCCCGAGAAAATGAACTGGTGGATCCTGGGCTCGACCCTGTCTTGGGTCGGAGGGGGTCCGACTCTCCTCTGGTATACTTATTGGATGAAGGATGCCGGGTGGGGAATGGCCGGGCATTTCGACTCCATTCCCGGCGGAATGGGCAAAGACGTCAAGCTCCGCTCCGAGGGGCTCTTCCCGGCGTCGACCGCCGAAAACCTCTCGCGTCTTCGGACCTGGGTCCGGCGCTCCAACCTTGTTTTGTGGGGGGGCTACTTTTTGGGAAGCCTGCTCACGATTCTGATCATCGTCGGGCTTTCAGATTCCATCCTGAGACCCCTGGGATTGATACCCAGCGGATTCGACGTCATCAAGCATCAGGCGCTCTTTTTCCAAAAGCCCTTCGGCGCGTTCGGCGCGCCGCTGTTTCTGATCATGGCTTGGCTCTTTTTCTTCAACAACCAGATGACCATATCGGAGGCCGTCGTCAGGCAGAACGCCGACGCGACCATGACGTTCCTTCGCAGGCCGAACATCAAGAAGATCTACTTCATCTGGTGGGGGATCTACCTGGCCGTCTCCTTCATTCTCATAGCCCTCCAGTATTTTACGCCGGGAATCAATCCTTTCAGTTTCGTGACGTACTCGGCCATGCTGTCCTTGGTCAGCCTGGTCGTATCGGTTTTCGCGACGATCGTCGGGAAAATCGTTCTCTACAGGGAGTTCCCCAAGGAGATTCGGCCGAGCCTTTTTTCCACGGTCGTCCTGTCGGCCGGATTCGTCTTTTATGTGTACATCATCATCCGCGCCTTGATAAGCTTTTTCTCCCGGGGCTGAGGCTAACCCGGCCCCTGAAGCCTGGCCTTACCCCGCGCTCAGGCCGGCAAAAACGCTTGACGCGCCGGGAGCGGAAAAATATCCGCGCCCAGGTTATCCGCCCGGTTCCCGTGGGTTCCCGTGACCGGCCCAACCCGCAATCCCGGGGGGCCGGCTCCCGAAAACGAGGCTAAAATCCTATCGAAGATAAGCGGCCTCGAGCCGGTCCAGGATCTGGCGGAAGCGCTCGTGTTCTCCGGCGCCGACGGACTCCTCCTCGACGTTCTCAAACGCCCGGATCAAATCCCGCTGGCCGCTTTCGGAAATGACGTTATCGGCCATCGGGTAGAGAACGTTGTCTTCCTTATCGATATGCCGGCGGAGCAAGGCCGCGTAGCCCCCGGCGTTCACGGCGAATTCGGAGGCCGCCCGGACGTCTCCGGCGGAGTATCTCCCGACCGCCGATCTCATCCTGCGGACGAACTCGCGGCCTTCCTTATGCTCGTGGAACATCACGCCGATCGGCCCGCCCTGGCGGGGGATGCCGGCTTTCTCCATGGCCGGAAAGAGGAGACCTTCCTCCTTGGCATGGTGGCATTTGTCCGCGAAACCGGCAATGAACTCGACGATCGCGGCGAGATCTTCCGCCGGGACGTGTTCCCCGCCGTCAAGCCTGGCGGCGACGTTTTCGGCCACGCGAAGCATTTTCTTTATGGCCCGATGTTCATCGATCAAAACGGCTGTCGCTTCCATGTTCTTCCTCCCTTTTCAGGTTATGAAGACCTTTTTTCCGTGTTTTATTTACGGCCGGCCGCGCCCCCGGAGGGAGCACGTCGGCCAGAGTCGTCGAATGGAAAACCTCCAACATCAGGCCCTGCGCTTTTCGGAAAACCCGCCCAAGCCGGCACCTGGGGCTCATCGGGCACGTTCCCGGCCTGATCGTGCACTCCATGAGATAGATCTCCCCCTCGACCAGGTCGATGATTTCCTTGAGCGTCACGTCGCCGGGCGCCTTGGCCAGGCGGATGCCTCCACCCTTGCCCCGGACGGTGCGAATGTACCCGTTCCTGGCCAAAAGCTGAATGACTTTGGCTACGTGATTCCGCGGGGCGCCGAGGATCCCGGCGATATCGCCGGAGTTCAGGCGCGTGTCACTCGAGGCGAGCTGGATGAGCGCCGTCAGGGCGATGTCCAATGACTTGGTAAGCTTCACTGAGGAGCCTCCGTTTTATAATTAGTATAATATGTACTTATTATACCTATTATAGCGGCGTTGTCAAGAACCTTCGCCCGCGGGAATTCCGGCGGCGCGCCGCCGCGGCGGACGGAACGCGGGAGACGGAACTCGGGACACAATACCTATTTACCCTATTTCATCATCAATCACCCGGCAAGCGGAGCCTGGGGAACGGGACGCCTGCCGGGAATAAGGTCAATACGCGTTGCGTCCCCAATTTCTCGTGCCTGTGTCCCCCCGATTTCGGGAATAAGGTATATGGGTATTGTGTCCCCCAATTTCCTATTCTTGAACCGGCCCCGTTCCTGTTATAGAATGCCGCCATGCAAGTCAAAGAAAACCTGCCTCCGGCTGTTTCCGTTTCATCCCGCTTCGATTCGATCGACATTTACCGCGGACTGACGATTTTCCTGATGATCTTCGTCAACGAGATCGGCGGACCGGGCATGGCGGATATCGTCAACATTCCGAAGTGGCTCTGGCATGCCATGACACCCGACACCTTTCACTTCGCCGACATCATCGCGCCCGCCTTTCTCTTCATCATGGGGGTCTCCCTGCCGTTCGCGATCGGCAAGCGGCGCGAGAACGGCGAGACGAATGGACAGATCTGGCGCCATGTTCTCATCCGGACGGCGAGCCTGCTCATCATCGGGGTGACGATGGGCAACATGAGGGCCGGCCGGCTGACGATGAGGCCGGTCGGGATGACGGCCATGCAATGGACGACGCTCGTCATGCTGAGCCTCATCCTTATCTGGATCAAGTACCCCGCCGCGAAGGGCTCGCGCAAATACCTGTATTCGGGCATCCGTCTCTTCGGGATCGCCCTTCTCGTCTTCCTCCTGGCGATCTACAGGGAGGGCCCCGACCTCAAATGGATCCAGGTGAGGTGGTTCGTCCTCGGCCTCCTGGGCTGGGCTTACCTCATCAGCTTCGTGGCCTATCTCCTCTTCCGCCGGAACCTTCCCGGCCTGGCCGGTTTCATCGCCTTTCTCATTTTCCTGAGCATCGGCGAAAAAGCCGGAGTGTTCACGCCGTACCCGTGGCTGATGGCCGTCAACAACGTCATCAATTTCGGAAGCGTGCTCGGGCTGCATCCGGCGATGACCGCCTCGGGCGTTTTCGTCGGCCTGCTGTTCACGCCCGACTCGCCCGCGCCCTCGGCCCGCGAACGGATCAAGTGGATGCTCGTATTCGCCGGCTTCGCGCTCGCGGCCGGAGTCCTGACGCGCCCGTTGTTCGGCGCGTTCAAACAGGCGTCGACTCCCTCCTGGGGACTTTACAGCATCGGCATCAGCGTCGCGATTTTCGCCTTCGTCTATTGGGTCGTGGATGTCCGGAAAATCAAGGGATGGGGGACGATGTTCCGCCCCATCGGAAAAAATCCGCTCCTCCCCTATTTCCTGCATTACATGCTCCATCCGCTGCTCTGGGTGCTCGGCCTGCATTGGCTCAACGATTACCTCCACTCCGGCTGGCCGGGCGTCATCCGAACCGTCTGCGTCGCCCTGCTTCTCGTTCTTTTTTCCAACTGGCTGACCCTGCGCCGCAGGCTGATTCTCAAGATTTGAAGCGATGCGTTCACCGTCCGCGAAGGATCGATTCCAGGAAGCCGCGCCCGAACGCTCCTCATCGGCGCCGCGAGATAAAATGAAATATGACATTTGGGACGTTCACACCCACCTCATCGGCGTGCGGGGAGGCACGATCGAGGAACGCCTCGGCCGCCTGCTGGACTGCGCCGACCGCGTGGGCGTGGCGCGCTTCTGCCTTTTCATGGGGACACAGGAGAAAAGCTTCGACCTTTCGGCGGAGGAGTTCCGGCGGGACAATGACGAGGTGCTGCGGGCGATCCGGATGTTCCCCGGCCGCGTGTTCGGTTTCGTTTATCTCAATCCCCGGCACACCCGGGCGTGCCTCGACGAGATCAACCGCTGCGTCCGGGACGGGCCGATGGTCGGCGTCAAACTCCTGGCGGCGCTGCACTGCAACGACCCGGCGCTCGACCCGATCGTCGAACTGGCCGAGCGCCTCAAGGCTCCGGTCTTGCAGCACACCTGGCTGAAAATCACCGGGAACCTTCCCGGAGAATCCACCCCGATGGAGCTCGCGGAGCTCGCCGCAAGGCATCCGCGGGCGACCCTGATCTGCGCCCACAGCGGGGGAGACTGGGAAATCGGCCTCCGCGCCCTCCGGCCTCACCCGCGGGTCTACGCCGACCTCAGCGGCGGCGATCCGGCGTCGGGATTCACGGAAATGGCCGTCCGCGAGCTGGGCGCGGGGCGCGTCCTCTATGGAAGCGATGTCGGCGGCCGCAGCTTCTCCTCCCAACTCGGGAAAGTCCTGGGAGCCGGGATTTCCGAAGAGGACAAGCGGCTCGTCCTGGGCGGAAATCTCAAGCGGCTGCTGCAGCCCATCCTGCTCGGCAAAGGCATCCGCCTGTAAGCGGCGGGACCGGCTCCACGGCCGCGCCCCGGTCGAAAGCCGTCCGCCGGAATGAGGAGCGGGACGAATAGCTCCGGTGTCACGGAGTCCGGCGGACGGACGGATCGAGGCTTTCGAAGGATCATCGACGCCCCGCGTCCGTCAATCGGCCGGTATGCCCATCTCCTTGAGCAGGGAATCCGCGCCCGCGAACTTCCGGGTCACCCAGAGGACGTAGCGGATGTCCACGCCGATCGACCGGCTGTAGTCCCGGCTCCAGGCATAGTCATTGATCGTCGCCTCGTAAGTCCTGTCGAAATTGACTCCGATAAGATCGCCGCGCGCGTTGAGCACGGGGCTTCCGGAATTGCCCCCCGTCGTGTCGGCGTCGTAGAGGATGCAGACCGGCACGTCGCGGAGGGCGGGATGTTCGAACGCGCCGAAGTCTCCGGCGGCATGGAGAGCTGCCACCGCGGCCGGCGTGTCAAACGGCTCCCGTCCCGTCGTCTTTTCCATGACTCCCCGGAGAGAAGTGAACGGCCTGTATTCCACGGCGTCCGCCTTCCTGTAGCCCTTGATCCTCCCGAAGGTCAGGCGGAGCGTGCCGTTGGCGTCCGGGATGAAATCCTTCCCTAGATAGAGGCCCTTGACATCGCCGAGCTTGGCATAGAGAGCGTCCAGCGCGCCCTTCCGGACTTTTTGCTTCTCCTTGAGTTCCTGCCAGGCCGGATAGAGCTTGATCGCGAGGTCGATGAAGGGATCGGCCAGCCGGGAGATTTCGGCTGGAGTCTTTTCCAGGCAGTCCCCGATGAAACCCGGATCGGTCAGGCGGGATCTGCCGTAAGCCTTGTCGAGGAACGCGGAGACCGCGCCTTCGCCGTAATCCCCCTTGAGGGCCTCGTCAACGGCCTGGATGCGCCCCGCCGCCGGGAGCTCCGCTATGCGCCGCAGGAGCTCGGAGAAAACGGCCTTGTCGGCGGGCGCGTGAAAATTCCGCAGCGACAACAGCAGCCTTTGTTTCGTCGGGGCGAAGTTCCTGTTCATATAAGACGGCTCGCGCTCGAGGTCAGGCTTCCGGCGTTCGAGCGACGACTCGTAAACGGTGGCCGCGAGGTTCATCATGCCCACGCTTCTGCGAAGCTGTTCCAGGAGCATTCCGTTCCCGGCGCCGCCGCGCATGTCCGCGTGGATCTTCCCGATATCCTCGATGACCGTCCCGTAGAGGGAGCGTCTCTCCGGATCGGAGTCGATGAAGTCCTGAAGCGCCTTTTCTTCCCGGAGTTTGTTTTCGACGATCGCCGCGCGGGCCATGCCCTGAAGCTTCCCGCTGTAGTTTTTCATGGTGTTGGCCAGCCCCTTGATGCGGCCGGCCAGCTTGAGAGCGATCCCGCGGTCTCCGGCCCCCATCTTCTGCAGAAGCTCGATTTGCCAGCCGTTCCATTCGACGACGAAGGGCATCCGGACCTCCTCCTCGTAGGACATGAAGCTTGCCGTCGTGTGCCTGGAAGTCCGGCCGGGATAACCGAGGAGGAAAACGAAATCGTTTTCCGCGACTCCCTTCGGCTCGACCTTGAGGTGTCTTTTCGGCCGGAAGGGAACGTTCCGGGGAGAATAATCGGCGGGAGAGCCGTCCGGCGCGACATAAGCGCGTAGGAACGAAAAATCCCCGGTGTGGCGCGGCCACATCCAATTGTCCTCCTCGCCGCCGAACTCGCCGATGGACCTGGGCGGGGCGTAGACCAGCCGGATGTCCTTGAGATAGGTGTATAAGAAAAGTATGTAGGATTTTCCCGCGAACATTTCGGAGACCTCGGCCCTCTTCCCCGGATTTTTCTTTTCCGCCCGGGCCACGATCTCCTTCATCCTTTTCTCGACGGCCCGCGCCCTGGCCGCCGCGTCCATTTTCGGTTTGACGGCCCCCAGGACTTCCTCGGACACATCGGTAAAAGCCTCGGTGATCCGGGCGGTCATTCCCTTGGCCTGGATTTCATCGGCCCGCGTCCCGGCCAGGAAGCCGTTCCGGATGTAATCGTTCTCCTTGGAACTCGCCTGCTGGACTGCCCCGAAAGCGACATGATGATTGGTGATCATCAGGCCCTCGGGGGAGACAAACGACCCGGTGGCTCCAAGGCTGACGACCGCGAAAACGAGGCTGTCATCCTTGGCGAATATCTCGGCGGGATCTATTTCCAGGCCCTTGGACCGCAGGTCGAGCTTCTGGATTCCGCTCATCGGGAACATGCCTTCGTCCGCGGACGCCGGCGCCGTCCCCGCCATAAGGAACAGCGATATCAAGAGAACGGCCAATGGCTTCAGGCGCATTCAAACCTCCTTTTCTCGGATGTGGACCGGGCGGGAGAGCGTTTTCTCGCCTCGACCTCGCCGGCCTTATTCACGGATGAACGTTTTCTCAACGCGTCGGCTCTGATGACTGACATTGTATTGGATAAAGGCGCTTATGAAAAGGGCGGAACGTTCGAGGGCGAATCCGCGCATGCGGCCGGGAGGCCGCCCTATCTTTCAAGAGCGGGGCGCAGCATGGAAAAGGCCGCGGCCAAAAGCAGGCAAACCGCCGCGCAGACGCCCCAGACGGCGTCGCCTCCGAACCGCTCGTAGATCGCGGTGCCCGCGGCCGGGGCGACGACAAAAGCCAGGGAAAAGACAAAACTGAACAAGCCCATGTAGCGGCCGCGGTTCGCCTCTCCGGCGCGGCCGGCGACCAGCGCCGTGACAAGCGGCATGCTCAGCATCTCGCCGAACGTCCAGACGGCCACCGTGAGGGCGGCGAAGGCGAAACTGCGGCCGAACGGCATCAGGCCGAGACCGGCTCCAATGAGGATGATGGACAGGTTGATCATCCGGGCCATGGGATACTTCCGGATTTTCTCCATCAAGATCATCTCCATGGCGACGATCATGACGGTGTTGACCGCGAAGAGCTGTCCGATCCGGTTTTCGGCCAGGCCGTAAACATTCCTCATATAGAGGGGGAAGGTCGTCAGGACCTGGACAAAAACGCCGTAAAAAACGAGGAAGATGAGCATCAGCAGGAGGAAGGGTGTATCGCGCCAGGGCGATATCGGCCGGTCATGGGCGGTTTGTCCGCGCCGAACCGGGAGGCCCGTCTCCGCGGATGATCCGGCCGCCGCCGTTTCCGCTTTAGGATTTTCAGCCTCCCCGGCTTTTTCCCCCTCCTCCGGATCGTGTCGCGTGCCCGCCGTCCCGTCCGGGCCGGCGGCTGCGCGCGATTTCCTCCACAGCAGGGCGAAAACCGCAAACGCCGCGAGCGAGGTCAGGCCGTCCGCCCAGAAGAGCAGCCGGTAATCATGAACGGCCAGGACTCCCCCGACGGCCGGGCCGATCGTCGCCCCCAGGTTATTCGCCAGCCGGTTGAGGGCGAATCCCTTGACCTGAAGCCCGGGGGGACAGACATTCGACATCGAAGTGGCGTTGGCCGGGTAGAGCATGCCCGAGGAAAGAGCCATGCCGAAGAGAAGAGGCGCGATGCCCGCCATTGAACGGGCCTGGCCGAGAGCGATGAGAAGCGCACCGCAGACGGCGAGGCTTATCTTCTGGACCCTGATCGATCCCATCCTGTCGGCCAGCCATCCTCCGACGTAGGCTCCGGCGATCGAGCCCATCCCGTAGAGACTGAGCGCCCGTCCGGCCCGGCCGGTGCCCAAGCCGAGCTTCCGGGTCAGGTACAGCGAGAGAAAGAAGATGACCATCGCCCCGGAGGAGTTGACAAGGTTTACGGCGAAGAGAATCCATGCGCGGCGCGGCAGGCCGCTGTATGCCCTAACGTATTCGTCCCGAATACCTTGAATGGGGCGGAACATGATCTTTGGCGGTCATTATATCAAGAAAAAAGGAATCCTTCCCGCGGCCGCGGAAAAATCCTCGAGGATCCGAGAGCCGGGGATATGCCTACGGCCGCGAAAAAAACGGTTTCCTTGCGCGCCTTGAGGAGAGAGGGGGGACGATATCCGTCAAAACCGGCCCGGCCGCGCTCACAAAATCTCCCGGACCGAGCCCTTGCGGCGCGTCACTCCCATGCTGTCCAAGAGCTCGAGGAGGGGAATGGCGTATTTGCGCGTCAGCCCCGTCATCTCCTTGAAATCGGCGACGGTCAATCTGCGCTTACCGGATTCCCGGAGTTTCCGCACGACGTCGTCGACCCACCGCGAATGGAGGAAAAAACCGTCCTGGCTCTGGACGATCTTCTTGCGCTCGATGAGCAAGGACAGGAGGCCGTCCAACTTCTCGGAAGAGAGGCGGAATTCCCTTTGGATCTCACCCAGGGAAACCGTGCCGAGCTTTCCCCGCAGAAGCATCGTCTCCATTTTCCCGAGGATTTCTTCGTCTTCGGTCGTCAGCGGGATTTCGAAATCCGGAAGCGAGGCGATCCCGTTCGAAATCCGCAGCTTCCCGTCCCGTTCCAGGTGCTTGACGGTTAAAGAGATGATTTTGGGATGGGCATTGAACCTCGCCTGGATTTTTTCCAGGGGGATTCCCCTGGTTTCCGGGTGTTTCCCGTGAAAGAGGGCGACAAAATCCGCAATTTTGTCGCCCAGGAATTCCAGGCCGGCCCGCGAGACGAGAAAAAGGGGCGAAAAGGACAGGATCCGGACCTGGCTTTCTTCCTCCAGTTCACGGCTCAACGTTTCCAGTCTTTTCGCGGTCAGCCGGCAAAAATCGGAAATGTCCTTTTCCTGCGCCCCTTGGACGCCCTTTTCCGCGATAAAAGCCCGGAGCATGTCCTTTTCCGTGCCCGCGAGCCCGTTGAGAAACGGGATGAGCTTTTTCAGCTTGACGCGTTTCGGGTCCGCGGAGACCGGGTTGAGGACGACCCCCCAGCCGAGCCGGGTCTTGCCGCCGGGATCCATGATTTCGAAAGAATCCATCCATTTCACGGCCAGGGGCGCGTTCAGGCGGGCCTGGACGAAAAAGTGCCCGGGGACAGTCCCCCGCGGCGCGTAATAATGAAAAGAAGCCGGCGGCGACGATGCCGGGAAAACCAGGGAAACGGCAAAGACCTCCGGCTGCAGAGGGTCGGAGAAGCTGACCAGGGCGTCGAAAGCGGCGGAGTGGTTCATGCGGTCTCCCCTGGGCCGGACGCCGGGACAAACGTCATCCGGCGAAGGACGGGATCGCAAGCCGCCAGGACGACGCGGACCTTGCCGCCGAGCTCGAACGCGCGACCCGTCCTCCGGCCGCGGAGAGTTTTTTCGCCGCGGCGGTCATAATAATCGCCGCCGATATCCCGATAGGGGATGACGCCTTCGACCAGAAAATCATCGAGCTCCACAACCAGCCCCGTCTTGGTCATATCCACGATCGTGCCTTCAAATTCTTCTCCAAGCCTGTTTTTCAGAAAACGGAAAATCCTCCATTCGAGCAAATCCTTTTCCGCCTCGTCGGCGTTTCGCTCGCGCTCGGAGGCGTGGTCCGCCCACGAAGCCAGCGGCATCTTTTCGGACTTCTCCTTCCTGAGAGCGCGTTTGAGGACGCGATGGACGGCCAGATCAGGCCAGCGCCGGATGGGCGACGTGAAATGCGTGTATTCCGTTTTGGCAAGGCCGTAGTGGCCCACGTTTTCATCCGAATACACGGCCAGCTTCAGCGCGCGCAACACCTGGACATCGATGAACTTTTCCTCCGGCCTGCCCTTGACCATTTCGAGGACGCGCCCCAGGTTTTTCGATTGTATCCGATCGGCGGGCGGCAGGACAAGGCCGAAGCCGGCAAGGACGTCGCGCAGTTTTTCGAGATCCGCGACGGAGGGCGCCGGATGTACCCTGTAGAGCGAGGGCACGCCCTTGCGCGCGAGAAACGAAGCGACGGCGACGTTGGCCGCCACCATGAATTCCTCGATGAGCCGGTGGGCCTCGTTGCGGCCGGCCGGAACGATGGAAGCCAGCCGCCCTTCTTTGTAAACGAGCTCCGGCTCGACCAGATCAAAATCCAGGCTGCCCTCCTCCATTCGTTTTTCCCTGAGGACGCGCGCCAGGTCCCTCATCGCCAGCAAATCGGGGACAAGAGCCGCGTATTTGCGGCGTTCCTCGGCGTCGCCCTCGAAGATCTTAAAAACCGAGGCATAGGTCATTCGGGCCGCCGTTCGTATGACGGAGGGATGGAACTCGGAGCGGACGATCCCGCCGTGATTGTCGATTTCGAGAAGCGCGGAGAGCGTGAGCCGCTCAACCCCGGGTCTCAGGCTGCAAAGGTCGTTGGACAGCTTTTCGGGAAGCATGGGCAACGTCAAGTCCGGGAAATAAACGCTCGTCGCCCTCTCGAAGGCGTCCGCTTCGAGGGCCGTCTCCGGACGGACATAATGAGAGACGTCGGCGATATGGACGCCCAGGAGAAAAGAGCCGCCGGACAGCCGCTCGATGCTCACCGCGTCATCGAAATCCTGCGCGTTTTCCCCGTCGATGGTGACCGTCCGCCAGCCGCGGCAGTCCTTCCTTTTGCCGATCTCACCCCGCGGGACGGCGCCGGGAATGGCCGCCGCCTCGGCCAGGGCCGCCTCCGAAAAACGCTCGGCCAGGGAATATTTGCGGATGACCACCTGCGTATCGATGCCGGGTTCGTCGGGGAATCCCAGGACGGCCGTCAGGCGCCAGGTATCACGCTCGGCTTCGACGATCATGCCGGGCTTGGGACTCAGCCGCGGTCCCCTTTTGAGCTGGAACTCCTCGGGCGCGGGCGAGTCGAACGGCAGGATGAAGGAAAGCCCGCTTCTTTCCCGATAGATGCCAAGCACGTTTTTCCTGGCTTTTTTGAGGATGCGGACGATTTTTCCTTCCGGTTTGCCTTTCTTCCCCCGCTCCTGATAAACGACCTCGACATCATCGCCCTGAAGCGCCCCCTTGGAATGGCGGGCGGGAATAAAAATATCCTCGAGCCCTTCCGCCGCCGGCGCCACGAATCCGAATCCCCGCTGAACCGTCACGAAGCGGCCTTTGACAAGGCCGGTCCGGGGAGCCTGGACGAAACGCCCCTTGATCCGCCGGACAAGCCCCTCGCCCTCCAGCTCTTTGAGCTTTTCAAGAAGTTTGGCTTTGTCCTTCCGGGCGACACGGAGCTCGGACCGGATGCCCTCGAAACCGAGGCCGGCCGGATTCTTTTTTAGAAGCTGCAAAACGCGTTTAACCATTGAGAACTCTCAATAATAATAGAGGGACAAGAAGGGGATGCGGTGTTTTTCCCTGAGAAATTTCACGACATGAGCTTCAAGAATCCGCTCCTCGTCCTCTTTCCTCCGGGCCGGCGATTCTTTCCGTATTTCGAGGCGGATCCTTTCCTTCTCCTCCTCCGGGCAGCCGCTCAAAAGAGCCCGGCCCACATCGTCGTCCAGGGCTTCCAGCGCGTCTTCATCCGGCTGTCCCGCGCGGAGCAGGCCAAGGGCCGCGCGGAAAGCCTCCTCAACCTCCGCGAGCCCGGCCGGCGGCCGGTCGAGAAACCTTTCAATCTCCCCGGCCAGGCGATTCCTTTTTTCGTCCCGTCCGGCGATCTTTTTTTTCCGGCCGACCGCCCTTTCACGGTGCCCGGCGAAGGCTTTTTCAACCTGGCTCCGGCAAAAAGTCAGGTTGAGCACTTTGACCGTTTTCCCGGCGCGCCGGATGTTCTCAAAAGACCTGTCCATCCCCTCCAGGATAATGCCCAGGGGGATCCGGGCCTCTTCCCAGCGGGCGATCAATTCCAGATCCTTGGGCGACAGGAAAAACGGCGCGCCGCGGTGTTTGAAAAATCTGCGGGCGATCGTCTGGTAATAATCGCTCTGTCCCTTGGTGTCGGATTTCACGGCGCCTCTTCAACCTTCCTGTTTTTATCGTACAGGATCCTCAACCCTTCAAGCACAAGGTCGGGCTCGAAATGATCGATGACGCTGATTTCCGGGGTGATCTGGCCGCCGAATCCCCCGGTGGAGACGACCGTGGTTTTTTTTCCGAGTTCGGCCTGGATTTCGGAAACGATTTTTGTGACGAGCCCTATGTATCCGAAGTAGAGACCCGACTGCATGCTGGCGACCGTCGTCCGGCCGATGGCCTTTTTGGGCTTCCGGATCTCGATCCGGGGAAGTTTCGCCGTTTTCAAATAAAGGGCCTCGGCCGAGATCTGAATTCCGGGCGCTATGGCGCCGCCCAAATACTCGCCGCAGTCCGAGACCGCATCGAATGTCGTGGCCGTTCCAAAATCCACGACGATCGACGGCCCGCCGTATTTTTCGTAGGCCGCGAGGGCAGCCACCACCCGGTCGGCGCCGACTTCGAGCGGATTTTCGTAGAGTATGGGCATCCCGGTGCGAAGGCCCGGCCCGACCACCAGGGCTTTCTCCCGGAACAGATTCTCGCTGGCCGCCTGAAAAACCGGAGTCAGGGGAGGGACGACGCTCGACAGGATGACGCCTTCGACCTTTTCAAGATCGATTTTCGCATATTGGAAAAGATTGACCAGGAGAACCTCGTATTCGTCGCTCGTCTTTTCCCGGTCGGTCATGATCTTCCAGCCGCGGACAAGCTTTTTCCCCTGGAATAGGCCGACGGCCACCGTCAGGTTCCCGATATCAACCGCTAAAAGCATGGGTTTTCTCCTCTCCCGAAACCTTAAGCGCGGGGATCGTTCCGCCGTGATCCGGCCTCAGGGCTTCCCCCCTCGGCGATGAAGAAAAGCGGCGCGGCGACCGGCCGCCGCCGGACGCAAGCGGGATCATTTCTCCCCCCCGACCGTGCGGATCTCCGCCGAATAATACGTCCGCACGGCTTCGTTATCCCCGAGCATCAGCCCGCCGCGGGGGTCTATCCCCCGGAAAACGCCTGAAACGCGTCCGGACGCCAGAGACAGCGTCAAGACCTGCCGCGGACGAAAAACGAGCTTTCCCTGAAAAGCGTCGACGATCTCCGCGGACTTCCCCGCCTCGAGCTCGCTGTACCGCTCATCCAGGGCCACGCACAAATTCCTGAAAACCGTTTCGACATCGACCTCGCGGCCGAGAATCATCCGCAAGGAGGCCGCCGAAGACCGGATATCGGCGGCGAAGTCCTTTTCCTCATGGTTCAAGTTGAGGCCTATTCCCAGGACGGCAAAAGCTGTCTCGCCCGCAAGGGATTCGCTCTCGCAAAGGATTCCGCCCAGCTTTTTGCCCTCCCAGACGATATCGTTGGGCCACTTCAGAAGCGGCGCGAAACCCTCGGAACGGAAAACGGCCTCGACGGCAGCCACGCCCGCCGCCAGGGGCAGAAGCGTCAGTTCCCCCCGCCGGGGCCGAAGGATGAAGGAGACGTACAAGCCCTTGCCCAACGCCGAATGCCAGGCGCGGCCTTTGGTTCCCCTGCCGCTCGTCTGGCCCCGGGCGATGACCGCCGTTCCCCCCTTCTCTCCCGCCCTGGCCAGATCCCTGGCCGCGTCGTTTGTCGACGGGCACGTCTCCAGCCGATGGACAATGCCTCCGATTTTCATATTCCCCGCCACCCCGGACCCGTCCAAGCGGCCGGCCTAGAGCAAGGACCGGATATGCTCGAGGTTCTTATTGAGTTTTTCCTTTTTATCCAGGAATTCTTTGAGCCGGCCGCGGTTTTCCTCGATAACCGCCTGAGGAGCCCGGGCAAGGAAATCCTCGTTTTGAAGACGGGCCTCGACCTTCCCCGCCTCGATCGTGACTTTCGCTATCTCCCTTTCCAGCCTTTCTTTTTCCTGCCCCAGATTCGACGCGTCGACGAGCGGAATGCCGATCTCGAACCGGCCGGCCACTCCTTTGAGCATTTTCTTGTCGGACGGGAAGCCGTCCATGATCATCAGCTTGGCCGCGCCGGCCAGCGCCAGGATGTATGGGCCGTGGGCCTCGATGTTCGCGCGGTCACCGGCGTCGGCAGCCTTGATCCAGAGCTCGATCTTTTCCTTGGGCGGAATTTTGTTTTCAGCGCGGATGGTCCGGCTTTCGACGACGATGGCCTGGAGGACGGCCATCCGGGATTCCGCCTCTTCGTCCTTCCATCCGGAGACCGGTTCGGGATAAGCGGCCACCGCCAGCGATTTGCCGGCCGAAGGCAGATGCTGCCAGATCTCTTCGGTGATGAAAGGCATGAACGGATTGAGCAGCCGCAGGATCTGATCGAGAGTCGCGGAGAGAACCGCCCGCGTCGTCTCGCTTCCTTCTTTGAGCTTGGGCTTGACGAGCTCGATATACCAGTCGCAAAATTCGTGCCAGACGAATTGATAGACCGTGTCTGCGGCTTCGTAAAACCTGTACTGCCCGAGGGAATCGTTGATTTTTTCGGTGACGGCCGTCAGGCGGCTCCGGATCCAGCGGTCGGCCAGCGTCAGGTCGGATTCCCGGGCGGCCGCTGCCTCCCCGCCGATGTTCATCAGGACGAAGCGGGAGGCATTCCATATTTTATTGGCGAACGCCTGGCAGCCGGCCATCCGCTCCTCGGAAAGAGCCAGGTCCATGCCGGGCACGGCCAGAGAGGCCAGCGTGAAGCGGAGGGCGTCCGTCCCGTATTTGGCGGACATTTCCAGCGGATCAATGATGTTGCCTTCGGATTTGGACATCTTGCGGCGCTTGAAATCCCGGACGAGCCCGTTGATAAAAACGTGGCGGAACGGAATATCGCCCATGAACTTGAGTCCCATCATGATCATCCGAGCCACCCAGAAAAAAATGATGTCGAATCCGGTGGACATGAGGTCGGTCGGGTAAAAAGCTTTCAGGTCGTCGGTCTCTTCCGGCCAGCCCAGGGTTCCGAACGGCCAGAGCGCCGAGCTGAACCACGTGTCCAGGACGTCTTCATCCTGGACGACCGGTCCGCCGCATTTTTCGCACCGCCCCGGCGCGTCCATGGCGACCATCGTGTGACGGCAGTCCCGGCAATAGTAGGCCGGGATGCGGTGCCCCCACCACAGCTGCCGCGAAATGCACCAGTCGTGGATCTTGTACATCCATTCATAATATGTCTTCGTCCAGTTGGCCGGGACAAACTGGATCCGGCCCTCCTCGACGACCCGGATGGCTTCCTTGGCCAGGGGATCGATCTTGACGAACCACTGCCAGGAGAGATGCGGTTCGATGGTGGTCTTGCAGCGGTAGCAGTGGCCGACGGCGTGCTGGTAGTCCTCGACCTTGACCAAAAAGCCCAGCTCGCGGAGCCCGTCAACGACCTTGGCCCGGCATTCGAAACGGTCGAGCCCGGCGAACGCCTCGCCGGCGGCCTCCGTCATCCGGCCCTGGCCGTCGATGACGATGATTTGTTCGAGGCCGTGCTTTTTTCCGAGTTCGAAATCCACGGGATCGTGAGCCGGGGTGACCTTGACGGCCCCTGTCCCGAATTCCATCTCCACGCGATCGTCGGTGATCAGGGGGATGCGACGGCCGGCGAGCGGGAGCACGGCGAACTTCCCCTGGATCTGCTTGTACCGATCGTCGTCGGGATGGACGGCGACGGCCGTGTCCCCCAGCATGGTCTCCGGACGGGTGGTGGCCACGACGACGGATCCCCCGGAATCCTCGAGCGGGTACCTGACGTAATAGAGCTTTCCCTGCTCGTCCCGGTGTTCGATCTCGATGTCGGAAAGAACGGTCCGGCAGTGCGGGCAGCGATTGACGAGGTAATAATCCCTGTAGATCAATCCCTCCTCATAGAGGGACACAAACACCTTTTTGACCGCTCGGGTGAATCCTTCGTCCATGGTGAACCGCTCGCGCGACCAATCGAGCGAACAGCCGAGCCTCTTGAGCTGGGAAGTGATGACGCCGCCGTAGTTGTTTTTCCATTCCCAGGCGATCCGCAGGAATTCCTCGCGGCCGACCTTTTCGCCGCTCAGGCCTTTCTCGGCAAGGCTTTTTTCGATGACGTTGTGGACGGCGATGGAGGCGTGGTCCGTGCCGGGCAACCAGAGGCAATTGTATCCCTGCATCCTCCGCCACCGCGTGATGATATCGGGCAGGGTGAAGCACAGGGCGTGACCCATGTGAAGGATGCCGGTGACGTTGGGAGGAGGGAGAACCATGGAGAACTTCTTCGCGGCCGAATGGGCATCGGCGGTGAAGACGCCCTCATCCAGCCAGAATCTCGACCATTTCTCCTCGACGGGTTTAGGATCGTAAGCCTTTTCTAGGGGTTGTGTTGTTTTCATATGCGTTCTTCCGGATCTCGTTCGGATCTATGATCTGGACTTGATATTCGCCATTTCCTCATCCAGCCAGCCCTTGACTTCGGAAAGGACCCTGGCCTTGACCCGCTTTTCAATTTCGCGTTCCATATCCACGATTTCCTGCGGGGACAGGCGTCCAGGCGTCTCAACGGCCGGCTCGGCCGACGGCGCCGGGACTTCCTGTGCCGCCCGATCCCCGGAACCGGGGTCCGGCCGCCCGGATTCCGGCTCCCGGAGATCCTCCGGGAAACCGGCCGCGCCGGTTTCGGCCAAGAACGGTTCCTCGGGCAGAGTCGCCGGGCTCATTTTATTCTCGATGAGATCCTTGATCTTCACGGCCAATTTTTCCGAATCGAAGGGCTTTTGGATGATCGCCTCGATGTCGATGCCGGATATTTTCTCCATGTCAAACGGTTCATAGGTTCCGCGCAGGAAAAAAAGGGGGACCTGCCTGAATTCCGCGCTGCTTCGAAAAGAACGGGCGACCTCGTAGCCGTCCCTGCCGGAGAGCGAAACGCCCAGCAGAACCGCGGCCGGACGGATATCCGCGAGCGCGTCCAGCATCTCCTGACCGTCTTCAAACGCATGAACCTTGAATTCGGGCTCCTGTAAAACCATCTGCACCGTTTTCTGGACGGCGTAACTGGGGTCCGCCACGATCACGTTATAGGCCATCATAATCCTTAAAAGTTCAAGAAAATGTTCAATTTAATCTACATTTTTCAGGCTGGGCTGTCAAATGCTAATGGGAACCGGCGGCGCCCTTCAACGGCGTCCTCCGCGATTTCCCTTCCGGCGGCACGGCGACCGGGCCCGAGGGAATCGGAAGGGCTCGTGACGATCGCGCCGGGCCGGGCGAAAGCCGGGTTATCCACCGGGACGGCCGGCTAATAATCGATGAAGACCGCATTTTCGCCGAGCAGCGCCTCAATCTTTTTCTTCAGATCATCAGTCGGCGAAACGCTCTGCACTTCCATGGACCGGGCCACCAGCCTGTAGGAATGGGGAGTTTCGAGTTCAAAATAAACGGGGCATTTTCCCTCGTATTTGGTCATGACGGACCTGAGCTCGTCCAGGACCGAATCCTCAAGCCCGGGGAGAAAGATGCGGACGATCATCCTCTTGGCCAGCTTTTCCAGGGCCTCCGAGAGGGGCATGACCTGGACGAGGTTGATGCGCCGGCTCTCCCCCTCCCCCATGAACTTGCCCTTGATCCAGACGGGCTGGCCCTCCCGGATGAACTCGTGGTACTTGCTGAAGGTTTCGGGGAAAGCGACGACGTCGATCCGGCCGGTCATGTCCTCGAGGACGAAAGCCGCCATGCGCTCGTCCTTCTTCGTCTTGAGCAGCTTGATCAAGGCGACGACTCCGGCGACGCGGATTTCGCTGTTGAAATCCCTCTCCGCGTCGAGCTCGCTGAGCGCGTGGGAGACGAGCCTCCGCAGCCGGCCCTGGTATTGGGCCAGGGGGTGTCCGGTGATATAGAAGCCCAGAGCGTCCATCTCATAGGACAGCAGCAGCGATTCGTCCCATTCCCGCATTTCCTTGACCTCGGCAGGTATCTCCGGAGGCTCGACGCCTCCCCCGCCGAACAGCGAGTTCTGCTTGGCCGTCTTGGCTTTTTGAATCTCGTGGCCGTATTCGATCATTTTGTCGAGCATGTGAAAACACTGGGAGCGCCTCCAGCCCAACGAATCGAAAGCGCCGGCCTTGATCAGGCTCTCCAGGGCTTTCCGGTTGATGACCTTGGAGTCATGGTCTTCAAAAAGGTCGAACAAAGACGAAAACTTCCCGCGCTTTTTCCGGATTTCAAGGAGGTCCCGGACAGCCGCCTCCCCGACGTTTTTCACGGCCGAAAACCCGAAACGGATATTCGAGCCTTCCACCGAGAAGTGGAACTCGCTCTTGTTGATATCGGGCGGCAGGACATGAAGCCCCATCTCCTTGCATTCCGCGAGGTACTTGATCACTTGGGAGGTTGACCCCCGCTCGGCCTCGGACGTGATCAGCGCGGCCATGAAATGAACGGGATAATGGGCCTTGAGATAAGCTGTTTGATAGGCCAGATAGGCGTACGCGGCGCTGTGGGACTTGTTGAATCCGTATTCGGCGAACTGCGCAATCTGTTCGAAAATCTTGGTCGCCTTGGCCTGGGACAAGCCCCGCTTTTTCGCTCCCTGGATGAAGCGCTGCTTCTGGGCTTTCATGATTTCCTTGACCTTCTTACCCATCGCCTTGCGCAGGATGTCGGCCTCGGCCATGGTGAACCCGGCCAGTCCCACGGCGATGCGCATGACCTGTTCCTGGTAGACGATGATCCCCCGCGTTTCCTTGAGGATGGGCTCCATTTCGGGGCATTCGTAGGATGTCCGTTCCGGATGATTCTTGCGATGAATGAACTCGTCCGTCATGCCGCTCTTGAGCGGTCCCGGCCTGTAGAGGGCGTTGAGGGCGATCAGGTCCCTGTAAGTCTCGGGCTTGAAATTGCGGAGAAGGTCCTTCATGCCGGGGCTTTCGAATTGGAAAACGCCGTCGGTGTTGCCGGCCTGGAACACCTCAAAGGCTTTCCCGTCATCGAGGGGGATCGTGTGAATGTCCAGTTTCTCGCCGCTGTCCGCCTCGATGAGATCGAGGGTATCCTGGATGGCCGTCAGGTTGCGTAGGCCGAGCAGGTCCATCTTGAGCAGCCCGATGGCCTCGATGTCACTCATGGGGAACTGGGTCGTGATTTCTCCCTTGACCGATTGATAAAGCGGCACGAATTCAACCAGCGGCTTCGGCGTGATGACGATCCCGGCGGCGTGGATCGAGGGATGGCGGACCTGGCCCTCGAGTTTCTGGGCGATGGCCAGGAGCTGGCTGATTTTGGCGTTCTTGTCCCGGAGCGCCCTGAGTTCGGGGATCGCGTTCAGGGCGTCGGCGATCGTCGTGTCCGGGCCCAGGGCGGGGATCATCTTGGCGATCCGGTCGACCTCGGGGAGGGGGACCTCCAGCACCCGGCCCACGTCGCGGATGGCCTGACGGGCGGCCATGGTCCCGAAGGTGATGATCTGGCAGACGTTCTCCTGGCCGTATTTTTCCGTCACGTACTGGATGACTTCGCCGCGGCGGCGCGCGCAAAAATCGATGTCGATGTCCGGCAGGCTGATGCGCTCCGGGTTCAGGAACCGCTCGAAGAGGAGGTCATACTCGAGGGGATCGACTTCCGTGATCCCCAGGCAGTGGGCGATGAGGCTTCCGGCGGCCGAGCCGCGCCCGGGCCCGACCGGTATGCCCCGCTCCCGGGCCGCTTTAATCAGGTCCCAGACGATCAGGAAGTACCCGGCGAAGCCCATCTGCTTGATGAGCTTGATTTCCCTCTCCAGCCGGTCCTCGTATTCCTCGGGGGAATGGGCGTACTCTCCGTTCCGCCTCCGCTCCCGGTTTTTTTCCATGCGGAGCTCGAAGCCGCGGCGGGTCACCCTTTCGAAATATTCCTCGAGCGTTTCGCCCTCGGGCGCCTGGAACTGCGGAAGGGAATAACCGGACAGCGGAAAGGCGAAATCGCATGCCGCCGCGATGCGGACCGTGTTCTGAATGGCCTCGGGCGTCTCCTTGAAAAGCTCGATCATCTCGGCCGGGGACTTGAAATAAAACGCATCTCCGCCGAACCGCATGCGCTCCTGATCGCTGATCTTCTTGTTGGTCTGAATGCAGAGGAGGACGTCCTGGCTCTCCGCGTCCTCCCTTTTCAAGAAATGGACGTCGTTGGTGGCGACGAGGGGAAGATCGAGCTTCCGGGCCAGGCCGACGATCTTGGGATTGATTTCCCTCTGCGGCGCCAGCCCGTGGTCCTGGAGCTCCAGGTAAAAATCGCCCTTGGCAAAAAACGAGGCATACTCCAACGCCGCCGCCTCGGCTTTTTCGTCCAGCCCTCTTTGAAGCAGATAATTGACCTCTCCCTTGAGACAGCTCGACAGCCCGATCAGGCCTTCGGCATGGCCGGAGAGGAGCTCCTTGTCGATGCGCGGCCGGTAATAGAAGCCTTTCAGATAGCTGTCGGTCAGCAGCCGGCAGAGATTCGCGTAGCCCTTTTCGTTCTTGACGAGGAGAACCAGATGATAGTGGTTGGCCCCGCCGGCCGGATCGGGCTTCTTGTCGAACCGGCTCCCGGGGGCGACGTAGACTTCGCAGCCGATTATCGGTTTGATCCCCTTGGCCTTGGCCGCTTTGAAGAACTGGACGGCTCCGAAAATATTTCCATGGTCGGTCAAGGCGACCGCCGGCATGTTGTTTTTGAAGGCGGCTTCGACCAGCGCGGACGTCTTCAGACAGCCGTCGAGAATGCTGAATTCGGAGTGATTATGCAGGTGTATATATGACAGATCCATTTTTCAAGTATCCAGACGGGCGCGGGGCCCTATTCCCATTCGATCGTTCCGGGAGGCTTGGTCGTGATGTCATAGACGACCCTGTTGACCCCCTGGACTTCGTTGACGATCCGCGTGGAGATTCGCGCGAGGAGCGCCGGCGAAGCGGCGAACCAGTTCGCCGTCATTCCGTCGGTGCTCTCGACCAGCCGCACGGCCACGACTTTCTGGTAGGTTCGGCGGTCTCCCATGACCCCGACGGACTTCACCGGAAGGAGAACGGCAAAAGCCTGCCACAGCTTGCGGTAAAGGCCGGCGCGGCGGACTTCCTGCAACAGGATATCATCCGCGTTCCGCAAAATCTCCAGCCCTTCCCGCGTCACTTCTCCGACGATGCGAACGGCCAAGCCGGGCCCCGGGAAAGGGTGCTGGAGGACGAAATA
>Ga0228535_1001474_pt1 | contig 35321 bp, 35 predicted proteins | sample SJ1metagenome_FD_168457 | JGI IMG/M metagenome (GOLD analysis project Ga0228535, IMG submission 168457) | Enriched culture of PCE-dechlorinating microbial communities from Ithaca, New York, USA - SJ1 | ecosystem: Engineered > Modeled > Simulated communities (microbial... > Unclassified | place...
CACGATAAACCTCCCGGGCGAATCCCTGGGCGGTGTACAAGGTCCCGTCAAGATCGAACACTAGTGCCCTGATACCGCTGAACATCGCTCAGGACCCCCTCGACAGTTGGAGGCCGCACCCGCGGGATGTATCCGTATATGGCGGGGAATCGGTAAAGGGTTGAAATCTCATGGCCTTGCCGCAAAAGTTTAACATGAACACCAGTGCTGTCAAAGTGACCGTTCCCATCCTGCGGGAGCGACGTCGTGCTTGAAAATCTGTTTTCATCTTCAAGGCCCGGACAATGCACCATGCAGAAAGAGCTAGACTATAGAGAATAGACTGATTTTTGTCAATGCGCTTCAGGTTCCGGGGTATTGAGGTATGAAATATTTTGTATACGGCATGCGGCGTTGCGGTATAGTATTGACCCCATAGATGTAAATGTCCCATAGGGTGAAAACTGATGTTTGTGGATACCCATTGTCACCTCGATCACCCGTTACTGTCGGGCAGGCTCTCCGAGGTCCTGGCGTCGGCCCGTCGGGCAGGTGTGGAAAAGTTCGTGATTCCGGGAGTCGCACCCGATGGTTGGGATGGGATAGCGGCATCGGCCGCCGGGGAGGATGGAGTTTCCGCCGCGTACGGCCTTCATCCGCTGCTTGCGTCCCGGTTCGGAGACGGTCTGCTGGAAGAGCTTTCCGAACATGCGCGGAACGCCGTCGCAATCGGGGAAATCGGGCTGGACTACTCCGTAGCCGGGATCTCCCGCGAAGAGCAACTCATTGCATTGCGTTACCAGGCGCGCCTTGCGGTCCGATTGGGACTTCCCGTGCTGATTCACTGCCGCAAGGCCTTTCAGGACCTGTTGCGTGTCGTGAAGGAAGAGCGGCTCCGGGAGGTGGGGGGGATCATGCACGCCTTTTCCGGCAGCGTCGAGACGGCCCGCGAGTTCATGAAAGAGGGGTTTCTCATTTCATTCGGAGGCTCCGTAACCTACAGCAACGCGGTAAAATCCCCGCAGGTGGCGGCCTGTGTCCCGCTGGACCGACTGGTGCTGGAAACCGATGCCCCGGACATGGCGCCGGAACCGCGTCGCGGCGAAGTGAACGAACCGGCGTTTCTGCTGGAGACGGCACGGAAGGTGGCGGGGATCAAGGGTATTGCGCTTGCGGAGCTGGCGGAGGCGACCACCGGGAACGTAGAACGGTTATTACATATATGAGGAGCAGGAAGAATGTCTGACATGCATCGTTTCTCCCGAACCGAGCTGCTGATCGGCCACGAAGGGCTGGAAAAGCTCAGGAAATCGACCGTGGCCATCTTCGGTCTGGGGGGAGTGGGCGGCTTTGCCGCCGAGGCTTTGTGCCGGGCCGGCGTGGGCCGCCTGGTGGTCGTGGATTTCGACGACGTCTGCGTCACCAACATCAACCGCCAGATCCTGGCGCTGGACGATACCGTCGGCAAGTCCAAGGCGCTGGTCATGGCCGAACGGCTGCGCCGGATCAACTCTTCGGCGGACGTGGTCCCGTGCAAGGACTTCTATTCGGCGGAATCGAGCGATTTTCTCCTGTCCGGGGAGTATGATTACGTGCTGGACGCAATCGATCACATCACCAGCAAACTGCATCTGATCAGGACCTGCCGGGAGAGGGGGATGCCGATTGTATCGAGCATGGGGGCCGCCTCGAAGCTGGATCCCACCAGGATACGGGTGGCGGATATCGCGGAAACCCACAAGTGCCGCATGGCCCGGATTGTCCGCAAGCTGTTGAAGCGGCAGGGGATAGAGCGGGGCGTAAAAGTGGTCTTCTCCACCGAGGAGTACCGGGAGCCGGTTGCCAGGGAGTCCGTCTGCAAGGAGGCCTGCGTATGTCCGAACCGGGAGGAGGAGGTTTTCTCCTGTCGCCACCGGCGGGTCATCCTCGGGAGCATATCCTATATCCCGGCCATCTTCGGGCTCACGATGGCGGGCGTCGCGGTAAACGACCTTTTGGCCGGAACCGCCGCGGTTGAAGGAGGCTGACTCGGCGTATATACTTATAGACAGGTAGTGAACAGTGAAACATGATTGGTTTCACGGCAATCTTTCCCTTCAAGCGGTGGAGAGTCGGGAGGGGGGTATCATGGGCAAGGAATATACGGTGCAGGAGGCCCTTCGGCTGGCGATAAAGGCCGAGAAGGACAGCATGGACTTCTATCGGAAGGCCGCGTCCGCGACCAGGATCGACAGGGCGAAGAGGGTCTTCCGGTTGCTGGCCGAGGAGGAGAAAGAGCATCTTTCTTACTTCTTTGAATTCTACCAGGGGGATGAATTCGGGGAGCTCGATGCGTTCGTGGCTTCCCCTCCCGACAGGACCGCGGCCAACTACGTGGCGCTCAAAAAGGCGATTGATCGGGAAACCCACGAACAGAAGGCCCTGGAGATAGCCCTGCACGAGGAGAAGACGCTTATGGATCGCTACGCCCGGTTCGCCGAAGACATTGTAGACCCCCACGTTCGCGGCATCTTCGAACGGGTCATCAGGGAAACCAGGAAGCACTACGAGCTCATAGAATCGGAGTACGCCCATGTCATGCGCATGGTGCACGAGTCGGACCAGGACATCTATGTGCGGGAGTAGCCGGATAACCCTCCCGTGGAAAGCAGGAGATCCGGGACTGCGTGATTTATTACGGCGTTGTGACATCCGTGAAAAAATGACTTGACTTTTTTTGTTTTTTTGTTCTATATAGTTCCCCGAATATAACGCCAACCCTTTAAAAAAAGGGTTTTTTTTTGCGGGCGTTTATGTTCCCCATGTATATTTAATATCGGCATATTTATCAGATATGCCCCCCCGGGGTTGCAGGAGAACGGCCCCGGGTCACTTTACATTAAGAGGAGGAGCACGTGAAAAAGAGTTTTTTGACAGCAGCGGCACTGCTGGCGGCCTGCGTTCTGGCCGGCCAGGGCGTCCAGGCCAAGACGCTTGAAGAGATTCTGAAAGAGAAGGGTGTCATCACGGAAGCGGACTACAAGGAAGTCACGAAGAGCAAGCCCATCGACTACAAGCTTGGGAAGGGATTCACCTTCACCTCTGCCGACGAGAAGTTCCAGCTTTCCGTAGGCGGGTTCATGCAGGTCCGCTACAGCTTCTTTGACAACGACGCAACCAATGACGTAAGCCAGTTCAACCTGGCCAAAGGGCGTCTTATCTTTTCCGGTTACGCCTTTACCAAAGACCTCACCTACATGCTGCAGTTCGGTCTTGAGCAGTCCGGCAACGCACGGATGCTGGAGAACGCCTGGCTCAGATACCGTGTCGTAGACGAGCTTCAGCTCACCGGCGGTCAGACCAAGCTGGTTTACAGCCGTCAGAACATGGCTTCCGTCGGCAATCTGCAGTTCGTAGCCGTCTCTCCGGTCACCTCGGCCTTCTCCCCTGGTTATGACCTTGGCGCGGTAGTATCCGGCAAGGTGCTGGGTGACCTCATCAACTACGACCTGAGCGTATCCAACGGCGCGGGCCAGACCTCCACCCGTCAGTCCGCCGGGGCCACCAACAACATGGCCTTTCTGGCACACCTTCAGGTCAACCCGCTCGGCGCATTCGGCTACTCCGAAGGCGACCCTCAGCTCAGCCAGAAGCCTCTGGTCACCGTAGGTTCCAGCTTCTACCGGAACACCCTGAGGAAGACCGCGGCAGCCACCTTTGAGACCACCAACAACGGCTATGCCGGTGCCAGCGGGTGGCTGGGCTCCAACGCGGCGGTTTTTGGCAGCAACGAGAAGGTAGACATCAACTCCTTCGTCATCGACGCGGCGGCCAAGTGGATGGGAGCCTTCGTCCAGGCCGAATACTTCTGGGGCCAGGCCGACGGAGCGATCACCGACAGCACGCTGCGCGCGCAGGGCTACTATGCCCAGGCAGGGTACTGCATCCTTCCGAAGCGTCTTGAGGCAGCGGTCCGCTACTCCTACCTCGACCCGAACCGTGACAGGGCCAACGACACCCAGACCGAGATCATCGGGGCGGTATCCTACTACTTCAACAACCACAACCTGAAGCTCCAGGCCGACGTGGGCAGCATCCACAGGCAGAACCCGACGAACGGCACCCGCACCGACGACATGCAGTACCGCATGCAGGCTACCGTTGCGTTCTAGGATTGCCCTGGTTCGCTTTCAGTAGTAAACCTTCAATGGACTGGGGAGAAAAATTCTTTCTCCCCATTTTTTTGTATGACGATATAATATGATGCTTATAACGGTGCCGTTGAGTGGCGTCATATCAATCTGAAGTTAAGGAGGAAACATGAGAAAAGTATTTTCATGCCTGCTGTGTTGTATTATGCTGGGTCTCCCGTTTACGGCCCAGGCCCAACCCAAGGGTTTCGTCCTCATGGCCAGCACCATCGGCCCTATCGACGCGGGAATCGTCGCCGCACTGGAGGACCAGTTCGAGAAGGAGACCGGCGTCCGTGTCCGCCACGTGGGCGCCGGCACCGGCGAGGCACTGAAGATCTCTGCAAAGGGGAACGTGGACCTGGTGATGGTCCATGCGAAATCCCTGGAGGAGAAATTTGTTGCCGACGGTTTCGGCACCGAGCGGATCCCGCTCATGTACAATGACTTCGTCATCGTCGGCCCGGCGGCCGACCCGGCCGGCATCAAGGGAACGAAGACAGCTGCCGAGGCCTTGAAAAAGATCTCCGAAAAGGGCGCGCCGTTCATAAGCCGCGGCGACAAGTCCGGAACCCACGTGGCTGAAATGGAGCTCTGGGCCAAGGCGGGCGTAAAGCCTGCCGGGGCATGGTACACGGTATATGAGAAGGGGAAGGAGGGCAATGTTCCTACTCTCAAATATACCGATGAACAGGGGGCATACACCGTCATCGATCGGGCGACCTGGCTCTCGCTCAGGGACAAGATCAAGCTTCCCATCCTGGTGGAAAAGGACGAAGCACTCCTGAACTTCATATCACTGATCCCGGTGAATCCCAAGAAATTCCCCAAGGTGAACCATAAGGACACCATGAAGTTCGTCAAGTGGCTCACCAATCCGGAGAAGGGGCAGAAGGTTATCGTGGAGTTCGGGGTGGAACGGTACGGCAGCCCGTTGTTCTTCCCGAATTCAACCCAATGGCAGGCCCTGCAGGCCGAGAAGTAGGGTACATTTTCTCAAACGAAAGGAGCAAGGCGTATGAATTACCTGAAGAACATCGCACTATCCGTTGCAGCTCTGGCATTCGCCGTTTTCACCGTGACACCCGCCCAGGCGGCGCCCGCGGTGAAGAACCTCATCCTGGCCACCACCACCAGCACCCAGGATTCTGGGCTTTTGGACGAACTGATCCCGGTTTTTCAGAAAGACACCGGCTACTTCGTCAAGACCATCTCGGTGGGCTCGGGCCAGGCCATGAAGATGGGAGAGAAGGGCGAAGCCGACGTGCTCCTGGTCCACTCCCCTGACGCGGAAAAGAAATTCGTAGCGGAAGGCTATGGCATAAATCGCAAGATCGTCATGCACAATGACTTCGTAATCGTCGGTCCTCCTTCCGACCCGGCCAAGATCAAATCGGCGAAAACCTCCAAGGACGCCTTGGTGAAGATTGCCGCCGCTAACGCGCTTTTCCTTTCAAGAGGTGACAATTCAGGGACCCACGCCCTGGAGAAAAAGCTCTGGAAAGCCGCCGGTCTGGATGCCGAGGGCCAGAAATGGTACCAGCAGACCGGTCTCGGCATGGGGCAGACCCTGAGCGTGGCAGCCGAAAAGAACGGATACGCCTTGACCGACCGCGGCACCTACCTCTCCCTGAAAAAGAACCTGGGCCTCGACATCCTCGTTGAGGGGGATGCGTCGCTGCTCAATGTCTACCACGTCATCGAGGTAAACCCGGCCAAGTGGCCCAAGGTGAATTCCGCGGGAGCCAAGGCGTTTTCCGACTTCATGGTTTCGAAAAAGGCCCAGGCCATAATCAAGACCTTCGGCGTCAAGAAGTACGGCAGCCCGTTGTTCTTCCCGGATGCCGGCAAAAAAGAGGATTAAGAGGGCCAATCCATGGATCTGATCCTTGAAGGGATAGTCACGGCGTTTCAGCTCCTCTGGGCGCTGGACCCGGAGGTGCTGGGGATAACCTGGCTTTCGCTCAAGGTGTCGGGCCTGGCGACGATCATCAGTGTTGTAATCGGCATTTCAGTCGGGATGATCGTCGCCCTCACCCGGTTCCCGGGCAAGAAATTCGTTGTCAGTGTGGTCAACACCGGCATGGGGCTCCCGCCGGTGGTGGTGGGCCTGTTCGTCACCGTATTTCTCTGGCGGAACGGGCCGTTCGGCTTCCTGGATATCCTCTATACGCCGACCGCCATAATAATCGCCCAGGCGGTTATCGCCACCCCCATCGTGATGGGGATCTCGATAGCGGCGCTCCAGAATCTGCCGTCAAAACTCCGTCTGCAGATACTCTCCCTCGGAGCGACCCGCCTCCAGATGGTGGGGATTCTCGTCCGTGAGGCAAGGCTGCCGCTCATGGCTGCCGTCATGGCAGGGTTCGGCGGGGTCATCTCGGAGGTGGGCGCCTCCATCATGGTGGGCGGAAACATCAAGGGGTACTCCAGGGTCCTCACGACCGCCACGGTCATGGAGACCGGCAAGGGGGAGTTCGCCGTGGCCTTCGCCCTCTCTATCATCCTTCTTATGCTGGTATTTTTCGTCAACTACCTCTTTACACTTATTCAACAACGAGAGAGACCACGGTGAGCGATACCAACGCTATTATTTCGGTTGAAGACCTTAAGGTGCGGTTGGGGGGGGTGTCGATTCTCGACATTCCCTCCTTTTCAGTCCGGCAGGGGGAGTTCCTCTCGCTTATCGGCCCCAACGGCAGCGGCAAGTCCACCTTTCTTCTGGTGCTCAACAGTCTGCTCAAGCCGGTTTCCGGCCGCCTCATATACCGGGGAGAGCCCGTAACCGGCCGGGACGAGGCGTTCCGCTACCGGCGGAAGGTCTCGATGGTGTTTCAGGAACCGCTCCTCTTCGATACCACCGTCTACAAGAACGTGGCGTCGGGTCTGAAAATACGGGGTCTGAAACGGGACGAGATCCGTGAACGGGTCATGCGCTATCTCGGCTGGTTCAATATCGAGCATCTTGCGCAACGTTCTGCCCGCAAGCTCTCCGGCGGCGAGGCCCAGCGCACGAGCCTGGCCCGTGCCTTTGCCATGGAGCCCGAGGTCATTTTTCTCGACGAACCGTTCTCGGCCCTGGACCCGCCCACGAGGCACGCCATTACCGACGACCTGGACAGGATTGTATCCGAAACCGGCATCACCACCATCATGGTGACCCACGACCAGTCCGAGGCACTGCGGATGTCCGACCGGATCGCGGTCATGCACGACGGAGGCATCGTCCAGGTCGGGGTGCCCTCACTCGTCATGAACAATCCCGTCAACGAGTTCGTAGCCAATTTCGTGGGTATGGATACCATCCTTGTGGGGAACGTTATCAGGGTTGTTGACGGAATGGCGACGGTACTGGTCTCGGGGAAGGAAATAGATGCCTTCGGGAACGCCGGTTCCGGGGACTGCGTCTATTGCTGCATCAGGCCCGAGAACGTGACCATCGAGCTGACGGACCCCGATGACCTGACCAGCGCCCGCAACACCTTCCCGGCCGTGATCAGGGACATCTCCTCCATAGGCCCCTTCCTGAAGGTCATCCTGGACTGCGGTTTTTCACTGACGGCGTTCGTTACCAGAGAGGCGTTCGCAGTGCTGGATCTCAAGGAGGGCAAGAATGTCTACGCCTCATTCAAGGCCACGGCGGTGCACCTGATTCGCGATGCAAAACACCCGTGATCAAAACGGCTTCCGACCGGTTTTCCCGTAGCGGGCTTGACAGTCAAACCTCCTACCTGATACAAAGAATTCCTTACGCCAGATAAATGATCAGCCGGTCCGGCGGACCGGTGTGGAGCCAGCATTATGCCCACCTTTGAAGAAGCCAGAAAGATAATCCTCGATAATGTCACGCCCCTCGGCGCCGAGAGGGTCGAAACCCTCGAGTCCCTCGGCAGGGTGCTGTCCGAGGACGTCGTGGCCCCTCGGGACATGCCCCTGTGGGACAATACGGCCATGGACGGCTACGCGGTACGCTCCGAAGACTGCCGGGAGTCTACGATCCTGCAACTGACCGGTTTCCTTCCGGCCGGCGGCAACATGACCGAAACCGTTCGGCGCGGCACAGCGGTGAAGATCTTGACCGGCGCACCCATTCCACCCGGGGCCGATGCCGTGGTACCGTTCGAGGAGGTCGATGAGGCTGACGGCCATGTGGCGATCAGGGTGTCGGTCAAGAGGGGCGACAATATACGCTTCAAGGGAGAGGACGTGAAGGCTGGCGAGACGATTCTCCCGGTCGGGACCGTGCTCAGGCCGTCGGAGATAAGCATGCTGGCCTCCTTCGGCAAGCTGTTCGTGCCAGTCCACCGCAGGGTCCGGGTGGCCGTCCTTTCAACCGGGGACGAACTGCTGGAGCCGGGAGAGCCGCTGGAGCCGGGCAAGATCGTCAACAGCAACTCGCTGGCCCTGGCCGCGGCGGTAGTGCAGGCAGGCGCCGTCCCGGTCATGCTGGGCATCGCCAGGGACAACAAGGAGAGCCTGAGGGAAAAGCTCGCGGAGGGACTCAAGGCGGATGTCCTGATAACCTCGGCCGGGGTGTCCGCCGGCGACCGGGACTATGTACGCGACGTGCTGGACGAACTGCAGGTGAGGCAGGTGTTCTGGAAGGTGGACATCAAGCCGGGACGGCCCACCGCATTTGCCCTGAGGGACGGGAAACCGGTATTTTCGCTCCCCGGCAACCCGGTGTCGAGCCTTCTCACCTTCGAGGAGTTCGTGCGTCCCGCGCTGCTGAAGATGATGGGGCACCGCCGGGTGCTGCGGCCGCTCATAACGGCCACGCTCCGGGAGGATATCCAAAAAAAACCCGGCCGTGTGAACTTCGTACGGGTGGCCCTCGAACGGGAGAACGGCGAGTATTTCGCACGCAGCTCCGGCAAACAGGCCACCGGCTTCCTGAAGACCCTCCTCCTGGCCGACGGGATCGCCGTGATCCCTGTCGAAAAAGGCGAGCTCAAGGCTGGCGATCAGGTGGACGTGCAACTGATTGCCGGTGACGGCGGGCTGATGGAGGCGTGATTGAAACGCAGGGACATAGAGACCTGCCAGGTTTTAAAAACCTGGCAGGTCTGCGTAATGACAGGCAGACAATAAAGATTTCATATGCATAGGGAGAAATCATGAGCTTCAATCATTTCGACGACCAGGGCAGGGCAATCATGGTGGATATCAGCGCCAAATCCGCCACGCTGCGTACCGCCATCGCCACGGCGACCGTTTACCTGAGCCGGGAGATCCTGTCGAACATTGTGGAGGGAAAGGTGGCCAAGGGTGATGTGCTGGGCGTTGCCAGGCTGGCGGGTATTCAGGCGGCCAAGAAGACCCCTGACCTGATTCCCCTGTCCCATCCGCTGGCACTCCATGCGGTCACCGTCGATTTCAGCACCGACCTGGATGCAGGGACCGTAAGAGTGGAGAGCATGGTCCGGGCCTTCGAGAGGACCGGCGTGGAGATGGAGGCCATGGTGTCCGCCTCGGTGGCCGCGCTCACCGTCTACGACATGTGCAAGGGGGCCGACAAGGGTATCCGGATCAGCGATGTCAAGCTCCTCTATAAAGAGGGGGGCAAGAGCGGCGTTTACAGGCGGGAGGATCAGCCGTGAGGGCCGGGATACTGACACTCAGCGACAAGGGTGCCCGCGGGGAGCGGAAGGATCTGAGCGGTCCGGCACTGACCGATTGGCTCCGCCCTCACGGGGTTGAGACCGTGGCCTACGAGATGATCCCGGACGAGGCGGGGCTGATCTCCGCCAAGCTGGTCGAATGGGCCGACAGCGGAGAGATGGACCTTATCCTCACCACCGGCGGGACCGGGGTCTCCCCCCGTGACGTCACACCGGAAGCCACCATGCAGGTGCTTGACCGGGTCATTCCCGGCCTGGCTGAGCTGATGCGGTTCCGGAGCCTGGCCAAGACCCCTTCGGCGGCCATCTCCAGGGCCGTGGCCGGGATCAGGGGCAGGACGCTGATCATCAATCTCCCGGGCAGCCCCAGGGGGGCGGTGGAGAACCTGGAGGCGGTGTGGGAGGCGGTTCCCCATGCCGTGGCCAAGATCCAGGGGGACCCGAGCGAGTGCGCCCGCTGACGCCGGGCTGTCAGCGGCTTGCGATGACCAGCAGACCGCGGTCCTTTACGATGACGCGGCACCCGGAAAATCCCGTCCGCTTGAGACGGAAGAGGATGAACGGGGCTGCCAGAGGGAATACAAGGGGAATAAAGAATCCCATCGTGCCGTTCGGATCCGTGGTGTATGCCGGGTCCTTGAGGAACAATGGGATTTTTTTTAGCTGAATCTCGATATAACCATGTTCTTCAAGTGATAAATTATTATGGCTTTCTTCATGGGCGTACCGCGAGGAGCAGGTTGGCCGGAAAATCAGGCGGAAGACGAGAAGGGCCGTTCGGCGGAGACGCAGTAATGATTCCATGAGTTGAATCTACTACGGAACGACGTGCCGGACAAATGAATTTAAGATCCGATCGAAAAGTTGTCATCACTGCTATTTAATTTCAAGAAAGGCGGGAAGTTATGGGCGAGAATGAAAGGTTCGATGTAGAAAACAAGCTTCGGGGAGAAACCCTGGTGCGCAAGGGACTCATGAAAAAGCACGCCAGGGTGGAGCAGTTGAAGTTGGTACCCGACCTGAACGTGGTAAAAATTGGAGGACACGGAATCGTAGATTTCGGCCGGGATGTGGTTCTCCCGTTAATGGAAGAGATCGGTGAATTGTCGAAAAAGCATAAGATGCTGGTAGTTACCGGAGGGGGGGCGCGGGTCAGGCACATCCTCGACATCGGCATCGACCTGAGGATGCCGACCGGTGTCCTGGCCGAGCTTGCCGGGAAGATCAGCGAGCAGAACGCCGAGATCGTCACCCTGCTCCTCTCTAGGTGGAACGGTTCGCGGCTCAAGCCCGGCGACCTGCTCGATCTCCCTACCATGCTCCACCTTGGGCTCCTGCCGGTGATCCACGGGACCCCTCCCTACGGACTGTTCGAGCATCCGCCCGAGCTGGGCCTCATCCCACCGCACCGGACCGACACCGGCGCACTGCTCATGGCGGAGGTGCTCGGCGCCAGGAGCTGCATCCTCATGAAAAATGTGGACGGTCTCTTTACCGAAGACCCGCGGGTCAATCCCGATGCGGAGCTCATCAGGGATATTACCGCGGATGAACTGCTGGAAATGGATATGGAGGACATGGTCATGGAGCGGAAGGTCCTCCACCTGCTGAAAGACTCCTCCAACGTCAAGGAAGTGATGGTTATCAACGGCCACAAGAGAGGCACCCTGGAGCGGGCGCTGAACGGGGAGAATGCAGGCACCATCATCCGGGCGTAATGACCCGTTGACAGTCTGCCGTGTGGGGCGTATCCTATAATCGTAACCCCTCCGAAGTACTCAGGGAGGAAACCAAAGGAAGGAGGAACCCCTTCATGGCAGGCAAGATCTTTTACCGGGAAAGAAGCAAGATGGTGGATGGAGCGAAGCAGCCTCGCTACATCCTGGTGGCGGTTTCGGGGCTTGACCTCAAGGTCTATGGTCAGCACCTCCGCATGTGCGAACTGAAACAGATCGCCGAAGGCGTCGGCGCTGAGCTGGTCGCGCTCGGAAGAGGCCCGAAACACGCGGAAGAAGCCGCGTAGTCCGGCTTCCGAAACGGTAGCAAGCAAGAGAGAAGGGGATTGCCGCAAGGCAATCCCCTTCTTGTTTGGCGCAAGGTTACCCCGCAAAAAGCGGGAGCCATGATTTCCTGTCGCTCTCGCCTTCACTTCTCCATGCTTCCGGCTGATCTTTAGTATCCGAAGTAGAAAGCCGCCGCTTTTGACATGGATCATAACCTTCTCGGATTTTCCGGTATATGCTGTCATCACAAGGGAGCGGTAAACGACATGACCTGTCGGAACCTTGCCGGATACAGCGCCGGAGAAAAGGAGAAACAGAATATGAAAAGAAAGATAGTGGAAATCGATCAGGAAAGATGTGACGGCTGCGGTCTGTGCGTTCCTTCGTGCGCCGAGGGCGCCATAAAAATCGTCAACGGCAAGGCGGTGCTGGCCGCGGACAACCTGTGCGACGGGCTCGGCGCCTGCCTCGGCGAGTGCCCCAGGGACGCCATCCGCATCATTGAGCGCGAGGCCGACGCCTTCGACGAGTCGGCGGTCGAGGCGGCCAGGGCCGTCGGCGACCAGGCGGCGGCCGCTGCGGGGCACCACACGGCAACGGCCGTGAATCACCGCGGACACGGCGGCTGCCCGGGCTCCAGGGTCATCTCTCGCGTGGTCCCCGCCGCTGATGCGGCTGAACCGGAGCAGGGGACCAGGCAGAGCCGGCTGGGACACTGGCCCGTACAGCTCAGACTGGTTCCGGTTGACGCCCCGTTCCTGCAGGACGCCGACCTCCTGATAGCCGCCGACTGCGCACCGTTCGCCTACGCGGATTTCCACAAGGATCTCCTGGACGGCAAGGCGCTCCTCATCGGCTGCCCTAAACTGGACGACAACGAGTATTACACCGAGAAGCTCACCGAGATGTTCGGGGTCTCTTCCATAAAAAGCGTCACTGTGGTGCGGATGGAGGTCCCCTGCTGCGGAGGCATTGAGGCGGCGGTCAAGCGGGCGCTGGTTGCCTCGGGCAGGAATATCCCCTGCAAGGTGGTGACAATCGGGGTGAAAGGTGATATCCAATAACCTGCGATATGCCGATAATGCCCAGACCTGCCAGGTCTCCGAGACTTGGCGGGTCTTAACTAGTTTTCATCCGGAAAGTGTCTGCAGGGGCCAGGCCGGAACTTCCCCGAAGCCCCTCGTAATCGGTCACCAGCCTTTGCCTGGATCAAATACTCTGCCGGATTCAGGCGCTTTCCCGTGAGTTGCCCGATTGCACTCAAGCCGTACGAGAGGCTCCGTGAAAGCCCCGACCCGTCCCTCATAACATTTTTCCAGGGTTTCCAGATGGAAACTAACTATCCGAGTGTACCAGGAGGGCGTATGGATAACGGACTGAAAAGGATCGAGCAGGCCATGAGGGACTATTTCGGCGCGGACCAGCGGAGGATCAATCATGCCCTGCGGGTTGCCGGCTTTGCCGGGGAGATCCTGGACCGGGAGCCGGGAGACCGGGAGGTGGTCATGGCTGCCGCCTTTTTGCACGATATCGGTATCCGGGAGGCGGAAAGGAAATACGGCTCTTCCGCCGGCAACCTCCAGGAGCAGGAAGGGCCGCCGGTGGCCAGGGAGATCCTCTCTTCCCTGGGGTATGGCGAGGCCCTCATCGCAGAGGTCTGCTCCATCATCGCCTCCCATCATTCCCCGGGCGAGGTGGAGACCGACAACTTCCGTGTCATCTGGGACGCGGACTGGCTGGTGAACATTCCCGACGAAGTGGGTTTGGATGACGAGACGCGGCTAAGGGAGACAATCGGCAGAATCTTCCAGACCGGCACCGGCCGGAGCATCGCTGAAAGGTTGTATCTGTCAAAAAGATAAAAAAGACATAAATTATCCTATTGACAAGCATCCTTCTTCTGCTATGAAATTAGCTTATTAGCGAGGAGGCCAGGCGTCAGCCCGGCAACCTGAATTCAAAGGAGGATGCGTCCATGTCTCTTATAACCCTTGTTACCCGCGAGGCCCCCGATTTTTCGGCAGAGGCGGTGATGCCGGACAACAGCTTCGGCGAAATCACCCTCTCCAAGCTGAGGGGCAAATATGTAATGCTCCTCTTCTATCCTCTCGATTTCACCTTTGTATGCCCCTCGGAGATCATCGCCTTCGACCGCAGGCTCAATGAGATCAAGTCCAAAAACTGCGAGGTAATCGGCGTTTCCGTGGACTCCAAGTATACCCACCTGGCCTGGAAAAAGACACCACTGGAAGACGGGGGCATCGGCAACATACAGTATCCGCTGGTCCAGGACCTGAACAGGTCCATCGCCAGGGCATACGGCATCCTGTACGACGAGTCGGTGGCCCTGCGCGGTCTGTTCCTGGTGGACCCCACCGGCAGGATACGGCACGCGGTCATCAACGACCTGCCCTTCGGCAGGAGCGTTGACGAGGCGATCCGCATGCTGGAGGCGGTCCAGTTCTACGAGGCCCACGGTGAGGTCTGCCCGGCCAACTGGCAGAGCGGCCAGGCGGGCATGAAGCCCACCGCCGAAGGCGTGGCCGAATACCTGTCACAGCATGCTTAATGATTGAGTCGATTCAGTGTTACACTGCACCAGCATTAACCATCTTTACATGGGGAGGGCGGCACGGCGCTCAAGTCGTGCCGTTTCTTTTATATGACCAACCGGGATGTTCACATGGAATCCGATGAGGTCCTGTTCGGCGCCGATCCGGCTCCGGGGATCGTGGCGGCGGAGCTTGCCGGTCGGTTCATCCGGCTGTTCATCCGCACGGAGCGTGGCGTGCTGTTCCACGACGACCCGTTCCACCCCTTTATCCTCCTTGAATCGGAGGAACTCCTGGAGGGGTTCGGGCAGGTCGACACGCTGAAATCGCTGCCAGGTCCGGGAGAGTTCCGTTTCATGGCGTCTTTCCGGGACTGGAAAGAGTGCATGGCCGCCAGAGACTTCCTGTCGCGGAAGAGCGGCAGGACCCCGTCCGCCCTGGACGCACCGTATCTGTTCATCAACGATCCGGTACACCAGCACCTCCTCTCAACCGGCAAGACCCTGTTCAAGGGGCTGGAATTCCCGGCCCTGCGCAGGCTCGCCCTGGACATCGAGACATATTGCCGGGAGGGGTACGAGTTCTCGAATCCCAACCGGGAGGAGGACCGGATTATCTCCGTTGCACTGGCGGATTCCACCGGGTTCGAGGAGGTCCTCTGCGGGCCGGAGATGTCCGAGCAGGCCATGCTGGAGCGGCTGGGCGAGATAATCCGGGAACGGGACCCGGACGTCATCGAAGGGCACAATATCTTCAAGTTCGACCTGGAATACATCCGGGTCAGGGCGGCCCGCCTGGGGGTGAAGCTTCACTGGGGGCGCGACGGGAGCGAGCCCAGGGTGCGCGGCTCCCGCTTCACGGTGGCCGAGAGGATCATAGATTATCCCCGCTGGGATCTCTACGGCCGCCACGTTGTTGACACCTATTTCCTTGTGCAGCTCTATGACGTGAGCGTCAGGGAGCTTGAGAGTCACGGCCTCAAGGCTGTTGCCCGGCACTTCGGCCTGACCGGGCCCGACCGCACCTATCTGGAGGGGGGAGCCATCAGCGCGGCCTATCTGGAAGACCCGGAGTCCCTCCGTCGCTACAACCTGGACGACGTGCGGGAGACCCTGGCCCTGTCGCGCCTGTTGTCCCAATCGTATTTCCTCCAGACCCGCATGTTCCCCTATTCTTACCAGAACTGCATTATCAGGGGAAACGCCACCAGGATCAACTCCCTGTTTCTTCGCGAATACCTGCGCCGCGGCGCCTCCATTCCGAGGAGCCCGGGAGGGGAGGGGGGATTCGAGGGGGGGTACACGGACGTCCTTGTACACGGGGTGGTCGGGCCGGTGGTCCATTGTGACGTGGCCTCGCTCTATCCGTCGCTTATCCTGACCTACCGCCTCACCCCGTCAGGGGATCCGCAGGGACTTTTCCTGCCGCTCCTGGCAAGGCTGCGGGAGTTCCGGCTGGCAGCCAAGAAACGGGCGCGGGAAGAGACGGATCCGGCAAGGAGAGACAGGTTCAATGCCCTGCAGCAGACCTTCAAAGTGCTCATCAACTCGTTTTACGGCTACCTTGGTTCTCCCCTGCACAACTTCTCCGACCCGGCGGCAGCCGCCGAGGTAGCCAGACTCGGGAGGGATACCATCCGGACCATGCTTGGCTGGCTCCAGGACCGGAATGCCAGGGCAATAGAGATCGACACCGACGGTATTTACTTCATCTCTCCTCCAGGAATCGATACCGCGGAAGGGGAAGAGGAACTGATCGGCCGCCTGTCGGCTTCACTGCCCGAAGGGATCGAGGTGGAGAGCGACGGGCGCTATCAGGCCATGTTTTCCTACAAAAGCAAGAATTACGCCCTCCTTGGGTATGACGGGCGGGTAATCGTCAAGGGGAGCGCCCTGAAATCCAGGGGGATGGAGAGATATCTGCGGGAGTTTATGGCCGAGGTCATACGGCTGCTGCTGATGGGGGAAGCACGGAAGGTCGACGAGACCTATCGCCGGTACCTGCGGAGGCTGGAGAGCCATGATTTCGGGATCGAGTGGCTCGCAAAGACCGAGACGCTCAGCGAATCTCCGGCCACCTATCGCGAGAAGGTCGCAAAGGGGAAGCGAAACCCTTCCGCCGCATACGAAATCGCCTCCCGTTCCTCGCATGAGTACAAAGCCGGGGACCAGATCACCTACTACATCACCGGTGCCGGGAAGGGGACCTCCTACGAGAACTGTCGGCCGGTCAGCGCCTATGATCCCGCCTCTCCTGACGTCAGCATTGCGTTCTATACGGGTAAGCTCAGGCAGGTGAGGAAGAAGTTAGAGCAGTTTCTGGAAGAGGAAGAAGACCTTTTTTCACGCCTTTCCGGTGAGCAGGGCTTGTAAACGGAAAGGTTTCATGCTACAAGAAAACGACTCGGGTTCGGCCTGCGGGGCGGACCGGGTCGAGGAAGCCAGGGATACAAAAAAGCCGCATCCGGAGATGCGGCTTTTTCGTTCGGATCGAACCGATGATTACTTCGCAGCCGGAGCAGCAGCCGGGGCCTCTTCTTTCTTCACTTCTTTCTTGGCAGCTTTTTTCTTGGCAACTTTTTTCTTCTCGGGCTTCTTGGCTTCTTCTTTCTTTACTGCCGGGGCAGCGGGAGCAGCAGAGGTTGCGGGCTCGGCGGCGAAAGCGATGCCGGCGAAAGCAACGGCTACCAGGGCGGCTACGATGGTGGACAGAACTTTTTTCATTGTACTTCCTCCTTGAAATGTGTTGTGCTCCATGTATTCAGCATATTGCGTGCCAGTCCCGGCATGACTCCATCTGCCCGATTTGAAAGGGTATTTTATTCAAGTGCCGGTTCATGGTACAGTGATTCAGCCGCAAATCATACAGGTAATACCCCATATGCGGCAGAGATTGCGATGCTGGGAATCCACGCGACGCATACATGAGGTTCAGGAGGCTTTTTGCGGTACGATACCTTCCTTTCCGTGGAAAAACCCGCCCGTTACATGGGCAATGAAACAGGCTCGGTTGTCAAGGGCGCGGTAGACATACGGTTCGTCCTGGCGTTTCCGGACGTCTACGAGGTAGGCATGAGTCACCTGGGCTTTCAGATCCTGTACGGCATTCTGAACGGTCTCGACTGGCTCGCAGCCGAGAGGGCGTACGCCCCCTGGCCCGACCGGGAGGATGCCATGCGGGCCGCCGGAGAGCGGCTCGCCACCCTGGAAACCCGAACGACCCTGGCAGAGGCGGATATTATCGGGTTTACCCTCCAGTACGAGCTGTCCTGCACAAACATCCTGAACATGCTGGAACTGTCCGGAATACCGCTCCAGGCGAGCGAGCGGGGTGACGGTTATCCACTGGTCCTGGGCGGAGGGCCGTGCGCCGGCAACCCGGAACCGCTGGCTGACTTCTTCGACGTCTTCCTGTTCGGAGACGGGGAGGAGGCGGTGGTCGAGATAGCCCGGGCCTGCCGGGAATGGAAGCGTGGAGGGGGGGGCAAGGCGGAACTCCTGGACCGCCTTGCCGGGATCGAAGGGGTGTACGTGCCGTCGCACTTTTCGGTTTCCTACCGGGACGACGGGACCATCGAGGCGGTCGTACCGCTCAGGGCGGGCCGCGATTGCGTCAGGCGCAGGGTCGCGGCCGACCTGGAAAGCCTTCCCTACCCGACGGAACCGGTGGTGCCCTTCCTGAAAACCGTGCACGACCGGGTCAGCATGGAGATAGCCCGGGGCTGCACCAGGGGATGCAGGTTCTGTCAGGCCGGCTACATCTACCGGCCGGTCAGGGAGCGGACGCCCGGGACCATCCTCGACACAATCGACACAGTGCTGAAGAACACCGGCTACGAGGAGGTATCGCTCCTTTCCCTCTCGTCCGCCGACTACGGCTGCATAACCGGGCTGCTGCGAACGCTCATGGAGAGGTATGCCTCGGAACGGGTGGCGGTTTCCTTTCCCTCGCTCCGCGTCGGGAGCCTCACCCGCGACCTGGTGGACGAGGTCGCCAGGGTGCGCAAGACCGGCTTCACCCTGGCGCCCGAGGCCGGGAGCGAACGGCTGCGCGCGGTCATCAACAAGGGGATCACCGAAGAGGACCTGATCCGGAATGCCGGCGACGCCTACCAGGCCGGCTGGCGGCTCATCAAGCTCTACTTCATGATCGGTCTTCCCACCGAGACCTGGGAAGACGTGGCCGGGATCGCGGAGCTCTCCGCAAAGGTCAGGCGTTCCGCCCGGGGGACCGGCCACGGCGGCGAGGTGAACGTCTCGGTGGGGAGCTTCGTGCCGAAGCCCCACACCCCGTTCCAGTGGGAGCCGCAGATCGGTCTGGACGAGATCCTGGAGAAGCAGCGGTTCCTCCGCGCCGAGTTGAAGAAGCGGAAGCTGGCCTTCAAGTGGCACGACGCCCGACTCTCGTTCCTGGAGGGGGTCTTTGCCCGGGGTGACCGCCGTCTGTCGCGGGTGCTCCTCAAGGCGAGGGAGTTGGGGTGCCGTTTCGACGGCTGGGGAGAACATCACGACTTTCAAAAATGGCGGACCGCTTTCGAGGAAACCGGGATTTCGCCCGAATTCTATCTCCGTCGGCGGAGCTATGACGAGATCCTTCCCTGGAGCCACCTGGACAGCGGTGTGACGACCGGGTTTTTCAGGGAAGAGGCTGAAAAGGCCCGGAGCGGCCTCCCGACCGCGGACTGTCGGGGCGGGACCTGCTGCGCCTGCGGCGTGTGCGACTTCTCCACCATCCGGATGGTCACCCACCGGCCGACCCCTTCCGTCGGCGAGGCGGAGAAAGACGAGGGAACGATCAGGACGTCGAGTCCCGAACACCCCGCAGGTGCGGGTCAAGCCGATCGGATACGGCTGCGCTTCTCGAAGACCGGTGTCATGAGCCTGCTGAGCCACCTGGAACTCATTCACCTCTTCACCCGGACGGTGCGGCGGGCCGGAATACCGATACGCTATTCGCTCGGTTTCCATCCGCACCCGAAGTTTTCCTTTGCCACCGCGCTTTCGGTCGGCGTGGAGTCCTGGGCCGAATACCTCGATATGGAGATATCCGCCGGTTTCGGTGCTATGCGGGTCATGGAGTCGCTGAACCGGGCACTTCCGGCGGGGATGGAGGTCCTGGAGGCCCGTGAAATCCCCCTTAAGAGCGCGTCGCTTTCCGTCATTCTGGAGGCGACCCGCTATCGCGTTACCCTGCCGGAAGGCCTTGTTCCGGATCTTCTGGCCAGGGCGGAGGGTTTTCTCCGCCTGGACAGCTTCCTCCACCACCGGGTCAAGAAAGGAAAGTCCATGGAACTGGACCTCAGGAAGGAGCTGCGCTCTCTGCACGCCTCGTCCGACACGCTGGAGATGGTGGTGGGACGGGGCAAGCCGCTGGAATTCGCCGCCGCCGTCACCGGATTGCCCGAGGAGTCGTTGCGGACTGCCCGGATCGAGAAGCTGGAGGTCCTGTTCAGGGAGATCCCCGACAACATGTCGGCAAAGGGTTGCACAGGGGATTAATTCCAGCTAAGCTTATACGTTCAAAACTTGTATTGAGCCTGAATCCGTGAAGGCGTTAAGGATTCAAGTTAAAAAATTACATTAATTATCCATATGAATCGAGGTGAGAATGGCAAACGAACTCGTCATCAATACCACCTCCCACGAAACCCGGATTGCGCTCATCGAGAACGGCACCATCGCGGAACTCTACATTGAGCGGAGCAGGGTCAAGGGGATTGTGGGAAACATCTACAAGGGCAGGGTGATCCGGGTCCTGCCGGGCATGCAGGCCGCCTTTGTGGACATCGGCATGGAGAAGGCGGCGTTTCTTTACGTGGCCGATGTGTTCGAGGCTATCGAGGACTACGAGACCTTCATGGAGGGGAGCGATAAGAAGGAGAACGGGAGGGACGGCGAAGGGCAAAGTCTCGCCTCCATGCACCCCATCGAGGACCTTCTTCAGGAGGGGCAGGAGATCCTGGTGCAGGTGTCCAAGGAACCCATCGGGACCAAAGGGGCGCGCATCACTTCCCACATCTCCCTGCCGGGGCGCCATCTGGTCTACATGCCGACCGTGGACCACGTGGGGGTCTCCCGGCGCATAGAGAACGAAGCGGAGCGGGAACGGCTCAAGGAGATCGTGGAACGGACCAAGCCCACCTCCGGCGGGTTCATCGTGCGGACCGTGTCCGAGGGGAAGACAGAGGACGACCTCCAGGCGGACATGCAGTACCTGACCAAACTCTGGGAGGAGATTGTCAAGAAGAACGAGAAGGCCCACGCCCCCTCCCTGATCCATTCGGACCTTGACGTGACCCAGAAGGTGGTGCGTGACATCCTGAGCGAGGACGTGGATCGGATCGTGGTGGACTCCAAGCCCGAGCACGATCGGATCGTCCAGTTCATCAGCACCTTCATGCCGAAAAGCCGCTATTCCATCGAACTCTATGAGGACAACGAGCCCATCTTCGACCATTTCGGCCTGGAGGTGGAGATCAGCCGGGCACTCGGGAGAAAGGTCTGGCTCAAGTCGGGCGGCTACATCATCATAGAGCAGACCGAGGCCCTGACCGCCGTCGACGTGAACACCGGTCGCTACGTGGGAAAACACAACCTGGAGGACACCATCCTCAAGACCAACCTGGAGGCGGTCAAGGAGATCGCCTACCAATTGCGGCTGCGCAATATCGGCGGCATAATCATCATCGACTTCATCGACATGGAGAAGGAGGTGAACCGGGACAAGGTGTTCGCCGCCCTGGAGGAGGCGATGAAGTCGGACAAGTCCAAGACCAACATCCTCAAGATGTCGGAACTGGGCCTGGTGGAGATGACCAGGAAAAGGGTGCGCGAGAGCATCGGCCGCATGATGTGCGAACCCTGCCCCTATTGCGAGGGGCTCGGCTACATCAAGTCCAAGACCACCGTCTGCCAGGAGATCTTCCGCGAGCTGCGGCGCGAGATGCTTGACGTCCATGGTTCCAAGGTAATGCTTTCCGTCCACCCCCAGGTGGCAGACCTGCTCTACGACGAGGAGCGGCGGGGGCTGGAGGACCTGGAGAAACGCTTCAAGAAGCGGATCATCGTCCGGGCCAAACCCGGTTTTCACCAGGAGCAGTTCGAGATCAGCATAAATTAAAATTTTTTTGGAGGGATACCCATATGATTGGAACACCGTTGAAGAAGCATGCCTCGCGACTGATGATCCTCGGCTCGGGGGAGTTGGGGAAAGAGGTGGTGATAGAGGCCCAGAGGCTGGGCGTGGAGGTGGTCGCGGTCGACCGCTACCGGGACGCACCGGCCATGCAGGTGGCCCATCGCAGCCACGTCATCAACATGCTGGACGGGGAGGCACTGAAGGATCTGGTGCGGCGGGAGCGTCCCACGTACATCGTGCCCGAGATCGAGGCGATAAACACCGTCACCCTTATGGAGCTGGAAAAGGAGGGGTTCACGGTCATTCCCACGGCCCGGGCCACAAACCTGACCATGAACCGCGAGGGGATCCGCAGGCTGGCCGCGGAGGAGTTGAGACTCCCCACCGCCGCCTACCGGTTCGCCTCTGACGCGGCCGAATTCACCGCCGCGGTGCGGGAGATAGGCTTTCCCTGCGTGGTCAAGCCCACCATGAGCTCGTCCGGCAAGGGGCAGAGCGTGGTCCGCACCGAGGCCGACATCGAAGGGGCCTGGGACTATGCGGTCAAGGGGACCAGGGGCGCGGCGGACAAGGTCATCGTCGAGGAGTTCATCCCTTTCGACTACGAGATCACCCTGCTCACGGTGCGCTATGCCGGCGGCACCCGTTTCTGCCCCCCCATCGGCCACATCCAGATCAAGGGGGACTACCACGAGTCGTGGCAGCCGATGCCGATGGCGCCCGCGGCCCTTGCCGAGGCGCAGCGCCAGGCCAAGGTCGTGACCGACAGTCTGGGCGGGTACGGCATCTTCGGGGTGGAGCTGTTCATCAAGGGGGACAAGGTCTACTTCAGCGAGGTTTCGCCCAGACCCCACGATACCGGGATGGTGACCATGGTCTCCCAGAACCTGTCGGAGTTCGAGCTGCACGTGCGGGCCATCCTGGGCCTGCCCGTGCCTGAGGTGGTGAACCTGGCGCCTGCCGCCTCGCACGTGATCCTGGCCGAGTCCGCCGCGGAGGAGGTGACCTTCGACGGCCTGACCGAGGCCCTCCAGGTCCCCGAGACCAAGCTCCGTCTGTTCGGAAAGCCGGACACCAGGCCGGGCCGGCGCATGGGCGTCGCACTTTCCCTCGGCAGGGACCTGGACGAGGCGCGCAAGCGGGCCGGGCAGGCCGCCGGCGCGGTGAAGATACGAGAGGTGTAGGCGGTGGAGCAAGCGACTCGGTACCATCAGAAAATCCTTGACAGGCCGTGGTTTTTTGTCTATTTTGAGACGCTCATCTCAATTCCAGCACAAAGGTGGTGAAGTTAAATGTACGCAGTGGTTAAGACCGGAGGGAAGCAATACAAAGTTTCCGAGGGCGACCTGCTGAAGGTCGAAAAACTGGAGGGCGCGGTGGGCGACACCGTCGAGCTCACTGAGGTCCTGATGGTTGGCGGCGAAAAGGTATCGATCGGAACACCTTTAGTGCCCGGCTCCTCTGTTATCGGCAAGATAGTCGAGCAGGGGAAAGACAAGAAAATCCTTGTCTTCAAGGCCAAGCGGAGAAAGAACTCCAGGAAGCTGAACGGACACCGCCAATACAGAACCGTTTTGAAGATAGAAAAGATTAACGCGTAAGGGGAATCCCCCCGCAATTTGGAGGTTTACTGGTATGGCTCATAAGAAAGCAGGCGGCAGTACAAGAAACGGCCGCGATTCAGCCGGACAGCGACTCGGATGCAAGAAATACGGCGGAGAACTGGTGAAGGCGGGCAACATCATCTTTCGCCAGCGCGGCACCAGCATCCATCCCGGCAACAACGTGGGCTGCGGCAGGGATTACACCCTGTTCGCCCTCATTGACGGGATCGTGAAGTTCGAAAGAATGGGAAGGGATCGGAAAAAGGTCTCGGTCTATCCGGTCTAGGTTTATCGCGTCGGCTTCGGGCCGGTTCGGCCGCTGCCCGGCGGACTCGTGCGCCTTCGGGTTCACGATACGTTTTATAAACTCACAAAGCCTGAGGCTGACAGCCTCAGGCTTTGCTCATTGTGGCGACAGCGGCAGGGATTCAGGCAATGCAGTTTATCGATGAAGTGAAAATCAGCGCCAGGGCGGGTCACGGCGGCGCCGGCTGCGTTTCGTTCCGGCGGGAGAAGTTCATCCCGCTGGGGGGGCCGGACGGCGGCGACGGCGGCAAAGGGGGGGACGTGGTGTTCGAGGTCTCTCCGAGCATCTCCACGCTCCTGGACCTGCGCCACCGGCCGCACCAGAAGGCGGGCCGCGGCGCCCACGGCATGGGCAAGGACCGCCACGGTGCCCACGGCAAGGACCTGGTCATTCCCGTGCCTGCCGGTACGGTCATCAGGGACGCCGATACCGGAGAACTGCTGGCCGACCTGACCAAGCCGGGCGAGCGGGTGGTGCTGCTGCGGGGAGGACGGGGAGGCCAGGGGAACGCCAGGTTCGCCACCTCCACCAACAAGGCCCCCAAGTTCGCGCAGCCGGGCGAGCCGGGGGAGGAGCGGGTGCTCAGGCTGGAGCTGAAGCTCCTGGCAGACGTGGGGCTGTTCGGCTTTCCCAGCGTGGGAAAGTCGTCCTTCATCGCCAGGATCTCGGCGGCCAGACCCAAGATTGCCGACTACCCGTTCACGACCCTGACCCCCAACTTGGGGGTGGTCGCCTACAAGAACTTCAGGTCGTTCGTGGTGGCCGACATCCCCGGTCTCATCGAGGGTGCCCATCGGGGCGCAGGGCTCGGGCACCGGTTTCTCAAGCATGTGGAGCGGACCAGGCTCCTGCTCCACATCATAGACATCTCCCTGATGCCCGAACGCGACCCCCTGCGGGATTACGAGACCCTCAACCGGGAGCTGGCGCTGTTCGACGGGCAGCTGTCGGAAAAACTGCAGATCGTTGTGGTGAACAAGATTGATCTTCCCCATGTGCGGGAGAGCCTGGCGGGCGTGGTCGAGCGGTTCAAGGGGCTTGGGGTGAGGGTTTTTCCGGTCTCGGCCGTTACCGGAGAAGGTGTCCCGGCCCTCCTGGACGAGGTTGCCGGACGGCTCTGGGGAGCGTCCGACGAAGGGCCGTAATGTTTGCCATGCAAAAACGATCATGCTAGTATCTCTCCCCTGACGGCATCCCCCGAGAGAGGTGGACAGGCAATGCGCGCTGAGATCCTCGACAAGGTCAGAAGGATTGTTATAAAGATAGGAAGCCGGGTCCTCACGGCCGACGGTGAAGGTCTGGACGATGCCTTCCTTGCCGCCCTGGCGAACGAGGTGGCACGCCAGCGGGAGAAGGGGCGGGAGGTGATCATCGTCTCTTCGGGAGCGGTGGCTGCCGGCGTGAAGGCCCTCGGGCTGACCACCACGCGACCCCGCACGATTCCGCAGAAACAGGCTGCCGCGGCAGTGGGCCAGTCCAAGCTGATGCAGGCTTACGAACAGGCCTTTTCCAGGCATGGCCTGAAGGTCGCCCAGATACTCCTGACCAGGGACGACCTGGCGAACCGGCTCCGTTTTCTGAACGCCCGCGCAGCCATGGACGCCCTGCTGGAGTGCGGGGTCGTTCCGGTGATAAACGAAAACGACACGGTCGTGGTCGAGGAGATCAAATTCGGCGACAACGACAACCTCTCGGCCCTGGTCACCAGCCTGGTCGAGGCCCATCTCCTGGTGATCCTGACCGACATCGACGGGTACTACGACGCCGACCCCCGTTCCAATCCGGATGCCAGGCTGGTCCCCCTGGTGAAGGCGGTGACCAGAGAGGTGGAGCGGGCCGCGGGGAGCAGCGGCTCTTCCGTGGGCACCGGCGGGATGATCACCAAGCTGGCCGCTGCCAAGAGGGTGGGGCGCTACGGGGTTCCGACCCTGATCATCAACGGGAGAAAACCGGAAACCCTGGCCGCGGCCCTGGCCGGAGACGAGGTCGGGACCCTGTTCCTGCCTTCGGGAGACAGTCTGAGCCGTCGTAAACACTGGATCGCCTATACTCTCAGGCCCCGCGGCAGGATAGTCGTCGACACCGGCGCGGTGGCGGCCCTCTCAAGGCGCGGCAAAAGCCTGCTCCCTTCCGGAGTGGTGCGGGTCGAGGGGGAGTTCGACCGCGGTGCGTGCGTGCTGGTGTGCGGCCTCGACGGGACCGAGTTTGCCAGGGGCATTGTCGATTACTCGCGCCAGGAACTGGAAAAGATCTGCGGATGCAGGAGCAGCGAGATCGAGAAGTGTCTCGGCTACCGTTACGGAGACGAGATCATTCACCGGGACAACCTGGTGATTCTCTGAGACAGCCCGGTCCGGGTCACCCGACCCACCGGAACCTACAGGAGGAACAGGGATATGACCATTGCCGAGCAGATTCGGACCATCGCGGCGGATGCCCGCCAGGCCTCCCACTTCATCGCCAGACTGTCTTCCGCGGCCAAGAATGCCCTCCTGATGGACATGGCCACGGCGCTCGTCAACAACGCCCCCCATCTCATCGAGGAAAACGCCAAGGACCTGGATGCCGCCGGGCAGAAGGGGCTTTCACAGGCCATGCTGGACCGGCTCATGCTGGACACGGAGCGGATCAGTGTCATGGCCGAGGGGCTGCGCGAAGTCGCCGGCCTGCCGGATCCGGTGGGAGAGGTCACCCGCATGTGGAAGCGTCCCAACGGCCTGATGGTCGGCAAGATGAGGATCCCGCTGGGCGTGATAGGGATCATTTACGAGGCCAGGCCCAACGTGACGGCGGACGCCGCGGCCCTCTGCCTGAAGGCCGGCAATGCGGTCATCCTGCGGGGCGGGTCCGAAGCGATACATTCCAATGTGGCAATCTCCCGGATCCTGCGGGACGCCATGCTCAAGGCCGGCGTACCGCCGGCTGCGCTCTCCGTGATTCCGTTCACGGACCGTGAGGGGGTGCTGGAGATGCTCAAGCAGGAAGACTATATCGACCTGATCATACCACGCGGCGGCGAGGGGCTCATCCGCTTCGTGGTGGAGCACTCCAAAATCCCGGTGCTGAAGCATTACAAGGGGGTCTGCCACGTATTCGTGGATGCCTCGGCCGATGTGGACATGGCCGAGCGGATCATCGTCAATGCCAAGACCCAGCGGCCGGGGGTCTGCAACGCCCTTGAGACGCTGCTGCTCCACAAGGATGTGGCCGAGCGGTTCATTCCCCGGATCTACAACACCCTTACGACCATGGGGGTCGAAATCCGGGGCGACGAGACCTTCCGCCGGTTCGCGCCGGAGGCGAAGCAGGCCACCGAGGAGGACTGGTACGAGGAGTTTCTCGATCTGATCCTGGCGGCCCGTGTGGTGGACGACATGGACGAGGCCATAGGGCATATAAGCAAGTACGGCTCCCTGCACACGGAAGCCATCATCACCGCAGACTACGGGAATGCCCAGCGGTTCATCCGGGAGGTGAACTCCGGCGTGGTGCTGGTGAACGCATCGACCCGTTTTTCGGACGGCAACCAGCTCGGGCTCGGTGCAGAGATCGGCATCTCCACCACCAAGCTCCACTCCTTCGGTCCCATGGGGCTTGAAGACCTGACAACGACCAAGTTCATCGTTTACGGCGACGGACAGACCCGGGGCTAGTGTCCTGTGCGGTTCGTTCACCACAAGAATTCCGAGGGATTTTGGTTCCTGGCAAGGCGCGGCGACACAGGCCTAGCTGGGTCTAAGCCGAGGAGCCGGAACGCGGCCAGGGGCCAAAAGACCCGGAATTGTAAGGAAGGAATTAGCCGCACAGGACACTAGGCATGGAAACGACATGAAAATCGGCATATTCGGCGGCACGTTCAATCCTATTCACCATGCCCACCTCCGTATCGCCGAGGAGATCCGGGAACATTTCCTGCTGTCACAGGTCATCTTCGTGCCCGCGGCAACCCCTCCCCACAAGCCCCTTGCCGACGACCTTTCCTTCAACGAGCGCCTGCGGATGGTGGAACTGGCGGTCCAGGGCAACCGCTTCTTCTCGGTTTCGGACATGGAGGGCAAGCGGGAAGGGAAGTCCTATTCAATCGATACTCTCCACCTGCTCCGGAAGCTCTATCCCGGAGACGAGCTCTTCTTCATCATGGGAAGCGACTCGTTCGCCGAGTTCGGAAGCTGGAAGGAATACGCCGCAATCTTTTCCTGCTGCAACATCGTAACCATTACCCGCCCCGGCTCACACATCTCCCTGATGGGGTCGCTGCCGGTTGCCATAGCCCATGAGTTCTGCTATCATGATGCCGAAAGAAGGCTTTCCCACCGCTCGGGCTATTCGGTCTACAGTATCGAAGGGACGCAGCTCGACATCTCTTCGACAGACATCCGATCACTAATCCGCAAAGGCCGTTCAATCAAGTACCTTGTTCCGGAAAGCGTTGAACGATATATCATCCAACAGAGGTTCTATGCCTAATGCAGCCAAAGCCGCCCTGACTCCGCTGGAGAGGGCGATTCAATGCGCCGCCCTTGCACTGGACAAGAAGGCGGTCGATGTGAAGATTCTCGAAATCAAGCGCATTTCCTCCATTGCCGATTACCTGGTCCTGGCGACCGGGTATTCCGACCGGCAGACCCAGGCCATAGCCGAAGCGGTCCGGTCCGGTCTGAAGAAATTCGGCAAGGCCCTGGATATCGAGGGGGCCAAGGAGGGGAACTGGATCGTCATCGACTATGGTGACGTCATCCTTCACGTATTCAAGGAAGACCTCCGTCATTATTACAACCTGGACGACCTGTGGGCCGAGGCGCCCCAGGTTGAAATTCCCGCCGAATACCACTGGGAAGAGGGAAAGGTGTGAGACTCAGGGTCGCCTGGGTCGGCAAGACCCGGCAGGACTGGGTCAGAACAGGGATCGAGGAGTACGCCTCCCGCATCAGGCGCTATGTCCCGCTGGAAGTGCTGGAGGCCAGGGAAGAGAAGGGCGCCGAAGCGGAAACGGCACGGGAGCGCGAATGCGACCGGCTTGCCAGGCTGCTGTCCGGAAATGCCCGGCTGGTCCTGCTTGACGAACAGGGCGCCGGCCTGACCTCTCCGGGATTTGCCGAGTTTATCGGCAAGGTCCGCGACGCGGGTGTCGGCGACCTGGCCTTTGCCGTAGGCGGGGCCTATGGATTTTCCGAAAGTTTCCGCTCCCGGGCCGATACCGTTCTATCGCTTTCCCGGATGACCTTTACCCACCAGATGGTGAGGGTCTTTCTCCTTGAGCAGATATACCGCGGGTTTACCATCCTGAATCGCGAACCCTATCACCACTGACCTGCTTTGCACACTTTCCGGCACTGAAGGTGTCGCATTCCCATGCCCGACCGCCGGTCCCTGCCGAAACTTTCCGGATGAACGCAAGTTTTATGGAGGAACCATGCCCAAACCGCTGCTCCTGATGATCCTGGACGGCTGGGGAATCAACCCGGCCAAAGAAAACAACGCAGTTGCCCTGGCGGACACGCCCAACATGGACCGGCTGCAGCGCGAGTACCCGTGCACGCGGTTGGAGGCGTCCGGCATGTCTGTGGGGCTGCCGGAAGGACAGATGGGGAACTCGGAGGTGGGTCACCTGAATATCGGTGCGGGACGCATCGTCTACCAGGACCTTACGCGGATAACCAAGTCAGTTACGGACGGTAGTTTCTTCAAAAAAACGGCGTTCCTCGACTGCATTTCAAAAACCCGCCGGTCCGGGGGAAGGCTGCATCTTGCGGGGCTCCTGTCCGACGGCGGGGTCCATTCCCACAACACCCATCTCTATGCATTGCTGGAGCTCGCGCGTCGCGAGGGTCTGCAAGACGTCTTCGTGCACTGTTTCCTGGACGGACGCGACACCCCGCCCAGGAGCGCCCTGGGGTACGTGGTCGCCCTCGAACAGGAGATGAACAGAATCGGGGTCGGCAGGATTGCCACGGTCATGGGGCGGTACTACGCCATGGATCGGGACAACCGCTGGGACAGGGTGGAGCAGGCCTACACCGCCATGGTGCACGGCAAAGGACACGCCGCCGTCTCGGCTTTCGCCGCCGTCGAGGCCAGCTACGCGGCAGGGGTCACCGACGAGTTCGTCGTTCCCTCTGTGGTGCGAAACGGCGACCCTCCGGTCGGCACGGTGCGGGACGGTGACGGTTTCATCTTCTTCAACTTCCGTTCGGACCGGGCCCGCGAGATTACCCGCGCATTCAACGATCCCGGTTTCAGCGGTTTCAGCCGGCAGTCCAGGCCGTCTTTTGCGTCCTTCGTATGCATGACCGAGTATGACGAAACCTTCGGTCTGCCGGTGGCGTTCGCTCCGGAAGAGCTGACGCACATCCTGGGCCAGGTGGTGGCCGATGCCGGGTTGCGCCAACTCCGCATCGCCGAGACCGAGAAGTACGCCCATGTCACCTTCTTCTTCAACGGAGGGAATGAAACGCCCTTCCCGGGAGAGGATCGGGTGCTGATCCCCTCGCCCAAGGAAGTCCCCACCTACGATCTGAAGCCGGAGATGAGCGCCTTCGGGGTCACCGAAGAGCTGCTGACACGGCTTGAGGAAGATCGTTACGATTTCGTCGTCCTGAATTACGCCAACGCGGACATGGTGGGGCATACCGGCGTGCAGGACGCGGCGGTGCGGGCAATCGCCGCGGTGGATGCCTGCATCGGCAAGGTTGTCGACAAGGTCCTCTCCAAGGGTGGGGCGCTGCTGATAACCGCCGACCACGGCAACGCGGAGAACATGGTGGATGAAAACGGCAATCCCCATACCGCCCACACCTGCAATCCGGTTCCGCTGGTGCTGGTGGATGACACCCGCCGGACCGTTGGCCTGTGTGCGGGTATTCTCGCCGACATTGCCCCAACGCTCCTCGAACTGCTCGGGATTCCGCAACCCGCGGAGATGACCGGCAAGAGCCTGCTGGCAGGAGGCGGGTGAGTCTTCAGGCCCTTGGCGACTCTTGCCGGATGAAAGTCAACCGTGGTTTCTGCTTCTCCGCCGCGAATCCGTCGGATATCGCCAGTGGAACGAGCCCTCTCTCCTTCAGCAACCCTTCCAGCAGGTCCGGAGGGGTCTTTCTTTTCCAGCCGTCGTGGAAGCGGTCCGCCGCCAGGAGCACGCCGCCTGGTTTGAGCCGGTCAAAGAGCGCCGCCAGGGCGGTGGACAGCCCTTCCTCACCATGGATGAACGGCCCTCCCAGGAGCCCGTTACAGAGTATGATATCGTAAGGCTCTTCCTCCGGGAAGGGAGGCTGTCCGATGTCATCCCGGAAGAATACCATGCCCTCGGTCCCGCCGTCCCGGAACAGCTTTCCGGTCATTTCCCGGAAGCGACGCTCCCTGTGCCGGTCATGGGGGAAGTACCCGTGCGCGGCAGCGAAGATCTCCAGCGGCTCTATGGAACAGCCGTGTATGTGTCGTGATTGTGCAGGGATGCCCAGCTTCCGCATGAGGCCGGCCAGATCGTAGGCGCCTTCACCTGTGCCGCAGGCCGCGTCCAGGCACCGGATTTCACGAACCGGTCTTCCCCGACCGGTAAGCCGGCTTTCAAGGAAGGCGATCTGGGCAGGGTAGCGGAGGAAACTTCCGCCGTGCCGGCGCGGCAGGAAGAGGGCGAAGAGAAACCTGATGCGGAATTCCTCGGCCTGCGCCAGCCGCCTGAACAGGCGGGCAGGGTCCGGGAGCAGTCCGTCGAGCGGGATCCGTTGCAGGAAGTCCGGCCATGAGACGCTTGCTCGAAGAAGGGTTGTTTCCGTTGCCGGATCATAACGGAGTGCAAGGGACAGGAAGCGCCGGAATACGGTCGCGATCTCGGCCATGGGAAGGTACAGTTCCGTAACGGCCCGCATCTCGTTCGTGATGCGGAGCCCCGGAGCCCAGAGGCCCAGGGAATAACGGGCACAGTAGCAGCGGAACCGTTCTCCGAGCCGGTCAAGGAGGCGGTCCAGGCAATGGTCGCGGATTTCGCCGGGGGCAACGAGTCGGGATAGAGCCTCTCCGGTTGCATCCGGAGAAAGATTCGGGCGGAAAAGAAGGTTCACGTGTCAATCATCCTGCGGGAAAGTTCAAGGTGCGGCGGGTAGCCGTAACGGTCCGTTTCTGTTCAGAGGGCTCCTTTTTTCCTGAGGAACGCGGCCACATCCTCGGCAATCTTCCGGTAGCCGCGGGCATTGGGGTGAATGGGATCCGACCTGAGCTCCGGCTCCTTCATGGTCTCTCCCATGGCGTCTTTCAGGTAGGGAACGGAAAACTCGTCCGCAACGTTACGGAAGAATTCAGGTGGAGAGCCGAACAGCGCCGGTCTCGGGACGCCGAGCAGCACGACCTGGATGCCGCGCTCCCGGGCCATGCGAATCATGACGCCAAGGTTTTCGGCGGCGTCCTTTTCGTCCATCCTGCGAATCATGTCGTTGGCGCCGAGACAGAGGAGCAGGAGGGCGGGGCGATGGCTGTCGAGGAGTCCCGCCAGCCGGGCGCGACCCTCGGCCGTGGTCTCGCCCGGTACCCCTGCGTTGATTACCTTGCGCCCGATCAGGCCCTGCAGCACCGCCGGGTAGCTTTCTTCCGGAGAAGCGCCGGTGCCGAAGGTGAGGCTGTCGCCGAAGGCCAGCGCCACCGCGTCGGGAGCCAGGGGTTGAAGCTTCGGAGAGCCCGCGTGGCAGGAGGTGACCAGCAGGGTCGAGATGAGGAAGAGCACTATTACCTTCATGGGGTCAGTCTCCCGAAGACCTTCAAGGGCGTTAAAACGAGAACCTCAGTCCCCCTTCGAACCAGCGCCTTGGGTTTTTGTAGACGTCGGTCGCGTATTGTGCGCCATTGAAGATGTTGTGGGCCGTGAAGAACGCCTCGCCCTCCAATCCTCCGGGTAGCGGAAGTTTTCTGGAGAGATTGAGGTCCCATACCATGCTGCCGTATTTGGCGTTGTTTTCCGGTGTGGCGTTCCAGTCGATATAGCGTCCCTTCAGGACCGCCTTCAGGTAACGACTGTCGTGGTACTGGACGCCGATGTCGTAGACATACCTGGCCACATCCTTCACTACCTCGCCCGTGGTCCGGTCCTTTGCATTGATGAAGGTGAAACCGGTGGAGAATGAAAGGTGGAATACAGGGGTGGTCTTCAACTCCACCTCGACACCTTCCCGACGCTGCTTTCCCGCATTGATGACCGTAAACATTCCGCCCGGCAGCAAGGTGGAGGTCAGCGCGTCCGAAACATCATTCCGGAAGTAGGTGGTCTTGAGCCAGACGTACTTCAGGGCGGCGGACTCGAAGCCGGCGGAGTAGGACCATACCCTTTCCATCTTCAGGTTGGGGTTGGGGATCGAGAAGATGCCGCTGCCGAAGGTTAAACCGAGGGGCGGTATGCCGAAGCCCCGGGCCACGTATCCCCTGATTACGGTGGAGTCGGCTACGGCGCAGGTGACTCCCAGGCTGGGGCTCCAGAAGTCGCCGTTGGTGCTGGTATGGTCGTAGCGGACTCCCGGAGTGACGGAAACGGGTCCGAGCCTCACGGTGTCGTTGACGTAGAGCGCCCACTTGTCCAGATGCTGGGAGCCGTTGCTGACATTATCAGACCGGAGTTTGCCGAAGTCGACATCGGCGCCGAATATGAGGTTATGCCGTTTCTGCTCCCATATGATCCTGGCGCTGCCGCCTATGTTGGTATCCTTTGCTCCGGCGTTCTGAAGCTCGGTTTCCGTGCCCAGCACGTTCTGCTCGATCTCGATGGACCTTCTGGAGCCCCTGAGCGCCATGTCGAGGGTGAGTTCGTCCGTCAGCCTCCGGTTCAGGGCAAGGGTGGTGAAAAAATGGCGGTACGGATTGTGGAAGGAGACACCGTAGGCCGGAAGCTCGCTGAGCCCCCGCGATCCGACGTCGTATCCCAGGGTAAGAGAGAGGGTCGAGCCGTCCGTCGGCCGCCACTCGAACTTGGTGTAGACGTTGCCGCTCTTTACCGAGGAATTGGACTGGAGCCCGTCCGTCAGGAGGCCGCCGCCTGCCAGGTAATACCCCAGGGCGCCCGCTGTGCCGGAGATCTCGCCCCGATAGTCGCCGGTACCCCTTTCACCGATGGATGTAGAGACGGTGCCGCCGATTCTTCTTGAGTCGTCCGGCGATTTCGTGATTACATTGATAACCCCGCCCAGGGAGGACCCCCAGGATGACGAGGCCGGTCCCTTGACGATCTCGATGCGCTCCACCTGCTGGACCCGCATGGCGCCCACGTCGGGAAAGCCGTCGCCGAGATTGTTCTGGACCACACCGTCGATCACGACCAGAACGTGTCGCGGGGCGGATCCCTGGATGAGAATGTTTGGAGCGCTCCCAGGCCCCATTGCATTGGACAGCTGCAATCCGGTGACGTTGTCCAGTACATCGGCCACCGTATGGGCGTTCATGGACCTGATATCGTCGGCCGTTACTATCGTGATGTTTTCGGCCACCTGGGAGATGGGCTTCTCGGTCCTGGTGGCCGTGACGACCAGGTCGTTATCCTTGTAATAGAGCTGGAGGATCCGCATCTCCTCCTCGTTCTGGGCGAAGGCAACTGTCGGGAATATGAGCAGGAGCGCAATGACAGCGGGGAACAGAAGGCTTGTTTTTGGAAGGTGACTGTGCATAATGAATGTTGAATAATGCGCCCTGACCAGGAAAATCTTCCAACATCGGTTGCCGGGTGCTGGTGAGGTGTATCCGTATTCCAGCGGATTCTGTTGATTCATGAACCGGGCAATTTCTGCGATGCATGAGATAAGCCGGTTTGCCGAGTGAAAAATACCAGAACATCGGATGTCTGTCCACACGAACTGAAATGGTTGCAAAGGAATTCATCATACCTCCCATATTCTGCCTGATCCTCCTGTGCGTTGCAGTAGAGGCCCGTCCGCAGGAAATCCTCATCGTGCAGAGCATGAGGATCAAACCCTATGCCGAGGCGGTGGAGGGGTTCAAGGGCGCGCTGAACGCCAGGTTCAGGGAGGCCCGGTATACCGTCCGCGGCAGCGCGGAAGCGGCGTCGTACCTGCGGGAGCGCAGGCCCGACCTGATCCTGGCCGTAGGCATGGAAGCCCTGCAGAAGGTCAAGAGATTCTCCCATGTACCAATCGTCTATCTCATGGTCCTGAATCCATCCGCGGTTCTCGGTGATGCCGGGAATATAACCGGGGTCGGCATGACCATTGCCCCGGAAAAGCAACTGACCCTTCTTCAGAAGGTGCTTCCGGGCGCCAGGCATGTCGGTATCATCTATGACCCGAGAAAAAGCGCCCCTTTTCTCAGGAGGGCGCAGAACGCCGCCAGGGGACTTCGGATCGAGCTCCTCGCCCGTGAGGTCGGTCACCCCCGGGAGGTGCCGGAAGCCCTGAAAAGCCTCAAGGGGGTGGCCGACGCGCTCTGGATGATCCCCGATACCAGCGTGGTTACGCCCGAAACTACCGAGCTGATGATGCTTTTCTCACTGGACAACAGTATTCCGGTATGCGCTTTTTCAGCCAAGTATCTGGATATGGGCGCCCTGATGTCCCTGGACGTCAGCGCGTCGGATATGGGCCGTCAGGCAGGGGGGCTGGCGGCCAGGATACTCTCGGGGGCGGAGGTTTCCGACGTATCCGCGGTGGAGGCGGAGAACCCGAGTCTTTTCGTCAACGGAGCCGTCGCGCGAAAGCTTCGCCTGTCCCTGGGCGAAGAGGTCCGCGGCAAAACCAGGATAGCCAACTGATATCGAGCGATGAAATTAACACAACTTTTCATTCGGCCGGCTGAGACCTTTGCCGCCAAGATATTTCTGGTCATAATCCTGCTGATTGTGGTCCTGTCGATTTCCTTCACCGGCTTTTTCGTGCACAATCAGTGGAGATCCCGGAATGAGCAGCTGATCCGTCAGGGAGAGACCATGGCGAAGCTTCTGGCCTATACCGTCCGGCTCGGAGTTTT
>Ga0228535_1001475_pt1 | contig 35305 bp, 24 predicted proteins | sample SJ1metagenome_FD_168457 | JGI IMG/M metagenome (GOLD analysis project Ga0228535, IMG submission 168457) | Enriched culture of PCE-dechlorinating microbial communities from Ithaca, New York, USA - SJ1 | ecosystem: Engineered > Modeled > Simulated communities (microbial... > Unclassified | place...
TTCAAACAATCCTCGTCGCTCTGAAACTTTTTATAGAACTCTATTGAATTCACGCCTATATGTTTTTCTCTCACATTCATTCCCCAAAGATACGAAAATCTTTGGGAGGTCTAAACGCCTATACCAACAAATTTTTATAATTTATGAAACGATTTTTTGTAACTATCGTAGTAACTTCACTTTTTTTAGGTGCTATTGGTCAAGTGACCGAAGGGGAAACAACTTTAAGAAAACAATCTTCCACTACGGATGATGGTTGGAAGAAAGGAGCTGTACTTGGGGTGAATATGAGTCAATCATCCCTTACCAACTGGGCAGCAGGAGGGTTAAATTCATTTGGAGTTAATGGTTTAGCGAGTGTTTTTGCTAATTATAAACACGAAAAAATAACATGGGATAACTCATTAGATATGGGTTATGGTATACTTCGTCAAGGAGCAAACACGGACTTTATCAAGACTGATGATAAATTCGATTTTGCTTCAAAATTTGGTATGCAAGCAACTAAGTCATTGTATTATGCCGCTTTGTTAAATTTTAAAACTCAGATGACTGAAGGTAAAAATTATGGAGCAACTGATACTGTCAAAATATCTAATTTACTTGCACCGGCGTATTTATTGACAGCCATTGGTTTGGATTATAAACCAAATAATTATTTTACTGCTTTTTTTGCACCGGTTACAGGTAAAATGACTATAGTTAATGATACTGAATTATCTAATAAAGGAGCATTTGGTGTAACTCCTGGAGAGACATTGAAAAGTGAATTTGGTGGATATTTAAGAGCAGCATTTACTAAAAACGATTTTACGAGCGAATGGTTAAAGAATGTATCATTGGCAACCAAACTTGATTTATTCTCAAATTATTTATATAGACCGCAAGATATTGATGTTAGCTGGGAAACAATGATAGTCTTTAAATTAAACAAATATATTTCTGTTAATCTCAACACACATTTAATATATGACGCAGATATTTTGTTTGATACTGATGGTGATGGAGTAATCGGAGTTGGTGATAAATCATTAGTTCAGTTTAAAGAAATCTTAGGTGTAGGATTTTTATATAAGTTCTAATTTAATTGTATTGACTATAGTTTGTGCTTTGCATATTTCAACAATCTATACGTGACAATATTTCAGTAATGCTGACTAAATGTCTGTGGTGATGATTGTTGTTGTGCCTAATTGTCAGATAACCAGAGTGTAAGCATCTAAAATACCATTGTTAAGTCGATGGTATTTTTTTTGTAAATCCATAATCAGAAATTAGAAAAAATATGTATAATTAAAATTATGGAGGAAAAGATTATGTCATTAGTTAAATTAACAAGAAATTATCCATCAGTATTTGATCGTTTTTTTGATACTGATTTATTGAATTGGCAAGGTAAAGGTTTATTGCAACCGGTTGCATCTACATTACCTTCAGTTAATGTAAAAACATTAAAAGATAGTTTTGAAATTGAAGTTGCGGCTCCGGGTTTGAAAAAGGAAGACTTTAAAATTGAATTAGACAATGATTTACTTACAATTTCATCGGAGAAAAAAGTAGAGAATGAAACTAAAGAAGATGAATGCTATACATGTAGGGAATTTAGTTATCAATCATTCAGTCGTTCATTTACATTACCTCAAGTTGCAAATACAGAGAAAGTAGATGCAAAATATGAAAATGGTGTTTTAACAGTTTCAATTCCTAAGAAGGATGAAGCGAAAGCAAAATTGAGCAGACTTATATCGATTAAATAAAGAAGTGAGTCTATAAATAAAAAAAGCGAAGATACAAAATATGTCTTCGCTTTTTTTATTTAACAGTGTCTATATGAGACATTTAATGACAAAAAGCACGTAAAAGGTAAATATTTTAAAAGTTTTTACCTTTTACGTACCCTGCAATTATTTTTTAATTTATTTTTGCCACGAATTTTTAAACCTCAACAAAAAAAGGAGGTGGTATTATGGGACCTTAATAAGATGTTTAGTATTTAGTGTTAAGAAAGTTTATTAAATTGATTTACAAATTTTTAAAAATTAAGTTATGAAAAAAGTATTTTTAAATGTTTTTATTTTAGCAATTATTTTCTCATCATGTGAAAAACATGAAATTATCAATACCGATAGCAAGTTGAAAGATAGAAGTATGTTGTTTGCAGAAGCTAATGCACTTTCATTAAAACATGATTCTATTGTATTGGAATTGCTTGCACAAAGTGATATTCATGCAAAGTTTAAGATTAATGGACTAACTGGACCACAATCAGGAGCATCAGAGTTTATATTATCAGATGTTTTTGATGTGATCGAAGCTGTTACCGGAGTAAAGCCTGTGTATGCAGAAAAAGATGACATGAAAGGTTCAATGCAGAAGATTATTGAACAGCAGCTTCCTGTTTTTGATTTCGATCAGCAATCAATCAGTTTGTCAAATTATACAAATTCTGCTCAGCTTGATACTTATCTTAGTTCTGTAGATGAAATACTTCAGAATGAAGGAGTTGGTGTTAATGAGAAAATAAAGCTTATAAATGACATTCAACACAATGCATCAAAAAATCAACAGTTAGCCGACGAAGAATATAGTAAATTCTTAAATACGACTGAAGTGCTGAAAGGCTCTTTGATTTTGTGGAGTGATAATATTGTCGATAATGTATCAATTAAAGAATCAGTATTGATGAAGGCGAAATCACCCACCCAATGGTCATTCGTTGCAAAATTAGCTTTTGTGGCGGCTGCTGATGCAGTTGGTGCTATAGCCGGTACTTACATAGGAGGTTATATCATTGTAAATGGAGTGCCAATTTATATTCCTGCCGGTCCACAAGGTACAGTAGCAGGCTTAGCGACTTTATCATTCTTGGCATCAAAAATGGTAGGATGGTAGTAAGGAGTTGTTAATATAATTCATCATCAACCTGAATAGTTTGGATTATAATCTATATTCAGGTTGATGTTATTAAGGTAAATAAAATCAATTATTCATTTTCAATTATTAATTCATTATTAAATTATTTATTTATGAGAAAAATTTGTTTCACAATGGTGTTAATGAGCATTTCATTATTCATTTTCAGTCAAAATGCAGTTTCAAAATTTGCTTATGGAATTAGTTCCGACTTTCTAAGTTTACCTCTTTCTAAGAAAAGTCTACAAACCAGATCTACCAATGTTTATGTTGCGTATTATCCAATTGAAAATTTGAATATTAAAATAGGATATGATGCCTTATTACAACAAAACAACTCATTGAAGAGTTATGAAGATCAGTCTGCATTGATGATAGGTACAGGGTACACGGTGCTACGTGATAAATCCGGTAATTTTTCTACAGAGATTCTGCTGTCTGCTTCAAATAGCTTTGCTGATTTCTCTTCTTTTAAAAATTATCATGCTGATCTTGGTGCAAGATTTATGTTTATGGACGCATTCTATCTGGGAGCGGGCTTCAGATTTAATCATAATGAAACAAGTGGATTGGCTTTAAATCCTATAAATAGTACGAATTTATTTTTACAATTAGGATTACAGCTTAAATTAGGAAACAACAAGTAAAGCAAGTAACTCTGTTTTAGCTAATAACAACAATTTCATCTTCACCGGGATATACAACAATCTGACACATAGGTTTAGTCTTTTTGATATATAAGTTGCGATTATTCCATTGTATTGCTATACCTACGGTGAGGATGATTGTGTTTACAATTATTCTTAAGTTTTTATTTTGGTGCCGTAAAATACAAATAGATTCCAATACCTAAAAACAATAAATTTGGTAACCAGACAGCTAATAAAGGTGACATAGCTCCACTAACAGAAAAGGAAGTTGATAATGTAGAGAAAAGTATGTACAAAGAACTAAGAGCCAATCCAATACCTAAGTGTAAACCAATGCCCCCTCGAACCTTTCTGGATGAAAGGGATACTCCCATTAAAGTCATTATAAATGCTGCAAGAGGAGATGCAAATCGTTTATAGTATTCATCTTCAAATGCTTGTGTATTACCAATTCCTCTATTTTTTAATCTGTCAAGATGTTCTTTTAATTCTGTATTATTAAGTTGTGCGCTTTCTTCAGCCGTTATGAAAAATTCATGAGGTTGAATTTGAATAATAGTATCTAAAGTTGTACCTTTTTCAATACTTTCTCGCATACCCTCAAATCTTCGAAGTAGATAATCCTGAGCCTTCCAGTGATACAATGAATCCCAAGTTATACTTTCTGCAGTAAGCCTGGATTGGAGTATCTTACCTTCAAATTTTTCAAGTGAAAATCTATAACCCTTCTTCTGTTCCTTTTCAAATCTTTCAATATAAAAAATTACACCAGGTTCTATCTCCATCTGAATATTTCTTGCGTAATTTGTCTTAAACTTTTTAACATAGGAATTTTCAAAATCCAGTAACTTCTCATTAGAAGAAGGAATTATATATCCTCCTAATACAAAAGACATTATGCTTATTGTTGCAGCAGAAATAAAGTAAGGTTTCATAATTCTTCTAAAGCTAACTCCACTCGCAAGCAGCGCAATTATTTCAGTATTAGAAGCCAATTTTGAAGTGAAGAAAATCACTGAAATAAAAGTGAACAGTGGTGTAAACATGTTCATATAGAAAGGTATGAAATTCAAATAATAATCGAACACTATAGCCTTCAATGGTGCATTATTGTCAAAGAATTCATCTAATTTCTCTGTTAAGTCAAAAATTACGGCAATACTGAGAATCAACACTATTGAAAAAAAGAAAGTTCCTAGAAACTTCTTAATAATGTAAGTGTCAATTTTTTTTAAACCAATTTTCGAGTAATCAAATTTCATCTTTAGTTATAATGAATGGTAACAAATAGCAGATTGATTGTTAGAAATCTTTGTTGAAATTTTCCGGAAATCTCCCTTCTACATCTTTGTAATATGATTTAATATGTTTCATATCAGCTTTTTCGTCACCAGTTGGAATAAAAACCTCTTTAACTCCCATTTCCTTTTTCTTATAATCAATATAAGCTAACTCTATTGGGATGTTGGCTTTTAAAGCAATATTATAAAATCCCATTTTCCACCTTTTTGTGAAACTCCGCGTTCCTTCCGGTGTTATTGCTAAATGAAACTTTTCTCTCTTATTAAATTCTAATGCCATCTGATCTGTAACAGATGATGCTTTCTTTCTATCAATAGGAATTCCTCCCATACTGTTAAAAATATAATTTAATGGGAAAATAAACCAGGATTTCTTTATTAAAAATGAAGATTGGCGATTTACAGCCCAATATGAAAGTTTTCCTACAATAAAATCCCAGTTGCTTGTATGTGGTGCAACGCAGACAATACTTTTAGGAGGTTCTTCGCATGATAATATTACTTTCCATCCAAAGAGACGAAGAATCAGACGACTAATTTTTTGCATATAAGTTTATTTTTGGTTGCAAAGCTAATATAAATACGGCTAAATCACAACAGTATGGCTCGAAAGTGAGTATGTCTAATTAAAAATGATTTTAATATGCCACTACTACTACATATCGTTTGTCTTATCATTGTCAACTTACAAGCAAAACTAAGCAATGTGGAATGTAACAATATAAAGCTGCTTCGTTGTGATCTTAACGATTTTACCATTTTAGACAAATGTGACACTCCAAATATAAACAAAGTATTTTAGTGCGACAAACCCAAACAAATTTTAACTTTTGAATATTGAACAAAATAGAGTAAATTTGCAAGTCCAAAGCAAATTTTATGGTTTTCATAAAAAAAATTGATTTATACATCTTAAAACGCTTTTTTACTCTTTTCGTGATGACATTTTTAATTGTCATCTTTATATTGCTAATGCAGTTTTTGTGGAAACATTTTGCTGATTTGGTAGGTAAGGGTATAGGGTGGGATGTGCTTGCTGAATTTTTCTTGTATGCAGCGATGACTTTGGTACCTTTGGCTTTACCATTAGCTTTGTTGTTAGCATCATTGATGACTTTTGGAAATTTAGGCGAAAATTTTGAGTTAACTGCTATGAAATCTGCCGGAATATCGTTGTTTAGAATAATTAGACCTTTGATAATAAGTGTTTCGCTGATAGTTGTAGCTGCATTTTTCTTTTCTGATAATGTATTGCCAAAATCTCAAAGGAATATGTATACTTTGTTGTTTTCTATAAAACATAAATCTCCTGAATTAGATGTTCCGGTGGGTGAGTTTTATTCCGGTATCAATGGTGTAAACCTATATGTAAGATCAAAAGAACAGGGACTATTAAAGGATTTGATGATTTACGATTTCTCTAATGGTTTTAATAATGCAACAGTTATTGTAGCAGACTCAGGGAGAATTCAGATTACGGGTGATAAAAAATATTTGTTGCTTACATTGATGAATGGAGAAAGCTTTGAGAATTTACGTGAACAAAAAATGTCGGGTTCTAATCATATCCCATATCGTAGAGAAACCTTTGCAAGAAAAGAGGTTTTGTATGATTTCGATTCTGATTTTAACAGATATGATAAGTCATTATTGCAAGATAGGCACGTAAGCAAAAACATAAAGGAATTGTCGCATTCGATTGATTCAGTTAAATTGATTATAAAGGAAAGAAGTGCATCTCAAGTTCAGGAAATGCTTCAATATAGATATTTTTCAGGAGGTGTTTCATGGGAAATTCTTTTAGAGCCGGATAAAAACATAGATATAAAAAAATATAATAGCGATTCCCTTTTTCTTAATTTAGAAAAGTCAGAAATGGAACTTGCTGTTAATCAGGCTAAAGAACGTGCTAAAAGTATGCTCGAAAAAATCGAATATAATAAGATAATGCTGGGAGAACCTCAAATGTATATAAATCAACACAGTAGTGAATGGCATAAGAAGTTTGCTTTGTCCTTTGCGTGTCTGATTTTTTTCTTTATTGGTGCACCTTTAGGAGCAATAATTAGAAAAGGAGGATTTGGTTTTCCTGTTGTAATATCAGTATTAATGTTTGTAATTTATTATATTATCGACCTTACGGGATACAAAATGGCAAGAGAAAATATCTGGGAAGCATATCAGGGTATGTGGTTAAGTTCTGCAATCCTTTTGCCTATAGGGGTTTTCCTTACATATAAAGCCGCTATTGATGCAACATTATTTAGCCCTGAAACATATGTGAAAATGATTAATACGATTAAAACGAAAATATTTGGTGTTTTTAAAACACGGATTGTAAAGTAAAAATAGAAAAAATATATATATGAAGAAGTTTTTAAATAGTATTCCTGAAGCCATTCAAGATATAAAAGATGGTAAGATTATCATAGTTGTTGATGATGAAGACAGGGAAAATGAAGGAGATTTTGTGTGTGCAGCAGAAAAGGTTACACCAGAAATGGTAAATTTTATGGTAACACATGGTCGCGGTGTGCTTTGTGCTCCTTTGACAGAAGAAAGATGTGCTGAATTAGATTTGGAAATGCAGGTTACTAACAACACATCCTTCCATGCAACTCCATTTACAGTGAGCATAGATAAATTAGAAGGATGTACCACAGGGGTATCGGCAAATGACAGAGCTGCAACGCTGAGAGCATTATGTGATTTATCATCAAAGCCTGATACATTTGGTCGTCCGGGACATATTTTTCCTTTAAAAGCTAAAACTCGCGGTGTAATCCGTAGGGCAGGTCATACCGAAGCCGCAGTTGATTTGGCACGTATGGCAGGTTTATATCCGGCAGGTGTTCTTATTGAAATAATGAACGAAGATGGAACTATGTCGCGCTTACCAAATCTGATTGAAATTAGTAAAAAATTTAATTTGAAGATAATCAGTATAGCCGATTTAATTGCATATCGTCTTCAGTCGGAATCGCTTGTAGAAAAAGGTGTAGAGGTTCATTTACCAACAGCTTATGGCGATTTTAGACTAATTCCTTTTAAGCAGATTTCTAATGGCTTAGAGCATGTGGCACTTATAAAAGGAGAATGGAAGCCAGACGAACCAATTTTAGTACGTGTTCATTCATCATGTATAACGGGAGATATTTTTGCGTCGCAACGATGTGAATGTGGTGAGCAGCTGCATCTTGCAATGCAAAAAATTGAAAAAGAAGGTAAGGGCGTTTTGGTTTATATGAATCAGGAAGGTAGAGGCATAGGTTTAATGAATAAAATTAAAGCCTACAAACTTCAGGAGCAAGGTCTGGATACTGTTGATGCAAATTTACATCTTGGCTTTAAAGCTGATGAGAGAGATTATGGTGTAGGTGCTCAGATATTGAGAAGTCTCGGTGTTACGAAACTAAGACTTATGTCGAACAATCCTGTAAAAAGAATTGGATTGGAAGCCTATAATCTATCGATAGTAGAAAATGTTCCATTAGTAGTAAAACCTAATCCGTATAATAAATTTTATATGGATACAAAGAAGCTTCGGATGGGACATATTTTGAATGACTAAGGTGTTTTTTTAATAAAACATAAGAATATATAAAAAAAAACTCTATTTTTGCAAGGTAAAACTCAATAACTCAATAGAAAAGCTTATTTAACAGTAACTTTTTTGAAAAACTAAGAACATGGACCCAATTGAAACTAACAAAGATGCTAAAGTTGTTAATGATGATGTAAAGCAACAATCAGAAACAATAGATTTAAGTACAGCAGATGAATTGTCAACTACAGATGTGTTACAACAAACTGATGTTGATGATGTTAATCTGATGTCTCGACAAGAATTAATAGATTATCTAAAACGATTGTTAGAAAATACTAAAATTGAGTCTAAGGGAAAAATCGATCAAGTTAAACAGTCTTTTTATAAAAGTTTAAAAGCTGAACAAGAAGAAACGAAGAAGAAGTTTATCGAGGATGGGGGAGAAGAAACCTTATTTATTCCTGAAAAAGATGCTTTGGAAGATGAATTAAAAGCACTTTTGAATGAATATAAATCAAAGAGGGCTGCATTGATTTCAAAAATGGAGACTGAAAAAGAAAATAATTTACTGCAAAAACAACATATCATTGAAAGGATGAAAGTTCTTGTGGAAAGTAATGAAGATGTTTCATCTCACATTAATGAATTCAGAGAGTTACAAAAGAAATGGAAATCCATAGGTCAGGTTCCTCAAGAACACATGAATGATTTATGGAAGGCTTATTCATCTTGTCAGGAGTCTTTTTGGGATTTAATAAAAATCAATAATGAATTAAGAGATTATGATTTTAAAAAAAATCTCGAAATAAAAACTGCTATTTGTGAATCTGCAGAACGTATTGGAAGTGAGGATGACGTAGTATCGGCATTTCGTCAATTGCAACAACTTCATGATGAATGGAGAGAGACAGGACCGGTTGCACGGGAGTTTAGAGAAGAAATCTGGAATAGATTTAAGGCAGCATCAGCAGTTATAAATAGAAAACATCAAGGATATTTTGATGATATCAAGAAAATAGAGAACAAGAATTTAGAAGCCAAAACTACTCTTTGTGAGAAAATTGAAGCCTTCGATTTTTCTTCTTTTAGTACATATAAAGATTGGGATGAAGCCACAAAAACAGTTATGATGTGGCAGGAAGAGTGGAGGTCTATTGGGTTTGCACCCAGAAAGTTAAATCAAAAAGTTTTCGAACGCTACAGAGCTGCATGTGATGCTTTCTTTAATGCAAAATCAGAATTTTATAAGGAGTCTAAAGGCTTTTTAAACGAAAATTTAGATAAAAAGAGAACATTGTGTGAGAAAGCAGAAAAATTAAAAGATAGTACCGACTGGAAAGAAACGACAGAAATAATGATTCGTTTACAGAAAGAATGGAAAACTATCGGTGCAGTACCAAGGAAATATTCAGATGAAATATGGAAAAGATTTATTTCAGCTTGTGATTATTTCTTTGAACAAAAGCAAAAAAGCAATGAAGGTTTGAAGTCGGAAGAAGTAGAGAATTTAGCAAAGAAAAAAGATATTATAGCTAAGATCAACGAATTGGATCAGGTTAACGACAAAACGCCGGCTGAAATTCTCTCTACTTTACGCGAATATATTGCACAGTATAATGAAATCGGTTTCGTACCATTTAAAGAAAAAGACAAAATATACAGAGAATATCGTGCATCTGTTGATAAGATGTTCGAGAAGTTGAATGTAGACGTAAATCAACGTAGATTAGATACATTTAAGTCTAATTTAAAGGATATGTCGGGCAAAGGCGAAAATAAACTGATACGTGAACGTGAGAAGTTGATGCGTGCATACGAACATCTCAAATCAGAAATATCAACATACGAAAACAATATTGGTTTTCTATCTTCAACCAACAAAAAAGGTGGCGGTTTAATAAGAGATATGGAGCGAAAAATTGAAACACTCAGAGAAGAAGCTCGTTTGATTGAACAGAAAGTAGAGCTGATTGAGAAAAGTTTCAAGACGGAATAAAATTAAAATAATAATGTGCTAATCCCGATAAATCGAGACAAGTTATGCTAATGTGATAATCTCGATAAATCGAGACAAGTAAATGTTAATATGCAAGTTTTGTAAAATATAGATTTACCAATGAAACAATGTCCAAATTGTCATGAAGATATTGAAGATGGATTTGAAATCTGTTGGAAATGTAATTACAGTATGACCGAGAATCAGGTGTTGTATTTTTCTGATATAGATGATGGCGGGCGGAAACTTGACTGCCTGAGATGTGGTATACCATTGAAGTATTCAGGTAATTTTAAGTTTCATGAGGGTACAAATCCTGGTATATTCGGTAATCTTTTTGAGATTTTTATGAACCGTGAATCGTTTGACCTTTATATCTGTCCTAAGTGTGGAAAGGTTGAATTTTATACACCGTTGACCTAAACTGAGCATCATTTATATCGATCTGAATTAAATCCGATTTGTGGTCTGTTATATTTTTTAGGTTGTAATTTAGCTAAGGTCTCATTTATCAACTCTAATTGCATACGGGTATCCTCGTTAATATCGTTCTGGTCAGCAAAAATTTCTTCGACGTATTCTTTAAGTTCTTTGAGATCGTTTTTCAGTACTTCAAACTTTTCAACAGGATTATTCTGTAGTAATGCTCGAATGGCAACAAAGGCACGCATAATACTTATGTTAATCTGAATTGCTGTTTTGGAATTTAGAACACTACTTAGCATTGCAACTCCCAATTCTGTGAAAGCATAAGGTTTTCGTCTTAATCCCATATTGATAGAATTGGATATCACAATTTGTGATTTCCAATTATTAAATTCGCTTTCATTCAACTGAAACATAAAATCTTCAGGGAAACGCTCAATATTCCGTTTGACAGCTTGGTTTAATATCCTTGTCTCAGTTTCATATAACTCAGCTAAGTCGAAGTCTAACATAACCTTCTGACCTCGTATTTCGTAAATTTTATTTTGGATAATTTGTAGTTTCACTTTAAAGTGGTTAAGATGTGAAATAATGTAAAATATCATTTATACCTGTCTGAATTGAACCCAATTTGTGGTCTGTTATGTTTCGCAGGTTGTAGTTTAGCTAAGGTTTCATTGATTAATTCCAATTGTATACGGGTATCCTCGTTAATATCGTTCTGGTCAGCAAAAATTTCTTCGACGTATTCTTTAAGTTCTTTCAACTCATTTGTTATACGAATATTCCCATCACTGTGTGGAGTGTTTATTAACCTTCTTAGAGTAATAAAAGCACGGACGATGAGTACACTAACTGATACAGCTATATTACTACGCAAAACACTTGACATCATTACCACACCATACTCGGTAAAAGCTAATGGCAAAGAAGATTTTGGACGTTTAGTGCGTGATGTCATCACAAATTGTGATAACATGCTCTCCCATTCGCTTTCATTCAACTGAAACATAAAATCCTCAGGGAAACGATCGATATTACGTTTGACAGCTTGGTTTAATATCCTTGTTTCAGTTTCATATAACTCAGCTAAGTCGAAGTCTAACATGACTTTCTGACCTCGTATTTCGTAAATTTTACTTTGGATAATTTGTAGTTTCATTTTAAAGTGGTTAGGTGTAAACAAATTATAATATCACTATTTTATAAGGGATATAGCTTTTTCTATTGCTTTTTGAATACCTGAAGGATTTTTTCCTCCGGCAGAAGCAAAGAATAGTTGTCCGCCTCCGCCGCCTTGAATTTCTTTTGCAGCATCGCGCGCTATATTAACAGCATTATATCCTTTTTCTACTAAATCGTCGCTCAACAATACAGTAAGTGAAGGCTTGCCATCATTCACGCAGCCTGAAACAAATACTAAATTTGAGCTTTTAATATTTCGGATTTGAAATGCTAAAGTTTTTGCTTCGTCGGCTGTTAAAGTGCCCTCGTAACGAATTACTTGCATACCGTTTATGTCGATTGCATTTTGCAGAAGCTCGTCGCGCAATTGCAATATTCTTTCGTGCTTAATTGTTTCTATTTGTTTCTTTAGCTCGGAAAACTCACCGGCTTGTCGGCGTATTGCACTCAAGATGTCAGGAGCATTGTTGAGTATTTCTTTACCTTCCGCAAGAATATCCTGTTGCTCATCCAACAACAATTCTACTGCTTCGCCTGAAATAGCTTCTATACGCCTGATTCCTGCTGCAATTGAACTTTCGGACACTATACGTACCATACCAATCTGACCTGTTGATGCAACATGAGTACCACCACATAATTCAGTGGAAGTGCCGAATTGAATAACCCTCACGACTTCTCCATATTTTTCACCGAAAAGAGCCATTGCACCCATAGCCTGAGCTTCAGCGATAGGCATTTCTCTTGTTTCATTTAGAGGATAATTCTCTCTGATTTTACGGTTTGCTATACGTTCAACTGCACGAATCTCCTCTTTCGTCATTTTCTGAAAATGGGAGAAGTCGAAACGTAGGTTTTCCGGACTGACATACGAACCTTTTTGTTCTACATGTGTACCGAGAACTTCTCTTAGAGCCTCGTGTAAAAGATGCGTTGCAGAGTGATTGCTTTCTGTTGCTTTTCTCTTTTTCAAATCTATTGATGCTGTGAAACTTGCAGTAACATCCACAGGAAGTTTTTTACAAATATGAACAGCTAAATTATTTTCTTTTTTTGTATCTAAAATATCTATCACTTCAGTTTCTGAAATGAGTTGACCGGTATCACCGACTTGTCCTCCCATTTCAGCATAAAATGGTGTGTTTGAAAGTACTAACTGATAAAACTCCTGATTTTTCTGTTTTATCTTCCTATATCTAAGAATTTCTGTATCAAAAGTGGTATAGTCATATCCGACAAAACTGCTATCACCTTCTCTAACTGTTACCCAATCGCCGGTTTCGATTGCGGCAGCATTTCTTGCACGTTCTTTTTGAAGATTCATTTCAATATTAAAACCTTCGATATCTACAGATAAACCTTTTTCTCGAAGTATTAATTCAGTAAGGTCGAGAGGAAATCCATAAGTATCATACAATGTAAATGCTACTTTACCATTTAATATTACTTTATTCTGATTTTTAAGCTCAGAAATATTTTTATCTAAAAGTTTAATTCCTGTTTCAAGTGTTCTAAGGAATGATTCTTCTTCTTCTTTGATTACTTTTTCAATCAAGCTTTTCTGTGCAATCAATTCAGGATATGCAGTACCCATGACCTCACAAAGGATGTCTACAAGCTTGTACATAAACGCATTATGTAGATTGAGGAAGGTGTAACCATAACGCACTGCTCTACGTAAAATTCGTCTGATAACATATCCGGCTTTGGCATTTGAGGGCAACTGACCATCTGTTATAGAAAAAGAAATAGTGCGAATATGATCGGCTACAACACGCATAGCTATATCAGCTTTTGAATCTTTTCCGTACGTAATTCCACAAATTTTACTTATTACTTGTATAATTGGTTGAAATACATCAGTGTCATAATTTGATTTTTTACCTTGAATAGCCATACAAAGTCGTTCAAATCCCATCCCTGTATCTATCACTTTTGCAGGAAGTTCTTCTAATGAACCATCAGATTTTCGGTTGAATTGCATGAAGACATTATTCCAAATCTCAATAACTTGAGGATGGTCGTTGTTGATTAATGATAAACCGTCAACTTTTTTACGTTCTTCATCATCTCGTATATCTATATGAATTTCAGAACAAGGACCACAAGGACCGGTATCTCCCATTTCCCAAAAATTATCTTTTTTATTTCCGTTGATTATTCTGTCTTTAGGCAGATATTTCGACCAGATTTCAGCAGCCTCTTCATCGCGTTTCAAACCTTCACCCTCAGAACCTTCAAAAACGGTAGCATATAATCTGTCTTTATCTAACTTTAAAACATCTGTAAGATATTCCCAAGCCCACTCGATTGCTTCTTTCTTGAAATAATCACCAAACGACCAGTTACCAAGCATCTCAAACATTGTATGATGATAGGTGTCGTGTCCAACTTCTTCCAAATCATTATGTTTGCCGCTTACTCTCAAACATTTTTGAGAATCGGCTACACGAGGATATTTAATAGGGTCATTACCTAAAATTATATTTTTAAACTGATTCATTCCTGCGTTGGTAAACATTAAAGTAGGGTCATCCTTTATTACCATTGGAGCAGAAGGAACAATTTTATGATCTTTCGAAGCGAAAAAATCCAAAAAAGATTGACGAATTTCTTGAGAAGTCATTATATTATTTACAATTTACAATTTACAATTTACAATTTACAATTTACACCTAATTACCAATCACTAATCACCAATTACCAATCACCATTTTCCATAATAAACACTAAAATAGTTTCAAAGAAGTGCAAAAATACTTCAAATTTATTACTTTTGCACAACATTGAGCGATAAAAGTATAGAATTGAGTGTAAAAACATGGCAAAGAAGAAATTCTACTTCAATCCGGAGAGTTTAAGTTACGAACAAACAGATCATACCTTCTTTTTTAAATTTAAAAGGTTTCTTATTAATCTTTTTTATGGTGTCTCATTGGGTATTGTTTTTTTCTTTGTATTCGTATGGTTAGTTCGTTCTCCTGAAGAGGTTCAACTGATTCAAGAAAAGAACAGATTACAGGCGCAATACAAATTATTGGAAAGAAATATGGAAAATGTGAATGAAGTCCTTGCTGATTTACAGCAACGAGATGATAATTTGTATCGTGTTATTTTTCAAGCCGACCCAATTCCATATTCTATCCGAAAATCCACATCGGCAAACAGTGAATTTTACAAACAACTTCTAACAATGACCAATTCTGAAATTGCTGTTGCTACAACCCAGAAATACAATGAGTTGAAAAAACAATTGTATGTTCAATCTAAATCCTATGATGAGCTTGTAAAATTAGCAAGCACGCAAGAGGAAATGTTACAATGCATACCGGCTATACAACCTATTTTGAATAAAGATTTAACTCGAACTGCTTCCGGTTTTGGATGGCGTATAGACCCAATTTACAGAACAAAGCGTTTTCATGCAGGTATGGATTTCTCAGCACCGGTTGGCACTGATATCTTTGCTACCGGTAATGGTACAATTACAAAAGCAGGATGGCAACAAGGTTATGGTAATGCAGTGGTCATTAACCATGGGTTTGGTTATGTAACGTTATATGGTCACATGTATAAAACATTAGTAAGACCCGGACAAAAAGTAAAAAGAGGTGATATAATAGGGTTGGTAGGAAGTACGGGCAAATCGACAGGACCACATCTCCATTATGAAGTGCATTACAAAGGACAAATCATGAATCCGCAAAACTACTATTTTTTAGATTTAAGTCCGGAAGAATATGATCAGATGGTACAGTTGAGTAACAATGCCGGACAGATGTTTGATTGAGCAAACCCATACTCATGATAATAATTTCAAATTAAATATCTCCCAAATATTGTTTTTTTGTAAATTTAAAAGCAAGTTAATTTAAAAATCAATTATATTTGCATCGTTAGGGTTACATAAATATTCTGATTAATTTTTTTAAGATGCAAACAATATTTCAATCATATCTCAAGCTAAATAAAAACCATAATACACTACTTTCGGAAAATGAAAAATTGGAAATTAAGAATCTTTTTTCCAAATTTTTCAATATGCAATCTACCAATAAAAATGATTTTTCGAAATACTTAAACTATAAAATCCACATAATTGACATAATTTTAAATGAAGTCAGTTTAGGTAAGACGGCTGTCATTGCTTTTCTAATGCAGGATTTGGTAAAAAACGGCATTGTAACTGTAGAGGATATTGAAAAGAAATTTAAGGTTCATGTCGGGATAATTATTAACGGTCTTACTCGAGTGCGCGAATTATATGCGAAAAACACTTCTCTCGAATCTGAAAATTTCAGAAAATTATTATTGTCATTTGCCGAAGATATCAGAGTGATTTTGATTATAATATCCGAACAACTTCATATAATGAGAATATTAAATGAATATTCAGAAGATGAACGTGTAAATATTGCAAGAGAATCAGCTTATTTATATGCACCATTAGCTCATAGAATGGGGTTGTATGCTATAAAAACCGAATTGGAGGATCTTTCATTAAAACATACTAACAGAGATATTTACTCTGAAATTGCCAAAAAATTAAACGAGACAAAACGTTCGAGAGAAAAGTATATTCGCGAGTTTATTGGTCCTCTTGAGCAAAAGCTTTCGACTATTGGATTGCCATTTTCTATAAAAGGTCGTACCAAATCAATTCATTCTATTTATAATAAAATTAAAAAACAAAATACTGCTTTTGAAAATATATACGATTTGTTTGCAATCAGAATTATTTTTGATGTTGCTCCAGAAAAAGAGAAATCCGTATGTTGGCAAGCTTATTCGATAGTGGCTGATATGTATCAACCTAACCCAAATCGTTTGCGCGACTGGCTTTCTATACCAAAGTCAAACGGTTATGAGAGTTTGCATACTACAGTTATCGGTCCGCAAGGTAAATGGGTGGAAGTTCAGATACGAACCGCAAGGATGGATGAGGTAGCTGAAAAAGGTTTGGCAGCACATTGGAAATATAAGGGCATTAAAGGTGAAACCGGCATGGATGAATGGTTGAAGAATGTTCGTGATATTCTGGAAAATCCCGATTTGAATGCCATAGATTTCATGGATGAATTTAGACTGAACCTTTATGATGAGGAGGTTTTTGTATTTACTCCTACCGGCGATTTGCATAAACTACCTAAAGGTGCTACAGCAATCGATTTTGCTTTTTCAATTCATTCAGGTTTAGGTTCTAAGTGTGTTGGTGCCAAAGTTAATGGCAAGAATATGCCAATTAAATATGTTCTGAAAAATGGAGATCAGGTCGAAGTGCTTACTTCTCAGGCTCAAAAACCAAATCAATCATGGTTGAAAATTGTAACTACTTCGAAGGCAAGAAATAAAATTCGCCAGGCATTAAAAGAAATTGAATATAAGGAGGCTGAAACCGGTAGAGAAATTCTTGCAAGAAGATTTAAAAATTGGAAAATTGATCTCGAAGAAGGAAAAATTTCGAAATTAGCTAAAAAGAAAGGATTTAAGACTGTAAGCGATTTCTATCAGGAATTAGCTTTAGGCAAGTTGGATGTGTTTGAGGTGCGTGACGGTTATCTCGAAATTGAGAAAAAAGATGCCTTTGAATTACCTGTCGAAACTCGAAGTGCAGAAGGCTTTAGCAAAGATACATTCACACATGAAATTGAGAATAAGGAAGATGTATTGGTTATCGGTCAGGATTTGAAGAATATTGATTTCAAACTTGCTAAATGTTGTAATCCAATTTATGGTGATGATGTTTTTGGCTTTGTGACTGTATCGGGTGGTATAAAAATTCATCGTACTGATTGCCCTAATTCTCCCGAAATGATTGCTCGTTATGGTTATCGAATTGTAAAGGCAAGATGGTCTGGTAAATCAGCAGGCTCTCAATATCCTGTTACTTTGCGAATTGTAGGGCATGACGATATTGGAATTGTTGCAAATATAACATCATTGATTTCTAAAGAGAAACAGATACAGTTACGTTCTATTTCAATCGACTCAAATGCGGGATTGTTCGAAGGTAATCTTACTATCATGGTAAATGACAACAAGGACCTTGATATGATAGTGAAGAAAATCAGTCAGATAAAAGGCGTTAAGAGTGTTTTAAGGAACTAAGCATTCCACAGGCAGCAAAGATATCTTCTCCGCGAGATTTGCGTATGGTTGTCATAACCCCATTGTTAGTCAGATAATCTCTGAACGATACCATACGAGCTTCATCCGAGCTATCTAAATCTATTTCAGGTATTTTATGATAGCGAATTAAGTTAACTCTGCATGGAATATCTTTTAGTAATTTCACAACTGCTATTGCATGTCGCATAGTGTCATTTAGTCCGTTGAACATAATATACTCAAATGATACTCTCCGTTGTTTTGAGAAATCATGTTTCTTTAACTCCTCAATAACGCTTTCAATAGGATATGCTTTTTGAACAGGCATAAGTTTTAAACGCTCATCAGCAAAAGGAGTGTGCATACTTACAGCTAAATGACATGTAGATTTTTCGAGGAAGCTTATCATTTTTGGCAATATTCCTATAGTTGAAACGGTTACTCTTTTCGGACTCCATCCCATGCCGTAATCAGATGTCATAATTTCGAGAGAAGTCAGTAAATTATCAAGATTATCCATAGGTTCTCCCATACCCATAAAGACTATGTTGGTAAGTTTTTCCGACTCAGGAATGGAATAATATTGATTTATAATCTCAGTAGGAGTAAGTTGCGAACTGAAACCTTGCTTTCCTGTCATGCAAAACAAGCAATTCATTTTACAGCCAACTTGCGAGGAAACACATAATGTTGCTCTGTCTTCTTCGGGTATATAAACACTCTCGATAAATTGATTTTTGTGAGTTCTGAAAAGATATTTTATTGTGCCATCAACTGAAACTTGACTTTCAACGGGTATGCTACGACCAACTTCATATTTCTCGTTAAGTAGATTCCTGTTTTGCAATGAAATATTACTCATTTCGTCTATGGATGTAATTCGTTTCTTATAAATCCAATCGGCTAATTGTTTACCTGTGAATGCAGGCATACCAAGTTCGACAGCGATAGTTTTTAATTCATTTAATGTTTTTCCCAATAGAGGTAATTTTGTCATATTCCAGTGAGATTTATCGAGATGTTTTGTTTGAACCGTTTTTACAGAAATGACGGAATGAAATACATTCACCCCGTCATAATTTTCAATTTATCTTAGTTTAATAGAAATTTAATCTATTATCTGAAATCTCTGCATTATTTCTCATATCCATCAAAATCATATTTGACAATGAGTATTTCAATCTTGATGATAAGTTTTGTTTTTCATATGCAATATCAATTTCAGAATCATCTTTAGTTACATCGTTTACTTGTACCATAAATACGCCTGAGTTACCTTTTATGGGTGAAGATAACTTGTTGTCAGTCATACCAGCAACTTTACCAATCACTGATGGCTCAAATCCTTCAGATCCAAATTGATATGAAGTGAAGTTTACATTTTCGGCAGATTTTACTTCGAGTTGTAACTCTTCTGCTATACCCGATAATGTATTTGCATTTTTAACTTTATCATTAAACTCTGCAATTAATTTTTCAGCTTTCTTATCACGTATTATTTCACTGCGAATTTGGCTTGATACTTTATCAATTGAGCGATATTTTGATTTATTGACATCTGTAATAACAGCAACTATAAGTTCATTGTCACATTCAAATACGTCAGAAACAGTACCTTTAGAATTATCAAATACCCAACGCACGATATTGCGTGAATGAGGTATGTTCTGAACATTATCGTTTGATTGATATATATCATTTGCCTGACGAACAATAAAGTTATTTTGGCGTGCAATACTGTCAAAATCAGCAGCTTTCAGTCCGGCTGCAAAACGTTTTGCTTCGTTGAAAATAGCACTTTGTGTTTTTGAGCTTGCGATTACACTTCTTTCTAAGATGGCAAGTTTAACTTTCTTTTTAGGAGCAGTTTTCTCCATTATCTGAATTATCTGTGTGCCTTGTGCATTTTTATAAGTGAATATATCTTTTACCGGCTTTGTAAGTGCATTATTCATAATTTCTTTGTCCAAAGCCTCTTCACCATCCACAATCCAACCTATTTCACCGTCATTATTTGCAGTTTGTGTAACGGCAGAATACTTCTTAGCTAATTCGCCAAAGTTAGCACCTGATTTAACAGCTTTTATAATGCTATCAGCTTTTGATTCTTGTGAACTTAGCAAGAAAATATGTCTCAATTTAACTGAATCCGGAAGTGAGATACCGGTTTCCATGATACGAGCCATACTGTATGCATTATTTACGAATGCAGGTTCTGTAACATCACCTTTTTTGCCAGAGAATGCAAATTCTTTATAATATGCAGGTACTGTTGATGCCGAATAGTTTCTTCCTGTATATTGTATATCAGAATTCATATTAACCACTTCTATTATATCGTCAGTAGAAGCAAATTCATCTTTTAAGTTGTTGATAAATCTTTCGGTCTCCTCATAATCAACATCTCTTGGTTGAATTGGTAAACTAACGTAGTTGATAGAAACATTAGGCTCTTGTCGATATTTGTTGATTTGCTCGTTATATTTAGCTTTAATTTCTTTGTCTGTTACTGTGAATTCAGCATCCTGTAATGAATAATAAGGTTTAACTAAATACTGAACATTAAAGTGTTTAGTGCTTAAATCGAAGTTTGATTTAGCTTGCAAACTGTTAGCTACTACCACATTCGACATTAAAACATTATATTTTTCTTGTAGAATAGAAAATTTAACAGTTCTTTCAAGGAATATCCATAGTTTTTTATAGTCGTTCAATGTTTCTTGCATTTGATAATCAGTTGGTTCATCATCTTTGAAGTTTAGAAACTGTAGTAGTAAAGTTCTATTGAAACGACCTGACTCATCAGCAAAAAATCTTCTTTGCTGTATCATTGGATGTATATTATTGCCAATCAGTTGATCTGATAATTCTTCCTTACTTACTGTTAGTCCAATCGCTTCTGTTTCTGTAAGCAATAGTTTTTCTCTAACTAACTGATCCCAAACAAAAGCACGAATTTGCTGCATAGTTTGTTCGTCAATGTTTTGTTGACCGGTCTCAAATTTTTGAAAAACTGTAATTTGATCTAACATGTCTTGATAAGTGAGGATACTAATTTTCTCCCCATTAATTTCGGCAACAGTTTCTCTTGCCTTGTTAAAAAATGTAGATCCTTGGGTTAGGAAGTCCCCAATGATAAATGATAGAAGGGCTATCCCAACTACAACTAAAAGTAAAACTCCTTTACTTCTGATTTTTTCTAATGTTGCCATTTTGTTACTTAAATCGTATTTAATTTACTCAATATTATCAAAAAAATAACTCTGTTTTTTGAGGGCACGAATATACGAAAATATTTTTATTCACCCAAAATCAATCTTATTAACTCAATTCTGTTGTTTGTTACTTTTATACACTTAATTGTGAAATTTCCTATTTGAATGATTTCATTAAGTTTAGGAAAGTGCTGATGATGAAATAAAATGAACCCTGCAACTGTATCGTATTCATCTGATTCAGGAATATTTAGCTCAAATTTTTCGTTAACCTGCTGAATTTCTATTCTTCCGGATAACAAAAACTCATTCTCGCTAAGTTTTTTTGCAATAAATGTTCGATTGTCGTGTTCATCTTCTATTTCGCCAAAAATTTCTTCTATTATATCTTCTAATGTAATAATTCCATCAGTACCACCATGTTCATCAACAACTACTGCCATACTCTTTTTTTGCTGCATAAATAGTTTCATCAGCTTATGTGCACTCATATTTTCCGGAACAACGGGTATTTGTTTGATGTAATCTCTCCACTTATCAGGATGTTCAAACATTTCCGAAGCGTGGATATAACCTATAATATTGTCAATGTTATTTTTATATATAGGTATTTTAGAATAGCCGGTCTCTATAAATGTTAGTTTCAGATTATCCGTAGTTGTGTCATTTTCTAATGCAACAATCTCTGTACGTGGTACTAAGCAGTCTCTTAATTTGATTTTTGAAAAGTCTAATGCATTTTGAAAAATCTTTACTTCTGTGTCTATTTCTTCTTTTTGAACTTTAGGATTTATACTTTCTTGAATCAGATAACTTAAATCTACACGTGTAAAAATAGCTTCATCATCCTTTTTACTCATATTTGCGTTAAAGAAACGAAGTATAAGTTTTGAAAGCCAAGTTGTAAAAAAAGCAATGGGATACAATATTATATAGAAAATAAAAATTAATCCGGAAAATATGTTTAACCATAAATTAGGATTGATTCTGAATATAGATTTGGGTATAAATTCGCCGGTAATTAATACGATAATTGTAGCTATAACAGTTTGAAGAAAAGTGATAATGAATTGATTTGATGTGAAGCTGAATAATGGAGTTAATAAATTAGCCATCATTAGTCCGTAAACAACCAATACTATGTTATTGCCTACCAGAATAGAAGAAATAAACTGTTGAGGTTGCTGATAGAAAATATTCAGAATAGAAGATGTTATGCTACGTTGCTTTTTTTCTAACTCAAATCTTAATTTATTAGACGAAACAAAAGCAATCTCCATTCCTGAAAAAAATGCAGAAAGCAATAATACAATTAAAATGTAAAGTAATGTATCCAAGTAATATAATATAGATTAAAGGCACAAAGGTATATAAAAAATACTTGTGTTTAAACAATTGTTAGTTAATATTTCTGTTAATTATTTGATTATGAGATAAATATCCTTGTTTTTATTTATATAAGTCGTTGGGAATAATTATCTATATAGATAATACAACCTTCTATTAATCATAATTGGCGGACATGAGAATAAAATTGGCAATAGTGGGAACATCCTTTAAAAGGGAATGGCATACATTTGTAGCCAATAGTTTTTAATGATTTATCGTCTATAAAATATGAAGTTGAAAGTATTGTTAGCCCTATGCTGTATCTCTGTCGCTATGTCGGCACAGGAAGTGTTGAAAGAACGCCACATTAGCCATATGCTGACATCAGTTTCTGATTACCTCCCCCAAAACCAAAGGCAGATTGTAAAAGTTAAAGGAGAAATGACTTGGCTATTAAGGGGATGTATCTCTTGAATGTACGTCTGGCAGATAATACATCGAAAGGGTTTAAAATTTTGGTAAAATAGATAATTATATGAAGAAACTTATGATTTTGCTTCCGGTCTTTTTCGTGTTGTTCTCCGTCTGTTCAGGATGTGGTGAGGACGATACTGAAAATATTTTTAAGCCTGTTTTAAGGATAAACACTCAGGAAAAAACGGTGTCTAATACATCTGGTTCTTTCAATATACAGGTAACATCCAATACGACATGGAGCGTTGAAGCGAAAAATACATGGCTCAAACCTGAAAGGTCAAAGGGTGACGGCGAAATGTCTATTAAGGTCAATTATGATGCGAACACTACAGCAAAACGTTCGGGAGTTATCAGGCTTACTGCAGAGGGAGTTAACCCTGTTGAATTGATCGTGAACCAAACGGAACTCACTTTCGCTAATCCCATAGCAGGGATACCTGACCCATGGATAATAAAACATGGTGAATTTTATTATTTCTGTAAAGCTGAAGGAGGAGGAATTAATATTGCGAAATCGAGTAGATTGTCAGAATTTCCACCAACCAAAAGAATTTGGAATCGTCCCTACGATATAGGGAATAACAAGCCGTGGAACGTGGAAAATATCTGGGCACCGGAACTTCATTATATTGATGGCAGCTGGTATATTTATTATGCAGCAGGACGTCCAACGTCAGAATCAAATGGATCGTATAAAATGCAGCGTAGTGGTGTGTTGAGGGCAAAAACTAACGACCCGATGGGAGAATGGGAGGATTTAGGTATGCTCTATACGGGTGATGATTATCAAAAGGGAATAGTTCCTACTGCCGATAATACTAGCTATGCGATTGACTTAGGAGTTTTCCATCTGAACAATCAGTTATATGCTGTATGGTCGGGCAACCCGGCAGGAAGTGGAGACCAATGGTTGTACATTGCTACTATGGAAAATCCTTACACGATATCTTCTTCAAGGTCGGTTATTTCGAAACCGGATAAAAGTTGGGAAGTTTATACAGGGAAACTCAATGAAGGTCCGGCATTTCTGAAAAACAAAGAGAAAGGCAAGTTTTTAGTGATCTACTCCTGTAACGGTTCATGGACAAAGCAGTATCGACTCGGTTACTTAGTTCTTAGCGACACCTTGGCAAATCCGCTGCAAGGGTCGAGTTGGACAAAATCGCCAAAGGATGTATTTTTCCGCTGTGATGATACATCAAGTGTTGATGGGGTTAATGGAGTAGGCCATTGCAGTTTCACAAAATCGCCGGATGAAGAGGAAGATTGGATCGTGTACCATGTTAAAAACCGTAATGACAATACATGGTCTTCAGGTCGTTCGACCTTCATTCAGAAGTTCACGTGGAAGGAGGATGGAACCCCTGATTTCGGAGCTCCCGTGGGATGGGGCGAAACCGTAGCTTTGCCTTCAGGCGAAAGCCGATGATAGACGAAACAATAGTTAAAAATAAATACAAACATTTTTTTACAAACACTTTATTTACAAACATTCTTAAAATATTATTATCATGAAAAGAATTACTTTACTTGGATGGTCTCTATTGTCTGTCTTCTTTTTGACAGGACAAAACCTGCTTGCGCAGGATGTGAATCTTACTCACTTGATAGTGAATAATGACTTTGATTATATGGCTGAGAATGAGCCAGTAACAGGAACGGGCTGGAAGCCGGAAGATACGAATACCGGTAGTGGTACTTACAACCATGGATATACTGAGTTTTACGGTTGGACTTGCGACTTGGCTATTTTAGCCGGTACATCAGCAGGCATCAATCAGGATTTTGAAAATCACAGCGGTACTTACGGTGCGTGGATATCAGCAGTTGGTGGTAAGTTTCCTGCTTTTTATGAATTTTCTCAAACCATAGCCAAAGACGCTCTTGAATCCGGAACTTATAAAATTCAGTGTTTGTTGTCGGGAACAAAAATGCCGACAAGCCAGCGTTTGTTTGCCAATCAAAATGTACAGTATTTCAAATCTGCAGGAGATTATCTCCAGAATCAAACCGAAGGTGAAATAGCTACTTTCGCGGGTTATCTGGATCCGGTGGCAGATAAAACTCTCCAAGAAATGGTTGTTTATACTACTATTGGTGAGAACGATTCGTTGAAAATAGGTATCCGTACCGGTTGCATAAAAGGCGATGGTAGTGAAGGGGGGAATCAATGGGGTTGGTTTAAAGTGGATTATTTCCGGCTTACAAAGATAGACCCTGTTACGGCAGCCGATGCGAGTCTTTCCGGCATCACGTTGAGCGTTGGAAGTCTCGAATTTTCACCAGGAACATTTACTTACGCTGTTACTTTACCTGAAGGAACTACCGCTGTTACTCCTACCGCTACGGGCAATGTACAGGACGTGAAAATTACTGGCACGGAAGAAGTTGATGTAACATCCGGTTCGGGAACTTCAACCATCGTTGTAACTGCGCTCGATGGAATTACTACAAAAACCTATACCATGAATTATACAATCTCCACAGGATTGAATGATGTGAATACAAACGCCATGAGCTACGATGTAATCAATAGTAGCTTGACGGTTAAAGGAGTGGAAGCATACACGGTTTATAATGTTAATGGGGCAAAAATAGCCGATGTAAAGTCTAACACACAGGGAACGTCATTAAATTTAATGACGGGTGTATATATTGTAAAAGCAGCAGCTGCCAAAACATTGAAAGTAGTGGTGAGATAAACATTAATAATTATAAATTTTAAAAATAAATATCATGAAAAAGAGTGCATTAATTATTTTAGTTATGGCTGTATTTGCAGCCGCTCCGATTTGGGCAGCCGAATGGAGTTGGGATATTCTGGATAAATCCATGGGGGCATCTTGGAATGTGGACGAAGGTCTTAGTACCAATAAAGCATGGAGTCAAAACCATGGCGGTTCGGCTGCGGACATCGTAACACAGACAGACAACTATTTGAATATCGTAAAGACAGTAGCAGGTTCAAGTGCAAGGTATGCGTGGATAAGACCTGCCGCGGCGCTTGCTGAATTAACGGCTAATACGGCTTACACAATTGAAGTGAAGGCGCGTGCAGGGGAAATTAATAAAACCACGTATCCCGATAATGCCACCAATTTCGAGGCAAGTCAGATTTGTCTTCGCATGGGAGTTGAAAAAATTGCCACGCCCATTTTCCTCCGCTACGGCAACGGAACAACCGGCGGTTCGATAAGTACGGTTGCCAACGGCTCAAATGCTTACGCATTAAATACGTCGGAATGGCATGTTTACCGCATCGTTCTTCAAAAAGACCATGCTACATACGATGTTTATATTGACGATGAGAAAGACCCCATTTTTGTGGGTATACCGAAAGGTTCTACCACCGACCAGAATGGGGTATATTTTGGTGCGGAATCAGCGCATCGCGTCAATATTGATGTCGAATATGTGAAAATGGGAACGGGCGATATGATGGCTAATTCCAACGCCCTTTTGTCTTCGTTAGGTGTAGATGCAGGCATTTTGGTTCCAGAGTTCAATCCAAATACTACGGAATACACATGCGAGCTTTTCACTGCCGATCCGGATGTAATAACGCCTTCGGCAACAAAGGCTTCGGACTTGGCGAATATTACAGGATTGGAAGCAGTAAATGTAAGTTCGGGAACAGCGGTTTCCACTATAACCGTAACAGCCGGCGATGGAGTAACAACAAAAATCTATACGATTAATTATGTGCAGACAGGTAATACGGATTACACAACGTTGATAGTAAATAACGACTTCGAGTATGTAGCGGAAGGCGTTATGTGGAATGACAATACCAACCCGAATTATCCTAAATTCCCCGATGGAGTTTCCACCTTTGTCAGTAATTGTTTCCGTCCGGTAAGACAAAATGTTACCAAAATAGATACTCACGCCGAGTTTTACGGATGGCAGATGTCCGATTGGAGTTTTATGTTTACCAAAGTGGATGAAACTACTCCTACACAATCCATAGGAATCGGTGGCGGAAATGCAACCACTCACGGAACTGCGGCTCCCTGGATTGCAGGAAACAGTTCGATGAAATTTCCTGACGATTTTGAGTTTTATCAAACCATAGATAAAAACAACATTTCCGAAGGTACTTACAAAGTAACCTGTATTTTAGGAATTGCAAGCGGTCATCTTACTTCGCAACGTATTTTCGCAAATCAAAACGTGCAGTTCTTCGGGAAAGAGTCTGATTACGCTACCAACAAAACGGCGGGTGAAATTTACAGCTATGCCGGTTATTCGCCGAGTGGCGAGAACTCAGGTAAGGAATTGAAAGTGTATGTTACCCTTGCCGAAAGCGAGTCATTAAAATTAGGATTACGCGGGGGAAGTTACAAGGGAGACGGCGAGCTCGCCTCTACAAACAATCTGCCCGGCTGGTTTAAGTTCGATTATTTTACGCTGACAAAAATAGACCCTATTGTGGCAGCCAATGCAAACTTAGCCAACATTATCCTGAGCACCGGATCTTTGGAGTTTGATGCTGCGACAACAACCTATGACGTAGAATTACCGGAAGAAACCACTTCGGTTACTCCAACGGCAACCGCAGCTTTGGAAGACGTGAAAGTGGAAGGAACAGATGCAGTTGATGTAAGTTCAGGATCAGGCATTTCCGAGATTGTGGTTACTGCGCTGGATGGCACTACTACAAAAACTTACACGATAAATTATACGGTGGGTCCTGTTTCCAACATTAATGAAGTAACTGCAAAAATCACATACTTTGTGAACGACCGGAAATTGACGGTTACAGGAGTGGAAGCATACACGGTTTATAATATCAACGGAGTAAAAGTAGCAGACGTAAAAAACAATATTTCGAATACATCTGTAAGTCTAATGCCGGGTGTATATATTGTAAAAGCAGCAGCCAAAACATTGAAAGTTGTGGTGAGATAAAACGATTGTTAGCTTTATTTAGCAGACAAAACAGCTTATAAAGTTGTTTTGTCTGCTGAAACATATAGAATCATTTTTTCAACGTATAAATATAATTAATACATAAATGTATGGGAAATTCTCATAAAAGAAACACAGTCATAAAAAACACTAAAATATTGTGTGCTGTAATGGTTGCAATCTTGTTCCTGTTTACGGCAACCACTACGGCATTATCTCAAAATGCCGGTGTTAGAACACAACAGGAAAAAAAACGTATAACAGGTGTCGTAACCGATAATAATGGTGAACCATTAGTTGGTGCTACGGTGCGGGTTTTAAATTCAAGCAGTGGAACGATAACGAATATTGATGGATTGTATGTTATTGAGGCTTCGGATACTGATGTCCTCACTTTCAGCTATGTTGGCTTTTTAAAGCAAGATATAGCCGTAAAAGGCAAGGACAAATTGAACGTAGAGCTTCAACAAGATACGCAAATGTTCGAAGAAGTTTTAGTAGTAGGTTATGGGCAACAAAAAAGAGGTGGAGTGGTGAGCTCGGTGAGCACGATCACTTCGAAGGAACTGGTTGCCCCAACGAGTAATCTGACTAATAATCTTGCCGGTCAACTCGCGGGTTTAATCAGTATCCAACGTTCAGCTGAGCCGGGAAGAGACGATGCCGAGTTCTGGATTCGTGGTATCAGCACCTTCAAGGGGGGAACAACACCGTTAATCCTGGTTGATGGAATTCCGCGCGAGATAAGTAACATAGAACCAGATGAAATAGAAACGTTTACCCTGTTGAAAGATGCTGCCGCAACGGCAGTTTATGGAGCAGAAGGAGCAAACGGTGTTATTTTAGTAACCACGAAGCGTGGTGGTATTTCGAAACCTAAAATATCGTTCCGTTCGGAATATTCGGTTGCCACACCACAGCGCCTCCCTAATTTTGTAAATTCGTGGGAGTACCTTGAACTTGCCAACGAAGCAGCGTTTAACGATGGACAGGATCCGTATAAACTACAATCTGAAATTGATTTGTATCGTAGTCGTGTCGATAATGACCTTTATCCGAATACCAACTGGATGGATGAATTGATCGACAATACGGTTAACAATCAGCGTTATACCCTGAATTTTCGTGGTGGTGCCGAAAATGCAAAATACTTTGTATCAATGGCATATCTTCAGCAGGATGGTGTTTTTAAAGATAATCCGATGGGAAAATACAATAGTAACTTCGGATATGAAAGATACAATCTCAGAAGTAATATCGATTTGAAAGTGAGCCGAACTACCAACCTAAGCATCGATTTAGCTGGTCAATACATCAACAAACTTACGGCAAACCGTTCTGCTGATGATATATTTTCATTCATGCTCCATACGCCTTCCCACCTTTTTCCTGCCATATACAGCGATGGAACTTTGGCAACCTATGTTAAACAGAGTGATTCGAATAATCGAAACCCCTTTAATATGTTGTATAACCAGGGATATCGTAAGGAATTTGGAACGAGAATACAATCCAACGTGGGGGTAACACAAGACTTAAACTTTATTACTCCCGGGTTGAGTGCCAAAGGAAAGATAAGTTTCGATTATGACGGTAATGCGGCAACGCTCCGGAACTATTGGCCAAGTCTTTATAATGCAATTGACCGCGATACAGAAGGGAATCTTGTTTATACCACCTCTGTTTCCGGGGCACCGGAGTTGATAGATCCAGAGTTTACATCAACAGATTCCTACCGTAAAATATACATCGAAGGATCAATCAATTACGCACGGGTTTTCAAGGAGCATACTGTCGGAGGTATGTTGCTTTATATGCAGAAAGAAGATCAGTTGAGCGGTGTAGTGTTGCCGTATAGAAAACAGGGTGTGGTTGGACGTGCAACCTATTCGTATGGTGATCGTTATTTCATCGAGGGTAATTTCGGTTACACCGGTAGTGAAACATTTGCACAAGGTAATAGGTTCGGATTCTTTCCGGCGGTTGGGGTGAGTTACTATGTTTCAAACGAGCAATTCTATCCATCTGCGCTGAGGGAGGTAATGAACAGTGCCAAGATAAGGCTTTCCATGGGTCGCGCCGGTAATGATAATACAGGGAGCGCTCGTTTCTTGTATCGCCCGACTTTTTCGACCGATGGATACAATTTCAACCAGGGAATTGGTACATCAGGTGGATCTAATGGTCTCGGTTCAGGAATATATGATCAACGATTCGAAAACAGTACGATCCGGTGGGAAATAGAAAATAAACGCAATATTGGGCTTGATTTAGCCTTCTTTAAGCATGCAATAGATTTAACGGTCGATTATTTTAACAACCTTCGTACGGATATATTACTGGAACGTAATACGATTCCGGCTACGGCGGGTTTCCATGCAAAACCTTGGGAGAATTACGGTAAAGTTCAAAACTGGGGTATTGATGGAAGTCTGAACGCACGTCATACTATTGGTGATGTAAAGTTGAGTGCTAGGGGAACGTTTACTTTTGCCCGAAACAAAATAATCGAATATGACGAACTGGAACAGGAGTATTGGTGGCAAGAAGTAACCGGTACGAGGGTTGGGGAACGCACAGTTTATATTGCAGAAAGATTATATACTGAGGATGATTTTATCAGAACCCAAAATGCCAACGGTACCTATTCTTATGAACTGAAACCAGGGCTTCCGGCAGTAGCATTGGGAGGTATTCTCGGTCCGGGCGATATCAAATATTCTGACCTGAATAATGATGGAATTATTGACAGTAAGGACAAGAAAAGAGGAGTGGGACATCCTTATAATCCAGAGATAAACTACGGTTTTGGTTTGAATGTAGAATACAAGGGTTTCTATGTTAGTGGATTTTTCCAAGGTACGGCAAATACCTCGATCCTATTGAGCGAAGGCAATAATACATTCTGGCCATTCAACTGGGGGATAGAGAAGTCGAATTACCGTACAGATTTTCTTGATCGCTGGACGGCTGACAATCCGAAGCAGGATGTGCTGATGCCGCGCTTGCACGTTGGTTATGCGAATAACGTCAACAAAGAACCAAGCTCGTGGTGGTTGTTGAATGGTAATTTCTTGCGTTTCAAGAATCTGGAGTTAGGATACAATATCCCGAAGCGCACCATGCAAAAGCTGAAGATGGATCAGGCACGGATATACCTGCTTGGTCATAATATTCACGTGTGGGATCAGTTTAAATTATGGGATCCGGAAATGGGAAATCGCAACAAGGGGAATAGCTACCCTATGTCTCGTACTTTTACTTTGGGTCTTGAATTAAATTTCTAAAAATAACATCGTATGAAACGAACATGAAATAATTTAATCAATTATTTCGCCCATGCGAATGATTAAATTATTTCATCGAGAGTTCCATATGACAACTAAAAAAAACATATTTAAACATATGAAATCAAAGAATATAAAAATATTAGCAATTAGTTTTATCATCGGATTTTTCACTTCATGCAATTATCTGGATGTGTCAGATGAATTGGCAGGAGGTATCACCGATATTTCGCAGGTTTTTAATAACGTGGATCGCACCAAAAAATGGTATTCACAGGTATTCGATAATGTACCTGATTATTCCAGAATGTGGGCAACTCCAGGTATGGGGAATATCTGGGCTTTTTATGCCGATGAATTATATTCAAGAATTGCAAACAACTCGGGAAAGTATTCGGAGTGGAACTCCAGTAATACTGAATCGACAAGATGGTACACGCTGTATGAGAGTATCAGACAAGCGAATATATTTTTGGAAAGAGTTAAGCCTATCATCGACGAAGGTGGTCCTGATGCTGCGAGACTTACCGAAACTGAGGTGGATCGCTACAAAGCAAATGTGCGCTTCATGAGAGCACTCTACTACTATTATCTGATGGAACAATTCGGTCCTGTACCCATCATAACAGAATCGAAATCATTGGCTGATGAACTTGATGTACCACGAAATTCACTCGATGAAGTGATTAATTTTATTGACTCTGAATTGCTCGAAGCAATGGACAGTATGGAGCCAGAACCTTATCATAGCAACGAAAGTTTCCGCGCCGTTCCAACAAAAGGAGTTGCTATGGCAGTACGAGCAAAGTTATGGGTGTATGCTGCGAGTAAACTGTTTAATGGTGGTTTTACAGAAGCACTTCAGGTAACAAACAAAGATGGCAAACAACTATTTCCCGAGTTTGACCAAACGAAGGTAACCAAAGCCAAGGATGTCTGTAAAGAGTTTATCGATTATGCAAACGAGGGTAACCGTTATACGCTATATCATAGCATAGGCGACGATCCCGCGCTATCTGTATATGAACTTTTCCAGGTCTACAATCCGGAGATAATCTGGGCTACGGCAAAGAATCAATGGGGAAGTTTGGGTGCTCAAAATTTCGACACGATGACTACCCCGCGTAGCGAACCAAGTGGTTTAGGCGGGATACATGTGTTGCAAGAACTCGTTGATGCTTTTTATACAGCCGATGGTTATCCAATAGTAGCGACATCTTTCCTGCCAAAATCGTCTACTTATGTTGAATCAGGCTTTGGTACTCACGATGGTTTTGAAGTATCTAATATGTACATAAATCGCGAACCCCGTTTTTACAACACGATAACCTTTTCAGGGAAAAAGTGGCACATCAGCGGGAAAGAAGTGCAGTTTTATTACATGGGTAATTCAGACAAACGCGTGCCGGACGGCGCACCTCTTACAGGTTATCTTCTTTATAAAAGATTGAACCGAACCGTACATGGTAATACTCCTGGGGTAACTTCAAAATTCAGACCTTCAATCATATTTCGTTTAGCTGATTTTTATTTACTATATGCCGAAGCTTTGAACGAAGTCTCTCCTTCTGACCCGGACGTACTTAAATACGTTAATCTTGTACGCGAACGCGCAGGACTTCCTGACTTAGAAGTTCTAAATCCGTCAATAGCAGGAGATCAAATACTGCAGCGTGAAGCAATTCGCCGCGAAAGACAAATTGAACTGGCAACTGAAGGACAGCGTTATTTCGATGTTCGCCGTTGGATGATAGCCGAAAATGCACCTGGTCAAGGTGGTCAAGGTGGAGACTTTACCGGCATGAATCCTGATGGGAATAAGGTAACTTTCCATACACGCAAGAAACTCCACACGCGTTCATTCAAAAGGAAGAATTATCTGTATCCTATTCCTTTGGTTGAAATGCAAAGGAGTGAAGTGCTTGTTCAAAACCCGGGCTGGTAAGTAGTGATAAACAAAACGAACATGTATAATAAAAGTTTAATTGCTTAAAATATATCATATTATGAGAAAAAATAAATTATTTAATTATTTAATCTTCTTTTCAATATTCGGGGTCTTTATCACAAGTTGTGATGATAATATGCCTGTAGTAAAAGAGATTGGGGTTGAAAGCATCACGCTGAGCGAGTGGCTTAGTGACGGGGTTTTAATGGAAAAAGGCTCTTCTATCAATATTGCTTGGAATGTTACCCTTCTGCCTGAAAATGCGACCGATAGGGCTGAGAATTATTATTCGTCAAATGTGGAAGTGGCTACTGTAAATGCCAAAGGGCAAATAACAGCTAACACAGCCGGAACCAGCGAGATTACTATAGCCGTGGGTGGGAAAAGCATTGAATTCACTTTGACGGTTATTGATAAGATTATTATTCCGGCAACCGAGATTGAATTAGCTATAACTAATTTGGAGTTGATGATTGGTGCAGATTACGATCTGTTCTCTCAGATAAAGGTTCTGCCGCTTGAAGCAAATGACGGGTTCGATTTTTCATCGTCTAACCCATTAATCGTTTCAGTTAACGAGGAAGGTATTCTTATCGGAGTATCGGAAGGAAATGCGGTTATTACCATTGCCTCAAAGCAAAATTCGGCAATTAACACCACTTTGTCGGTGTCAGTAATAGATTTTTATGGAGACTACCCGCGTGATACTTGGACTATGACAGCATCACACCCGCTGAATATTTCGTCAGGTGATCCGGAAAAAAATTCCTTGTCTTCGGCATTTGATGGTGATTTCTCGACTAACCTCAGTTTGGTAAGGCCAGGGAAGAATTACGGGGTTAATCCAAATGTCGCCGTACCGCTGGGTGATGCTATATATTTTATCGTGGACATGAAAAAGTCGCAAGAGGTTAACTATTTCAGAATACGTCATAGGGATACTTCGCAGGCGTTTATAAGATGGTATGCTTTCGACCAAATACTGGGTAGTGATGATGGCGAAAACTTTGAATTAATTGCCTCGAACATTACCATCACGAATGCTGAAACTGCTTCTCAGCAAGTATCACCTGATATTACAATTCCTACATCAAAATACAGATACTTGAAATTTTACGGGAAAGAAGCAACATGCTTCTACCAATCATCGTACACATCTCAAGGTTCTACTGTGCAAATACAGGAATTATATATTGGACGATAATCTTGTTAAATATCAACTCCGGGGTTACAATGGATTCCCGGAGTTGATAAATATTATGAAAAAACGAACCTTATTTTCGCATTACTTCTTTTAACAGGTAGTTTATTTGCCGTTGTACATGCCGTGGCATTAAATCGAACTGCGAGAATAGTGTATGTTCAATTTCTTAAAGATGGAAAAGTAGCCTCATCAATTTCTCGCTTAAAGCAAAATTATAAAATTTATTTTGTGGAATTAAAAAAAAATAATACCTTTGCGGTCGCTTTTTAAGAAAAGATTCAGTAGCTCAGCAGGTAGAGCACATCCCTTTTAAGGATGGGGTCCTGGGTTCGAGCCCCAGCTGAATCACTATAAAAAGCTTAATCCTGATGATGATTCAGTAGCTCAGCAGGTAGAGCACATCCCTTTTAAGGATGGGGTCCTGGGTTCGAGCCCCAGCTGAATCACAAAAAGGAATGTGCCAATGTTCTAATATGATAATGTGTCAATGTGAGAAGACGATTTTCTACTTAACTTCCCCTTTCCCTTTGTAGCTTTCAAAAAAATCTAATGATAATAAAACTAATGTAAAACCAACGAAGGAAGCGTGTTTCATAAATCAGTTGAGATATATTTCAATCCTACCACGAGAGTAAAACCTTGATAAAAAAAACTTTTCTGCTTATATAACTGTCGATTTATCCCAGATTACGCATTAGATATTTTAAATGGGAACTCGAAGGCATTTGCATAGTTCCATAATCCGGAGAACCACGCACGTCTTTTCTTGTTCAGAGCGATTTTGAGTACAAGTTTATCATTGACCTTT
>Ga0228535_1001477_pt1 | contig 35262 bp, 39 predicted proteins | sample SJ1metagenome_FD_168457 | JGI IMG/M metagenome (GOLD analysis project Ga0228535, IMG submission 168457) | Enriched culture of PCE-dechlorinating microbial communities from Ithaca, New York, USA - SJ1 | ecosystem: Engineered > Modeled > Simulated communities (microbial... > Unclassified | place...
CGGTCGATCTGCAGGATTTTACCGGCAAGACCCGTTACAGCGAATGGCGGTTTGTGTACACGCCGACACAGACAGCCCCCACGCCTCCCGCTACCCCAGGCACGCTTCCACCCGGTACTCCGGCTCCGGCCGAAACCCTTCCTCCGTCACAGCCTGTGCCCTGACAGCTTTTCGCACGCAGGTAATCCGACCTGCCGGTGCCTTGATCAGGGCGCCGACACCTGCACCACCGAACTCGCCTCTCCCGATGGGTTGATGACCTGAACGTCGAAACTCTTGACCGCGGTATCGTAAGGGTGCCGCTGATAGATTATCCTGTTGCAGTCCACGAAGACGACCTTTTCCCTGTCGGCCCAGTTCACCGCCGCCGGGGTCATTGACTTGCCCTCCACAACCACGGTCGAATTACTCTGGAAGTTCCGACCGTCGATAATCAGATTGTAATAGTTTACAAACTCGTCCCCCTGGGTGACGCTGGTTATCTCCGGCTTGGAGTCGATGAAAAGCGCAACCGGGGACGACACGGTGCCCCCGGGATTCTTTACCTGGATATTATGCAGTCCGCCAGGCACCTGTGGAACGCTGATGAGCAGGGTGTCGCTCGACGCAAAACGGCTTCTTATCACCGCCCCGTCAAAAAGCACCTGGGATCCCTGCTGGAAGTTCGTTCCGATTATCTGCGCCTCACGCTCATCGGCGGCTGCACAGGAAAGGATGCTGTCCGGAGATATGGAGCTGATGTGCGGTGTCCGTGGTGTTACGGAGAACCTGTATACCTTGCTGGTCGCACCGTCTTCACGTTTCAGGTAAAGACCGTAAAGGCCGGGCGCCAGGTCTGGAATGGCGAAGCTCAGTTGTTTGGGGCCGTCCACGCTGGTCTGGGATTCCAGGTTGCCAAGGAAGGCGCGGGTCGAATCGGTAAAGCCGGAACCGTACAGCGTAACGATCATACCCGGTTCGGCCTGGGACGGTATGATGCTCAGGATGGCGAGAGAAACCGGCCGATCCTCCTGTTCTTTCGCTTGCTGCCCGTATGCCGGGACAAATGAGGCGGCGAGGGCGAGCAGGGCCGCTCCAGCCGGAAGTGCGCGAAACGCCTTCAGGTGATTGAACTTCCTCAATACATGGAACATGTCTTCTCCTCACATCCCCTCTCTCCCGGGAAATGGAACAGCGCACGACGTACATGCGCGCCAGGGAAAATGAATGTATGCATGGTAAATACGGCCGGGTCGGCTTGAAATCTATTGTACCAGATGTTTCGGCAGAGAGAAAAGAATGGAGTGAAGTTGACGGAACCGGGACCTCGATATCCTTGTGACGGACGACACCCGGTCGCCGGGCCGGAAGTGAAAAGCCATGATTCGACTGCTGTCATGTGGAACCGCATGAAAAAGTTGAGTCGCGCCCTGCCGGTATGATATTGTTTCCGGCAGGGGAACCCTTGCTTCGTATTATTTATTTACCGGTTTTCTGCAGTCCTCTCTGGCCCGGGACGTGTCCTGTGGCATGTAACGTCGTTTTAGGGCGTTCCGCATGGAGTCAATGAAAATACTCGTTACCAACGACGACGGTATCCACTCGCCAGGCATCAAGGCCCTGGCGGAAGCGCTGCGCAAGGTCGGCGACGTGGCAGTGGTGGCGCCCGACCGCGAGCGGAGCGCCGTTGGGCACGCCCTGACCCTTCACCACCCCCTGCGGGCCGTACAGATAGGGCATGATGCATTTTCCGTGGACGGGACTCCCACCGACTGCGTGAACCTGGGAATCCACAACCTGATTTCCTTTAAGCCGGATCTGGTGGTGTCCGGCATAAACCGTGGTGGAAACCTGGCTGATGACGTGACCTATTCCGGCACGGTCTCCGCCGCCATGGAGGCCTCACTGATGGGAATTCCAGCCTTCGCGGTCTCGCTGGTCACCGAAGGGATCGGCGAGCATTACCACGCCGCGGCCGGATTCGCGGCGCAACTGGCGCGAGAGGTCTTCACCAGGGGGCTGCCGGCGGACACCTTTCTCAACGTGAACGTCCCGGACCTGCCCGGGGAGGCGTTACGCCCGCCACTCATCACCAGCCAGGGCAAGAGACGATACGAGGGACTCATCGTCGACAAGGTCGACCCGAGAGGGCGTAAATACTACTGGATCGGCAGCGGTGAACAGACCTTCCTCGACCTGGAGGGGACCGACTATCACGCCGTCTCCAGGGGACACATCTCCATCACCCCCCTGCATCCGGACCTGACGAACTACTCGTCGCTCAGGCTGCTGCACGGATGGGAGCTCACCTGATTACGTGACTACTTAAGTTGGACATTTCGGCCAGGGTTTGGTATATGTTTCTCTCCGCAGATTAACCCAAGGTTTGGAATGAATTACGATATTGCCAGAAAAAGGATGGTAGAGGGGCAGTTGATCGCAAGGGGGATCAGGGATCGCCGCGTCATCGAGGCGATGCTGAAGCTCCCCAGGCACCTGTTCGTCGAGGAGGCCATGGCGGCCCAGGCTTACAACGACAACCCCCTTCCCATCGGCGAGCGGCAGACCATCTCCCAGCCGTACATGGTAGCGCTCATGACCGAGCTCATGGAGCTGAAGGGAAAGGAGAGGGTGCTGGAGATAGGCACCGGCTCCGGGTACCAGGCCGCCGTGCTGGCCATGCTGGCCGACCGGGTCTGCACCATCGAGCGGATACGCCCGCTTGCCATGCGTGCCCGCAAGGTGCTGGACAGCCTCCGGCTGCTGAACATCAACATCAAGATCGATGACGGTACTGTCGGCTGGGAGGAAGAGGCGCCCTTCGACGCCATCCTGGTCACCGCCGGAGCCCCCGACATTCCGCCGAAGCTGGTGGAGCAGCTTGCGCCGGGCGGCAGACTGGTCCTGCCGGTCGGAGACCAGTTTTCACAGACGCTCGTGAGGGTCCTGAAGCGGGAGGACGGCACCTATGCGACGGAGCAGTCCATCGGCTGTCGCTTCGTAAAGCTCATCGGCAGGAACGGCTGGGAGACCGAGTGACGTTTCAAGGGCTTCCAGCGCACGGCTGAAGAATCAATGATTCGCCCGACGCCGTGGATAAATTTTCGGGTGAAAATCATATCTCAAGAGGTCTGACCGTGGACGACGACAAACTCCTGGAAGATATCGAGGAACCGGAAAAAATCGAGGAAACCGAGCCTTCAGCCAGCGAAGAGCCTGACGATTTTGCATTCGAAGAGTCCGAGGGGGAGGCCAAAATCCTCTATGACGGGCATTACGACGACGCCATCAAGCACTATCTTCGGGAGATTCAGAAGACCTCGCTTCTGACGCCGAAAGAAGAGAAAGCGCTGGCCGCACGGATCGACCAGGGGGACAAGGCCGCCAGGGACAAGATGATTGAGTCCAATCTCAGGCTGGTGGTCAAGATCGCCAAGCGCTACATCAACCGGGGGCTTCCCTTCATCGACCTCATCGAGGAGGGGAATATCGGCCTCATCAAGGCGGTGGAGCGTTTCAAGCTCTCCAAGGAATGCCGCTTCTCCACCTACGCCACCTGGTGGATCCGCCAGTCCATCGAGCGTGCGCTGGTGAACCAGTCCAGGATCATCCGGCTCCCGGTCCATGTCTCGGACGATATCAACCGGATGCTGAAGGTTACCCGGATCCTGGTCCAGTCCCTCAATCGCGAGCCGACCATCAAGGAAATAGCGACCCAGATGGGCGGAACGCCGGCGTATGTCCGGAGGCTGATGATCCTGCTGAAGAAGACCTATTCAATAGAGATGCCTATGGGCGAAAACAGCGACTACTTTCTCATCGACACCATAGAGGACACCTCGACCCTTTCACCCGCGACGCTCCTCGAGGATATAAACAAGTTCGAGCTCGTCTCCGAGTGGCTCGGAACGCTGTCGGAAAACGAGCAGAAGATAATAACCATGCGTTTCGGACTCGACGACCAGGAGCCGCAGACCCTCGACACCATCGGCCGAAGCTTCGGCGTGACCAGGGAGCGCATACGTCAGATAGAGGCGAAATCGCTGGAGAAGCTGCGAAAGATGCTGCAGGCGTGCGAGAACAGGGGTACCGCCGAAAACATTTAAAACCGGGAGTATTTATGGATGATTTGAAAAGCATTATCAGGGACATTCCCGATTTCCCCAAGAAAGGGATCGTGTTCAAGGATATCACCACCTTGCTCGCCGATGCCCGCTCGTATCAGCGTATGGTGGATCTCATCTCCCACCGCTACGTGGGATGCAGGATCGACAAGGTGGTGGGCGTTGAGGCCCGAGGCTTCGTAATCGGCGCGGCCCTGGCCTATAAGTTGGGCGCCGGTGTGGTGCTGGTCAGAAAAACGGGTAAGCTCCCGGGAGAGACAGTCAAGAAGAGTTATGCGCTGGAGTACGGCACCGATACCCTGGAGATACACACCGACGCCATCAAGAAGGGGGAGAGGATACTTATCGCCGACGACCTGTTGGCCACAGGTGGGACCACCTCGGCGGTGGTGGACATGGTGAAGGGGATGGGTGGGGAAATTGTGGAGTGCTGTTTCATGGCCGAGCTCGGCTTCCTCAAGGGGCGCGAGCGGCTCCCCGAAGACAAGGTTTTTGCACTGCTCACTTTCTGACCGCGCGGTGACCGGCAGTGCCCGCCATGCTGACGCGGAGAAAACCCCTTGCGAAAAGCAGGGGTTTAGTATATAAAAAAACATTCCTTTTGTCCCCGTAGCTCAGCAGGATAGAGCATTTCCCTCCTAAGGAAAGGGTCGGACGTTCGAATCGTCTCGGGGACGCCAGAAAAAACAAGGGGTTACGGTTTTTATCGTAACCCTTTTTTATTGTCTGTATCCTCTGATGTATCCTTTGATTGTCTCGCTAGGGGGGATTTTTGACCACGAAAAAACCGCCCCAGGTTTCCCCAGGGCGGCCAAAAATATTGACTCCTTTTCCATCTTCCGGCATACTTTGATTGAGGGTTTCATCACCCTCAGAGAGGCCTCCAAGCTCACCGCCACTTGTGCTGGCGCTACGCTGCTTGGAGGCTTTCTTTTTTTCATGTCTTACCACCACAAGGACTGGAGATATCCGCGCCGCTTCCCGATGTTGGCCAAGTGCACAATGGTCTTGAAGTCGTTCGCCGCGCCGGTCGCCACCAAGGTATCAGCCAGGCCGGGCACCTTCCGGGAAATCTCGTTGAGCACCTGCTGAGCGGCCTTTATCATCTTGTCGGTTTCCCCTCCCCATTTCTTCTGCAAGGCCGCCATTGTCGTTTCCCTGTCCGCCTCAATGCGTTCGGGGCTACGAGGATTATCGACGTACCCTTTGACCGCGGCAAACATCTCCCGTGCCGCCGTGTCGCCTACCTGGTACTCGGTCAACGCTTCCTTCAGTCCGGTCCGCGCCGCTGTAAGCTGTTCCCGGAGTTCGTGCTGATTCCGGACAGCGGCGTCCATCTCGCGCCCGTCGAAGAAGCCTGAAAGGTGCATGTCATACGAGGCGGGAGGATCTCCCGCGCCGTCTTCGGCGAAGCTTATTACTGGAGGCCGGGGGCCTTCCTCCTGGTCCTGGCCGGGGTTTGTGGTGTCAGCAGTGGCCTGCTTCGGCGATTCAGACCCGGCTGAGAATGAGTCATCCCCGAGAAGTGAGGACGGGCCGGTCTGTGCGGGGGATGATTGGCCGGGCGTGTTGTCATAGCTGAAGGTCCGAGTTCCCGGCGTGGTGGCCGGTGCCGGGGTTCCGGGTTGCGAGTTCTCATAAATCAGCATATCAGCTCTCCTATTCGCCAAGCAGCAACTTTCCAGCCGTCGCCGCCGGTACGGTTATGCCCCGAGGGGTTGTCAAAATCGTCTCTGATGCGGCCGCCCTCCGCCGCCGTCGTTCGTCATCCCTGGCCGCCACTACACCCGCGTCTGTCTGTTCAGGGGCTGGCGGGGTAGGAGCGGGGGCCTTGGGGGCGTTCCCCCCGAAACATCCGAGGGGAAGCAGCAAGAGGTTCAATATCATGGTTTTCATCATGGTGGGTCTCCTTTCAGGGGCACATGCCGTAAGCACGGCCTGCCGGGTAGAGTTGTCTTTCCAGTTCAGCGCGGGTGTCGGAGTCAAGACCAGCCCGAAATGCCTTGTAATCGGCTTCCAGGCGGTCAGCGCCGCCAGGTCCGCGCACCTCGTCGGCAAACTCCTGCAGCGTAGAGGGTATGCCGTCGAAGGCCCCTTCCTCCAGGAGCTTGTACCGGACATTGCTCAGTAGGATTTTCCCCGCCAGCTCGTTCGGGAGAAGATCGGTTTCACGACAAAACTGCGTTATTGGACTTTCCATGTTCCATTTCCTTTCGTTCCACCTCACGGCGGTTGATGTTGCCCGCTTGCCAGTGCCCGCCTGGAACAGCTTGACGTTATCAGGAGGCTCGGCTAAAATTATTTCAGGATTCCCGCCGTCGCTTCGGGCGTTGGAAAGCAGGGTTTGAGCAATCGAACCGAAATCTTTCGCGGCGGGATACTTCCTTATGCTCGTTCTCTACCACAGGATGGGCATTTATCATCACCATCGTCATCGCACAGAATATCTTCGAGGGTGCGGTGTTCCACCTTCGCCGCAATCTCCCGAGGCAAGATCTTGCTCCAGAGCCGATAAAATTCGGTCTGGTTGTCTCGCGCCCACTCCGCGAGAACCTCAACCCCGCCGAGACGTTCAAAGGTCTCTTCCAGGGCCTCCTTTACGCTCTGTGTCACCTTGTTTGGCGTGCCCTTCTGACGGCCACCGGTTTTCGGTAATCCTCTCGGTCTTGCCATATCTAGTCCTTTCTGTTTTTGAAATTGTGGTATTACCCTTTACTGTTGAAGAAAAACCCCTTCAGCGGCCCCCTGTTGCGCCGTGTGCCGCTTTTCAAGCTCCCGGATTGCCTCCTCGACGGTGGCCCCGCGATAAATGAGGATGTCGAGGGGGTTAAAGGTCCGCTCGCACCTCTCACAGTATCCCCGCCCGGATTCCCGCAGCGCCAGGACGGACCGGCAGAACGGACAGAAAACCCGCCCCGAGGAATCCGCAAGGACGGAGACCGGCAATCGACGCGCCTCTCGCGGGGTATAGCACAATTCCTAACTCCTTTCTCCGGCGTCTCGCCGGTGCAGAATATTCTACAGTTGCTGTTTGCCACATACGTTATCATTCGACAACGCTTCCCCATGCCTCTCAACCGGCAGCCGTATCGGCACCTTGCGTCCCTGGCGGTGCAATGCCTGGTAAAGAACATCCAGACGGGCAAGCAACCGGTGAATTTCCTCGATAGGCAGGTTTTCCGTTGCCGGGTCCCACCACTGGGCGAGGAGGTGAAGGTATTCGCTTTCCGCCGCTTCAACCCGGAGAGGCGCGACCCTATCCCCGAGCCTGTCAAGCGCCCCCTCCGGAACATCGAGAATCACCCCAACATCCAAAGGCTGACCGCGCAACGAGAATGGTTTCACGACTTCTACGAGCATCCGATCACCTCCGCGTCAATGTCTTCGAATATGTCCGCCTCTACCCCTCCGGTAAAAGCGAAACACGAAACATTTTCGGAATTATTGTTTGATTTCAACTTGTTATCTGTTTCGTTGCCTGTTTCTGTTTCGCTTTGAAAACGAAACGTTTCGCTTTTAAAATCCTGTAACTTATCAATATCATTGACTTGTTTCGTTGTTTCGCTTTGTCCGGGGGTATAGCGCGTGAAGGTTTCCTCAAAATCGGTCAGGAGGTACCCTTTCGCCGTGTCGTAGCTGTTCAACCGAATATGTTTTGAATGTACGGAGAAGGGTTTCAACATCCTGGCAAGGGTAGCCTGTGTCAGCGGCTTACCATGTTTCCACTCGCCCCAGGGGCGGTCCTCAATTTCAACAAGAGCCTTGACCAGGGCCGCAGACGCGATCCGGTCCATACCGGAATCCTCGAAGATTGCCTTGATGTCTTGGAGAAGCTGAGTTTTCGCGGGAAGCTCTTCCTGTTGGGACTCCACGGCCAGGAAACCGGCTTCAATCGCTTCCTTTTCGCAGCCCGCAACGTGCGCGATTGCAAGCAGGGGCCGCCAGTTGTCGGCCTGCCGGTCGTTCGAGGTGGTCAACCTCTGAGGTTTCGCCAGCCGGAGAGCGGCTTCATTGTCGTCAACCCACCGGCGGATCATCGAGCGCAACCGGCGGAAGTCCTCTTCGACCTCGTCGCCGTGGCGCTCTGTCTCTTCCCCGGCAAGTTTCCGCCGAAGGTTCAATATAATGCTTCGGTCCTGAATTGTGTCCGGCGGGGTGCCAATCATGGCGAGACTCTTCGGGCACCAGGTTGAAAAGCGGGTGGGCTTGTTGTCCTCACCGTCGCAACGGATGACGAAAGCCGTTGCCTTGGTATGGCCGGAGTTGATAACGCCCCGGAGTTCCTCGTTATCACGGAGAAACGTATCACCTTCGTCAATAAGCAGGGTCGGCCTGAAGGCTTCAATAGCCCGGTAGACCGCAGCAGGGCTAATGTTCGAGACCGGCAAGGCCCGGTAGCACAGCCCCCGGAGGGTAGTCAGAAACGTTGTCTTGCCGCAGCGTTTTTCAGGGGAGAGTACGGCTAACAGGGGGAGGGTGGTCCAGGAATCAAAGCAGTAGGTCAGTATCGCCCACAATGCCGCCGTGATTGCGCTCCCTTTCGGCAAGACTGAAAAGCGGCGGAAGGTGATGGAAAGCTCCTTGACAAGCTGTCTGCCGTCAACCGGATAACTCCAGGTTTCATCAAGGGGGAACAAATTGCACTCTTCATCGGTTCCCCGCTGGCGTTCGGCTTTCACGGCTCGGTCGAGTTCCCCTATCCGGTCGATTTTGAGCTGTTTCGCCTCACTTTTGCGGACTTGCTCATATTCCAGCGGGTCGAGAGCGGCCAGCCGTTTAACTGCCTGCCTCAAGTCTTTCGCCGCCTGGCGTTCCAGTTCCGCGGGTGCAGAAATGCCCCGTTTCCGTTGGATCGCAATCGCAGCCTTGAGAAGCCGAACCTGCTCATAGTCCCGGTCGGTTTCGGCCGCCAGATACTCGCGCTGCAGCTCGTCCCATGACTTCGACGCGGCCAGGTCCTCGGCATCAAGGCGGAGTTGTCCGGCGGCGATCTCGGCGTTCATTTCCTCTAGGAGCTCTTCTTTCCGCCTCTCGGCGGTGGCGGTACTCATCACACCACCTCACGCGACGCCAGCCAGGCCATGATTTCGCTCCGTAGCCAGCCGACGGCGCGAACGCCAATCCTGCGCCGCTTGGGAAAGCGGCCGGCCCGTTCATCACGCCAGATGGATACCGAGCTACGGCCGGTTATCCGTTCTACCTCGGGAAGCCTCAGAACGCTGTCTACATCGTGGGGAATTACCTTTGTGGTGGGTGTCACAAAAAACCTCCTTTCGTCCGGTCACGCTGTAATACAATGATGACCAGATGTTATCAGGAGGTTTCAGGCGAGTCAGTGAAGCCAATTCAGCGAATTGGCTTCACCTGTTTACTTGGGGTGGGAAGTGTTACGCTTTCTTGTTTAAGGCTTTGAAAGAGACTCTGCCACTCAGGCCGCTTTCTTTCCCAGCTTTCGGTAATATCTTCATCGTTAAAAACTCCCTTGCCTTTCCATGCCTTGTATTCGCGCAATAGGGTTTCCGGTCCGATAGGTTGACGGGTCCTCCTTTTTGACTCCGGTGACTGGCGCTCATGCAGTAAATGGACAATGTTGACCGCATCTTCAACGGTGTATCCCTCAAATTTGTTCAGACACCCGATCCAGAAAAAGAGCCTGCCACGTTGAACGAAGTTTATGCGCCGGGCTGACTTGAATTCATGCCCTTGGCCGCTCTCCGCTCCACGCCCGGCAGTGAAGCCTAGACCTCTTTCGAAAGGATACTGGCCTTCGGCTTGATGAAACTCCAAGGCCCCTTCATAGAGCCAATCCAGAATGAACGGAATAGGGGGGTGTTTCGTCCCGTGGGTGAGTAAAAAAATCTCCAGAAGTAACAGGGGTGGAATTTCGTTGTTTTCCGTGAGAAGGTGTTTCAGTCGTTTCAGGTTCGAGAATAGCAGCTCTTCATTCTCCGACAAATCAGCGTGCCCAACCTGGAAGAGTTCGGCATTTATGAAGGATGTAATCTGTTGGACGATCTTTCCTTTATCTGCGTCTGAAACTGTAATGCTCATCTCCGCTTCTCCTTGCGGTCTCCAGAAATGACGCGGGAAGCCGGTGGAGATTTCCGACTTGTCGGGTGCCCCCTATCCCGCGAAACTGTGGTAAACGAAAGGCCCCGCCGTTACCCAGGAAGAAGCCCGGGGGGCGGAGCCTTCGCCGGAAACCTCCAAGCGAGTTACCGCGAGCAAAATCGCGGGTCGCTTGAAGGCCCCTTTAAGGGTAATGATACCCTTAAAGGAGAGTATGTCAAAAAGGGCGGGTATCGTCAATACGCACCACGGTATGTCAGAAATTAACCAGCGCGGCCCGAACCCGCCCCATAAGGTGGAAATCTTTTATAAACTGTTCCGCTTTCAAGCTCATACTCTGGGGTAATGTTCCCGTTCGGTGGTCCGTGTGCGTTACCTCGACAATGTATCTCATTGCTCGCCCCCTTCGGTCTTCCTGGTCATCGGAATGACTTTCCCTTTTTCCCCGGTGGTGATGCTCCTGATTTTCAGCGCCCAGGATTCAAGGGCCTGTTGCTTCTCCCGGTCGTAACGGTATTGGTTGTAAACCTTGATTACTCCTTGCTTTGCGTGGTTCAAAACCGCGTCGATAACTTCGTCCATTTCTCCGGCCTTTGCCATAAAGGTTGCAGCCGTCCGACGCAGGTCATGCGGGGTGAAGTGGTCTACGCCCAGAAGGTTCTCTGTTGCCGGCTTTCCATCCTTGTTGTAGAGTGGTTCGCCTTTCGAGTCCGTGACGGGAAAAGACAGGTTGCGCCGCACGGCAACCGCCAGGGCGTGAGCCTCAATCGGCTTTTCCTTGTCCTTGTGAGGGCAGGGGAAGATATACCCCTTCGCCTTGGTTTCCCCGGTCTCGGTGTCCGTCACCTTAAGGGGGCCTACCAGTTCAAGCGCGGTGTCCGTTAGGTAAACGCGGTGCGTCCTGCCGTTCTTCGCCCGTTCCGCCGGTATGGTCCACCACCGGTCGTCAATCTCCCCTGAGTGCATCCCCGTCACTTCGCCCGGACGTTGAGCGGTGAGCAAAATCAGCTTCAATGCCTGGCGAATCTCGTTGCTCATGGCCGCCTTGTCGAGGGTGCCCCAAAGGGTCCGGATCTCCGCTTCGGTCAATGCACGTTCACGGCTGTTATTCGGCGCCAGGGCCTTGACGCCGGTAAATGGCGTGTGTTGGAGAATGTCTCGCTCGATGCCGAAGTTAAAAACTTTCCTGGTGATCTTCAGAACCTGGTTGCTCATAGCAGGCGCTCCACGGTCAACGATACTTTCCAGGAGCAGGGTAACGTCACGCTTCTTGATGTCCTCGGCCTTGCGCTTGCCCCATACCGGGATGACTTCTTTGTTGAGGAGTCTTTCGTCGGCCTTCCAGGACCGTTTGAACCGCTTGGCATGACGGTCGATGTACTCTTCAACGAGGTCGCCGACGGTGCGAGCTTTGCGGCGGGCTTCCGCTGCTTGTTCCTTCTCCGCCAGAGGGTCAATGCCGTTCTTCACCTTCACCCTGGCAATGTCGAAGGCTTCCCGCGCATCGGCAAGGGAAACATCAGGGTAGCCTCCGTCCTTCAGGCGCATGTACCGCTTACGGCCTCCGAAGGTGTAGATGTAGTACCAGACCTTTTCGCCGGAAGGGAGCACACGGATTGCAAAACCCATCCCCTCCCGTTTCCAGTATTCTTTCTCTGCCGGTTTCAGGCTTCCGATGAATTTGTCAGTAAAGCGGGTCCCCATTGCCATGCTTCTCCTAAGGGAAAGGGTCGGAAAGGGTCGCCCAATCCTTTCCCTTTTTTCATGTATCCTCTCGTGTATCCTCTAATACGCTGGCAGTAGGTGAAAAATAGTGAAATGCTACGAAAGAAAAAATAGCCCAAAAAGTGTTGATAGTCAAGGGTTTATTGTGAAAAAGTGGTGGGTCTTGAAAAGGTGTGAAATGGCCTGAAAAGGGGTTATCTGGTTACTCCTAAGGAAAGGGTCGGACGTTCGAATCGTCTCGGGGACGCCAGAAAAAACAAGGGGTTAGCCAAATCGGCTAAACCCCTTTTTAGTTTGTGGTGTAGTCAGTGGTGTAGTAAAGTTTTTCTAATCTCTTATCCACCCACCTGTCATGTCCGCTGTAGCGCGGCGTTCTACTTTGCACCGTTTTGCGGCCTATTACCGCTAGCTGCCGCCTATCCACTCAATCCGCTTCATTGGTTATATCCTGCTGATAAAATATGCCATTTATGGCATGATTGCCAACGCAAACTTTTGCCCTAATCCTGCTTATTCTCCAGCATTTTTTCTTCGTCGGATAGGTATTGTGAAGACCTTGCGGCTGATTTTCAAGACCTGGTTCGACGTGGCAGGCGCTCCCCGTTCCACAACGCTTTCCAGGAGCAGGATCACATCCCGCTTTGTTATGTCGGCTGCCTTCCTCTTGCCCCGCAACAGGAAGGAAAGCTGGCGACGAGCGCCGCGACAGTTTGCAACGACTCTGAATACGTCCTGTATTTTCCCGGCGTGTTGTGACACAATGCTCCTGTTCTGGACGCAACGGTTCAGGACAGGGGAGAGAAACCAGCGCACCGATTTCAGCATTACCCAAATGGATGGATTGTATGGACAGGAGGTTATGGGGTGTCGATACGGGGAGGCGTTATGCGCAGCAGATTACTTTTAATCGTAACGGGTAGAGTCCCTCTCTGTCTGATCAACCTGATAATTCTTTTGTCCGGGATCAATTCGATTATGGATATGGTCCCGCTCATTTCAAATCTGAACAATGATGTTTCGCAACTGGAAAATATTGCCGAAGGGTATGCCACCATCCTCATTGCCTATGGTGTTGCTGCCGAAGAGCGTGCCAGCATCATGCATTTTTTCGGGTTGTATCCGGATAATTTCACCGTTGTCCAGGATGCTGTCGACAAAATCTGCCATAACTATGGACTCGCTCTTCTTCTGCTCGGCCTTTTCGTTGAACTATGTGAAGAACTTGTCAAATTGCCTGACTCCATCATCAACACGAGCGACATCGAGTCGCTCATGTTCTATCTCGCGGTTGTCCTGATGGCAATTACGACAGTGACGGTTCTACGCTTCAGCTGGCTGCTTGCGTTTCCTCAGCGTTACATGGCACGACCCGGGGATCCGGTATCGTAACCGGCCGGCCGCCCGAGCGCATGCACGGTTCAGGGCGATGACCTTTCGGCAGGCACGGAACTCGTTGTGGGGTTCACGGCGGTTGCCGGTTGTTGCGATGCAAAAAGCCGGTCACCTGGATGACCGGCTTTTTTTGTATATACTATCGGTAAAATGCGTTCTCACCTTGCCGGGGATGCCGGTTTCACGCCTCGGCGCGGTGTCCCTGTCGGAAGAATGTCGGGTCACGGAGGAGGCATGCGTGAAATAGAGGTTGTTTTTTCGGACAACACAACCGGTTTTGTGAGCGAAAACAAGCTCGATGAACTCATTGCCTCCGGCAGGATAAAGTCATTCCTGCGTTCGGACGGCTGGGTCAGGATCGGCGTTGACCCCATACGAGAGAAAAGGTACCACGGAACGAACCGGAGAAAGGGGCGGGAGTGAGTAAGCGCTGGAAGCGAGTTACAGTCCCGGCCCCCAATGTCGGTCCGCCCGGCCTGTTGAACCGGAGGCGTGTCAGGCGACGGGTCTTCCCCCGCAGGACTTGAGCCGGTCATGGGCATAGCGGAGCATCCGCTCGGTGGTCGGCCAGTCGATGCACTTGTCGGTGATGGACACTCCGTATTTCAGGAGAGCCAGGTCCTTGGGGATCGGCTGGTTCCCCTCCTCCAGGTTGCTTTCGATCATTATCCCCGAAATTTTTCCCTGTCCCGCGGCAATCTGCTCCATCACCTGCTCCAGCACCATCGGCTGTCTCGCGTGATTCTTCTCCGAGTTGCCGTGGCTGCAGTCCACCATGATGCTTGGGTGGAGCCGGGCCTTCTCCATCATTTCGACGGCCTTCTGGATATCCTCCGGCATGTAGTTCGGCTTTCTTGCGCCCCCCCTGAGAACCATGTGCACGTCGGGATTGCCGGTCGTCTGGATTATCGATGTCCTTCCCTCCTTGTTGATGCCGAGGAAGCTGTGGGGATGGAGTGACGACTTCATTGCATCGATGGCGATCTGGAGGTTGCCGTCGGTGCCGTTCTTGAAGCCCACCGGGAAGGAGAGGCCGCTGGCCATTTCCCGGTGCGTCTGCGATTCGGTGGTGCGCGCGCCGATGGCGCCCCAGCTCAGCAGGTCCGCCAGGTACTCGGGAGTGATGGGGTCCAGCATCTCGGTCGCCACGGGAAGTTCCATGTCGGTTATGGCGCACAGCAGACTTCGAGCTATTCCCAGCCCCTTGGATATCTGGTGGGTGCCGTTCATGTCCGGGTCGTTTATCAATCCCTTCCAGCCGATGGTGGTCCTCGGTTTCTCGAAGTATACCCGCATGATTACGAACAGATGGTCGGACAGTTCCCTGGACAGGGTGGAGAGCCGCTCTGCATAGTCTATGGCCGCCCTGGTGTCGTGGATGGAGCAGGGGCCCACCACCACCATCAGGCGAGGGTCCAGCCCCTTGAGGATGTTCTTGATGTGGAGCCGGCTCAGGTTGACGAATTCGCCCGCCTCTTCGGATACCGGGAAGACCTGCCGCAGGTCGGCAGGGGCGATTATCGGCGTGATGCTCTTGATTTTAAGGTTGTTGGTCTTGATCATGCTGAAGTTTTCCTTTTGTAGGATGATATGTCGAATCAGGCCCGGGACATCAATACAGGAACATCGGTTTGCCCAGGACGTGCCGCACCTTTGGCCGATAGGCCCCGGTATCGTAGAGCTCGGTGACGTCCACCCGTTTCTGTCCCTGCATGATGGTGCTGATGGGTATGTGGGTGTAAGTGCCCCCCTGAAGGGCCACCATGCGCCCCGACATCCCTTCCGCCACCAGATCCATGGCCATGTTGGCGTAGTTGAAGGCCACCATCAGGTCGAGGGAATCGGGGGCGCCGGACCGCATCAGGTAGGAGAGCTGCTGGTAGATGATGTGCGAGCCGGTCAGCCGCTTGATCGCCTCGCTGACCACCATCCCGATACCGCCGAGCTTTTTGTGGCCGTAGGCGTCTTCCTGTCCGTACTCGACGATCTGTCCGCCGATCATGGAGGAGCCTTCGGATATGGTCACCATGGCATAGTTGCTCGGGTTGCTCCTTTTGTCCTCTGTGAGGAGACGGGCGAGCCGCTCCATGTCGAAGGGGACCTCGGAGATCAGTGCCCGGTCAACGCCGGACAGGTAGGCCGAGATGAGGGAGGTTTCCCCGGAGTTGCGGCCGAACAGCTCGACCACGGCGATGCGCTCGTGGGAGCCGGCGCTGGTGCGCAGGTTGTGTATGAAGTTGACGCTGCGGGTGACCGCGGTGGAGAAGCCGATGCAGTAGTCGGTGCCGAACACGTCGTTGTCCATGGTCTTGGGGATGGCGACCACGGGGAAGCCCTCCCTGTGGAGGCGTTCGGCATAGCTCAGGGTATCGTCGCCTCCGATGGGTATCAGGGCGTGGATGCCGAGTTTTTCCAGGACCGAGAGAATGTGGGGCGTGAAATCTCGCCTGTTCTTAGCCGTGGGGTCGTAGCCTGCGTCCCTCAGGAACTCCGGAATTTCGGTTGCGCCGACCTTGGCCGGATTGGTGCGGCTGGTATGGAGGAAAGTGCCGCCTGTCCTGTCCACGGTGCGGACCGCCTGTCGGTCCAGGTGAACGATATTTTCTGCCTGCGATCCCGGATCGTCCGGGTTGCATTCCAGCAAGCCGTTCCAGCCGCGTCTGACGCCGATGACGCGATAGCCGTTTTCCATGGCGCGGTGGACGAGGGTTTTGAGCGCCGGATTGAGGCCCGGGACGTCGCCGCCGCCGGTGAGAATGGCTACGGTTTTCTGTTTTTCGGCCATGGCAACTCTTTCTTTCGGGAAACTGAAGATCGTCCTGCCGGTAGTAAACCTTAACCTTGCCGAAGGATTTTAGCACAGGATATGGGCAACGTGTCATTTTTTCCCGGATCAGGCGCTTGATTCACATGCCTGTTGAATGCATACTGCGTGAGGATGGTTTCTTATCCGCATTCTTTAGATAGTTTAGATAGTTTCCATCCGGAAACTCTGGAAAAATGTCATGAGGGTCGGGTCGGGGCTTTCCCAGAGCCTCTCGTACGGCTTGAGTGCAATCAGGCGACTCACGGGAAAGCGCCTGAATCCGGCAGAGTATCTGATCCGGGCAAAGGATGGTGACCGATTACGAGGGGCTTCGGGGAAGTTCCGAGCTGTCCCCTGGCGACACTTTCCGGACAGAAACTAGTGTCCTGTGCGGCTAATTCCTTTCTTACAATTCCGGGCCTTTTGGCCCCTGGCCGCGTTCCGGCTCCTCGGCTTAGACCCGGCTAGGCCTGTGTCGCCGCGCCTTGCCAGGAACCAAAATTCCTCGGAGTTCTTGCGGTGAACTAACCGCACAGGACACTAGATAACTTCAGGAGGACGCAATGTATACACTGGAAGATGCATTCAGGTCGTTGTTCGCCGTTAACATGGGGGTAACCGGAGGGGAACGTATTCTCGTTTTCAGTGATACCGTCCGACCGGAAGAGGGCGCGACGCCGGAGGAAAACGACCGGCGGCTGCGGCTTTTCCAGGCGGCCCGGGACGCCGCCGGCTTCGCCGGGCGGGCCTTCGGCAACGCTGCATTCGTCTCGTTTCCGTCAACCGCCGCATCAGGTGCGGAACCCCCGGAAGTCCTGTGGCGCGGCGCCTTCGGCGACCGGGTGGTCGATTCCCTCAAAGCGGCCGGGGTTCTGGATCTCCTGATCGTAAAACAGGCGGACAGCGGGCAGCTGGCGCATGCCCGGGAGATCGTGCTGGCCGGCAGGGACGCAGCAGCGGAGGTGGTCATAGCCATGTCCAACAACTCCACCAGCCATACCCGTTTCCGGTCTCTGCTGAATCTGGCCGGGGCGCGGTTCGCCAGCCTGCCCCACTTCGATCCGGAGATGTTTTTCACCTCCATGCGGGTGGATTGGCAGGCCCTGTCGGCAAGGACCATGCTGCTGACGGAGCGGATCAACCGGGCCACGGAGATCCTGGTGGAGACCCCTAACGGCACCAGGATGCGCTTCGCCAAGCGGGGAAGAGAGGCGGCCGGCGACGACGGACTCCTGACCGAACCCGGGAGCTTCGGCAACCTCCCGGCCGGAGAGGTCTACCTGGCGCCCCTGGAAGGTCTCAGCCAAGGGATCATGGTCCTGGAATACGCTCCCATGCGCAGGCTGGCCTCTCCGCTGGAGCTGCTGGTGAAGGACGGCATGGTGACCGGGATCAGGGGGGACGAGCCGTACCGGGGGGAACTGGAGGAGAAGCTCGGCCGGAGCGATCTGAACAGGAACATCGCCGAGTTGGGGATAGGCACCAACGACCGGGCAACGCGGCCCGACAACATCCTGGAAGCGGAAAAGATCATGGGAACCATCCATATCGCCATGGGTGACAACTCGGGGTTCGGCGGCACGGTCAGCACCCCGTTCCATGAGGACTACGTCTTCTACGGACCGACCCTGACGGCAGTAGATGAGGCCGGGGCGCGGGAGACCCTGATCGACAAGGGGAAGTTTATTGCTCCCTGATCTCCTCCACCGGGATTGCGACGAGCTGCAGGGCATAGCCCCCGCCTTCGACGCCGCCCAGGGTGTAGAGGGTCAGTTCCGCGGCGTTTACGTCCGCCCGTTCGCGTCTGATCCGCATGCTGTCCAGTATCACGGTTTCCATCCCTACGCTGATATGTTCCTCCGGTTTACCCAGCACCTCGGCGACCATGTCCAGGTACGACTCCAGCATGCCGCCGCCCCCCAGGTCCGACAGCTGGGCCTCGACCTGTTCAAGCCGCTCCTCCAGCAGCCCGATGTCCTCGCCCGGCGCCGGGCCTGCCCCGTCAAACCCCCACCCGCCGCGGCGCAGCATGTCCAGCTTGGCCTGGAGGAGCGCGCTCTGCCGCTCCAGATCCTTCCGCTCTCCCTTGGCGGCGGTGATGCGCTGCAGTGCGATCCGTATCAGGTAGTCAAAGGCCCGCTTTTTGAGCCGCAGACGGGTCTCCCCCTCGTCCCCGGCCGGATCTATCAGGCGATGCGATTCGAAACAGACCGTAACCTGGGGAACGTCCCTCATGACCATATCCCCGCACATTTCGAAACCGAAAGCCCTGCACTCTTTTTTTTCCATGACCAGCAGGGCCGTCAGTCGTTCCGCGCCGGGGCCCGGCCCGCGCAGGAACTCCGCCAGGCTCCGGTCGTTCCGTAAAACGTTGTGCATCTCCGCCCGTGAGATGAAGAATGCCTTGAGCAGCGGGTCGTCGGCGTAACGTGCCGGGCTGACCGGTACGGCGGGCGGCAGGGCGTTTACCAGCGACACCACGTGATCGACGGCGCGGACGACCGAGGGCCTCAGCCTCTTTCGGTAGCCCGGAACCGACCGAATCCAGTGGTCGGTGCCGTCCACCGCCCGCTCAATCGCCTTTGCTATCACCGACTCGGGATACGCTCTGGCGCCCTCCTCGGAACCGAAAATCGATTGCAGGAGCTTCAGCATCTTTCCTCCCCGCGGTATGGAAGCATCATGCCCCATGCTCGGACTTTAAGCCACAAACAGGATCTGTCAAGTCCATACCAGGAATGTCAAAGGGGTAAAATACTCCGCCCCGCCTTGACGCTTCGCTGCGGCGTGTCTATCTTTTCAGTAACCGAACGTTGCAAAGGGGGCATTTCCCATGATCAGACCTGAAAAGATGACCATCAAGACCCAGGAGGCGCTTGGAAGCGCCCAGCAGACGGCTGTATCGCGCCAGAACGGCTCCATCGAGCCGGAGCACCTGCTTCTGGCCCTGCTGGACCAGGAGGGTGGACTGGTCGGCTCTATCCTGCAAAAGATAGGGGCCAATCTTCACTATGTCCGCTCCAAGGTGGACGAAGAACTGAAGCGTCTTCCCCAGGCCACCGGGTCGGGGGTACAGGTGTATCTTTCCTCAGCGCTGCACCACGCCCTGGATACGGCCCAGCGCGAGGCCGAGGCCATGGGGGACGAATTCGTCTCCACAGAACATCTCCTTCTGGGGCTCATCGAGGAGAAGGAGAGCAGGACCTCGTCCCTCCTCGCCGACAGTGGCGTGAACCGGGATGCGGTGCTGGCGGCCCTGAAGGAGTTGCGCGGCGACGAGCGGGTCACCGATCAGAACCCCGAGGAAAAATACCAGGCCCTGGCAAAATACAGCCGTGACCTGACCGAGGCGGCCCGCAAGGGGAAACTGGACCCGGTGATCGGCCGCGACGACGAGATCCGGCGGGTGATCCAGGTGCTGTCCCGGCGGACCAAGAACAACCCGGTGCTCATCGGAGAGCCGGGGGTGGGGAAGACCGCCATCGTGGAGGGGCTGGCCCAGCGGATCGTTTCCGGTGACGTGCCCGAGACCCTGAAGAACAAGCGGATCGTGGCCCTGGACATGGGGGCGCTCATCGCCGGCACCAAGTACCGGGGCGAGTTCGAGGAGCGGCTCAAGGCGGTCATCAAGGAGGTGACCAAGTCCGAGGGCAACATCATCCTGTTCATAGACGAGCTCCATACCCTGGTGGGCGCCGGGGCCGCCGAGGGGGCCATGGACGCCTCCAACCTGCTCAAGCCCGCCCTGGCCCGGGGTGAGCTCCACTGCATCGGCGCAACCACCCTCAACGAATACCGCAAGCACGTGGAGAAGGACGCGGCCCTGGAGCGCCGCTTCCAGCAGGTCTTCACCGGTGAGCCGAGCGTGGAGGACACCATCTCCATCCTGCGGGGCCTGAAGGAGAAATACGAGGTCTATCACGGCATCCGCATCCAGGACAGCGCCATCGTCGCAGCTGCCACTCTGTCGGACCGCTACATCACCGACCGCTTCCTTCCCGACAAGGCCATCGACCTGATCGACGAGGCCGCGTCCCGGCTCAGGATCGAGATAGACTCCATGCCGACCGAGATCGACGAGATCGAGCGGAAGATTATCCAGATGGAGATCGAGAAACAGGCCCTCATGAAGGAGCAGGACCCCCATTCACAGGAGCGCCTGAGGAAGCTTGCCGACGATCTGGAGTACCTCAAGGCCGAATCGGCCGGCCTCAAGCTCCACTGGGAACGCGAAAAAGGGATCATTAAGGAACTCCGCGAGCTGAAAAACCGGCTGGAGGAGAAGAAGCTGGAGGCCCAGCGGACCGAGCGGGAAGGGAACCTGGCCCGTACCGCCGAGATCCGTTACGGCGAGATCCCGGCCATAGAAAAACAGATGGCCGAGCGTAACGCGCAGTTGGAGGCCATCCAGAAGGATGGGAAGATGCTCTCCGAAGAGGTGGACGGCGACATGGTGGCCGAGGTGGTGGCCAAGTGGACCGGTATCCCGGTGTCGCGCCTCCAGGAGAGCGAGTCGGCCAAGCTGGTCAGCATGGAGGATCGGCTCCGGTCGCGGGTGGTGGGGCAGGACGACGCCCTGCTGCTGGTGGCCAACGCGGTGCGGCGGGCCCGTTCCGGGCTCTCTGACCCCAACCGTCCCATCGGCTCGTTCATCTTCCTCGGACCCACCGGGGTGGGGAAGACCGAGACCGCCCGCGCCCTGGCCGAGTTCCTGTTCGACGACGACCAGGCCATCGTCCGCATAGACATGAGCGAGTATCAGGAAAAGCACACCGTGGCGAGGCTCATCGGGGCGCCCCCCGGCTATGTGGGGTACGAGGAGGGGGGGCAGCTTACCGAGGCGGTCAGGAGACGGCCATACAGCATCGTCCTGTTCGACGAGATCGAGAAGGCCCATCCTGAGGTGTTCAACGTGCTGCTCCAGGTGCTGGATGACGGCAGGCTGACCGACGGGCAGGGGCGTACGGTGGACTTCCGCAACACCGTCATCATTATGACCAGCAACCTGGGCTCCCAGTGGATCCAGCAGTACGGTGCAAGCGACTATGCAAGGATGCGCGGCATGGTCATGGAGACCCTCAGGGAAAGCTTCAAGCCGGAGTTCCTCAACCGGGTGGACGAGGTGGTCATTTACCACGCCCTGCCGCTCGACCAGATCAAGAGGATCGTGAATATACAGGTCAAGGCGTTGCAGGCGCGGCTGGCAGAGCGCAGGATTACGCTGGAGATCACCGACAAGGCCCGCGAGTATGTCGCGCAGGAGGGGTACGATCCCACCTACGGCGCCCGTCCCCTCAAGAGGACCCTGCAGCGAAGGATCCAGGATCCGCTGGCGCTCATGCTGCTTGAGGGAAAATTCGTTGAAGGGGACACGGTTACGGTAGACCTGTCGATAACCGGGGAAGGGCTGGTGATAAGGAAAAAATAACCGGAACAGGAATGCTTTTCAGGCCACGCGGGACAGAGAGCCCCACACCCGCCGGGGTGTGGGGCTCTCTTGCGATGGTTTCTATGGGGTCGGTTTGGCGGGTTTCCTGGCAACGATGTGGGATTTGATTCCGTTGTACTGCTCCGCCGAGATGATTTTCTTCTGCTTGAGCTGGTTCTTGCGGGCGTAAGGACGGCCGGCGATTATCTTGTTCACGTCCTCGTTGGTGAGCCCCGGAAGCGCCTTCAACTGGTCGGCCGTTGCGGTGTTGATGTCGATCAGGTTCTCCTGGCCTGGGAAGGTCTTTTTTTTCTGTTTTGTCTCAGCCGATTTCACCGGCGCGGCCGTGTCCGCGCCAAGGTCCTGCGCGGCAAAGGAGAACGAAACCATGCATGCCGATACCAGCGCTGCGAGAAACAGTTGCATTGCACTTCTCTTCATACTGACACCTCCTGTAATAATTTTTTGAAAAAATAACTAATAAATAAATTATATGTCAAGTGTTTTGTTGTTCACATTTTCAGTATCAGGCGTTTGTGTTAAATTTGCCCGGGCGGGAAATCGGCCCTCGACGACATTGCAGGTTTTCCTGTACGGGGATGCTCTCCATGTGGAAACCCATTAATATCGGCATCAGTGCGTGCCTCCTGGGCGAAAGAGTCCGTTACAACGGCGGCCACAAACATGACCGTTACATTACCGATACGCTGGGCCGGTTCTTCCGTTTCGTCCCGGTCTGTCCGGAGGTGGGCTGCGGGCTTCCCGTTCCCCGTGAGACCATGCGTCTGGAAGGGGTCCCGGCCGCTCCCCGCCTGGTCACTGTCCGGAGCCGCGTCGATCTGACGGAACAGATGCTCGCGTACTGCCGGAAGCAGGTGGAGGAGCTGGAGAGCGAAGACCTGTGCGGTTTTATCTTCAAGAAGGGTTCCCCCAGCTCCGGACTGTTCCGGGTCAGGGTCTACAACAACGGGATGCCGGCCGGGAGCGGCCGCGGACTGTTTGCCGATGCGGTTGTGAAACGCTTTCCCTTCATGCCGGTCGAAGAGGAGGAGCGCCTGGGCGATATGGACATCCGCGGGAACTTCATCGAACGGGTGTTCGCTTTCGGGGACTGGAAAGGGTTCCTGAAGAGATCGAAAGGATTGAGCGATCTGGTGGAATTCCATGCCGGCCGCAAACTTCAGGTCATGGCCCATTCACCGCGGATCTACCGTGAAATGGGCAGGCTTGTGGCCGAAGGAAAGGGAATGGAGCGCGGAGAGTTGTTCAGCCGCTATCAGGAGCTTTTTCTCGGGGCGCTTGCCCTGCATGCCACGGTGAAAAAGAACGGCAACGTCCTGAGCCACATCATGGGTTACTTAAAGAAGCAGCTGGACTCCGGGGAAAAGGAGGAGCTGCTCGAAACCATCCACAGTTACCGCGAGTCGCTCATTCCATTGCTCGTCCCGGTAACCCTGCTGAAGCACTACGTGACCAAGTACCGTCAGGAATACCTCGTCAGGCAGTCCTACCTGAACCCCCATCCTCTCGAACTGATGCTCAGGAATCACGTATGACGCACAATTACCATTGTCTGGAACCGGTTTCGGCGGTAGTGCAAAACGGTTTTATTGACAAGCTGCCTACCTACTGGTAGGTTTGTTGACATGAACGACACACGGACCAAAATTCTTGATGTAGCCGAAGACCTCATCCAGCGGGTGGGGCTCAACGCCATGAGTTATCAGCATATCAGCGATAGCGTTGGAATTCGTAAGGCCAGTATCCATCATCATTTCCCGAAAAAAGAGAATCTGGTTGACGAACTGCTGAAGCGTTGCCAGGTTTCATACAGCGATAACTACAAGAGAATTGTTGATGGTACGGGAAGCGCTCCGGAAAAACTGAGACAGCTCGCGAGGGTTTTCGAGGACGGTTTGAAAAACCAGAAACTCTGTCTCGTCGGAACCATCAGTTCCGACTTGAACACTCTTCAGGGTGGTTCGTGCCTCATTCTCGAAGACACGATTCAGAACACGGTTGATATTTTTTCCGTTGCCTTTAAACAGGGGCTCGAAGACGGTACGTTGTCTTTCACCGGAAAGGTCGGAGACACGGCATACGCTTTTTTTACTTTTCTTCTCGGGACACAGATCGCCGCACGGGCCCATGGTGGCCTCAGTGCATTTCGCCGTGCCACTGAGGCATTAATCTCCTGTTGGGAAACTTGACGCAAAATTTTTTCATCAAATCATCTACCAACTGATAGGTAGAATGCTGAGCCGAGGTGGAATAATGAAAAGTGCTGAGGATTACCTGGGGTTCGAGCTGGGTCCCGTCCGTCCTCCCAGTGAAGCCGAAAGCTTGAAGCTCAGGGTCACCAGGAACTGCCCGTGGAATAAATGCAGGTTCTGCGGCCTTTACAGGGGCAAGAAATTCAGTATCAGACCCTTGAGTCACATCATAAAGGACATCGACATGATCCGGAAGCATGTCGATTACATTCAACGAGCTATGGAACTGTCCGTGGAGTACCGTCGCATCGTCCCGACCGACTATCCGGTTTGGCCTGAAAACGAAAAGATGGCTTTCCAGTCCGCGTTGAAATGGTGCCGGAACGGGATGAAGTCGATTTTTCTCCAGGATGCCGATGCCATGACGGTCAGGCCCGATGATCTCGTGGCACTGCTGCATCATGTTCGAAAAGCCTTCCCCCGGGTCGAGCGCGTCACCTCCTATGCCCGTTCCCGTTCCATAATGCGTATCAGTGATGAAGATATGGTGCGTATGGCAGACGCGGGTCTGAACAGAATTCATATCGGTATGGAGTCCGGTTCGGATGAGGTCCTCGGTTTCGTCAACAAGGGCGCAGACAAAAAGACCCATATTGCGGCCGGCCGGAAAGTGAAACGTTCCGGTATGGAACTGTCCGAATATTTCATGCCCGGCTTGGGTGGGAAGCAATATTCAGAGGAAAATGCCCGCGAGACGGCAGACGCCATGAATCAGATTGCCCCGGATTTCATCCGCATCAGAACCTTGGCTGTCCCTGACAATACGGATCTGTTCCAGGACTGCCGGAACGGGACCTTCAACAGGCTTGGAGATGTACAGATGGTAGAGGAACTCCTGCTGTTTCTCGAAAACCTGGATGGAATCTCCAGCGTCGTGAAAAGCGACCAGATCCTGAACCTCCTGGAGGAGGTGGAAGGTCGCCTGCCGGATGACAAGGAGCGCATGACAGAGCCCATTCGAAAATTCCTGGCCATGGAACCCGAAGCACAGATGGTGTTTATTGTCGGCAGACGTACCGGCGTTTTTTCCAAACTGGACGACATGAATAATCCGGAACTGCGGAACCAGGCGGTAATAATGGGCAAGACCTGCCGGGTTAACTTGGACAATGTGGAAGATTTCGCCGCGGAGATGAGGAAGAGGTTCATTTAACGCCACAAAGGAGGCAGCCATGACGGCAAAGGCGAGTACCGAAAGTAATGTGATTGTAGACAGCAGACGGGAGTTTTCCGCATTCGTTGTTGAGAAGACTGAAGACAAGCGTTTCCTGCGCAGCATCGCGACACGTTCCCTGGGTGACCTTCCTGACGGTGACCTGCTGGTAAGAATTCACTACTCATCCCTCAATTACAAGGACGCCCTTTCAGCCACCGGCCATCCCGGAGTCACCAGGCAGTTTCCGCACACTCCCGGCATTGACGGGGCAGGGGAAGTGGTCTTCTCCGGCAGCTCCCGCTTCTCTCCGGGCGACAGGGTGCTGGTTACCGGATACGACCTCGGGATGGAAACCGACGGCGGCTGGGGTCAGTACATCCGCATTCCGTCGGAATGGGCGGTACCTCTCCCGTCCGGACTTACGACTCGGGAGGCCATGGCGCTTGGCACTGCCGGTTTCACGGCAGCGCTGTCGGTCTTGAAGCTGCAGCGGGCCGGAGTGAAACCGGGTGATGGCGAGGTGCTGGTGACCGGCGCAACCGGTGGTGTCGGCAGCATGGCGGTGTCGATCCTGGCAGGAGTCGGGTACCGGGTTGTGGCTGCCACCGGCAAGGTGTCCTCTGAAGCGTTTCTCCGTTCTTTGGGAGCGGCAGAGATCGTTTCGCGCCGACAGGTGACCGAGGGTGCCGAGCGCCCGATGATGAAGGAGCGCTGGGCCGGGGTCGTGGACGTTGTCGGCGGCGAGACCCTGGCGGCTGCCGTCAAGGCTGTCCGCTACGGCGGAGCGGTCACCTGTTGCGGACTGGTCGGCTCGGCCGATCTGTCCATGAACGTTTACCCCTTCATCCTGCGAGGGGTGAGCCTGCTCGGTGTCGATTCCGTCAACTGCCCGGCCGATGTGCGGCTGCAGACATGGGAAAGGCTGGCCAGTGACTGGAAGCCACGGCAGCTGGCGGAAATGGTTACAGAAGTACCGCTGTCCGGGCTGGAAGAGAAGATCCAGCTTATTCTCGAGGGAGGCATAACCGGTCGGGTGGTTGTGAAGCTGCCCTGAAAGAATACGGAATGACTGACGAAGAATTTCGGCTGCCGAGGTGATGCCGAGATCAACCTTTGGAGGAGATCGCTTGTGACCACATATTTAACTTCATACGATCCGAGTAATGGCGAACCAATAGGTTCCGTACCGGTTAGCACCGGCGAGCAGATTACCGAGGCGATCGTGGCAGCCCATAGCGCCGCGATCGCCTGGCAACGGCTCAAGATTGACGAACGGGTGAAGGTGCTGGAATCGTCCTACGCAAAGCTGCTGCCTGAAACGGACCGGCTGGCGGAACTTCTCAGTCGTGAAATGGGCAAGGACATCCGACGCGCCACCGGAGAACTGGGCTGGGTGGTCCATGGTGGCCCTCATAGTGCGCAATCCGCCGGGGAGGCACTGCAGTCCCGCAAGCTCGGCGATTGCACCCGCCTCGAATATCACCCCTTGGGGGTCGTCGCCGTTATCTCGCCGTGGAACTACCCGCTGGCCATGGCCGGTAATCTCATCGTTCCGGCACTGGTTGCCGGCAACGGTGTCGTCTTCAAGCCATCCGAAGAGACCCCGCTGATTGCCCGGGAATTCGTTGCACTACTGAATCAGGTTCTGCCGCCGAACCTGCTCCAGATTATCCACGGCGACGGCGAACAGGGAAAGGCGCTGGTCGAAGGCAACGTCAACATGATCGCTTTCACCGGCTCCCAGGCGGTCGGCAGGGAGATCATGGCGCGTGCGGCCAGCCGGTTGAAACGGCTGGTGATGGAGCTTGGCGGCAACGACCCGATGATCGTCATGCGCGATGCCGATATCGAGCGGGCCGCCCGGTTCGCCGTGGCCAGCAGCTTTGAAAATGCCGGACAGATGTGCATCTCGACCGAACGTATCTATGTTGACGAGACGATTGCCGAGCGGTTCGAAAACCGGGTCGCCGAACTGGCCGCTTCCTATAGGGTCGGACCCTGGAACATGGCCGGTGTCAATATCGGGCCGATCATCAATGCCGAACAGCATCGCAAGATTGTCGGACATATCCGTGACGCCGAGGCCAAAGGCGCCAGAGTGCTGCTGGGCGGCTCCGAACAGCCGCAGCGTTATATTCATCCCACGGTCATTTGCGACATGACGCCCGATATGCTCCTGGAGCAGGAGGAAACCTTCGGTCCGGTAGTCGCGATCAGCCGTTATGCCGATATCGGTGAGGCTATTCAGCGCGCCAATGCATCCGACTACGGGCTGGGCGCCGTCGTTTTCGGCGGTACGGAGGCCGAAGCCGTAGCCGATCGACTGGAAGCCGGCATGATCGGCATCAACCAGGGGGTCGGCGGCTCGGGAGATGCGCCCTGGGTCGGCGCAAAGCAGAGCGGTTTCGGCTTTCACGGCTCACCTGACGGGCACCGGCAATTCGCCCAGGTCCGGGTCGTGAGTTGCTCGTCTGCATAAGGATCCGAAAGGGCCGGGGTTTAGATTCACTCTGTCATTATTTTATGCGTAAGCTCCATCTTGCCCGTGAGCCGGATGGAATCCGTTCCGGAAGCCACGGGACCGTGTGCACACGGTCCCGTGGGCAGTCCGTCACAATTTGGTCTGGCTGTGCTGTTCGCGCATTTCCGCAACGGATCCAGCCAGTGCCGCGGTGTCGAGCACCATTTCCATCATTTCGATCTGCTCCTGCCAAATCCCCTGATCTGCTTCGGCTTTGATGTCTTCTTCAAACACGTGGTACACGGGGAGTCCCAACGAGACTCCCGCCAATGGACCTGCAAAGGTCGGATCGCCAACGGTAACCGTTTCGGCATACAGACCGGCCCCTTCGGGGTCAGCGGATCCGAGCAGCACGACTACATTTCCGGCGCCGAATTTCTCGGCGGCGTCGATGATTCGCTGCTGGTTTTCCAGGTCCATTGCACCCGCCGCCGTTCAAACAAAGCATTGAGTGGCGGAAAAAACCACCTCGGCTCCGCTGCCGGCAAAGCAGGCCTCCATGGCAGGACTGGGAACCCCGTCCCGTTCGCCGAGGAGAATTAATTTCTTGCCTGTCAACTTGCCCATAATTTCGCCTCCTACTGGTGAGATAGAAGCCGCTCCGCTCCGGCGCGGATTGCTTCGATGGTAACGTCATCACCGGTGATCGTTTCCTTTCGTTCGCCTTTCGAATAAAAGAGGAACGTTGGGACTCCCATAACCTTGAGCGCTATGGCGAGCCGGCGATTTTCCATGACATTGACTTTGCCGAATTTGACCTTCCGGGAATACTCCTTGGCCAGTGCTTCGACATCCGGCATCAAAGCAAGGCAGGGACCGCACTGGGGTCCCCAAAGGTCCACTATGACAGGCTGCTCGCTGTCAATGACTTCCGATTCGAAATTTTCCTTGTCGATAACCAGCATTATCTAGCTCTCCTTTTCCGTGAATCGTAACGATGCGATCCTGTGGCTCATGAACGAAATGAAAAGAAACGGATAGCAAGCAAAGGTACTGTGCCGGTTTTGCGGCCGCCTCACGTTCCCTGAGATTGCCCGTACCCGAATCGAACGCCTTCACGGATTCAGGTCTCACAGAAAGCCGTTCCTGCGCAGTGCTTCCTTCGATTCCTCCACGTGGCTTCCAGACACCTTGACCACCGGTCCCGTACAGCCCATCCCGGATTCAGCATAGATTCCCGCTTTCCAAAGCACTTTCACGGCAGCTTCAATTGCGAGTACGTCAATGCCGTGGATCTCGGAGTCCACGGGTTGCCGGGCCGGCGCAACGACCTCCTCCGCGGTGGCGGATGTCAAGGCGAGAGAAGACAGGATATCATCCAGACCTGCGTTGCCGGCGGCTGCCAACTCGGCCTCGACATGCCGGACAAGCCCTCCCCGGACGAGGGCCGCGGTGTAGAACAGCGCATTGGCAATGACCGGTGCCCCGGAGGCCCGGGAAATGATGCTCACTATCTTTCCCCACTTTTCGCCGACAGAGGGGCCGTATCCCCATCCGAGCGCCTCGTAGCCGCCGCCAGTGTTGAACGCGGAGAAGAGCTTCATGAGCACATTACCGGTGAGCGTGTCACAGACACAGACGTCGGCGGCACCGGCCAGGAGGTCATTGCCCCGCAGGAGGCTGCCACCGTCGGCCCTGACGCTGCCGGCGAAGTTGATGGAGTACCCGTTTTCCGTCATGCGGGCAAGAACGCGCTGTACCGAGGCGGCGCCGTCCAGGTTGAGGACACCGACTGCGGGCCTCTCCATGCCGAGCGCCTTGGCCACGGCGATGCCGTAGACTGCGTTCCGCACCATGGCCTCGATCCTGGACGCTGCCGACATGCCGGTGGATGCCGCAATGAGCAAAGGTCTCCCCCTTGCCGGCGTTACAACACGGCCGATAGTGGTCACTCCAAGGGGAAAGGGGTAGTGGAGCGCCACGGCCGCGCTGATCCGGCCTTCGGCAAGCGCCGATTCCATGGCGCTGGTAATCGCTGTTTCTCTGTCGGGCGTTTCCAGCCACTCCAGGGTGTCGTAGCCGGACACCCTGGTACCGATGGCCGTCACCCGAAGCCGGGAATCCTGCTCCATGGCGAGCACCGCTCCGGCCAGGAGCTCCTCGGTGCCGAGTTCGCTTCCCGCTGCCATGAGGCCTACACGGACTTTCGGACCGCCCGTGCGGGCCTGCTCCACCAGTTCCGCCAGGGCTTCACCAATCATGTGGCGCTTGTCCTTCATAAGCTCTCCTCAATCCGCACGTAGGGTATGTGCCAGTTCCGCCAGGGCATCCAGCAGGATGGTCTTCACCTCGTCACGGGTGAGGCTGCCGACCGGTTCACCCGACGACGCTTCCACCAGGAATGACGCGCCGTCGGAAAGGCCGGTCATCCGGGCGAGGAAGAGACTCCCTTTGCCGATGATCATGGCGCGCTTCATGTCACCCGAGGCTATGGCGTCTGCCGCGTGGCCGAGGAAGGGAACCCCGGAAGGGATATGGCCCTGGGTGTGGGCAAAGCCGACGAGCCCGTGCCTGGAAACGAATTCGCCGATTGCCGCACGCTCCAGCTGTCCTTTCACGACAGCCAGGGCCGCGATCATCTTCGCGTTGGCCTCGGGAACATCCCCGGCTCCGGCGGGGAGGGTGATTTCGGGAATCTGGAGCTCGGCCGCATACTTGTCCACATCGGCAAAGTTCAGACCCGCTTTCCGCAAGGGGTCCCACACCAGGGCGGTGGTCACGGCCTGGGGCGAAGCGCCGGCCCCCACCGAGTGTTTGCCGAGGGCGTCGAGGCGGATGACCGGGGCCGTTCCGTCATCGGGCGTGAGGAGGACCGCGAAGCTGCCCAGACAGTTTTCCAGGGCCGGGTGTTCTTTTTTCACATGGTCGCGGGAGTTCATGAAGAGCTTGGGCAATGCCCCGCCTGCCAGCACGATGACGTTCCTGCGCGCCCCCGACGCCACCAGGGACGCCCCGGTAATGAGCGCATTGACCGGGGCGGCACAGAAAGCACGGACATCGAGACCGCTGGCATTGACGCAGCCGGCGATCTCGGCGATGGACTTGGCGAGGTTGCCGCCGCCGCGCTGGTTCATGTCGCCCACCGCCTCTTCGGAGCACTCCACGAGGAAATCAACTTCGCCAGGTTCCATCCCCGCTTTCTTGAGCAGGTGGAGGAGCGCGAGCACCCCCCCAGCCTTGCTGGCCAGGTTCTCCAGGATGACGTGAGCGGAGAGCGTTTCATCGACTTCGTGGGCACGTCGGCAGCAGCCGACCACCTCGCCGGCGAAGTACAAGGGGAGTGCCGCCTTGCCGGCGATTTCGTCCCGGATCGCGGCGATGTCCCGCCCACCCTTCAAGCGCTTCAGAACCTCGGCATCCAGAACCGGATGGGCGTTCAGCTTGCCCCGGACGGACTCCGCAAAGCTCGTTTCGAGCCAGACCAGGTCGAAGACGTCACAGATGTCCAGCAAGCCGAGGAACTCGTCCTCGGGCATGATTTCCCCGTATTTCCCAAAGCGGATCGGAGCGCTCGCCAGGTTCGAATGCCACGGCAGGGGATGTTCCTCCAGCTGCTCGACGGTCATGGCCCCGATGTACGTCAGGTTCGGGGCGTAGCGAACCGCGTCCTCGTAGGGCTGGATGAACCCGGGAAGATTGGCGAGGAACGGAGAGTCCGGTTTGTCGCGGCGTTCCAGGCAGGGGGTCGTGCCGTACTGCAAACCCAGCTCCGGGGTATGGTTGAGACAGTATACGGTGCTCTTTATGGCTGCGTTGGGCATGGAACGTTATCTCCTTCACGTTGCTGACAGACGATTACAGGCTTTCCAGGTATTTTTCCGCGCTGAAGGCGGCGGTCGCCCCTTCTCCCACTGCAACCGAGACCTGCCGCAACCGTTTGCTGATCACATCACCGGCGGCGTAAATGCCGGGAACGTTCGTTTCCATTTCCGCGTTGACGATGACAAACCCTTCCCTGTCCATGGACACGGCCTTGCCCAGGAAGCTGGAAGACGGCTGGGCTCCCACGAAGATAAACACGCTGTCAGTGGCCATTTCCGAGTTCTCTCCGCTTTTCACGTTCTTCAGGGTGACGCTCTCGACGAGTTCATCCCCGTTGATGCCGGTAACGACGGTGTCCCAGATGAACCTTATCCTGGGGTTCTTGAAGGCCCGTTCCTGGATCACCCTGGTGGCGCGCAGTTCGTTTCTCCGGTGGATGACGTTCACTTCCCGGCCGAACCGCGTCAGGTAGATGGCCTCTTCAACGGCCATATCCCCGCCGCCGACCACGGAAATGACGCAATCCTCGAAAAAGGCGCCGTCACAGGTCGCGCAGTAGGAGACCCCTTTTCCCCTGAGTTTGCCCTCACCCTCTACCCCCAGCTTCCGCTCATGTGCGCCGGTCGCCACGATGAGCGCCTTGCAGCGGATCCCGCCGTCCTTCAAACGGATGAGCTTTTCGCCGGTGTCCGGATTGACCTCAACGGAAACCGCAGTATCCTTCACGATGTTCAGGCCGAACCTCCTGGCCTGGTCGGCCATTTTCCGGGCCAGCTCCGACGCTTCGATCCCTTCCGGAAAACCGGGATAGTTTTCCACCGTTTCATAGGTCATCATCTGGCCGCCGCAGGATTTGCCCTCCAGCAACACCACGTCCGTGCGGGACCGGGCAGCGTACATGCCGGCGGTCAGCCCCGCGGGTCCGCCGCCGAGAATCACCAGGTCATGATAAACAGATGTCATGCGTTGCTCCCTGCCATGGTACCTTCGTCAAAGGTACGTCACGGCACAAGCTGAAGGATCAGCCGTCCAAGGTTGCGACGGTGGGGCCGTCCACTTCCTGCTGGAGCAGGCCCAGGGCTTTCAGAATGAACCTGCGACGGAGTTCCTTTTCTTTTGTCTCGTCCAGGGAAGGATCGCCCACGGGGTTTGGAACCGCCCGGCCTTGTACGATACGATTGACGCCCACCATCTGCGCGATGTTGGGAATGGCCGTGATCTGGACGACGGGAATGCCCATCTTTTCGAGGCTGGATGCGAGCGTTGCACCGCAACGCGTGGAAGACCCTCACGTGGAGGTGAGAATGGCGCCGGCGATCGTCCCCCGCCTGAGGATTTCGGCCCCGATCTCTTCTCCTATTTCTCCGCACCTTTTCGTCACGGTGCAGTTGCCGCTCGTCGAAAAGAACGTGCCGTGGAGCTTCCCGACTTTCCCCTCCTCTACCAGTTCACGCAGCGCATCGTAGGGCACCAGGCGGTCAGGCCTGTTCAGGACGTGGTCGTTGAAATAACCGGCATGGGCCACCTCCCACGCCTGGAAGAGTTCCTCGATATCATACGCCCCCCACTTGAGGTTGCTTCTTGTGGCGAGCCCTGTGGGATTGCCCTTCGGCACCAGCCCGCCATCGCTGATCAGGGCTATTTCACACGTGCTCAGGTCCCTGAGCGGCAAAGGAGGCGGTATTTTTTCAAATACCGGCGGGGTAACCTCGCTCTCGAACGGTTTCCCCTGCAGCTTGGCCAGCAGCTTTTCAACGGCCCGTTCCGCAATGCTCTTCCCGCACAGTTCGTTTCTCAGGAGATTGCGGGAAAAATAGTTGTATTCCGAGGGTTTCGGCAGATTTTCCCATGCCACCAGGTCCTCTTCCCGTTCGTCTGAAAGGAGTCTGAAGGCCAGGCGGACCATCGTACCCGCAAGCTCCGGTATCCCCCTGGCGATGTTCGGCGCCTTGCAGATGAACGCGTACTTCCGGTACAGGTCCACGCCCGGGTTCTCCTCATTCATTGCGGTAATGACGGGAATGCCCAGTTCCGCGCCGACCTCTTTGCACATGGCGCCGCAGGCGACGCCGTACCTGCCCCCGGCAAAGGACGGGCCCGCGAAAAAGATATCCGGCTGGTACGCCGCCACCAGCCTCGCGCCTTCCTTTGCGTTCCCATCCGCGTTTTCCGCGAAGTAATCGTCGCCGCAGATCACCGTAGCGACGATTTCAGCCCTGTCGCCGAGCGCTTTCTGCAAAGCCAGGCCGGGTCCCACGGGACCATCCTTGACCATAAACCCCAGGACGGCCTTGTCCTCCCCACCGATCTGCCCGAAAAACTGGTTGAGATAGTTGACCACCCGTAATTTTTTCTCACCCATGGCTTTCTCCTTTCCTGCGCACTAATATTCCTTGACGATCACCCTGGCATTGCCCGTACAGTCGAGGACGCCGGGAAGCAGGTACTCCTCGATGTCGATTACGGGGTCGCCGGCGTACTGAACGATGGGATCCGGACAGAAGATCCTGGTTTCGGCCGTTCCTCCCAGGAACTTTTCCGCTTTCCAGGGGATCTTTGTCCTCTCGAAGGTGGCCGAAGCCGCGATGATCAGATCCAGGCACGGCGCATTGAACAGGATCGTGTCGGACAGGGTGCCGAACGGGGTCAACGGCTGCGTGAAGATGGCGGTCTTCACGCCGAGCTTTTCGCATTCCTCGCCGGCGACGGCCAGGTCGATATGGGGCATCCCCCCCGTCACCTTGGCCAGGATCACCCCGTCGGCCCCCAGGACGTTCTTCACCAGGCTGGCGGCCATGAACGCGCACCGTATCCGGCTTGCAGGCTCGGTGTTCGCGCATACGCCGATCACGCCGACAAAATTCAGGTCCCTGCCGTGGCGGCGGTACAGTTCTTTGATGATGCCGTGGTTTTGAATGCTGTACGTATCGATTGCCTTTACCACGTTCCACCCGACGACCCCTCCGTCGAGGACTTCATTGGGGTGGAGAATCGTGGGCGTCAGGTTGCGGACATGGGTCCCGTAAAAACAGGGATCCGAGGTGGCGAGATAATCGAACTGCGGCGTGTACATCTGGTAATAGAAGGCCACCCGGGGAAGGGGAGACGCGGGATCGATTTTCGGGATGTCCAGATCGAACACTTCCACTTCGTCGACCGGGTGCTCCTCGGCGGCTCGCGCCAGGTACACGGCGGTCGCCAGCCCCGCGATCTTGACGGCATCTTCGAAGTCCCGCTCGTCGACACCGTCTGCAATCGTCGGCGCGATACTGACGTTCTTCATTTTCCCGTAGGGGCTCTTCTCGGCAATGGGCCCGCACATGTCGAGGACGCCGGTTTCCTTCCGGTTCGTACCGGGATTGGACACGATGACCGCAATACCTCGAAGGGACCTGGTCCGGCCGCTTCCGGCGGTCTGCATCCTGCCGATGAAGCCCGGAAAGTCGGCATCCTCCGGGTCAGTCTTGCAGCGCGGCTGCACCACATCGCAGATGTTCAGTATCCGGACATTTTCTCCGGGTTTCACCAGACCGATCTCTACGGATCTGATCCTGGGGTCTTTGAGGATCAGTTCCTCCAGTTCCTTGGGATTTATGGACAGTACGCCTTCCCGGGCACGTGTCTCGGGACCCTCCCGGATATCCTTTATGTCTATGGATTCGATCTCGAGCCTCATCCGTCTTCTACCTCCTTTCCCGTGATTGATTGCCAATCCGGCGATTTCCGCTATTCTCGGTAAGGATACGGTTCTTCACTGCAGAAACCGGCCGGTCTGAAAATGCATGAGAAGACAGAACGTTTTTCCGCAATCCTCCGGATTCGGAACCGATTGATCCCTTCCGAGACCGGCGGCTAAAATACGGCCCTGTGTATGATCCTGTTTTTCACTAAATCCACCGTATAATGGATATGTTTTCCCAGTTCCTCTTTGGCCTGGTCGAAATTGCCTTCACGAACGAGCTCCAGGACTCTCGTATGATCGCCCAGAGAATGCCGGGCCGCGTCATCGATATGAAAATAGATGTAC
>Ga0228535_1001478_pt1 | contig 35172 bp, 40 predicted proteins | sample SJ1metagenome_FD_168457 | JGI IMG/M metagenome (GOLD analysis project Ga0228535, IMG submission 168457) | Enriched culture of PCE-dechlorinating microbial communities from Ithaca, New York, USA - SJ1 | ecosystem: Engineered > Modeled > Simulated communities (microbial... > Unclassified | place...
CTATTTCTGCCAACAAATTAGATCCAATTACTATTCCAATCCCTGGAACTGACATCAAAATACGTAATTCATTCTCTTTATCCTTGAGGTAAAATTTGATTCTTTCCTCGATCCTTTTAATCTCAACTTGGAGGTTGTCATATATTTTTAACATCGAATCTATGAGGAATATAGCTGAATCAGGAATATACTCAGGAATCTGCTCAAAAAAGACAGGTGCAATCTTTCTTGTTTTAGCGGGTAATGCTTTTACGATCTCATCCTGAGTTTTTCCCATGAAAAAAAGAAATGGTCCATGTAATCCTGATATATGATCTCGTATCCTGGAGAGTTCACCTGTTCCCTGGTAATATTTTAATGGAGATGCCAGAACTCGTGGCTTCACTTATCTTTTTCCTTTCTAACGGGTGTACCCTTCTGGTTGATATCAACTGTGAAATGACTGAAAAACCCTGAGTATAGATTTAAGAAGAATAAGAGTTCAGATGAAAAAGAGATTGGGGGATATAAGCAGTGTTATGCACATCAGACGGTTGCGATCGGAAATTCCATTCTTCTTTGAAAGCCTTGAGAGTTTCCCGGAGTAACAAGCCAGGTTGTACTGTTTGAGTAACTGTATCGCTCAATGGTGAAGTCAGGACAGATTTCTGAGAGTATTGCCATGTTAGTTCCGACTTCCTTGGAAGATAAGCCAAGCTCTTTTGCTATATATTTGGACTTCAGGAAACATCTTCCGTTGTGAAGCTGTGTTTTCAGATAGTTGATAAGGGTTATCTGGTTTTCATTGTACTTTGTGCTGAATCTGCTTTTTGTTAACATTTTTTACCTCTGTTCTGATTAGGGGTGGAGCGTTCAGAATGCCCAGTTTGTAGGAGGAAAGCCTGACATCCTGCCAGGCCATGGGTGTTTTCTGTCTGTTCCGGTGCGAATTTTGTGGGAGTAGTAACGGGCAGATACCCGGTTTGTCTCTCCGTTAATGAGAAGGGTTCTGATTATTGCAATGTAGGAGGACATGCAGAACGCAGGTCACATCTTCTCATCCGGAGAGTGAAGCACAGATGATCCAGACCTGAACGCCCGGAAATGTTCTATGCCTGCTCGGTCTCCCCGTGACATATCAGTATTGAATGAAACAGTGTATAAGATCTGTAGATAAAACCGTTTAAAAACAATCTGAAATTATTTTCGTATGAAATTATTCAGATAAATGAAGAACCATGAATCCTGCGAATGAATCCGGGGGAATCCTTACGTTGGTGTCTGTTGTTACTAGTCCGGACAGAAGAAAGTTTATCGCAGGTTCATCGTCTGCACTGATTCACTCCTGGTGAAATAACTGAAATGAATAGTTGCAACCGGTTGCAACTGGTTTTTGAGAAGTTTTCGATGAGAAGATAATATTTCTCTGCCGGTACTGATGGTGGGGGCGGTTTACTTCAGTGAAGAAGAATCCTTATACTGGGAGTCTAGAAATGGTGTCGTTGAAGAGAAGAAAAATGCCGACGGTGAATTGTCAGATGTGTCTCGACCCTTGCAAGTACTTCTTATTGTATTACCAAAATTGATTTGTACAACAGCCTCATGTGTAATTAAAAAATAGCTTTTACAAAAGGGCCGGTGCTATATATCTTCATCTGATTTCGTCTCTATCAAGGTCCCCTTTTTCACCAGATTTTCCAGACAGAACCTGATATTCCACCCACGGTTCTGATTCAGTCCTGTAATAAAATATGGACGATCACGGCCGTCAATGACAATTTCAACTCCATCCGGATTCATCGTAAGTTTTGTTATCCGTGCATTGAGGAAGACAAATGGGTATGTGCCGTCTGATTGAAGTGGAATTATCCGTTCTGATGAGACAACCACTGTCCCCCGATAGATCTCATAATACTCCCATTCGGTCTCTTCACCAGCTTTGGCATGAGAGTAAATCCGATCTCTCCCCCAGGTCAGAGTAAAAAGTTTCCCGGTTTTTTTCTTTTTGAACACTTCTTTCTGATCATAAATTATCATGGTGTCAATGTAATGGATCATCTCTCCCGGTTTTCTGATCTCCCGAAGGCCAACTGGTATTTCAGTACACCATCGTGGTAATAATCCGGGTTTGGTAGTAAATTCTTTTAAATACCGGGGATAGAAAGTCTCGAAAAAGTAATTAGTATCTGTTGGAATCTGAAGAAGATCTACAAAATATCTGACCAGTCCGAGTGTTTCTTTTTGACCGATGTCGGTTTGTACTTGAAAGAATCTGAAGAGGAGATTGTATTTTTCCTGGTCAGTCAGAGATATTAAAAATGGGATTTCATTAGAACTAATCTTCTCCAACCGGACTGCTTTTTCAAAAAGATATTCCTCAATGAGGCATTTATCTGATTCCATCTTCTGAAGGCATGAGTCACATACATGGGTATGTTGAAATAATTTCGATTTTAGTTCAGCATTTCCACATATGGGACATTCGTGTCCTTTATGAGTCTCTTTTAAAATTCGCTGCGATATATAGTAATCTGAAAGAATAGTTTCATATGAACGACTTTCATCTTCAGAAGGTTCATTATGATGAGGAATGTGCATGATATCAGAATCTGGTTTTGTGATCGGACCGATGATGACGGATGAACCGGATGCGCCTACCTTCGGAAAATTATTTCATCCATAGGTAATCATCGGACACATTTCGTAAATTATTAGTGTCTGGGTATTATAGATACCTCCTATGGGTATGCGTGATGAATTGTTCTCCAAGTGGATCGAAGCGATGAAAGAGGTAAAATTTCCGGTATCATCCGTGGATGAAGTCTATGCCGGATTACCGAAGGGTGCAGAAAGCAATATTTCTGTCGGCGGACTTGTCGTCTGCAATACCGGAGACCTGTTTGGACGGTTCATAAAACCCACCGATTTCCCAATCGAATCCGCCCAGGCCCTTGCAAACCTTATACTGGATCGCGCCGGTCTGTAATATGGCCGAATAATCACGAATCAATCATGGAAAAAAAATTGGAATTCAGCTAAAAAGGGTTTATTAATCCCGACGTTCCACAATCCAGGATTCATTGTCTTCCCTGACAAAAAGAACCGGACTGTGATTAATCCTCATTGGCTGGGGGAACTTTCGAAATCGGACTTCTCCTGAGTCAATTGATCTTCCGTCAAGTGAATATACTGCAGGAATTCCTGCATCATGAATCGCAGAAATCTCTGCCTGACCCTGCAGGGTTCTGATCTTTCCAACCTGTATATATCTCCCGTCTGATCCACCTGCCGCCAGGCCCACGGCTGCAAGAGATCCGATAATGCCCCCTTTTGTGCCATCAAGCCCGATGAGTCGGACTCCTGTGTGTGATGCCATTGTAATCGCCTGGTCCTGGGTGAGGACAGTAGATTTTGCTTCTTTTCCAAAGAGAATGAGAGCTGGTGTGACAGACTCATGGTCAGTCATACAGACTCCCGGATCACTCCCCTTCGCTGCCCGGGATTGAACAAATTGTGCTACCTCTTCAAAAAGTGCATCTCGTTCTTCATGAGGAACTGCATGAACATGAATGACTGCAGCACTATTATGTGACGTGTATGGAATGTCCGGGTGAACATAGAGCTGGTGCCGGGTAATCCCAAGAAGATGGTATCGATGTTCGAGCAGACTGAACAAATCCCTGGCAAGTCTGCCGGTTCCCGGGCTGTCAGGCATATCGGTATCATCCAGTGCAATATATACAGTCATGTTATATGTCCTGTCACCCGGATGCGTGGGTGATAATTCTTCTTACAGGTACACTGAGTAGGGTATCATTCTTCTGATTTGAATCACGAAAAAATAGTTTAGACAAGGAAAGACCATTAATATGAGTTCTGCAATATCAATTGGATATCACTTGATATATTCTTATTAACTATGTTTGTAAATGTAAATAATTTTCATGTTGCCTGACACAGTATAGGTGAGGATGAGAAGTCAGAATATGGCTCTTGAGATCCATCGGGAACCGGAACATTACAATCCGATCCACTTTCCGGACTTTTTGGGTTTCTTCTCACTCCTCATTTTGTGACCTTTAATATTTCATCAAACATGGCTGATCCAATCAGGGATGCACTCTCTTCCGGATGAAGATCAGACATGACTGAAACAATTTTTTGGGTCCCCTTGCTGGTTGTCAGTATTCCCACCCGCTCAGCTCGTGTTACCAGTTCCTGTTCTTCCATCATGGCAAAGTACGGTAGTATATAGTAGTGAGGTACCTCGAGGTACTCGGCAAGGCGCCGGGTAGTTGGAAACCTGATATGAATCCCTTCTTTAGAAAATGTGATTGAAATCGCGTTATCTTCGAAAAGGAAAATTTTTACTGCAGATTCGAAGAGGCCTTCGATTGAGAGCGATGGCATATAATAAGTTTTAGGGTTCGAGCTATAAAGAATAGAGGAAAGAAATTAGTGTTTTTTCTTCTGGTCATCAGGGACAGGCTCAAGCCAGACAATTTCAGCGCCGACTTCTTTTGCAATCATTTCAAGTTCTATCTTTCTGAAATGGGTTGCAACAACCTGGATCTGTCCACCGGTAACTGCCACAATCCGATACTTCGGGCTTTTAACTCCTGCCCCGACCTTTTGTCTTTCACGTACAAAAATTTTCATTTTTGGTCACCTCTTGGAACCAATTGATATATGCTCAAGTGATATACCAGTTGGTTTTCAACAATTTATCTATATGATCTTCACGTATTTATATATTGTTGTGGTGATCCATGCACGAGCGACATGAAATTTTTAACAAACTCCAGGGCGAAACTCTGGTTCGAAAAGGATTATTTGACCGGTATAATGAGCGCCCGCTCATGCGAATTCTTCCTGAACTGAATGTCATCAAGATCGGCGGACATGGGATCATTGATTATGGCCGCGATGTTGTTCTCCCCCTGGTAGATGAGATTGGTGCTCTCTCAAAGGAACATCAGGTGATGATCATCACCGGAGGAGGAGTCCGCGTCCGGCATATCATGGATATCGGGCTTGACCTTGGAATGCCAACCGGGGTACTCGCAGAACTGACCAGTAAGATCTCTGAACAGAACGCAATGATGCTTGCAACACTTCTCGCGCCTTACAAAGCGAAACGAATACACACCAGTGATCTTCTGGAGCTCCCGACACTTCTTGGCATGGGCGCTCTCCCGGTTACGCATGGAACTCCCCCTTATGGTTTGTATGAACACCCTTCAGAGCGCACGAATGGTGGTATCCCTCCCCACCGGACTGATACCGGTGCCTTTCTTGCAGCAGAAGTCCTCGGGGCGAAAAGCTGTATTCTTGCAAAGAATGTAGACGGGCTCTATGACAAGCATCCCCTGAAATCTCCTGATGCAGAACTCATTCCAGATATTTCCGCAAGTGAATTGATTGCAATGGATATGGAAGATCTTGTTCTTGAACGAAAACTCGTCGAACTGATGCTTGAGTGTCGGAATGTCAAAGAAGTTCAGATAGTGAACGGACATAAACCCGGAATGATAACCAGGGCAGTCAAAGGCGAAAAGGTTGGAACCATTATCCGTGCTCAGTAATAGACACCTGGTGTGTTACCCAAATCGGGACTATTCATAGTCCATTTTCTGAACCTGCGGGTATGCCTGTTCAGCCATCAGGTGCTGTTGATTGATGATTTCATTTTTAATTCTAAACACTCCTATAGGCCTAAGCAACAAATATCTGGTATGGATATGCTGCTCTATACCGGATACATCGGGGGGATATGCACAACAATTGCATTTCTTCCCCAGGTTGTCAAGACATGGAAAAGCAGGTCGGCACATGACCTCTCCTGGGGACTCTTATTCCTGCTTCTTATCGGTGTCTTTCTCTGGATGATTTACGGAATAGTCAGTGCCGATATTCCGGTCATGCTTGCAAATGGAGTAACAAGTGTATTCATCGTCTCAATCGTGGGGATGAAATGGTGGTTTGATCACCGGTTGGCTGGGAAAGCAGGTAAATAACTACTGCTGTCTCGTTTTCAGATGTTCTTTTCGGTATATCAGTATCCAGGCCAGAATCAGCCCTGCACAAAACCCTATCGCAAGACCAAACAGGACCGCTAGTACCGCAATAAGGCCGGTAATCCAATAATTATCTGTTTTTAGTCCGTGCTTTGCAAGTTCAACGGCAACCACAATGAGAAGGACTCCGAACATCCCAACAGGAAGGGCATCGGTAATTTCCGGGTCTGCACAGAGTATTCCTATAAGAAAAAGAAGTATTCCCCCAAGTATTAATGAAAGCCCGCCCCTGGCACCAAACCGGTAATGGGCCGCCAGCCCTCCTGCTCCATGACACATGGGAAATCCTCCGAATAGTGATGCTGACAGACTCATCATGCCGACCGTTTTACAGATTTTATCCGGGTTCATCTCTCTTTTAAACAAATCATGTGCCAGAAGAGATGTCGCAAGTATTGCATTTGTCAGGGTCAGGGGGAGCTGAGGAGGAACAAAATGAATTGTTGCATTAAAAAAATCTTCAGGTGATGGAATCTGAAGATTGGGGACAGGAATGGAGATGAAGGTTGGAAATCCTGCACTGAGGAAAGCTACGATAAAGCCTGAAATAATGATGGTCAGCGCAGAGAGATCCGGAATTTTTACAAATCTCGTACTAATTAAAAATCCGGCTACAATCCCTACCGATATGAGGGCAAAAGGTATATCCGGGAGAATAAATCCCGGAATTGCGCTTTTAATGAAAATCAGTGCCAGGCCCAGCTGAACTCCCCTGATAACCGGTTCAGGAATAATCTGTCTGACACGGTCCATCCAACCAAAAAACCCGATGCACAGACATATGATACCCATTACAATACCCGACGCTGCTATCAGGTGAGGGGTGACAGACTCAGCAATGGCAATGGCACCGACTGCTTTGAGCGGTTCAACCGGGATGGGAATTCGATAGTAGAGCCCCGTAATTATGTACCATGCAGCAGCCCACAGAAGCATAAGGGAGATATTCATTCCGCATGATACCGAAACGGCAAAAAGAAGAGGAAGGACAGTTCCAAAATTACCTGCCGAACCGGCCAGCTCTGAAAGAAAATATGAATATCGGGGAACTGACTGATCAGAGACAGGCATGATCATTCTCTTCCGGCATGATGTGGACTGACGGAGCTTTAAATGAAAGCACAACCTCCACCCCTGGTTTCAGGTCCAATTCACGAATTGACTGCCAGGTTACCTGAACCGAAAGGGTAAGTTCTCCGGATTTTACACTGATAAGGCTGATAATACCAAATGGTCGCACTGCATCGATTGTTCCAAAGAGAACATTCCGGGCACTTGACCATCGGTCCGGGCCGGTATGCAACGTGATCTCTTCGGGCCGTATGGCCATCCTGATCTGGGTTCCTACAGGGATGTCACCAATTGCATGGATCTCGATTCCATGTGACAGAATAACTGACATTCCCTCTTCCTTTCTTATGACTTTTCCAGGAAGAATGTTCCCCATCCCGATAAATTTTGCAACGTCAACAGAACAGGGACGGGTAAATACATCAAAAATGGTCCCGGACTGAATAAATCGTCCATTCATCATGACCGCGACCCGATCAGCAAGCCGTTGCCCCTGCATGAGGTCATGGGTCGACATGATGACAGTCGTGCCAAGTTCCTTATTGTAATGCCTGATGAGGTTTTCAATGACCTCTGTTGAAACAGGATCCAGATTCGCTGTAGGTTCATCCAAAATGAGAATATCGGGCCCGGTTACCATCACCCTGGCGAGAGATACCCGTTGTTTTTCTCCACCGGAGAGGGTCGTTGCTTTCCGGTTTTCATACCCTGAAAGCCCGATTTCATCCAGCTTCTGCAGGATTTTCTCATTTATCGCCTCTTTTCCAAAACCCCGGTACCGAAGACCGATCGCGATGTTATGGTACACCGATTCCCTGAAGGCAATAGGATTTTGAAAGACCATACCGATGCGTCTTCGGACCGGGTCAGTCTCCGAAACATGGGTGAGGGATTTCCCTTCTAACAGGACCTCTCCTGATGTTGGTTTTTGAAGAAGTCCGAGAATTCTCAGAAGTGTGGTTTTTCCCTGTCCTGAAGGCCCGATGATTACAAAAATCTCTCCTTTCCTGATACTTTCTGAAACACCGGTCAGGATGGGATTTCCATCAAATTCTTTGGTGATATTCCAGATGTCAATCATCTCGTTCCTACCTGTTCTGCACAAATCCCATGAAGAGATTGATAATGAGCGCAATTGCCAGAAGAATAATTCCAAGAGCCAGAGAAAGGTTAAAATTTCCCATAGATGTCTGCAGGGATATTGCGGTTGTGAGGACCCGTGTATGGCCTTTGATATTACCACCGATCATAATCGCTGTCCCTACTTCTGAAATTGCCCGTGAAAAACCTACAATAACTGCAGCCATTATGGCAAATCGCGCTTCACGAAGATGACTTTTTAAAAACTGGAACCTTGATGCTCCAAGTGATCGGATGGTATCGGTAATAATCGGGTCTATCGCCTGAAGTGCTGCAATTGTGAGGCCGGCCATAATCGGGATGATAAGGATGGTTTGACCAAATATCATACCATTCGGTGTAAATAACCATTTTAAATCTCCAAGTGGTCCGGATCTTGAAAGAAGCATATAACAGAGGAGACCAACAATGACCGTAGGAAGTGCATACAGAGTTTGTATAACACTAATCAGTGCCTTTTTTCCATGAAATTCCCTGAAGGTGATAGCTGCTCCAAGCGGTATTGCAATAATGGTACTGATCAATACCGAAGAAAAGGTTATCTGCAGAGTTCTGAGTGTTATGTTCAGCACTTCAGGATCTGCGGTCAGTATGAGATGAAATGCAGTCTCAATACCGGTAAGCAGATCGTTCATAATAATAATTGTTGTGAAAAGAAAAGAACGGTGTGGATTATGCCACCTTGTCGGTGGTCTCTTCCACGGTCACGCCCATTACTTCTGCACTACCCCGTCCGGGGTTAAAGTATGGTACCCCGTTCTTTTCGACTCCATAGGTCGAGAGGATATCCTGGACTTCATCACTGATCATGAAGTTGATCCACTTCTTTGCCATCTCAGTGTTGACATCCGGACATTTTTCGTCAGATACACGCATGACGGCATAGACATTCAGGAAGGTCTCATCGTTCTCAACCAGCGGGACAAGTGAGAGGTTGCTCTCGAAGGTTCCCCAGGAGGCTGAGTCAGTTAAGGTGTACCCCTGAAGTTCGTCTGTCATGGTAAGGGTTGGGCCCATACCTGCGCCAGCTTCACGGTACCATTCTGAGGAGTTGATCTCTGCATAGTCATACCCGCCCCATTTCCACAGGAGTTTCTCACGTGAATGGGTTCCGGAATTATCTCCACGGGATACGAAAACGACGCTTGGATCCTCTGCAGTTGCCTTCTCAATTGCCATGAAGGCTGCTGTTCCGTTCAGTCCGGCTACCTTTGCCGGGTCATTTTCCGGTCCGACTAAAAGGAAGTAGTTGTACCCGAAGACACGACGATCGACACCGAATCCTTCATCAATAAACTTGTCTTCTGCAACACGGTCGTGAACCATCACAATATCTGCATCACAGTTTTTTGCAATTTCAATAGCCTGGCCGGTTCCAACAGCTACATGTTCTACTGTTGCACCGGTCTCTTCCTTGAATTTCTCTTCAAGAAGATCAAGAAGCTTGGTTGCGTCAAGACTCGTTGTGGTTGCGATGAGAAGACGGTCTGCACTATGTTCTCCGAGATTATCAACCTTTTCTGCAGATACTGCCCCACAGAAAAGCATTGCCCCCAGCACAAGAGCAATGATCCCAAACGATAATTTACCGATCATGCAATACGAGATCGTCGTGTAATAATATATATTTGTTTAATTGTCCTCTTGAGTAAAACAATTGTTCAATCAACTGTAATACCAATTGATTTTAATGTCGGGTGACAGAAAATACCGAATAATTCTCCATATATTCTTCATATTTTCCCGCTCATTATGAATTCATGGGTATGGATCATTCCTGCTCAATGAATAAATTTTTATTATTCCTTGTTGATTGGTATTTCATACCGAAAAAGACATCCTGTTCAGAGGTATTATGAGATACTCTGGAAAAAAATTCATGCGTTCTATTGATATTATAAATTTCTTTAAATTATAGTATGGGAGATCCAGTCTGTTTAGCTGCATATGAACCCGATCCCATTGTATCCAAAATACCCCTTCTCTCTGCATTGGAGCGCGATTATTTTCTCAAACCATGATCCCATGGTCCGCACCTATAGTAATCATGCTTTCAGTTTTACGGCTCTTCTTTCAAATGGCCCGTTTGTTCTAACTGTGAATCAGACTGACCCTTTTGAAAAAACTCCACTTACTCTCTCAATATGGTCAGATAAAGCGGTACGTGCGCAAGATACCTGTGAAGCATCAGACCTCATCACCTGGTATTTTGCCTTAAATGATAATCTTATGGATTTTCTGGATGCCATATGTTCTGATCCGGTTATGAAAAGTCTTGCTCACCGGCTGTATGGCCTTCGTAGTCCGGCTACACCTACCGTATTTGAAGCACTCATAGATTCGGTTATAGAACAACAGATCTCCCTGTCTGTTGCACGCTCTCTTGAGTACCGGTTTATCAGACAATTTGGGAGAACCTGCTTTGTGAATGGAGATCTGCATTATTGTTATCCTCTTCCAGAAGATCTTGCCGGACTAGAACCATCAGACTTTCGAAGATGTGGATTTACGTCGCGTAAAGGTGAATATATCCGGGATATCTCAAGGAGTATCGAGAAAGGAAACCTTGATCTGGAATCATTCAAAAAAGTCAGAGACAATGCTGATATCGTTGAGGCTCTTTGTCAGATTCGAGGGATTGGCAGATGGACTGCTGAACTGACGATGCTTCGGGGACTTCACCGGATGGATGCATTTCCTGCAGATGACATCGCTCTTCGCCGGATGATATCCCGTTGGTATCATAATGGTAAAAAAATATCTGCATCTGAAGCTGTAAAAACTGCTGAACAGTGGGGCGAATATAAAGGACTCGCGTCATTTTACCTGGAAGTTGCCGAGTATTGCGGTATTATTCCTGGTGTCCGGTCTATCTGAGAACACTCTTTCAATATCCGAAGAGACGAAATGATATCATGGATGTGAAAACTTCAAACATCATCACCATGGTAGCCGGTGTCATATTCGTTCTCCTCGGAATAAATAACATCATGCAGGGAACAGCCTGGTGGCGTTATATCACTTTTGTTATCGGTATTATTATCCTTGCTCTCGGAGCCTATGGATATAAAACAGGAAAGAGGTTTTAACTTCCCTCTTCCTTTGAAAAATGCCAGGACTCTCCGTTTTTACAGATGTCTTTCTTCCAGATAGGGACGAATGCTTTAATCTGCTCTAATATCCATGAACAGGCTGCAAATCCTTCCTGCCGGTGAGATACACCAACGACGATGACCAATATCGTCTCGGTCAGTTCCATCCGTCCGACCCGGTGCACGATATCAACGGTATTCAGGTGATAATCGGCGGTTGCCTGCTTTGCTATCGTATTCAGGTCAGATAATGCAACCTCTTCACACACATCAAGGTCAAGTGCTTCTATGCCATCATCCCTGACCGTTCCGATAAAGGTAACAATCCCTCCGGTCTCGGGTTTCTTTGCTGATTCAATGAATTTGTACGGATCAATCGGGTCACGGGTAATCGCAATCATCGTTATCCTCCTGAAACCGGCGGGAAGAGAATGATCAGATCACCATCTGCGAGTGGAACTGATTCTGCCTCCATCGGTGAAATACGGGTATCATGATGCATGATCATAACATAACTTCTGATATTGTGTGCAGTATCAACGAGCAGCTCAGCATCCGGACCATCTCCTGCAAGAGCTCTGACCGCATCATGAATCGTTGATCCTTCCGGAAGGTCAAGGGTTTGTTCTTCTCCAAATGCATCCCTGAATCGTGCATAACACCGAATCGTAACCTTCATTCATTATCTCCTTTATAAGAACATACCGGACAGTTCTTCCGCTTACCAATCGTTAAAAATTCACTTCTACCCGCCTGTCCGTCCCAGAGGAATAACCTTCCTGATATCATAGACCCGGTTCCGGTCAGGTATTTTATTGCCTCCATTGCCTGTATGGATCCAATAACTCCTGCAACGGCGCCAATAACCGGAACTTTCCCGCCAGGAGGTGCAGCGGGGATAAGGCAGGAAAGGCAGGGGGACTGACCGGGGAGGATGCTCGTCATCTGGCCTGAAAATCCTTCTATCGCTCCATGAATAAATGGAATATCTGCGTTCCAGGCTGATTCATGCAGAATGAACCGTGTTTCATAGTTATCCAGGGCATCAATGACCACATCTGCGTCTGCAACAAGCCGATCTGCTGATCCCTCATCAATCCGCCCAGGATATGCAACAACCGATGTATCCGGTGCGAGGCTGCCAAGAGTTGCCTCAGCTGAATATACCTTCTGGAGACCGACAGATGCAGCGGCGTGCAGAAACTGCCGGTTCAGGTTTGACTCCTGAATACGATCATCATCGACAATAATCAGTTCACCAACACCTGCCAGGGCAAGATAGGTTGCTGCAGGTGATCCAAGTCCTCCTGCCCCGGCAATGAGGATTGTGGAATTTTCCAGCTTCTTCTGTCCCTCATGGCCGATAAGAGGCAATTGCCTCTCAAATCGGCTGGATAGATATGATGGCGGTATTTTTTTCATGAACAAAACCTGTCTCTGATGTACGCAAGGGTTTCTTTTGCGTCTTCCTGCTTTTGATCAATCCGATGTTCTCTGATCCATTTCATCATCTCGTCTGTCCGGTCTGGATCAAAGGTGCATTCTTTCAGGATGCGTGGCCATGACCGATCCGGATACCAGAGTGACTGTCCGGTTCTCAGGATCTGTTCTGCTTCATCTTCCGTGAAAAATCCAGTTCTGACCCCATGCCGGAGGGTGATCCGGATATTTACCAGCGCCTCAGAAAAGGCCATGTTTGTTGTGGGGTCACATATCAGGGCCACTTCATCATCTGATTCGATCTCCCCGTCCCGGTACATTCTGAAGATCTCACCAATTCCAATCATGCCAAATGGTTCAAGTTCTGCGGCACGGAGCGCGCCCATGCTTGAGGCACCGATGACGGTAATTCCATGTTTCATCACTTCAAGGACTTCCCGGTGACCAACGGCGGCATCCTCAAAGAACACTCCATCAATGATTCCAACCACTCTGGGTCTGATATGTATGATCTCAAGGAGATCAACCCGTCTTACCGGTGGACGGTATTCGGCTGCAAGGATCCTCAGAGCTTCAGGAATCGACAGGCTTGGTCCCAGGAATATAATTACGTCGTGCACGTCTACACCGTTCTCCGATACGTTCGGGATCCATTGCATAGTGTTCAAGTCCAGGCACAATTACTCTGACAACCGGCACCCCAATCTCCGGTCTGGTCAAGTCATGTACGATCACCCGGTCAAGTCCTGCTGCTTTCAAGCGGTCAAGAACGATGTGAATGTCATCCAGAAAGTCATCGGTATGGTATGATGGCATATCTTTGTATGCGATTTCCGCTTCGGTGGTAAACCATTTTTTATTCAATCGCTTGGCGCGGTCGTATCCGACTTTTGAGAGGAAATGAGTTGTTTTTGTATCTTCCCGTGCTCCATGGATCTGTGTGGCCCTGCTCTGGGCTACTTCTGTAAGGGCTCTGAGAATTGCAATCTCACTGCAGAGATGTGATCCCATTCCGATGCACAGGAGCGTCGGATCGCGAAGCTGGAGATCATCTGATACTGCCGCGACGGTCGGGATTCCAAGGTCACTTGTGATATCGCGCAAAATTACATCTACCCCGGCCTCTTTAAACTTGTCAAGAAGTTCACGGGCAACCGGGTGGGTCACGTCTGTTATCGCCGGACCTGCATTCTGTGATGCTTCTACCAATGACCAGGCGTCCCGCTCTATAAGTTCACACAGGCTGTGAAAGACTGCTTCTTCATAGGTATTGCCTGATGCGATTCCGTTTGTACTGGTCCTGAATAACTTCCCCATGATCCGGGGTACCGGATGAAAGACTGCATGTGCAGGAACCCAAACCTCTTCGTTGCGGAGGATATCATATCCCTGCCACCAGGGAATAGGCCATTCCGGTTCTGCATATTCGGGAAGAATGAGAGTATCTGGTCGTATTGCATTCTTCTCCATACGAATCTGGTCATAGGTCATGGTCTGCGGGCTGCGGTCATGGACCTCTGCTGAATATCGTTCAAGACCTTCCATAATTGCCGATACTCTTGCAGCGATGGGGGTTGCTCCTTTCCCATTATATACCGTTATGGCGCCTTCGGCAGCAACCGGACGAATACAGGAAAAAACAGGGATGCCTATTCTGTCAAGACCGGTGATATCAGCAACCCTGGTAATTCCGGCCGGCCCGGTGAGGTCATGGACTGCTTCATAAGTCTCTTCTGGAGATCTGGTCCGATGAGTCTCCTTTTGGTAGAGTTTTTTGCAGGACGAGAGTATCATGTGCTCATATACGTTTATATTGGGATCGTAAAGAGTAACATGGTTGCATGCTCAGAGGTCTGGTTCTTCTCCAGATAAAAATGAACAGATTTATACGAATGAAATCATAACACTCCAACGAGGGATCTCGATGGACGTTTTCAACACCTTTGTCCGGGATTTAAAGAAACTCCCGGCAGAAGAACGGGACAAGATCATTGAGGAAAAAAAGACAAAATGCATCTGTCCGACCTGTCCGAGTTATAATAAATGCGCAATTGTGGAGCGCGAAAAACTCTTCTGTATGATCGGTCAGAGTTTTCTCTGCATATCATTTGAAGAGGGATGTAAGTGTGAGGATTGCCCGATTGCTAAAGAATATGGGCTTGAATACAAGTATTTCTGTACACGCGGGGACGAAAAAGGTCAGCGATACCTTAATTCAGTCTGGGGTTCTACCCTGGAATAACCCTCTCTCCTTGTATTCTTATTATTGTTCCAGCTGGTGATTCTCCAGAATTGGGAATTCTGATGATCTGAAGAGTTCTACCAGATTTTCTCCTGATCCATTACATGCTTCGGTAATCACATTCCTGACCTCATTCCACATATCCTTAGCAACATCTCCTGGAACCGGAGTCAGACCGTGGGCAAGAATCGAATCATTCCTGATCATGATGTATTGCTGGAGATCAGAGTACCACCGATCAGCTCCTTTCATACCAAGGTCTTCTAAAAGGAGGAATTTATACCGAAGTCCTATCCTGATGATACCATTCCGGTCAGACTTTCTGGCATATGTTGAAATATCCTGTTTTCGAAGCATTTTTTTGAGATCAGCAAACCGGATCTTCTCTTCATTGTCATCAATCCCGTAACTGAGCAGTAACACCTGGGAGATGAGTTCAACAACCCGGTACAGCCGTGCAAGTGCGTCATCGTACCGCTCACCATCGATCCGTCTCTTCGCGTTGTGGAGAAGGTCAATCAGCATGTAAATATATTTCTGTTGTCTGACTCGAAGTCGTTCTTTCCTATTTAATATCGTATCATCCATCCGGTCAAGTTCCAGAAGTTTTTTCAGAAATTTCCGGTTCTGAGGGATCAGGATATCAAGATCTGGCACATGTTCAAGGTATTTATAAGCCTTTTCATAGTCCATCTTGTCCCAGTGCCAGTATCCATTAAAAAGTGTGTAATAGATATCCCGTTCAGGCAGACTGGTAATCCCTTCCAAAAGTCTGAGAGAGCTGCCAAAATGATTTTGATTAAACGCATAAATTGCCCGGTGCAGCTGGAGCCGGTCATATGCAGCAAAGAGCACCATCTCCCTGATCCTCTCTGTTCCGGGGATGATCATTCCTCCTGACTTCTCGCCGGTCACATGAGAAACAGGGTTTCTGGTCAGGAATGAGACAATTTCAGCAGCCATGATCATCTCTCTGGTTCCGGATGAAGCTTCTATCACGACTTCTTCTTCATGATACAGAGAGGCAACACCATAGATCAGTTCAAAACATCCGGTAAAATCGTTCGGATCAGAGATCATGCAGATTGAGAATGGAGGAGGTGAAATCCCAAATTGATCGGTGAGTGCCTGGTGTACTGGTTCAATGGTTCCTTCACTTTTTTCTGAACAAAAATATATGACCCGTGCTGGACGGTATGAATGTATTGCAAAACTGCAGGATCTGACAAGCCGGGACAGGGCATCCTCATCGGATGTACCAATACCGGTCCCGAGTGTCATGAGAAGAAGCATAGGATTTATTTCAGCACATTTATGATATCTTTCTTCTGATCGGTTACACAGAAATTTATCTTGATACAGGTCCTATGAGTTGATATGTCAACACGTGCAGGATTCTTACTTGGTCTTATGATGGTCTGCCTTGTCTGTATATCATCTGCAGCAGCAGCTCCGGCAGCTGACGGGGTCATCAGTAAAGGGGAGTATGAACATGCGGAGACATTTGATAATGGGAATTACCAGCTCTTCTGGACGATTTTTGATGACCGTATCTATGTCGGTCTTCAGGGGAAGACAACCGGATGGGTAGGTATCGGGCTGAAACCAACTCAAATGATGAAGGATGCAGATATTATTCTTGCAGGTATTGCAGATGAGGAGGTGTACTGGGTTGATTCATTCTCTACCGGAAATTTCGGACCACACCCGGCAGATACTGAACTTGGCGGTACTGATGATATTGTAAATCTCTCAGTGACCGAAGAAGAAGGTGTGACCATTGTTGAGTTTGAACGAGCACTTGATACCGGTGATGCATATGATGCAGTCCTTTCTCCAGGGGACGAGGTATCCTTCATCCGGGCAATGGCAACTGACGATGACCCGGCATTTAAACACGATACCCCCAAGGGAAAGGGTACTGTTACTTTGTAACCTCAGGTATCTCCATTTTTTATATAATCCACAAATGCTGCAATAAATGAGAACAAGAGCAGCGTCATCCCCATAAGGCTGATAATCTGCCATGTTCCGGTCATCTGTGGTCCGTGGGTGAGAAGATTCATTCCATAACTGATGATCCAGAATACAAGGCTGATATCCAGAAGGAGTAAATACCGAAGTCGTGGCTTACCGGTTATGATATATAAGATAATACTGGCATTGAGCATGATAACGCCGAGTACCAGTAACGCAGCTTCAGCTCCCATCTGTTCCGGCATCAGTGTCTCCTGATATACAGGTAAATAGTGCTGTAATGACTTGAATTAAACGGTCAGAAAAAAAGGATTAGAGTCCTGAGTCTGCATATGCTTCATAGCAGGTAAGAACCAGCATTCCAAATCCGAGGAATACAGATACAACCCAGAAGATGAATCCGATATAGGGGATAAAGAACAATGCATTCAGTACAATAAATCCGACAACGAATCCCCAGATTAAACTGACCTCTTTTTTGGCAAGCTGTTGTATCCATTCACCAACCAGGGCTCCGGTGAGAATATTCGCCAGCATAAGTCCCAGGAGTATCAGAAGGAAGAGAAAGAATGCAAGGGGTATGCCGATAATGGTTATCAGAAGAATAACACAGAGTATACATCCGATTAAAAGCCCTGCAATCCCGGCAACTAATGAGATGATGGTCTTTTCTTTCCCGGTTTTAACAAGGGAGGTATAAAAGGCGGGGCAGAGTTTTACAAAGATGATGCCCAGGATTAAAAACCCAAAGAAGCAGAGGATCATCGCAAAGGTAATGAATGCTTGAATTATATTTCCAATTTCTTTCATGCTAAATCCGCAATCCCCGTTCTGCTCGTCCTCTACAGTCAGATTTCCAAGAATCCTTGCCTGGGTAGTGTACCCTGAAGCACTGATGATAGCATCTTTTGAGATGACTGAGTTTTTCCCAAGAACAACCGTTCCTCCGGTGGCAGCGATATTTTCAGCATTTCCTGACATGGTTATCGATCCACCAAAGGCCATGACCTTCCCGCCGACGTCCCCATTGATGTCAATGTTTCCACCAAAAACAATAAGATCAGTCCCGATGGGTGCATTCACCTGAATGGTGGCACCGGCTGCAATGAGATTCTTCTCAACCGGTTCGTTGACAATCAGTGTTCCCCCGGCCCAGGTAATACTTTTCACAGGAGCATTGACGATCATTGACCCGCCTGACGCAACCAGGTCGTCATCAATCGGTTCATTAATGACAATATTATCTCCGGATCTTGTGTCAAAGGCAGTAACCGGAGAAATGATGAGCCCTGCAGTAATGATGAGGGCTATGAGGATCATAATCTTATGTGCCATCAGGTTTGTCATGTGTATAACCTCTTCTCGTTTTTATTTTCAGCAGAATTAAAAAAAAGTATCTGTCTGATTATTCCTGTGCTGGGACCGCGGCTTTCATATACATGCCAAAGTATTCTGTAAACCAGTCTGCCTTATCAAGTGCTGCAATTTCAGGTAGTCCTGCCCAGCGGTACTCAACATGCTCCTTACTGATGGAAAGGCCGCCGGAGAGGATACTTCCAACCATAACAAGGTTGACCACCCGGTATTCATTAGTCTCTTGCATGGCAGTCCCTGCAGCGGTGTGGATCGCCACGGTAAATCCGGTCTCTTTCAGAATTTCTCGCTTTAATGCTTCATCAAATACTTCACCCGTATCAATTTTTCCCCCGGGGAGTTCCCATTTCCCTGGATTTGTCTTTGACTGGGGAGATCGTCTCAGGACCAGGATATGACCGTGCTGATCAAATAATATCAGCCTGACACAGAGTGCGAATGGTTTTACTGTCATATAAAAATGTCTACCTGTATCCTGAAAAGGATTAGGAACCCTCACGAAATTTAATCAAAGACCGGAAAATGATTAACTATACCGGTGCGAGAATGTATGTGAATATCTTTCTCATTCTGGCATATCCAAACCCTCATAGTTTCAATCACGCCATAGCAGACGTTGCAAACCGTGCTCTCTTAAATGCGGGTCATACGGTCTTGTTTCATGATCTGTATCAGGAAGGTTTTGATCCTGTCCTTACATCAGATGAGATCCCGCGTGACGGTTCTCTTTCTCATGAAGTTTTTATTCATTGTGATGAGATTGCAATGGCGGATGGTATCATTGTGGTCCATCCGAACTGGTGGGGAATGCCCCCTGCTATAATGAAAGGGTGGATTGATCGGGTTATCAGGCCGGGTGTTGCATACCGGTTCCTCGAAGGAGATAATGGAGAGGGCGTTCCGGTTGGTCTTCTGCAAGCACGAGCGGCAATTGTATTCAATACAGCGAATACTCCGGAACACCGGGAAAATGAAGTATTTGGTGATCCGCTGGAACAAATATGGAAGGACTGTGTGTTTGGTCTGTGTGGTGTTACCAATTTTTGGCGGGATATCTTCCGGGTCGTGGTTACCAGCGATGATATTCAGCGAAAAAAGTGGCTGGACCAGGTTCATGACCGGGTTATGCAGGTTTTTCCGGGGGTGTAAATTATTTCTTCTTCAGCCAGGATCCAAGCATTCCCCTGACAATCTCTTTTCCTATCTGTGTTCCGATATGAGTGGCAGTCCTGACGGCAATGGTGCTTACAACATCCCCGACATCTTTTGTATTTTTTCTTCGAGTGGGAGACGGTGTAGTGGTTTTCGGTTTTGCCTGGGTTCGTACCGGTGGCAGAGGTTTTTGAGCCTCACTCTCTATCTGCCGTTTTGTTAACTCTTCCGCTGCAGAATGTCGGTTTATCATCATTTCATACTTGCCAAACAATGGCGATGACCGAATCTCTGCCTGAATATCTGCTACCGGAAGAGGAGAAAGACTGCTATGGGGTGGATAGACAAAGGCCCGGTCAACAGGGGTCGGGACTCCTGCCCTGTCAAGAACAGATATCAGGGCCTCCCCTATTCCCAATTCACCAATTACTTTTTCAGTGTCAATCTTCGGGTTCTGTCTGAACGATTTTGCAGCGGTTTTCACTGCCCGCATCTCTCCGGGTGTCGTCGCCCGAAGTGCATGCTGAACACGGTTTCCCAGCTGACCAAGAACATCTTCCGGTATGTCGCCAGGATTCTGAGTAATAAAGTATACTCCCACGCCCTTTGACCTGATAAGTCGGACAATCTGGACGATCTTCTCTTCAAGTGCTTTTGGCGTATCAGAAAAGAGCAGGTGTGCTTCATCAAAGAAGAGAAGGAATTTAGGTTTTTCCATATCGCCCACTTCAGGCAGGGAATCATAGAGTTCGGAGAGCAGCCAGAGTAAAAAGGTTGAATAGATCTTTGGTGCCTTCATCAGAGCTGCAGCAGAGAGAATGTTTATAGTCCCCTTTCCGTCCCTGACTTCCATAATGTCCTCAAGCATGAGGGACGGTTCACCAAAGAAGAGATCTCCCCCCTGCTCTTCGAGGGTAAGAATTGCCCGTTGGATGGCCCCGAGCGATGCAGGAGTCATGTTTCCGTATTTTCCTTTTATTTCAGCGGTATTTTCGAGGGCAAAGGTGATGAGCGAGATAAGATCGGCAATGTCAATGAGGAGTAATTGTTGATCATCGGCGTACCGAAAGAGCATTGATAAAATACCTGCCTGGGTGTCGTTCAGGCCCAGAATCCGGGATAGGAGCAGAGGGCCCATCTCTGATATTGTAGTCCGGACCGGATGCCCCTCCTTTCCATACAGGTCCCAGAATCTGACCGGATATCCTTCATATGAGAAGTCTTTCAGACCCAATAATGCAGCACGTTCCTCAATCTTTTTGTTCCCACCACCCGGTCTGCAGATTCCGGAGAGGTCACCTTTGATATCTGGTAATAAAACCGGGATCCCCATGGAGCTAAATTGTTCTACCAGCACCCTGAGAGTAACGGTCTTGCCGGTTCCGGTCGATCCGGCGATAAGACCATGACGGTTTGCCATGGAGGGTTCGATGAAGATATCTGTCTCACCTTTTGCTACTGGTGAGGAAATGGGAACTGTCATACGTGAGTATTTGGTAGTCATGTCTTTTGAGGTTGTTGCATGAATCAATTTTTGTGATACAATCAGGGAAAAATATCGCTATGAATTATAGACATAAGAGTGTGAACAGGTCTCATTCTACTCATAATAATCATTTGTGTAACAGCCTCATGTGCTGTAATGCATGTCTTATCACGTAAAAAAATAAGGATAAGATATATTTCGTTATATTATCAGCATTCGGATTTTTGTGATGATTTCAGGAATTTCTTAAAGATCTCCCCGGTGAAGAATAACACAACTCCAGGAATAAGACACAGCAGCCATTGATCTGCAGTCAGTCCGACGGTATGGAATATTGTCTGAAAGAGCCTGGTTTCCGTTATCAGTATGGTCCCGATGATTACCCAAAGGTATGCATATAAAAGCCTGACATTAGAGAAGGTGGCTATATGAAATGCCGTATCATGGGGGAAACGAAGGTTGAGAGCAACAAAAATATTCATGAGTGAGAGCGATACGAGCCCCATGGTCTGACCAATGCCCGGAGATTCATACACTATCTGACCAATCTGGTACATGATGAGCGTTGCAGCAGCCATACCTGCTCCGATAACAAATAACCTGACATACATCCTGAGTGAAATGATCGGTTCATCAGACCGTCTCGGTTTCCGGGCCATAATACCGGGTGATGCAATATCCATTCCCAGTGCAGCCCCAATCGGAGCTACCGTGAGCATATGAATCCAGAGGACCTGTCCAGGGGTAAAAAGAGCAGTTCCGGCTATTGCAAATACTGACGATCCAAGGAAGGCAAGGATAAACATGAACAGGTTCGCGATCTGGATCCGTAAAAATTTCTGCAGGTTATCGTAAATTTTCCTCCCTTCTTCAATAGCAGCCACAATGGTTGCAAAGTTATCATCGGTCAGGATCATCCGGGCAGCCCCTTTTGCTACATCAGTCCCGGTAACCCCCATGGCAATGCCGATATCCGCTGCTTTTAAAGCCGGGGCATCATTGACTCCGTCCCCAGTCATCGCTACGATATTCCCTGCTCTTTTCAGAACCTGTACAAGTCTGACCTTGTGCTCCGGAGCAACTCTTGCAATAACACCGATATCATCGATCTGCTCGAGAGCCTCCTCATCACTCATCGCAGCAAATTCAGCACCGGTGATGGCACGTCCTTCAATGCCGAGTTCACGTCCGATTGCGGCAGCAGTCACGGCATGGTCACCGGTGATCATCCGAACCCGGATACCAGCAGCGGTTGCCTTTGCAATAGCCTCTTTCGCTTCAGCCCTGGGAGGATCCACTTCTCCGACAAATGAACTGATCGTCAAATCCTGCATCAGGGGCATGAGATCTGCTTTTGAATCAAAGGTTGCAGGATCAAAGTCTTTTCTGGCAAAAGCGAGAACACGAAGACCTTCCTGTGCGATTCGTTCATTCTCACCCAGAATTTTAGTCCGATCTTCTTCGGTGAGTTTTTTCGAAGATCCATCAGCCAAAAGACCGAAGGAGGATCGGGAGAGGATAACATCCGGAGCACCTTTGACATAGGCCCGTATGATTGCCCGGCCATCTGCATCTTTCATCTCATGGAATGTTGCTATGAATTTATAGTCTGAATCAAAAGGGATACTTGCAATTCTGGGATAATTCTTCCGAAACTCCTGGACCTGTATTCCTCCTTTTTCTGCAAGAGCATACAATGCCCCTTCGGTTGGATCTCCTATGACCTGCCCGTCCCTGATATCCGTGTCAATGCATAGAGCACAGGGAAAGAGCACATGATCCAGATTCTCGTCTGCATCCCCTTCCGTTCGTTTAATTATTCCTTCAAAACTGTATCCTTCACCTGAGACCTGGTACCGGTGCTGAACGGTTGAGATAACCCTGACCGTCATCTGGTTCATGGTCAGCGTCCCGGTTTTATCGGAATTGATAGCCGATGTGGATCCAAGGGTCTCTACAGCAGGAAGACTCTTGATGATTGCATTTTTATTTGCCATTGCAACGGTGCCCATGGCGAGGATACTGATGACAACAGCAGGTAACGCATCAGGAATGGAGCCAATTGCAAGCGAAACACCGATATTAAAGAGTTATCAAATGATTCACCCTGCGTTAGACCAAGAATGACAATACTGAGAAATGCAAGTACTGCCATTCCGATGATAAAGAGGGTAACCCGATCTATCTGAACGGTAAGAGGTGTCTTCTCTGCTTTTTCTTCCTGAAGCATCGTTGCAATATGACCAACTTCAGAGTTCATCCCGGTATCAGTGACCAGGATCTCACTATGGCCTCTTGTCACATTGGTGTTCATATAGGCTATGTTGATACGGTCTCCCAGAGGCAGGTCGGGTTTCTCTATAATATCAGAGGTTTTCTCTACCGGAGTACTCTCACCGGTCAGGGCTGATTCTTCAATCTGCAGGTTTGCTGCCAGAATTATCCGTCCATCGGCTGGAACCCGGTCCCCGGCATCGACTATAACAATATCTCCCGGGACAATCTCCTCTGCTTCAACCTGCGTGATCTCTCCATCCCGTCTCACTTTTGCAACGGTCTTCATCATCTTATTTAATGCAGCAACACTTGCGGCAGCTTTTGCTTCCTGACGATAACCCAAAGAGGCATTGAAAACAGTGAGGATGAGCAGAAGGAGAAATGTGTGGTACTCCTGAATGTACAGACTTACAAACGCTGCAATGACCAGCACTGTCTGCATATAGGATTTGTACTGCTCTAAAAACCTGATAACTGTAGATTTTTCCTTCTCTTCCTGAAGAATATTTTTGCCGTATTTTTTCAACCGGTCAATTACTTCGGATGATTTCAGCCCTGATTCCTGTGAAGTGCCCAAAAACTCCACCGATTCGTTAGTGCTGACTGCATACCATAATTTCTTCAATTCGTGCTTTTCATCCTCCTTTAGAATAATTTCTGCCATTATACTTCCCTTTTATCTTCAACCATCCGATGATATGCGGACATCGGTCAAGGATGGAATTGATATGCTGGATGATTAAACCCAATAGAAGACCCATCTATATATTCATTTTGAAATGATCAGCAGTGGGATATATCAGAGTTGGTGAAATCTGTATGCATGGCATTGTTGAACGGCAGACCCGCTCTTCAGTTTTGATTGGCTAATTTTAAACATTTTTCCTATTCTATGTAGAATCACCCCTGTATTGCATTAGTTTTCCTATAACTTTGCAATTATGTGCGATCCCTATAATGCAGAAGTATTGTATAATCGTGAAGCGACCATGAAAAAGAATGGAGCGGTTGAAGAAGGGGTTGCGATATCCGGAAGGGTATTTCACTTGCAATGGGTGAGATCTAACAATTTTTATAATTTTGAAATCACCCAATTTCTAAAAAATGATATTCTTTATTCTCTTCAGATTCTTCTACCCGGACGAAGATGATGATGCCCCTTTCTTCGAAGAACGGGACGAATAGGGATAATTTTACACTTTGTCTCCCCAAGCTGCGTATACATGGTGGTATCCCGATGTGCATCAGGAGAACTTCCTGTAGCTGAGCGATTCAGGAATATCTTGAGTGACTCAAGGGTCCGTTTCACTTCTGACTTGATATCCTGATCTCGTTCTATCCTGGCCCGCTCCTCAAGTTCAGGGATTGCATCCTTCCATTTCAGCTTCTTTATTGTTTTTAATGAAAAAATCCGGTATTTCCGAAGAGGGTGATGGAGATATCGTATCATCAGTTCAGCATACTGCTTCTCTGTTAAGAACTTCTCAGCAATCCCACATGACGGACAGTTTTTCTGGTAAACAGGGCTTACATATCCGCATGCCACGCAGTAATAGGCATTAACCTCTTCTTTTTCCATGTATGTGATCTTTTCTGTATGGGAGATTTTTCAGGATAATGTATCGGCTAATGTATTAGGCACTATTCCCGAATCATAGTCAGCATCATTTTAAATCTGGTCACTGCCCGGACTGCATGAGGGGCATGTGCCGGGAATATTATCGTCTCACCTTCTTTCAACCGGAAATTTTCATCGCTTAGAGTTACTTCACATTCACCATCAAGAACGGTGAGAACCGCGTCATATGGAGCGGTATGCTCCGAGATTTCTTCACCAGCATCAAAAGAGAAGAGGGTTATCGATCCTGCTTTTGATACGACCACCATGCGGCTCGCAATCGTCCGGTCCTGATATGCAATGATATCTTTTAATTTGATGACTTTTCCAAGCAGTTCTTCACGGTTTTTATCGGTCATGATGAGAAATCTCCTATTCTGACAATAGGTAATGATCAGGTATGCTTGTTTCGAATGGGTTTAGAGGTATAAGAAAACCTGGGTTTTTGATGGATAATGTATCTGATGATGAATTGAGGAATATAAGATTATAAAAATAAAGCAATTATAAATCATACTCTAACGTGTTGCCATATACATTATCCGGGGACCTGATCCTTTCTTCTCGATAAGTCCGAGATTTTCAAGTTTATCAATTCTTTTGAGTATTGTATTTTTTGAAACATTGAGTCTTACAGCAATTTCCCCGCTTTTGGTAGGAACCTGTACCAGTTTAAGGATTTGATTGTCCATTTCGTCAAGTAAAGATGTGATATCTTTTCTGAATATGACGGTAAATGAAGAGGGCGAAGCCTTAAATTCAACAGAGCAGAATGGATGACTTGAGACTTCCTCTTCTATCATTTTTATTCCAAATCCATATCTCTCAATGTACCCTGAATCAAATAACAAATTTGATAATGATGGATTTCGGGGGATATGTTCAGGATCAGATATTTCAACTCCTGGCATAAGGGAACCGGGATTTTTTATCTCCAACCGATCAGGATATACAAGTATCTTCACATCCGCACTAATGGTATAATTTCTATGAGCCACGGCGTTAATCAATGCTTCTCGAATAGCACGTGGAGGGTATTCCTCAACTTTTACCCTTCTTGTTCCGGAAACGATATCCAGTCTTTTTAATTCCCGAATGAGACCTTTATATGCTTCTTCAATCACTTTCCATACAGGTCCCTCGTATTCTTCACTCCATATCGGACCTCCTTCATTCATACCAACTTTCCTAATTCTGGCTGATGAAATATGTTCAGTAGCGTCAGTAAAAAAAAGTATTCCTGCATTTGTTAATTTATCGTCGTTTTGAGCACCGGCACTACGTAAATATCTGTCACGGTTTCCTTTAGCGATAGTTTTCCCTCTTGTTTCCTCAATTCTTTTAAAGAACCAGTCGATATATTCAGGTCTGGCCTCCTTTTTTGTGAGCATCGGAATCTCATCCCAGTGGATAGCTCCCATCTCTGAGGAAAGCATAATGATCTCCTGAAGAGAAAGGGGTCTGACTCCTGTCCCTGCTCTGAAATATACGACTCCTCCAATTGAGCAGAGTGTGGAACTTTTATCAACATCGACCACAAGGATATCCTTCCCATCTATGGAAATTTTCTGCGTTTTTATTTTTGGTGGTGGGATTATCGATTGGATGGAACTGGTTATCTTTTCAATTGCTTCTTTTGCCTGTGTGCCGATTATCTTTCCTGAGTCTGATATTCCTATCAATATCTTTCCTCCATCAGAATTCGCAAAAGCAGCAATTTCATGATGAACATTTCTCCCTATTGTCTCTTTAAATTCTAATAATTCAGACTCTCCGGATTTTATCAAATAAATAAGTTCTTCAATATCCATATGTATCGTTCAAATCTAATACGAGAAAAAGGTGACGATAAAGGGGTTACTGTTCAATTTTTATAATGAACGATCTGAACAGTAGAACAAAAAATTTTCATGTGCAAATAATCGCTAAATTTTAATGATCGCTCATATTTGTTACAATAATTTTTTTGGGTACTCTTTATCGTTCAATAATTTCATCTGAATTCTGAACGATACGCTATCTACTGTTCAGTTTTTTCCGTGAACAGTATGAACAGTAATGAAAGGAACGATACACGATATCTTATATCAATTATTACACGTATAGAAAAAGTCAGGAAATAGGGACATAAGGCATAGGAAGAATTTGTCGCCTGGCACTAACAAATATGGATCACAAGTGGCTTTTGCCGTACTTCACCTATTAAACGCCCTCAGCCAGGCGGTGCCATAAAATGTACCGTTTCCGGGTTGTCCCGTGGATCACCCTATGAGACCTCATCGTATCACCCGGGGACCTATGGAAACGAGGAGAGGCACTACAAATATATTGGCATTTAGAGGCTATAACCTCTTCCTTGAATCCAGAGTCTGATGCCCGAGTAATCTTCAGACAAATCAGGCTTGAAAAACTCTCCGGAATCAAATACCACAGTTCCACCAAGGATTGTCTTTTCTGGAAATACTGCCGTCATTCCTTCATACGGTGACCATCCCGCAGCACTATGAAGATTATCCGCTGATATGCGGGTCAGGGTATCTGGATATATTGCAAAGTCCGCCCGATCTCCGGGTGAGAAACCCGCTTTTGTGATCCCAAGAATTTCCGATGGCCTGAAGGATGTCTTGGCGATGACATCTGCAATGCTTACCTTCTTCTCAAGAACCCGGCCCATGAGCAGAGGAATCATCGTCTCAACTCCGGGAATACCTGAAGGAGCATGCTCAAACTCCTTTCCTTTCTCTGCTCTCGTGTGAGGTGCATGATCAGATCCGATGATGTCAATCTGATCCCAGCAGGAGAATAACTCCCGCCGGACTTTTTCAGAACGGAGCGGAGGATTTACCTTTCCCTGTGCATCTTCCGGGTCAAATAACTCATAACTGAGAAAGAGATGATGGGGGGTAACCTCACGGGACGCTCCCCCGCCAGGAATGGCCCGGATGGCATCAGCCGAAGAGAGGTGACAGAAATGCAGGTTACAACCATGGGCATTCATAGTCAGCACATCCTGAATTGCCCGAACTTCACCGCTGACTGAACGGAGATGATCATGATCGGCTAGTGTCCTGTCCGGCCCTTCTGTCACCTGTTCGGCATGGATAGTCATGAGCCCATCCCATCCGGCAACCTGCTCCATGGTATACCGGAGAACAGAGGAAAATACAGCCTCACCATAACTTGAAGGGCCGGCAAATGTCTCACCAAAGGCAAAAATCCCCGCCCTCCACATTCCAATAAGATCTGCATCACTGGTAACCCCGCCGTTTATCGCAAATCGTGTATATGCCTGTGACTCGGCTAACATTACCCGGTCACGTATCAGGTCAGACGTTGTCAGAGGCGGGATGGTATTTGGCTGATCCACAACAACCGTAACCCCGCCGGCTATTGCACTTTTTGTCCCGCTTTCCCAGGTTTCCTTCGCTTTTTGCGGCCCGTCCCTCATATGGACATGAAGGTCGGTCCCTGCCGGAAGAACGAATTTTCCCCGGCAGGAAATCTCCAGATCACCCTTTCCTGCTGCACCAGCATGCATAACCTGCCCATTTGAGATGGTAATATCCGCTACCCGCCCGCCTGGAAGGAGTACATCCCTGAGTACCAGGATCTCTTGTCCCTTCTCCAACATCGCTCCTCACATATTACCTGTATGAAATGATTACTCTGACCGGTTCTTCCATCGCTGGTAGACCCAGTATCCTGCACCACCAAGAATGATAAGGGGCAGCAGTGTCAGGATGGCTATAAAGAGCCAGACTACAGTATCGACAAACCCGGCAATCCCGTCACTGATAACTACCGGAAGTGAATACCCTCCCGGTGCCTCAACCTGTGCAGGTTCTGATAAGCTGACGGTTATGCTAGAGAAGGATGTTCTGCTGTCCAGGTACTTCATTCTCCCCACAATCCGGTCAAGTTGCACCTGAACACGTTCGATCTCCTTTTGAACATCGAGAATCTCAGATACATTCTGTCCTTTTTCCAGCAACCGGTTGTATTGGGCTAACTGATGAGTCAGCGAATCGCGTTGCGCTGCAAGATCAACATACTCTTCAGTTACATCATCAGCTTGCACTGAACTTGACAGAACTCTTCCTATGGAAGATATTTCTGCAAGGGCATGGTCAAAACGCTCAGCAGGGACCCGTATTGTAACCATTCCTGAATACCTGTTCTGATTACCGGCATAGATGGATGATGACTGTATTATGCCATCGTACCGCTTTGCCACCTCTTTTACCCGCTCTGCCGATTCGGTAACATTAATCACCTCTACCTTGATATCAGCAGTCCTGATAATCTTCTGTTCAGAGAGTGAGACGCCTGTTTTGTCCGATGAAATTTCGTCATATCCACCAGCTGCCCGTGTAGCCTGAGGGGCAGGGGCCGGAGCGTAGACATAATTTTCACTTTCGTATGCAGCTTTTGAGCGGTAGAGCGTGTCATCGGTGACACTCGCCTGTTGTGTACCCTCAAATGCAGTGCACCCGGCGGTAACCATAGCTCCTATAAGCAGGAGCAACATGAGTACAGAAAGTTTCTTCATGCATTATACTATACGAACGGAGATAAAAGAGCGATGGTAACTTCAGATCAATCCGAAGTTAAAAAACTTACCTGACAACAACGGTGGTAACTTTTGCATGGGTCAGAATATATGTACTGACACTCCCAAGCAGAATTCTGGCACCCAGTCCTTTTCCGGTTGATCCGACAGCGATCAGATCTGCCCCGACTTCTTCCGCGGTTTGTAATATCTCACTTCTCGGATCACCGGTCCGTACAATGATTTCAATATCAACATTCCGGTCATGTGCCAGCTCTTTGATCCGGTTTATGACCTGCTCCTTCTCATCATGCACCAGTTTTTCCCGAATTTCATGGAGAGTTGAAATGCCCTCATACCCGGCAGCTCCATCGATGGCCGCATACTTGGCTGGAGAAATAACATACAGTGCACAGGCCCTTCCTTCCTCTTTTATGTGCTCTAAAACCCAGATAAGAGCATTATATCCTTCAGGAGATCCGTCTACTGCAACAAGCATTGTCCCAGACATAATTGCAAGAGTATTGTTCCGGTTACGTATCAGTATACCGGATTATCTGTTGAGGTCCATGTACCAGTATTGATGGCGATTTTATCTTTTTTCAGTGTCCATTTTATATCCTGTTCGTTCTTTTTTTTAACGATGAGTGAAATATATGTCCATTTACAGATGGTATAACACCATTCAGTTATCATTTCCAGTAACTATAATATGACAGGGACCTGAGTATTCAATTGATCCTTATGGATGTCGGGTTTCTCTCATCTGATCTCTTTACATTTGGATTGATCCCGGTACTCATATTTCTGGCCCGTATATGCGATGTCTCCATCGGTACCATCCGGTATATCATGATTTCACGGGGTTTTAAGTTTATAGCTCCGGTATTTGGATTTTTTGAAGTAACTATCTGGCTGCTTGCCATCGGACAGGTTATGGCTAATATTACCAATCCCATCTGTTATATTGCATATGGTGTGGGATTTGCAGCCGGAACCTACATAGGGATGGAACTCGAAGAACGAATGAAACTGGGCATGGCGATCATTCGTCTGATAACTCCGCTCCCGACCGAAGATTTTATCGCCCGATTACGGCAGTACGGCTATGGAGTGACAAATATTACTGCACAGGGAGCCAATGGTGAGGTTACTATTATCTTCATGGTGGTAAAACGGGCTAAAATTCCTCATCTGGCGATCCTGATTCGTGACTTTAACCCCCATGCATTTTATACTATTGAAGATGTCAGATCAGCAAGTGAAGGAATCTACCCGATAGAGGACAAAAACAATCCATTTTCAATCTTTAAACGACCCTTCTTATTTATTGGTAAGAGAAAATAATCCAGACTATCTGGCCATCCACATTTTCTGGTTCATCAGTGGCTTATTCTCTAATCCTGGGTTCTGTTCGATAAGTTCCATAATCTCATCGGGGGTAAAATGATACGGGCACGGTAATGTAGGATCTTCACGCTCCCATCGCTGCAGTCTTTCCCCATACAATGCTTCATCATGCAGGGTACAGAATTCTTCCAGGGTATTGAAAAATATGCATTCTTCGCATGAACGAATCTGTCTGACAAGAATCGGCGGTATCATAGAACTGAATACCCTTTTCTGATAATCATCGTATTAAAATTGAATCGGTTCATATATGGGCACTGTTTTTTAAATTTTATGAATGATCACCGGACATCTATTCAAACTCAGGGAAGCCTTTAATAATTTAGAATTTGTTAGGTATAATAGGGGGAGTTCTTCATGTCCGGATCCGATGATTTCTATCAGGTACTCTGTGTTGATGATGAGGAATTCCTGCTTGAACTCTGTAAACTGTTTCTTGAACGGAGCGGCAGCCTTAAGGTCGATACGGCTTTATCTGCTTCTGATGGCCTGGAAAGATTAAAAGAGAAAGAGTACGATGCTATCATCTCTGATTATGAGATGCCAGGGATGAATGGTGTTGAATTCCTCAAAGAGGTCCGATCTTTTAATGAGAATATTCCTTTTATTGTTTTTACCGGCCGGGGCAGAGAAGAGGTCGTTATCGAAGCACTCAATAACGGAGCAGATTTTTATCTCCAGAAAGGAGGAGATCCAAAAGCTCAGTTTGCTGAGTTGAAATCCAAGGTGGATCATGCGATTAAGCAGAAGCATGCGGAAAAAATCCTTGAGCAGGAACGCCAGCAACTACTCTCCATTTTTGACAGTCTTGATCAGGTTGTGTATGTCAGCGATCCAAAAACCTATGAAATTCTGTATGTGAATAAAAATTTTCAGAATTTTCTCGGTCATGATGTTATTGGCAGGATCTGTTATGAAGAGTTCCAAAACAGGAAAACACCCTGTGAATTTTGCACAAATTCAATCATATTCTCTCAAAAACCTCTTCCTTACTCCTGGGAACATTATAACTCAGTATTTAACCGGTATTATTCAATCGTGGACCGGGTAATCAGATGGCCTGATGGCAGGGATGTCAGGCTTGAGGTGGCTACCGATGTTACTGAGGCCAAACGCGCTCTGGAAGAGTTAAATGCAGCATATGAGGAGATTGCCTCATCAGAGGATGAATTAAAACATCAGTTTCAGGAACTTAATGAGAGTAGGGAACATTTAAAAGAGAGTGAAGAACGGTACCGTTCGGTTATAGAAAATACCCAGGACGTTTTTTACCGGAGTGATGCCCAGGGAAATCTTGTCATGGTAAGCCCGAGTGCTCTTCAGATATTCGGGTATGACTCTCTTGATGAAATCATCGGGAAAAATATTGCCGACATCTTTTATCAGAATTCCGATGAGCGGCAAAAACTGATGGGGATTTTACAAAAAAAAGGTTCAGTATATGATTATGAAATCCCTCTGGTAAAAAAGGATAAAATGCCCATATGGATCTCGACCAATACTCATATATATCATGACAAAAATGGTGCTTTTGCCGGAGTAGAAGGAACTATACGGGATATTACTGATGTTAAAAAGACTTCAATGTCTCTCCGGGAGAGCGAGGAGTTATACCGGTTTTTGGTGGAACATATAGAAGACGGAGTTTTCATCGTCCAAGATGACCTGATTGTTTTTTGTAATACGACATTTGCCAATATTATCGGATATTCCCGGGATGAAATACTGGGAACCCTCATGTATGAATACATCTCCCCTGAGGACCGTGATGAACTGATATGGAAATGTCATAATTCAAAGGAATATGATGTAATTCTTGAATCATCTGAATTCCGGTTTTTGCATAAAGATAAAAAAACCAGAATATCTGTAATCATCTCATTACAGATTGGGGAATACAAAGGTCGTCATGCCTGTATCGGTACAATTCATCATGCTGACCGACTTTGTGAACAGGTGGAAAATTCCCTTCGGGAGAGCAGGGCAATGCTCAATGCCATCTTACAGGAGTCACCGATTCCGCAATTTGTGATTGATAAAAATCACAAGGTGGTCTATTGGAATCAGGCTCTCTCAGTCTACAGTGGCATTCCCTCTAATGAGGTTATTGGAACAGATGAGCATTGGCGGGCATTTTATCCTGAGCCACGGCCCTGTATTGCGGATCTGATACTTGACGGCAGAATTAATGAACTCGATGTATGGTACAAAGGCAATGCAAAACAATCAACTCTTGTGAAAGATGCCTGGTCATCAATCGGATTTTTCTCTCATCTTGGTGAGCATGGGATCTGGCTATATTTTACCGGAGCATTACTTCGTGATTCAAACGGTGATATCTGGGGTGCACTTGAAACCCTTGAAGATGTAACCGAACAGAAGATGAACGAAGACGGGCTTCGCGAAGCGAACAAAAAACTGAACCTTCTTTCCGAGACAACCCGTCATGATATTCTCAATACGCTTACCGTTCTGACCGGGGCAATTGATCTTATCAGGGATGAGATCAGCGATCAGGCTGTTTCATCCTACCTTCAGCCGGTCGATAAAGCATTGGATACCATATACCGCCAGATTCTCTTCACCAGGGATTATCAGAACCTGGGAATCACCTCCCCGGTCTGGCAATCCCTGTCGGCTATCATTGAAGAGACTATTATACGAGTCCTTCCAAAGGAAATCAGATTTATTCAGAATAACACCAATTACGATATCTATGCCGATGCAATGCTCGGAAGGGTGTTCGCAAACCTGGTTGATAACACACTGAGACATGGCGGGACGGTTACTGAAGTCAGGGTTACCGCCAGGGAAGAGCAAAATCTGCTGTATATCTTCTATGCTGATGATGGAAAAGGGATAGAGGATTCAATTAAGGAACAGATTTTTAACCGGGGGTTTGGGTCCCATACCGGATATGGTCTCTTTCTTGTCAGGGAGATACTCTCAATCACCCATTGTACTATTCAGGAGGTTGGAACCGCAGGAAAGGGAGTCGTTTTCGAGATACATGTCCCTTTCACCAATTTTAGGATACATCAATCCTGAACTCTTTTTTTCAGTATCAGGATGAGTCAAAAAAGATCTCCTGAAGTGATTTCAGATCTTTTATGTAAAGGAGAACCGGGATATTTACTCCAATTGAGTATGAGGGATAGAGGCCGAGCATCTGTCTCCGGTTATATGCGTACAGTCTGCTCTCCAGAAGAAGACTTCCTGCTTTGATTTCTTCCTCTTCTCTCCTCTCTCCGCTGTCTATTCCCTTAAATTTTGTTAATTTGTCAATAAATTCAGAGATCATTGTCAGGGCTACTTTTCTGCTCAGATAACTTTGCAGATACTGCATTATGACAAACTGCGAGAAAAGAAGAATGAGTACACTGAAATCTCTTCCGGAATACGAAAAGGCGATCATATTCACGTATTTTGTCAGGGTAAATGCAGGCATGACCATCGCCACGATCATGAGTATGACGAGGATTGTTGTAATGCTAATAAGGACTGATCCAAGAATGGTAAAGACGATAATCCTTCGATGGCTGATCATACGGTTTTTCAAACGGAGGTGAGTCCGGTGCAGCATTCTTCCCCTGAAAATGAATATCTCTGCATAGAATATGATTATCCCAAGACACTGCACTAAAAGAAGAATGAGGGTATCTGTTGAAAAATTACTCGTATACGCGATAATGATGGTAAAGATGACGGACAGTCCGTATATGCAAAAAACGCCATACGTGATAGGAATCATACTGAGCAGAAAAAACCGCAGGAAGAGCTGATATCCCACCCGTTTATTAGAAAAAATTCTGAGTTCTTTTGCCCATTGTAAGAATGATGTATCTTTTTTCTTAATTAGGGGCTGTCCTGATAATTTCTGATGCACCATTCTGACGGGGAAAAGAGCAAGTGGCAACATCGGATAAAACAGATAAAAATACAGACTTGCGGCAACCCAGAGAAAGAGGTATGTGGACCGATAATGCCATATGAGTAGGATATTTACGAGTATGACACCAATAAGCACTGCAAACGATTCTCTGCAGATGGTTTCATGGGTTATTGTTTGACGCAGGTTTTCAAGCCGGTTTATCTCTTCTGATAGGTTCTGGTCAAGTGAACCTGGATAGAGATCCCCATTCTTGGTGCTGTCTTTTATATCGATCACAACTTCTTGAATAATCAATGTAAAAAGAAATAAATGAATCGAAACAGCCCTTCTCTTTGTAGCTGAAAGTCAATTCACGGACCGGTGATTTTTCATTCCATGACTCACAGATATATGATA
>Ga0228535_1001479_pt1 | contig 35165 bp, 29 predicted proteins | sample SJ1metagenome_FD_168457 | JGI IMG/M metagenome (GOLD analysis project Ga0228535, IMG submission 168457) | Enriched culture of PCE-dechlorinating microbial communities from Ithaca, New York, USA - SJ1 | ecosystem: Engineered > Modeled > Simulated communities (microbial... > Unclassified | place...
CAGAACATCAACATCATGCCGGGGATTTTGTCCGTGATTTTCGTCGGGACCGTGTAATAAGCCATGGCCGAGGTGCTTAAGAGTATCCCGACGATGGTCCGGTCAATCAGCAATCCGATTTGACTGGCCAGGTTCCCCGCAAACAAGAGAGAGGAAAACGAGGCCAGGCGCTTGATGAAAGCCAGGCTGGGCGGCGAGGGCCGGGCGCCCGGAAACCCTCGGAGGAGCCGCCAGGCGATAATGATAAAAAGCGCCAGGCCCGAGGCGCTCGAAAAAACCTGCGCGGCCAAGGCTCCCTGTAAACCCCAGCCCCGCCATAAAGCGAGGACGATCAATACCGTATTCAGGGATCCGAGGGACAGGTTGCCCAGGTTGAGAATATCATAGCGCCGCATGGCGGTCGGAATGCTTTGAACGGCGCCGTTAGCCCCGTTAAGAACGAAGCTGACCGCGGCCAGCCGGAATGCCGTTATGGAAGATCGAATCTGCGGGGCGGAAATGGCAAAAACATCGCCCGCGAGCCAGCCCGAGGCCAAAAACATGACGAGGCCCCCCAGCATCGAGAGCGCCCCGTTGAACGCGATCCCCACATACGCCGTCCTTCGAAAATCCGCCCAGTTCTCATGCGCATAAGCCTCCGCCAGGAAGCGGACATTGCCCATCGCCACCGGGCCGTTGAGAAAACCGAGATACCCGGCGACCACGGACGTGATGGCGAAGATTCCATAAGCATCGGTCCCTAGTTTTGAAAGGATGTAAGGGAGGGAAACCAGCGATAAGCCGATCGGCCAAATCCACCCCAGCAGGTTGAATAGGGTATTTCGCGCCAGGCCCCTGGTCAATGATGGGGTTTTCGGCGCGGATTCCGCCGCCGGAGCCTGCCGGTCTTCAGCCATCGCCCTCACTCATTTCCGAGCCCGATCGGCATGTCCCGCCGCTGTCCCTTTGGAGACGTCGTTGAGCGCTCGCCCGGGGCCTTGTCCCCGAGGAGACAGGCCTAGGCTTAACGCCGAGGAAACCCCCGCCAGAAACCAGAAATGCGTTATCAATATCGTGCTGCCGAGAAGAGCGTAATCGGTCATGCTGTGCGCGGCGATCGCCGCGAACGCGCAAAATATCCCCGCGCCGGCCGCCCAACTCAGGTCGTCGGAGGCCCGGCGGGCGGTCCTCCAATTCTGGAATAATAAACTGGCAAGCAATCCAAGAAATCCCAGCAATCCCAGGAGGCCTGTTTCCGCGGCGATGAGCAGGTAGGCATTATGGACCACGGGTTCCCTGCCCAAAACAAGGAGAGAGGTCAATGTGTAGTTGTTCAGGCCGACGCCCAACACGGGATGGTCTCGGATGATGTCCATCGCGGTCCGCGCTTGCAGGATTCTGCTGAGCGCCGAGCCGTGGTCGTCGGCCTTGATGCGGCCAAGGATCATGCCCGAACCGAAAAAATACAGCGCGGCCAGGATTATGCAGGCCAATCCGCCCGTGAGGGCCATCGTTCTCGGGCTCATCCGTTTCCGCCGCGCGGCCAGGCCGAGGACGAGGCAGGCTATCGCGAGAAAGCTTATCCAACCGCTGCGGGAAAGGGAATAGATCAAGGCGATAATCCCGAGACCCAGTCCTGCGACCGCGATCGCTTTCAAGGAAGATTTGACCTTGGCAAACAAAAAAATCAGCCCGAACGGGAGGGCCGTGATCAAGTACATGGCATAGGAATTCGGATGGAAAAAAGTCCCCTGGACGCGATGGATCGCTACTCCGCGAATGTCCTGCCGCGGCACCATGGCTTCCTCACCCAGGACCGCAAAGCCGGCGGGGCGCCCCGTGGCGCCCTGATAGACGCCCACCGCGGCCTGGAATAACAGGCTGAAGAGAAGTCCCGTGATGACAAAGGTCAAGTCGGACTTGTCCCTGACGCTGTTGGCGACGATCCAATAGAGCAGTATCATTTTCAACATATTGATCAACTGAAAAACGGCGAGCCGCTCATCCCTGGCGACGAGAAGCGATAGGGAGGAAAGAACCAGCCAAGCGACCGCCGGCACCGTAACGCTCGGATGGAAGCGAATTCGGGTTTTTCGGCGCGCCAATTCCGAAAAGAAGAGAAAAAGCAAGGCCAAGCCTATGACATCCATGAGACCGACGTTGATCTCATTGGCCTGGCTGACATAGACCTCGCGTTCCGCAAGACGCTTGACGAAGAAAAACGGCGTTGTGAATGCCGCCAGGAAGAGAAGAATTCCCCTGGGATTTCCCGTCACCAGGGATAAGAAGACGATCCCAAGGCCGGTCATAAAGACGAGTTCCCACTTTAATTTTAGATCAAGAAGGATAATCCTTCCCAGCAACGCGCCGGCCAGGAGGCATAGAGCGAGTTGAGCCGTTTCGCGCTTTGGTTTTATGATGGTTACGGCCATGCGTCCCGATCCTTCCGGCCCGGGCGAAGAAAACGCCGGAGCACGAGAGCGTGCTTTTCCCCCTTATTTGAATCCGCTGATCACCAGGAACCATCCCCACGCGGAGGGAAGCCAGGGGTGAAGCGATTTCGGGAACCGTTCGATATCGCCGGCGGTGAGGACGGGCGATATGTTTTGATGGTCGAATCGGCCGAACATGCGCCTCAATTCGGAGACGGTGAAGGCTTTGGTTCCCGCGCTTTCCATATGGCTCGCCAGAATATCCCTGAACGTTCTGAAAGGACGCCCGGCTTTCAGGCCGTAATGGAGATAAAGCCGGCAGGCGATAATGGACCGCCGGTTGTAAAGCATGATCACGAACCGGCCTTTCGGCTTGAGCACGCGATGGGCCTCGGAAACCGCCTTCTCCGTGTCGGGGCTGTGATGCAGGACGCCCCACGAATAGACCAAATCGAACAGGTTGTCCTCAAAGGGCAGGGCTTCGGCGTCCCCCACATGGACCTTCGCCGATAATCCATTCAAGGCAAGTCTCCGGCGTGTTATCTCGACGCCCCTTTCCGTGAGATCGATGGCGTGCATGTCGGCCCCTGCGCGGGCGAATTGGAGGCAGTCGGTGCCGACCCCGCAACCCACCTCCAGCACTTTTTTGCCCCGCCACCGGGTGAACTGGGCGAAGGCATGTATGAACGGTTCCCGGGCGTAGCGGTTTTCTTCGATCTCATCCGACCACTCAAGAGTGCCCTCCCGTTTTGCGCTGTCATCGGCGTTGCAGGGCCTGGCCTGCCAGTATCTCCTCACTTCGGCCTTGCGAAGGTCCTTTTGGGATTCGTCCATCACGTCCCTTTCAGAGGGCCCTGCGGGACCGCCGGTTTTCCGCATCGACCCGCGGCCTTACTTGTCCCCGTCGTCCCAGAGCTCTTTCAAGCGTGCTTTCCCGGCCGCGTCGTCGATCCCCATCCCCAGTCCGACATAACGGACGTGGGGCGCGGATCCCAGGGAATCGCGCAGGATCCGCCAACTATCAAAAACGAGAACGCCGGGATCCTTCCGGGGAAAATCACCGGCCTGGAGGCCGCGGAACTCCGGATCGGGAGTCGCGATCACGACCGCATCCGCCTGCTGCAGGCAGCGGCGCAGGTTTTCCAGGATAACGGCCTTGTCCGCCAATTCATGGCGGGCCGATTCTTTGGCCAGCGGATCATAGGCGACGACGCGGAACCCGGAGGCCGCCAGTTCGCGGGCCAGAAAAATCCCCTGCGACTCCTCGACGACGTGGGAATACGGCTTGTAGGCCAATCCCAGCACGGCGACCGTTGCGGGCGGCCCGATCAGTGTGCCGAGCCGTTGCGCCAATTTTCCGGCCGAGGAACGGTTCAACCGGTCGGTTGTTTCGGCCAGCGCCGCCTCGCATCCCAGGGCTCGGGCGAAATAGCCGAGGGCGATGTTGTCCCTGGGAAAGCACGGCCCGCCGTAACCGAGGCCGCCCGTCAGGTATTTCCGTCCGATGCGCGTATCCAATCCCAAAGCGTCGCTGACGATATCGACGTCTCCGCCCGGCAGCCGGGAACACAGCTCGGCGAGCATGTTGGCGTAGGCGATTTTCGTCGTCACGAAGGTGTTCAGCGCCACCTTGGCTAGCTCGGCGTTCTCCAGGCTCATGCGCCGGCAGGGCGGGCGGTTTTCCATGATTTCGGCGTAACAGGCCTCGAGCCGGCTTCCCGCTCTCTCGTCATGTTCCCCGACAAGATTGAAATCCGGATTCAGGAAGTCACGGATGACGCTGCCCAGGGCGATGAACTCAGGGCTGTAGCATAATCCGAAATCGCGTCCGCCCGTCTTGCCCGATTCCCTTTCCAGAACGGGCAGAAGCCCATAGCGCGTGGACCCCGGAAGCACCGTGCTCGTCATGACGACAAGATGGTAACCGTCCTTTTGGGACAGGGCCCGCCCGATCTCTTGGAACGCCCACTTGGCGTATTGGAGGGAAAACGCGCCCTTTTCATCGCTCGGCGTGGGGACGATCACGAAGCTGACGTCCGAATTCAAGACGGCTTCCCGATGGCTGAGTGTCGCCCGCAGCCGCTCGCGGTTGGCCCTGACGGTCTCATCCAGCCTCGTTTCCTGAACGGGCGCCCGGCCGGCGTTCAGGTCATCCACGGCGCGTTGATTGACATCGACGCCGATCACCCTGAAACCGCGGCTCGCTATGGCCGCGGCCATGCTGGCCCCCAGCTTGCCGAGCCCGATAATCGAGAAGGTCTTGTCCATTGGGTTATCCTCCCGACGAAGCGGATAAGGGATTCAATAAGCCCCGCCGCCGAACAGCACGGCCGGTATGGTTTTTACCAGAATCTTGAAATCCAGCCACAGCGACCAGTGGTCCAGGTATTCGAGATCCATCTTCATCCATTCGTTGAATTGGATTTCCCTTCGTCCGTTCACCTGCCACAGACAGGTCAAGCCCGGCCTCATGGAAAACCGCCTCCTGTGCCACGTTTCGTATTGCCGGACTTCCTGCGGAAGGGTGGGCCTGGGCCCGACCAGGCTCATGTGTCCCAAAAAAACGTTGAAGAATTGCGGGAACTCGTCAAGGCTGAATCTTCTGAGCAGCCGGCCGACGGGCGTCACGAACCTGAGCTTTTTCATCCTCCATTGAGGCTCGTAGATTTCCTTGAAAATATCGACCTGGGACAGGTTGTCTTGGGCTCCGACGTACATGGTCCGGAATTTGTAGAGGATGAACCTTTTTCCATTCAGCCCGATCCTCTCCTGTTTGTAAAAAACCGGGCCTTTCGACGTCAGCTTGATCACGCCGGACAGGACAAGAAGGAGGGGGCTGAGCAGGACGAGGAAAGCGCCCGAAACGGCCATATCAATCGCCCTCTTGATGAAAAGGTCCCCCTCGCTGGGGACCGTTGTCTTGAAAGTCAATAAGGGGAATCCATCGATTTCGGACTGGTACGACTTGGCGATTTTCAAATCGAACAAATCCACGGCGATCGAGACCTTGATCCCCTCGGTCTCGCAATCCTGAATCGATTTTTGAAGATGATTCAGCCTCAGCCGGGGGACGATGAAAACGACCTCGTCAACGCCGTGATCATGCAGGATGCCGGGAATGTCCTCCAGGCTGCCGAGGATTTCGACGCCGTCGACGCCCTCGACGCCGCGTCCCGGCTCGTCGTCGACGGCGCCCAGGATTTTCAACCCCCACTCGGGATGGCCTTTGATCCTCCGGATGAATTCGGCGGCCCTTCTTCCCGTTCCGACGATCAGGATCAGCCGGTAATTGTAGCCCCGTTTTCTGACCGCGTGCATAACGGAGTAGATGAAGATCTTCTCGGCCCAAAGGAATGCCAAGCCCAGGCACGCGAAGGTCAGGAGGAACAACCGGCTGACGAACCAGATTTTCAATAAAAAGAACAAAGCCCCGATGATCAGGAAGCCCATCAAGGACGCTTTGAACACGATCCATAAAACATGCCGGGATGTGAGAATGCGCCAGGATCGATACATTCCGTTGCGGTACAGCGAACAGCACCATACGGGAACGGCCACGATCAGGACCAGCAGATATTCGCTGAAATATATGCCCCCATCGCCCACGATATCCATTCGACTGAATATATTGAATCTATAGATGGAATGGAAATTGGCTCTGATATGGTAGGCCAAAAAAAACGCCGCGGCTATGACCGCCCCGTCGAGGACGATCATGGCCCTGCGGATTGCGGCGTCTTTTTCCTTCAGCATTTCACGTTTTCCCGGATTCCTTTGGCGGGATCGCCGCCCGCGGCGATCGTCCGCCGGGCGACGGCCGTCGGCCTCGTCGATAAGCGGCCGCGGGGCATCGGGACGGCTTTCCCTTTCCCCGCCCGCGCGGTCGGCTTAATCCTTGCCTTCGCCTGAACGCGGCAAGTTCCAGTATCGAGCGATTTCAGAAGGCAGTGCATTCCAGAAAACACCGCCGTATTTTTGGCTGACATAGGCCAGAAACCCCTTATAGAAGTCCGCCGGGTATTCGCCTCCGGGCGCCCCGCGGCCTTTCCAATTCATGTAATCGGGATGCGTGATCACGAGCGCCATGCCGCCCCTGGCCGCGATCCAATCCAGCTTGCGTTTCCAGATATCGATGGCGCGTTCCCTCATGACAACGAACAGCGTGAAGTCCTGGGGCAGGGTGTACGGGATTTCGACGAATTTGGTTCCGGACAGGGGGCACTCGACATGGAAAGGGAAAATGGTGTTCACGCCGTCGGGCTGCGGCTCGAAAGGGTCGACGTCGAACGTCGAGGCATCGTAAAGAATATGGAGAGAGTGCATCCAGTCGAGTTTATGATGCATGGAGTCTCCGCGGAATCCGACCGCCCCCCATTTCGCGAGGAAATGGTTGATGAGTCCGGCGCCCCGCCGGAATGTCGAGGGAGAACTGAACAGCCTTCCATCGTGGAAAAGGCCGTGGACCCCGATTTCAAATCCGTTCCGTTTCAACGCGGGGAAGACCTCGTCGCTTCTTCGGGCCCGGCCGGGGACGAAATAAAATCCCGACCTGACGCCGGCGCTGATTTCAAAGTCCATCAGCTCCAGGCAGCGGTCTTCCCCCCTGGGTCCCTCGACATCGTGGGTCAGGACAAGGGCGAATTTCTTGTGATGAGGCCATCCCGTCCATCCCTCGGGCTGCCCGGAGGCTTTTTCGTTGATCGGCCAGGAAATCCGGTGTCTCCCCGCAGTCAAACGAACGTACGATCGGCGCATGGATATTTGCAGGCGCCGGGGAATGGCCGGCTTTACGGCATAGAATGTTTTGACCAGATGCCGCTGGATACCCATCGGAGTCTCTGCCCGTCACAAGATCGAAGATCCGTTTCCAGGCGTGCCGCGGATCCCTATCGATAAAATTCCATGATGGATCCCGCGACGTGATCGATCTGCGCGTCATTCAATTCGGGAAACATCGGCAAGGAAAGAATTTCGTTTTGATATCGAAAAGCGATCGGGAAGTCGGACGGCCGGTGCCCCAAATACTCATAGGCCTTTAAAAACGGCAGCGCCCTCGGATAATGAATGCCGGTTTCTATGTTTCTTGATTTCAGATGGCCGGCCAGTTCATCGCGCTTCGGCGTCCGAATGACATAGAGATGGAAAATATGGAACGCGTTTTCGCGGATCCTGGGCGTTTGGACCTGGGGAACGGCGGACAGCCGCGTGGTGTATTTCAGGGCGTTTTGATGGCGGGCGCGATTCCAGCCGTCCACGTATTTCAATTTGACGTTCAGGACCGCGGCCTGGATCCCGTCCAGGCGGCTGTTGATTCCTTCGATGTCATGCTGGTGTTTACGCAGCGAACCATGATTGGCGAACATCCTCGCCCTGCCGGCGAGCCCGTCGTCATTCGTGATGATGGCGCCGGCGTCGCCATAGGCCCCCAGGTTCTTTCCCGGGTAAAAACTGAAGGTCCCGGCGATCCCGAACGTTCCCGCTTTTTTGGCGCCGTAAGTCGCGAAATGCGCCTGAGCGCAATCCTCGACGAGATGCAGCCCGTGTTTTTCACAGACGGCTTTGATCTCGTCGATCGCCGCGGGCTGGCCGAACAGGTGGACCGGGATGACGGCTCTGGTTTTCGTCGTAATCTTTTCCTCGATCCCGCCGGGATCGATGTGATAGAAATCCGGATCGATATCGACGAAGACCGGCCTCGCTCCCGCCTGGGTGATGGTTTCCGACGTGGAAATCCAGCTGTTGGCGGCGGTTATGACCTCATCCCCCGGCCCGATCCCCAGGGCCTTGAGGGTCACATAAATGGCGTCCGTGCCGTTGGCGCAACTGATGCAATGCCTCGTTTCATACTTTTCACTGAAGGACCTTTCAAACTCCTCGACGTGCGGGCCCCGGACGAAGGCGGTTGTATCGATCACCTGCTGTATGGCGGCATCGATTTCGGGCTTTAGCGAGCGGTATTGCGCGTTCAGGTCCACGAAAGGAACGTTCATTGTTTGCCTCCCCTCCCCGATCTTTACAGGGACCGCAGTCTGCGGGCCGGATTGCCGGCATAAACGCCCGGATGCACGATATCTTTCGTGACGACCGAGCCCGCGCCGATCACCGTGTTGTCCGCGATCCTGACCGGGAGGATCGTCGCGTTGGTTCCGATGGAAACGTGATTTCCGACCGTCGTCGGTTTCCAGAGGCTCCGTTCGCCGCCGGCCGGCCCTCCGGCGGCGAACGTGTCATTGATGAACATCACTCCGTGGGAAATGAAGCAATGCTCTCCGATCTCGACCAGCTCGCAGATGAAGGCATGGGATTGGACTTTGCAGAAGCGGCCGATCCTGGCGCCTTTCTGGATTTCCACGAACGGTCCTATGCGGGCGTGATCGCCGATAAAGCACCCATACAGATTGACGGGTTCAACGACGAGGACATCCCGGCCGAAGACGACATCCCGGATCCCGATTTGCCTCAAGACCGGATGGCGGGCCATGGAGAGCGCCTTCCTTTCGCCGTCATATCAACTGCCCCTGGTCAAGGATTTTGATGACTTTCTTGGCATGCTCCGCGTCGGTCAGGCATTTCGTGCCGTTGACGATGCAATCGACGAAATGGGCGATCTCCACCTTGAGGGGCTCTTCGAACTTGATTTTCGGGAACAGGATATCGCCCGACCTGTGGCTGAATGACAGGCCGGCGGGATGATCATAATCCATGTGCTCGCCCAAAGCCGCCATCCGGTCTATGCCCTTGTCAAAGATCGCGATCTTTTCGTCGGCGACATCGTCATAGATGACCATTTTGTCAGACCCGACGACGATCATCCTCCGGACCTTCTGAGGATCCAGCCAGCTCACGTGGATGTTGGCCATGACCTTTCCGGGGTACTTGATGTTCATGAAGACCACATCCGAAATTCCCGGCTGGACGTAGTCCATGCCGTGGATCGTCACCGACAACGGATCCGGATCGTTGAGCAGATACTGGATGATGCTGATGTCATGGGGCGCGAAATTCCAAAGGGCGTCCACGTCCGCGCGGATGCGGCCCAGGTTAAGGCGCTGGCTGTAGATGTAACGGACATCCCCCAGGAGCCCCGTCTCGATGAGGTTTTTCATGTATCGGACGGCCGCATTGTATAAAAAGGTATGGCCGGCCATGGCCACCAGGTTTCTGCTTTTCGCGAGGGACTGGAGATCCTCGATCTGGGCCAGTGTCGTGGTCATCGGCTTTTCGACCAGCACGTGCTTGCCGGCGCCCAGCAGGGCCTTCGCCAGATCGTAGTGCGTCTTGACGGGGGTCGCGATCACGACCGCGGTGATATCCGGGTCCTCGACGATGTCCTGAATGCCTTCGGAAACCAGGATCCCGGGATACAGGTTTTTCACGTAATCCCGGCGGTCCCCGGCCTTATCGATGACCCGCTTGACGCGGCATTGCTTGTTCGCGACCAGGTTTCTCAGAAGGTTTGGGCCCCAGTATCCGATGCCGATTTGGGCAACTTGAATCATCTTCCTGGCCTCCGTTCTTCAAAAATGCCCGAAAGCCGGGAAATCATGCCTTCCCGCCGGCCTCGGGCAGGATTCTCCGGTAAAAATCGACGAGCCCGGATTTTTCCGATTGCCAGGTGAACCGGGGGAACAGCTTTTTGGCATTTTCCATTTTCTGTTTGACGATATCCGGATGGTTCCAAAGAAAAATGATCTTTTCCGCCATGTCCTCCGCGTCGTCCGGGTCAAAGTAAAAAACGGCGTCCGCGGGCACGTATCTTTCCAGCGTCTTCGTCCGGCTGGAGACGACCGGCAGCCCTTGCGTCAGGTAATCAATGATCTTGACGCTGAATTGGAGGTCGCCGAACGGGCCGTCCTGGTGGCAGGAGATGCCGATGTCGGCCTCATTCATGTGTTTCCGCATCTGGTCGATCGTAACGGGCTTGATATACTCGATTTTCCGGCCGACGCCCAGGTCTTCGGCCAGACGATGAATTCTCTCCAGGTCGTTGCCTTCGCCGACCAGGCGGAGGGTGAGCGGGGGCAGATGCGTCGAGGCGATCTTCAGGGCCCTGACGGCGACGGTCAACCGGTATTGCCTGTTGATTGTCCCTGCATACAACCAAACCATGCGATCCGCGTGAGGCGTCCACCGCGCGATGTCATCTTTGACCGGGAGATACCGCGTGTCCGTGAAGTTGTGAACAACCAGAATGCGCTCCGGCGCGACGCCTTTGGCCTGGATGCCTGTTCGCATGGGCTCGTTGACCGTGATGATCCAATGGGCCAGCCTGCGGCTCCATCGTTCCTGCCATCTGATCGCCTTCAGGATCATGCCGTCGCGTCCTCCGGCGTTGGCGGACAAAAAGAGCTCGGACATGGGATCATGAATATCCAGTATCAGCTTGGCTCCCGTCCACTTGGGAATCAGGCCGGCCAGAACCAGGGCATCCGGCATGTTGTGGACGTGGATGGCTCGAAACGGGTCCCGGAGATGGATGCCGGCCAGTTTCCAGATTCCCAGGGCGATGAGTGAGGCATATTCAAAAACGATGCGGGCGGACGTTCCTCGCTTCCTCGAAAGGGGCAACCGGTGAACCCGCACTCCGTTGATCTTTTCCGGGGATCGTTGGGGACGGGCGCCGGCAACCTCCGGGTCGGTCAGGCAAACGACGTCGACCCTGAATCCCGCTTCGGCGAGGGCTTCCGCCTCTCGACGGACGCGGATATCCCGGGGGTAATAGTTGAGCACCAGCATGCCGATATGCCCCGGATGGCGGATTGGATTCTTCAAGACGATTCCCTATTTCGGCTACATCGTCGGTCCGGCGGGATTAATCGCCGAGGGGCGGCGAATCACCCCCCCGATCACCACGAGAGGTGATCGGTGGAGTCGCTCCGCCCGCGACTAAAACGCCGAAATGAAAAATATATTTAAAAAATACTTTACCTTATACGCCAATTCAGGTAAGGTGCCTGTCTTATTTTGTCAAAAATACAGGAGGAATAGTATGATAGGTCTGATAAGAATGTGCGCGTCAAAATTGACGAAAATCATATGTTTAGTGGTCATTTTGACGGCGTGCATCACCGGCAAGGATTCCGATTCCGGGCGGCAATCAGGCAGGACGCCGGCCGTCCAAAGCGATATAAGGATTTCCGCCGGTGCCGTGTATTATGTCGACGCGCTCGGCGGCAACGATTCCAACGCCGGAACACAGTGGCTGCCCTGGCGGACGATTCAAAACGCGGCGGACAGGATGACCGCCGGAGACAAGGCCATCGTCAAGGGCGGAGTTTACAACGAGCGCATCGGCCAAACGGCCAGCGGGGGCCCCGGCCAGGAAATCGTTTTCCAGGCCGATGAGGGCGAGACAGTCACCTGCAAAGGATTCACGATCAGCGGAAGCTATGTCACGGTCGATGGATTCAGGGTGGATGCCGATGATGACCACCCCGTAAGGGGCAAGGGATTCTATGTTTCCGGAGATTATGTCACGGTCAAGAACGGCTACGTGACGGAATGCCCCCATGGGGGTATCCTCTATGATCAGAATTCGAGCTATGGGTCTATCACCGGTAACAGGTGTTATCATAACGGCCAGAACGGGATGGATATCCGGGGCAGCCATCATGTCATTGAAAACAACGAAATCTGGGAATCCGTGCAGCATCATCCCCAGGCTCCGTCGCTTGGAGGAGCCGACGCGGACGGCGTTCGATTTCACGGCGACCATCACGTCTTCAGGGGGAATTGGATTCACGAACCGGCCCTGCCGGGCGATCCGTATAATACCAGTCCCCATACGGACTGCTTTCAAACATTCGACGGATCATCCTATGGAGCGCCGGCGGCGAGCTATTGCGTGTTTGAGAACAACCGCTGCAGGCATTATATCACGGGAATGTATACGTTCATGATCGAGGGAAGCTCGTCTTGTCCCGCTCACGACCTGACGTTCAAAAACAATATTTTTGAGGTCGCCGCCGGAATTAACGTCAACAGCTACGGCGGAGGCAACGCCTATAATGTTTCTATCCATAACAATACTTTCGTCGGCAGCCCCTCGTTCTCGGGATATTGGATTGCGGCGATCTATGCGGAGAACGTGAACACCATCGAGGTGAAGAACAATATCACGATCGACTACAGGAACGGCGGAGTCCACAGGGCGCTGGACAATTGCACGAATTTATCCGTCGACCATAACTGCGCCTACAATACCGACAGCTCCGTTCCATCAGCCCGCCCCTCCGCTCAGGGCCATGAATTGTGGGCCGCAGACCCGGGATTCGTCGACTACCCGGGCCGCGATTTTCATCTCCAATCCGGCTCTCCCTGCGTCGACGCCGGAGCGTCAATACCCGGTAATGCCGTTGATTTCGACGGCAATCCCCGGCCCGCGGGCGCATCTTGGGATATCGGCGCCTACGAAATCTCCGCCGATGCCGGTCTTCTCAGCGCCAACGTGGCCGCGTCGCCCGTCTCGGGCCGGGCTCCCCTGACGGTCAATTTCTCCGGCGGCGCCGGCGGCGGCCAGTCCCCCTACGCTTACCACTGGGCTTTCGGCGACGGCCAAACCTCCGTCGCCCAAAATCCTTCCCACACCTACTCCGCGGCAGGAAAGTTCACCGCGACGCTGACCGTCACCGACGGCGCTTCCATGACGGCCAAGGCCTCCGAGAATATTGACGTGGCCGCCGCTCCCTTGACGGCGCATTGCCAGGCCTCGATGACCTCGGGACAATCTCCCTTGACGGTGAACTTCATGGGAAGCGCCGGCGGCGGCGTATCCCCTTACAAGTACCACTGGACTTTCGGCGACGGCCAGACCTCGACGCTTCAGAACCCCTCGCACACCTATGCCAAAGCCGGCGAGTTCAAGGTGGCCTTGAGCGTCACGGACAGCGCCTCGGCGACCGCGAGTTCTTCCCTGATAATAACGGTCAGCACGGTTCCCGTGCTCGGCGCGACCGCCAAAGCGTCTCCGGCTTCCGGGCCAGCCCCCCTGGCGGTCAATTTCGCCGGGGCCGCCAGCGGCGGCAAGTCCCCTTACGCCTACAAATGGGATTTCGGCGACGGCCAGACCTCGACCCTTCAGAATCCCCCGCACACCTACACGAAGGCCGGCAAATTCACGGCCACCGTCGCCGTCACGGATAGCGCGTCTACGGTCAGTAAGGCCACGGTGGGGCTCTCCGTGACCGCGGCGACGACGCTCGGCGCGACCGCCAAAGCGTCTCCGACTTCCGGGCCGGCCCCCCTGGCGGTCAATTTCATCGGGAGCGCCAGCGGAGGCAAGTCCCCTTATAAGTACAAATGGAGTTTCGGCGACGGTCAAACCTCGACCCTTCAGAATCCCGCTCACATTTATCCAACGGCCGGCAACGTCATCGCGGTCTTGACCGTCATCGACAGCGCCTCGGCAACCTGCAAGGCCTCCATCACCCTGTCCGTGACCGCGGCGGCGTCGCTCACAGCGAGCGCCGCTGCGGACGTCACCGCGGGCCAGGCTCCCCTGAAAGTCAATTTCTTCGGGGGCGCCGGCGGCGGGGTTCCTCCCTGCTCCTACAGATGGGATTTTGGAGACGGCCAGCCTCCTTCGACCTCCCAAAACGCTTCTCATAATTACCCCTCGGCCGGCGATTACACGGCGGTTTTGACCGTCACAGACGCCGCGGGCGCCGCCGACAGCAAATCGTTGGCCATTCATGTCGCGTCCAAGAAAAAGACGTGAGGTTGAGGACGCGCGGGGACTATCGGACGAATCGCGGCTCGCGGATCATCCATTGATGCCCTGACATCCCTGGCGAGGAGGTTTTTATCGGGTGCCATCTGCCCGGGGGGCTAGTGCTCCACGAGCAGCCATTTCCAGAGCGGGATGCATCGAACGCCCCGATCGACCTTCTCGATGTCCTTGGTGATGACCGAGAGATCCGCTTCTCGCCGTCCCAATGCCCGGCTTAAAGCCAGGAGGGCGTTCACTTTGGAAGGATCAACCTCTCTGCCGTAGGAGACGTTGATGCCCATGAGCTTCTTGTCTTCCATGGCCACGAAATCAACGTGTCCCCGGTCTTTCCAGTAGTAGATTTGTTTTCCGCCTCTTTTCAGCTCCTGAAATACGACGTTTTGGGCCAGGCGCTCATCGTCCTGGGTCAGACGGAACGAGACGGCGTTCCGCAGGCCGTTGTCCAGGCAGAAGACCTTCCTGGGATTAACGTTCTTGGCTCCCAGCGAATCAGAAAGCACCGGAACGAGGCTTATCAGGTCTTCTTTTTCGAGGTAGGAAACGTATTCGAGGAGCGTATCCCGCGAAACATGGGATCCCCCCAGCAGACCGAGATAATAGCCGTGAAGGGAAACCGTCGAGCCGACCCGGGTGAAAAGATATTTGATCAAGCCCTTGAGGAGGCGGATGTTACGGATGGCGAAGCCCCCGACCATATCCTTGTAGATGAGGATGTCATAATACGTTCTGAGCACCTTGAGCTTTGCCGGGAGCTCTGAAAAAGCGACCTCGGGGTAGCCTCCGTAGATCAGGTATTCATCGAGGAGGAAATGGATCATGTGTCGCATCCCGAAAACATCGTTTTCGTTCTCGGCGGATACTCCTTTAAAGGCGATGTATTCCCTGAAGCTCAGAGGCATGAGCTTGAATGGAACGAAGTGCCGCGGGACCGAAGCCGCCAGGCAGAGGTCGCCGAACCGGGAGGTGGAACAGGTGATGAAGATACGCAGTTCATTATTATTCAAGAGGTTGCGAACGAAGAGGTCCCATCCATCGACGCAATGGACTTCATCGAGGAAAAAAGCGGCCCCCTTCGCCGCGTTCTCAGGATGCAACTCGAAGTAGGCCTCGAACAAGGCGGAGAGATCCGAGGCTTCGAGGGGGAACAGACGGTCGTCCTGTAAATCGATATAAAGAAGGCGGTCCTTGGACAAGGGAGGATCGGCTTTTTCACAAAGCTGCTGCATCAGCTGGTAAAGAAAAAAAGTCTTGCCGGAGCGCCTCGGCCCCGTGATAACGACCGCTTGGGCGGAAGACCGGGGCGGGTGGCTGACCGGAGGGGATTCCAAACACCAGCCCGGCAGCCGCAGTTCCCTGGGTTTGACCATTGGAGGGACCGAATTATGAAACTCCCTGATCAGGTCCTTGAAGGTGTCTTTAATGGATTCCATAGGAGGGGGGAAATCGCGCGGCCGGCGATCATGAAAAAGAAATTACACAGCTACCTCCGGGCCCGGTGCCTGCATACAAGGCAAAAGCAATGAAAAAGTTGTCTTATATATAAGGCAGGTAAGGGAAGAAACGAAAAAGAATCTGCGCCCCGCGGCCAGGCTACCGCCCATGGAGGAGAAAAAAAGAATAGCGGACGGTTCCCATCAACGTTGTCTCCGGCGTGGATGTCTTAAAGGATGTGGAATATGACAAAACCCAACGCGTCCTTCGAAGGAAAACCCGACATCCCCTCCTTTAGCCGCCAGAAACAATACCCAATAATACATATAAATTTTATGAAAGCCGGGAATGGTTGTCAAGAAAATTTCCATGTCCTGATTACCATGAAAAAACCGCATGTGCGCGGTTTTCGCTCGGTGTGAAATCCCGGTTTTTCCCGCGGGAGATCCTGACGGCCGCGCTCCGCGACCGGATGGACCTTGCCCGGGCATCCGGAAGAGAGCAGGTTTTTCCCGGTTGCGGCGAACAGGGCTGAAAACGCCGGACTGGCGTTTCCCGCCGTTTAGAGAGTATAATTAAAAACGGGAGCTACGGATTTGTAGGCATGGAAGGGGGGCGTATCCTTTTCGTGAAAAAACGTCCGCCGCGCGGCGGCCAAGATCATCACGTCGCAAGTCCCTAGAGGAGATGTCCCGAATGGATACCAAGGAAAAAATCAGGGGATTTATGCTGAATGAATTCAGGGAATCGGGATTTCATGCCGGTCTCGGCGACGGCGAATCGCTGGTTGAATCCGGCATCCTGGATTCTCTTTCGATATTGAAATTAATCTGCTTCATGGATGAACAATTCGGCGTCGTCCTCAATGAGGACGAGCTGAATCCCGAGAAGTTGAATTCGATAGAGGCCATAGCGGCTTTTATTGAGAGAAAAAGGGGCTGAATCCGTGATCGAGGGAAGCGGCCGGCCAGGCCTGGGAAGAAGGGGCCGCTTTTTCGGGAGAAGACCGGGGTGATGAATTCCTGCGTCCATTTCCTCTTTGACGCCGTCAGGCGTCGTCCGGAGGGAACCTGCATTTCCGACGAACGTGAAGAGATCCGGTTCCTGGATTTCTTCAGAAGAAGCTTTGCGCTCGCCGGGGGCTTGACCGAAGACCCGTCTTTCAATCAGCCGGTATTCATTTATCTTCCCAAGAGCGTGGACGCGGTCGTCGCGTTCGCGGCCGTTTTGATGTCGGGCAATTTTTATGTTCCGGGAGATACGAAGTCTCCGCTCGAGCGGACGAAAAAAATCATCCAGGATCTCAATCCGCTGAAAATCGTCACGCTGCGGAAATACGAGGAGTCCATGTCGAGCTTGGCCGGCGGACGGGACAGGCTCGTTGTCCTTGACGATATCCCCCCCCGGGGTTCCCGGAATCCGGACGCCGGGGCGATGATCGCCGCGTGCAGGCGGAGGACGGACAGGATCATCGATATGGACCCCTGTTATGTGATGTACACGTCAGGGTCGACCGGGACTCCCAAGGGGGTCGTGGTTTCCCACCGCGGCGTCGCGGATTATATCGATTGGGCGAGGACGGCGTTTCCGCTGGATGAAGGGGATGTCATCGGCAACCAATCGCCGCTTTTTTTCGACAACTCCACGTTGGATATCTATTTGGGCTGGGCCACGGGCGCCGCCCTTCACTTGACGCCGGAGAGCGCGTTCATTTTTCCGGCCAAGCTCGTCGATCATCTTGAAAAACGGCGCGTGACGTTCGTCTTTTTCGTGCCGTCGGTGCTGATCGCCGTTTCCCAAGTGAAGGCCTTGTCGAACGGGCGGCTGCCCGACCTCAAGTGGGTCGTTTTTGCGGGTGAGGTGATGCCGACGCGGCATCTCTCCTACTGGCAGGCTCTCCTCCCGGACAAGCGGTATGTCAATCTCTACGGTCCGACGGAAATAACCGTGGACTGCACCTACTTCGTCGTCGACAGGGTTTACGGGCCCGGAGAGCGTTTGCCGATCGGGTACCCCTGCCTGAATTCCGGGATACTGATCCTGAATGACCGGGATCAGATCGCCGCCGCCGGCGAGGAGGGAGAGCTGTGCGTCCGCGGATCTTCTTTGGCCCTTGGATACTGGAACGACAGCGAAAAGACGAAATCCGTTTTCGTCCAAAATCCCTTGCAGCCCCACTATCACGATCTCATCTACAGGACGGGCGACATTGTCGTCAAAAACGCCGGGGGGCCGATATGCTTCGTCGGCCGAAAGGATTCCCAGATCAAGCACCTGGGATACCGCATCGAACTGGGAGAGATCGAACGCGCGGCCGAGGGGTTGCCCGGCGTCGATCGTTGTTGCGCCCTCTACGACCAGGCCAACCGGCAGATATGCCTTTTTTACGAAAGCGATGGGGAAATCCCTCCCGCCCGGCTCGTTGACGGGCTTTCATCGGTCATACCCGGTTATATGGTGCCGCGGGCGTTTCGCCATTACAAGCAGCTGCCCATGAGTCCAAGCGGGAAGGTGGATCGAAAGGCTTTGCTCAATGTCCTGGCCTGAAACGGTGGTTCTGGGTTTCGGCAAAATGCCGTTTGAATGCGCCAAGATTCTTCTCGGCAGGGGAATCAAGGTGAGCTTTGTCTGCGAAACGGAGCCGGAGCCGTTTGGGCAACTGCGGGCGCTGTGCCGGAGAAACAACGTCCCCTACTTCCGGCCCTCGAATCGGGAATTGACGGATCTCCTCGGCCGGGTCGGCGGCCCGGCGGTCGTTTTCAGCATCAATAATAATTACATTTTTCCCCCCGAAATCGTTCAAAAAAAGAATATCAGGATTGTCAACTTCCACAACTCGGTTCTCCCCGCTTATCCGGGGCACGGCTTGATCGTTCCCGTATGGGTCATTTTCAACGGAGAGGCGCGCCACGGCGTGACCTGGCACCTGGTCGATGAGCGCCTGGACGCCGGGAGAATCCTGTGCCGGGACATCTTCGATGTCCGTGAAGACGACACGGCCCTCACTCTCATGATGCGATGCGTCCTGCGCGGCATCGATCTTTTTGCCCGCGAGTTCCTTTCCCTGCTTGATTTCGGCTGTCCGGGGGAACCCCAGGCCGTTCATCAGCCTGACGTCTATAAAAGCCCGTCCAGGCTCCAGATGCGCCGCAAGAAGGATCTCCCGAACGGCGGATTCCTGGATACGGCTTGGAGCAGGGAGGCCTGCGGCCGTTTTCTCCGCAGCATGGATTATGGGCCTTATTCCCTTCTCCCCTCCCCCAGGATCCGGCTCGCCGGGGATGTCTATGTCATCAGGAAATACCGCGCGAGTGAGGATCGCGTCCCGGAAAGCGGCCGCCGGCCGGATCAATGGGTATTGCCTTTCGAACCCGGCGCCGTTGCCTTGACGATTGAAAGGGAAAGCAGCCATGGATAAGATCCTTCGGGCCCTTCGCGAAATCCACCCGGAACACGACTATTTGAATTCCGAGGATTTCATCGAGGATTCCCTGCTGGATTCCTTCGACGTCGTTATTCTCGTCAAGAAGCTGGAAGAAGGCTACGGGATCAATATCGACGGGGCCGACGTCATCCCCGAAAATTTCCGGAACGTCAAGACCATACATTCGCTGATTGAGAGGTCCGCCGATGGCCAACTATAAGTTCTCCGGCAAGAAAATTTCCGGCATATTGTCCGTCATTCCCAAACGGACCGTGAGGTTCATCGATGAAATAGGAAACTACGGATTCTCCAGGGAGAGATCCATCGATCTTCAAGAAACGATCGGATTCGGCGAACGCCGCATCGTCGAGGACGGCGAATGCGGCTCCGACCTCTGCGCGCGCGGCCTGGAGCACTTGCTCGAGGGCCGCAGGCTTGACAGGAACGACATCGGGGCCATCGTCTATGTGACGCAAACCCCCGATCATTTCATGCCTCCCACCAGCACGATCCTGCATGGAAAGCTGCGATGCCCGCGGGACGTTCTCTGCTTCGACATCAACCACGGATGCGCCGGCTATATCTACGGCCTGCTGCAGGCTTTTTTGCTTCTCGAGATCCTCGACAAGAAAATCGTGCTTCTCAACGCCGATACGCTCAGCCGGCGCTCGTGTCCTTACGACAGGAACATTTACCCGATCATCGGCGACGCCGCCTCCGTGACGATCGTCGAAAACGCGCCTGGAGCGGACGACGTCTATCTCAATATGCAGACGGACGGAACGCGCAGCCACTGGCTGATCATACCGGCCGGCGGATTCCGCAAGCCCTCGACCGAAAGCACGAGGGAGATCCGGAGACTTCCGGACGGAAACCGGCGGAGCGAGGACGACCTGTACATGAACGGCGCCGGCATCTTCACGTTTACGCAAACGGAAGTCCCTCTGACGATCAGGGAGCTATTCCGATTTTCCCATAAGGACATGGCTTCGATCGACTATTTCATGTTTCATCAGCCGAACCGATTCATGCTCCAGAAACTGGCGGGGAAATTGGGCCTCCCCGAGGACAAGATGCCCAACAACATCGTCGAGAAATACGGGAACTCCAGCTCCGTGACGATTCCTCTGGACATCTGCCATAACATCGCCGACCTCGCGCTGAGGAAGAAGCTCAGCATCTGCATGTCGGGCTTTGGGGTTGGCTTGTCCTGGGGCACGGTCATCATGGACGTCGGTCCCTTGGATTTCTGCGAATTGCTGGAGAAATGAACAAAACCGCTCGAAGATCGAGGGCGTGGGGAGAGCGCTTTGGAGAGGGGGGTATCCATTGGCTTTGCCGCATTTGATGAAAAAAACGTGGCTCCGTTTCCGGCAGGAGGGCTTGCGGGACGCCCTCAGGGAAGCCGTTTATTTCAAGCGCATCATGGTGGCCGTTGCGAAAGACCTGGAAGCCGGGCCGAGTCTCATGAATCCCCCCCTGCGGACGATCATTGTCAACGGGCAAAACTACGGGCGATACAAAAAATATCCCGGCATCGGGAATGTCCTCCATCATTGCCGGCGGGGCGCCTGCGCCCTGCTTTTATTCAGGGACATGGATCTCCTGGGCTACCAGCTCTGGACGATGGACAAGAATTTCGCCGATCTCAAAAAACTGGGATTGGCGCTGAAGGACAACGAGGCTTATCTCTTCGACCTCTTCGTCTACCCCCGATACCGGGGGACGGCCGTTCCGAAAATCATCGCGACAGAGACGTTCAACCACCTGGTCTCCCGGGGGATAGACAAAATCTGCGGCTTTTATTTTAAAGACAATTTCAAAGCTCTGTGGTGGCACAAAGCGACCTTGAAAGCCCGGGAAATCAAGCAGGTCCCCACCAGCCGGCTGTTCATGGTCGAATTCACAGCCGGCAGGATCACCTGGAAATTATGAGCGGACGGCTTGCGAGCTATTCTTCGGCCGGACGGGAATCCGGCGCGGACGGCTCGACCCTGGATAATCATGCCCGTTCCCCGGGGGGCGCGGACAGAGGCGGGCGGATGAGGAGGGCATCGCGTTGAACTCGGCGATGGATCGAGACGGATATTCCATACTGATTTTCGCCGATGCGGCGAATATTTACCGGCGGCTTTCCCTCCAGAAGGAAAAGATCGGCATCGTGACGTTGAGCGGGCCGCCGGACCGCGGCGCGGTCTCCCGCGCGGAGTTGGCGGTCATCGACAGCGGATGGAAGGCCGCCCGCGGCCTCAAGGTTCTGAAAGCCGTCAAAGCCATTAATCCGCGCCTCCTGGTGATTTTTCTGACGGATGCGGGTTCCGAGGAATTGGCGGTCGAGGCTTTCAGAAAGGGAGCCAGGGACTATTGGAGAAAACCTTTCAGCATCCCTGACCTGGAAGACATGATCAGGGGTCTCTTGAGGCTAAGGCGAGCGGGCCTGGATAAACGGGAGGCGTTCGTCCCCGGCCGATCATCCGAGCCGTGGAAATTGTCCGTCTCTTTCGGAAAGAGCCCGGTGCCTTCCTGGCTTCCGCGGGTCTTGAGGTTTATCGAGGGCTATCCGGAGGGCGGGATGTCCCTGTCGGCATGCGCGGAAAGAGCCAACCTCAGCAAATTCCATTTTGAAAGACAGTTTAAAAAACTCGTGGGGATGACTCCCCTGCAGTATTTCAATTTCATACGGACCGGCAGGGCCAAGAACCTTCTCGAATTCGAGGATACGACAACGCTGGAAGCGGCGTTGGCGTCGGGGTTCAGCGATTACAGCCAGTTTTTCAGAACGTTCAAGAAAATCGTCGGAGCATCCCCCATGGCGTATAGGCGGCTCGCCAGAAGCCGCCGTGCCCGGAAACCCAAAATTCCAGGGGGCCGTTGACGGGCTTCCGGGGAGTTCCGCAATATTTGCAATAAAATAAGCAAAGTTGGCCAAGAGCTGAAGATGAAAAGCGCTTAAATTTTATATGGCCCGGCGCGCTGAGCAGGGTGAGGGGAAGCACGTTTTTGAGTTTATATAAAAGGGGGAACTCCCGTTTTTTTAAGGAGGTTGCTAGATGAAAAGAGCATTGTCTTTTGGCTTGATGCTGGCGTTTCTGGCGGCGGCCGCCTTGGCGGCCCCGGTCCAGTTGAAATGGGACTCTCTTTGGGCTGGGAAGGATACGAATGCCGGGGAATTCCAGGTTTTTGCGACCAGCACGGGCTTGACCATTGTCGTCTGGGCCAAGGATTCATGGCTCATCAGCGAAGCTCGTGTCGCCGTTCACCTCAATTCGGCCGATATCCCGATGAACAAAAAGGGGAATCCCATCATAGGTCATTTCGCGTGGAGCGAAACAAGCTGTCCTCAAACGGCGCCCTACGTTTTCAATATTCCCTACTCATCGATCAGCTCCGGCAGCCTGGCCGGCGCCACGGTCTATGTGGCCGTCCATGCCGTCCTTGTGCAGGGGTTTTATTTGGCCGATACGCCCCCCTGTAATTTCTATTGCTGCATCGATGAAACGGCGTGGGGAGGGCCCTGCGGCAGCTGGTGGGATCCCTCCATGCCGCTTCCTCCGGAGTATTTCATGTTCCCCGGAAGAAGCTGGGGATATTATTTCAGCGTCGTGATTCCCAATCCCTACCCGGCTCCATGATCCTCCGCCGGCATGCCGGCCGGTGAAGGCCCCGCGAGGGAAACGCGCGTCGTCTCCGGCGCCCGCGGCGCGGCGGAGTCGCATATTCTTACCCGGCGTGCCGGTAAAAAAGGCGTCCGATCAGGCGAAGAACCGGCCGGGGTGTGTGCCGGAAAAGCCGCGGGATAAGGAGACTGGACGATTTATCCCCCGCGAGATAAGCATTCTCGCGGAAGTCGTAGCGATAATAGCGGATCATACTTTCCTTCGCTCCCCACGCCCGCTTGAACCGCAAAAGGCCGGTGTCGCCGGGTTCCGTTCTGCCCAGGTCCATGGCGGGGAAGCCCTTGTTCTTGAGCCAGAGCAGTGCTTCCCACATGAGGAGGTTGTTGGGTCTCACCCCCTGGTGTCTCAGATCCGAGGCGCCGTATTTGTAGAGGCATCTTTCACCGAAGAAAAAATAAACGGACGCGGCGACGACCCGGCGTCCATGGAACGCGGTGGCGACGATTCCCATGTCCTTGAGAATGATTTGCTCGAACACGTTCCTGAAAAAGGAAAGGGGCTGCGGAGGCAGGCCGTGGCGTTTTCTTGTGAGGACATTCAAACGATAGAACTCGGACATGGCCTCTGCCGACCTTTCGAACCGGACCGTCACCCCGCTCCCCCTCGCCTTCCGGATGTTCCTCCGGTTGCTGTCGCCGAGCGCGGAGAAAAGGTCCGCCTCCGCGCGCCGGAGGTCGATTTCGTGGAAATAAAAGCTTGCCCAGGCCGGAATGCCCTCGCGGAAGGAGGCCTCGTCCCTCCATTCCGCATAGCGCCATTTCGCGCGCCGGCCGTGGGCCATGACGCGGGTCACCGCTTCCCGGAGGTCATCCCGGCCGCCGGCCGCGTGCGGAGGGCAGCGGTCGGAAAAAGGGAGGGAGACCCCTCTTCTCCCCGTGAGGGGGCTGTCGATTTCCATGAACGGCATCAAGAAGGCGAGCCTATCGGCTTCGATGGCGGCGAAATACAAAGGCTTGAAGCCGTACGTCGACTTCAGGACACGTGCCCACGCCGAAGAATGGAAAAAACAGGAATCGCCGCCGCGCAGCAACAGGCCATCCCAACCCGGATGGCGGTCGGGATCGAGAGGCTGAAGTCTCATGGACTTTATAGCCATGATGATTCTTTTTTTTCCCCAAGTCAAGGCTCCGGAGGCTCCGGAACTCGAGGAGGGCGGGTGGACATTTCCCGCTTTTTCCAATAAAATAATAACGGAACCATAAAGACTCCTGGCTTTTCTCCAGGGGTGTGCGCGGGAACCTTTTTGAGTCCGGAAAGGGAGCGGGAAGATGATAAAAGTCGGCGTCATCGGATATGGCTATTGGGGACCCAATGTCGCCCGGAACTTCAATGCCTGCCCGGACGTCAGGCTCTCGGCCGTCTGTGATATGAATCCGAAGCGCCTGAATCTGGCCGAGGCTCATTATCCTTTCATCAAGGCCTCCACGCGCCCCATGGACGTCATTGGGTCCAAGGACATTGATGTCGTTGCCGTCGTCACGCCCGTGTCGGCCCACTTTGACCTCGCCAGCCGGGCGCTCAACAACGGGAAGCACATTTTCATTGAAAAGCCTTTCACGGTGACCAGCCTGCAGGCCTCCAAGCTCATTGACCTCGCGGAAAAAAAGGGCTTGAAAATCATGGTGGACCACACCTTCCTGTTCACCGGGGCCGTGAAAAAAATGCGGAACGTCGTCGATGCCGGGGAGCTGGGCCATTTGTTTTTTTACGACTCCGTGAGGGTCAACCTGGGGCTTTTCCAGCATGACGTGAATGTCATCTGGGATTTGGCTCCGCATGACTTTTCGATCATGAGCTATGTCATCGACAAGCCTCCGGTCGCCGTCTCGGCCCAGGGTTCCGCCCACATCCGAGGAGAGCCTGAGGATATCGCCTATATCAGCGTTCATTTCGATGATCCAAGCTTCATAGCGCATTTTCACGTCAACTGGCTGAGTCCGGTCAAGATCCGGAGCACGTTGATCAGCGGCTCCAAGAAAATGCTCGTCTGGGATGACATCTCGCCCGACGAGAAAATCAAGATCTACGACCGCGGCGTCGAAGTCAACGGGAACGGCCCGCCGAACGGAACGGATGGAATCCACAAGCTTCTGATCAGCTATCGGAGCGGCGACATGTACTCTCCGAGGGTCGAGGGGAAGGAAGCCCTTCGCGCCGAGATCGAGTATTTCGTGAAGTGCATCGAGCAGAACGAGGAACCTCTGAACAACGGAAAAACCGGCCTCCAAGTTGTCCGCCTGCTCGAGGCCGCCGATCGCTCGCTCAGGAAGAGCGGGCAGAGGGTCAGACTGTGAGGGAATGCCGAAAGCGGGACGGCTCATTTCAAGCCGCCCAAAGGCCGAATCCGGGGATTATCCCCGGCGTTTTCCGGAGAGCGCCGGTGAGCCCGGCGCGAGAATCGTCATGACGGCAGGGAGGCCCATGGCCGGCAGTCCGACGCTGAGGAAAATCGGTATCCGGGACGTCGTTTTCGGCGAGGATGTCCTGATCATCGATCCGGTCAACCTTTACGAATGCACGATCGGGGATCACAGCTTTATCGGCCCGTTTGTCGAGATCCAGAAAGGCGCCAGGATCGGCAGTCATTGCAGGATCCAGTCTCATGCGTTCATCTGCGAACTCGTGGAGATCGGAGACTATTGTTTCATCTCCCATGGCGCGATGTTCATCAATGACACATTCTCGCGCGGGCGTCCGGAAAAAGAGAAAGCGCTCTGGAAGCCCACGGTCATCGGCGGTCACGTATCCATTGGAACGAATGCGACGATCCTGCCCGTCAAGATCGCTGACAACGTCGTCATAGGCGCCGGTTCGGTCGTCACCAAGGATATACTCGTCCCCGGCATTTATGCCGGAAACCCGGCCAAAAAGCTGCGGGACCTCCCCGCCCGGTAAAGGACAAGGCGTTTTTGCCGAAAAAGAAGGCCCGGAGAGAGGTCTGCGCCGCAGGGAAGGAGCCTCCCCCCGCCGAAAAGCCGTTTGCGGTGGCCCGGTGGAGGCATGTGTGTTAAAATCATTAGCATGAATACCATGAAAGTCGCGATATATGCATCAGAAGTCATTCCCTATGCCAAGACGGGAGGCCTGGCGGACGTGGCCGGCGCCCTCCCGGCGTATCTGAACAAGCTTGGGATCGAGTCCATACTGTTTATGCCTTTGTACAGGGAAGTCCGCAGGAAAAACCTTCCCTTGAAAAAAATCATTGAAAAGGGCGAGTTCGAATGGGCTGGCAGCCTTGGCCGCGAAGCCCGGGGCGATCATTCCTCCCCCGCCGGCCGATCGGCCCGGACGTCTTATGAGAAAGCCTCCTTCAGTCTTTGGGAGCATGACGCGGGCTCTTTTAGGACGTGCTTCGTCGAAAACGACGCCTATTTCGACCGCGATTTCCTCTACGGGACGCCCGCCGGGGATTATCCGGATAACGGCGAACGCTTCGGTTTTTTCTCGAGAGCCGCGCTCGAATCGCTGAAAATCCTGGATTTTCGGCCGCATGTCCTCCACTGTCACGACTGGCAGTCCGCCATGGCCCTTGCCTATCTTCAATTCATCTATCCGAACGATCCTTTTTTCCGGGAAGTCCGCTCCCTGTTCACCATCCACAACCTGGCCTATCAGGGGCTATTCGACAAATCCATCCTTCCGACCATCGGTCTTCCCGAGTCGCTCTTCAACATGAATGACCTGGAATTCTACGGGAAGGTCAATTTTCTCAAGGCCGGAATCCTCTATTCCACCGCCGTCAGCACGGTGAGCCCCCGCTACAGCCGCGAGATCCAGACTCCGGAAATGGGCTTCGGCCTCGACGGGCTGCTGAGATCCCGGAGTTCCATTCTCCACGGAGTGCTCAACGGCGTGGATTACGACCACTGGAATCCCCGGACGGACACGCTCATCCCGGCGAATTTCGGCCCCGGCGACCTCGGCGGCAAGCAGGTCTGCAAAAAGGGACTGCTCGAGGCTTTTCAGCTTCCGGACTCCCCTTCCCCGGTCGTCGGCATGGTCTCCCGGCTGGCCGGCCAGAAAGGGCTGGACATCGTTTGCGAGGCGCTCAAGGGCATCTTCGCCTTGGGCGTCAAGCTTGTCGTCCTCGGGACCGGCGAAGAAAAAATTCATGAGCTTCTCAAAGAGGCGCAGAAAGATTACCCGGATCAACTCGGGCTGAAAATCGCCTTCGACGAGCGACTGGCCCACATGATCTATGCCGGAAGCGATATTTTTCTCATCCCGTCCCGCTATGAGCCCTGCGGCCTGACCCAGATGTACAGCCTGAAGTACGGCACGATTCCGGTTGTCCGGGCGACGGGCGGCCTCGACGACAGCATCCGGGAGTTCGATCCCGGGACGCAATCGGGCAACGGATTCAAATTCGAGGATTATTCGGCCGTGGCCCTCACGGGCTCGCTCAAGAAGGCCGTCGATCTCGTCCGGCAGCCGCGCATTTGGGGGGCGCTCGTCCGGAACGCCATGGCCTGCGATTTTTCGTGGGAAAGGGCGGCCGGGAACTATGTGGAGCTTTTCAAGAAAATATCGAGGCCCTCATCATCATAGGCGTCATCGCCGGACTTCCCTCATGGGAGGCCGGTTGGCTCCCGGCCGGCGGTGGATGAAGGACGGCCCTTGTTTTTTCCCGGAAAGACCGCTCCCCGGAGACTGGAAAGGCGCGGAAGGCCTCAGGCCGCCGCGATTCCGGAAAAATATGGGCGACTCCAAGAGTCGCGCGGCGCTTGGTCCGGCCTCGGGCCGCTCGGGCATCCCTATCTCAAGAACTGCGCGGCGGTCTCCGGAGGCACGGGATTGATATAGAAGCCCGTCCCCAGCTCGAAGCCGGCGGCGCGGGTCAGGATCGGGATGATCTCCACATGCCAGTGATAATGGTTCTTGATGCCCGGCCAGGCATGGTCGGAGAGCGTGATATTCGGAGCCTGGTGGAGGATGAGGTTGTACGGGGGGTCGGAGATCGTCGTCTTCAGCTTGGACAGCACGGCCTTCACCGCGGCCGCCAGCCCCGTCAACTCCTCCGGGCCGACGCTTGAGTACAACGCCGAGTGCCTTTTCGGATAGAGGTGGATTTCAAAAGGAAACCGGGAAGCAAAGGGGGCGATCGCGGCGAAATGCCCGTCCTGATAGACCAGCCTCTCGGCGGCCTGGATTTCCTCCCGGATCATCTTGCAGAAGACGCATTCATTCCACTTCCTGTACAGGCGCTCGGCGCCGTAGATCTCTTCTTTGAGGCGCTTGGGGACGATGGGCGTCGCCACGATCTGCGAATGCGGATGGCTGAGCGAGGCGCCCGCTTCCTTCCCCTTGTTCTTGAAGATCTGAACGTATTGATAGTGGAGTTCCGTCTCGATATTCTTGATCCGCTCCTGGAAAATCCAGAGCACGTTCTTGATGTCCTCTTCGGGGAGGTCCACCAGTTCCTTGTCATGATCCGGATTTTCGATGACGACCTCGTGGACCCCGACGCCTTCCATCCACTGCAGAACGCCCTTGGCGGATTTGGTGGGCGTTTCGGCCCTGTTCAGGGCCGGGAACTTGTTGGGAACGACTCTCACGCGCCAGCCCGGCTCGTCCGCTTTCGTCCCTTCCCGGCGCAGGGCGAATACCTCCGGGGGCGTCTTGGTTTCATTCCCCTCGCAGAAGGGGCAGAAGCCCTTTGCTTGGTCTTTCTTCTCCAGCGCCGCGGCCGGGCGGAAATCATCGGGTCGTTTGCTTCTTTCTGTGGCGATGATGACCCATCGGCCACTGAGTAGGTCTTTGCGAAGTTGCGACATGTTACTTGCTCAGCAGCTCCTTGATCTTGGATTTGAGTTCGTCCAGCGATGAGGACTTGACGACATAGGCATCGGCCGCCCATGTCATGAAATCGTCTTTGTAGCTCTGGTAGGCCGTGTTGATGATGATCGGAATGTCCTTGCGCTCTCCCATGATCTGTGTGATCAGCTCGATGCCGCTCTTGCCCGGCATGCGGATGTCGGTGATGATCAGGTCGAATGACTGCTTCTTCAGTTCCGCGAACGCCGAGTCGGCGTCATAAACGGACGTGACGGAGTATCCTTCCTTGGTCAATTCCTCCTCATACAGCAGGCAGAGCAATTTTTCATCTTCGACAAGGAGAATTTTTTTCATGCTGGCTTCGTCCTTTCTATAATCTGGAAATAGAGCCGGGATAGAGAGCCTTTCCCCGGCTTGCTCTGGATTTCAATCCGGCCGCCGCAGGAATCCATGACCCTCTTGACAAAAATAAGGCCCAGGCCGATGCCCAATTCTTTCGTCGTGAAAAACGGCTGGAAGAGCTTGTTCATGACATCGTCGGGGATGCCTTTTCCCGAGTCCTTGATGCTGATGACAAACCATTTCGAGTTTTTGGGGTATCCCCGGATGCTGACCTTGCCGCCGGGAGGTGTCGCGTCCAGGGCGTTATCCAGGACGTTGTAGATCACCTCGCCGAGATGCGTCGGCTCGCACAGGATTTGCGGCGTGCACTTGGCGAGCTTGAGCTGAAGATGGATTTCCCGGGTTTTGGCCTGGATTTCTGGCCGCGACAGCGTGGATTCGATGACTTTTCGGATTTCGAACGGCCCCGGCTGCCTGAAGTTGATCTTCAGAAAATGGGCGATCTTATAGACGATCCGTTCCAGCCGCTGGATCTCGTCGCGGATGATCCGGAGATTGCGTTTTTGCCTGCCCTCGTCGCAGGGGCTGGTGAGCAGCTGGTCTGTGAATCCGCCGATGGTGACGAGGGGGTTGCGCAGCTGATGGGCGATGAAGGACGCCATCTCTCCCAGGGCGGCCATTTTTTCCATTTCCATGAGCTTGTTATGCAGGGTCGTGGAATAGAGATAGTTTCCGGCGATCAGGCCGCACAGGCTGGCCAGCTTGATGGCGCTCATGTCGATGGCCTTTTTGGTGATGGCGTTGTCGACGATGATCTCGCCCATGACTTCGTCCCTGCCGACCAGGGGGATGCAGAGGAACTCGTCCACGCCGATGATCTCCCGGAACCTGCCGTCGATGCAGGGCTCGTTTCCGGCGTCCCGGACGAGCATGATCTCCTTGGAAAGGGCGGATAACGCGGGGATGGTCAGGGGATCCTGTTCCAAGTTGCAGCTGTATTTCTTGATGCGGCGGCTGAGCGTATCCTCGTCGATGGACACCAGCAGGCGGTTGTGTTCGATGATCTCGATGTAGCCGATTCCGGGCGTCGACAGGATCTCCCAGATGTTTTGCGCTTCCTGGGCCGACCGGGGCCCCAGCCAAATCTGGCCTTTGAGAAAATCACCTTCCTTGAGGAGGAGCATGGCCCGGTTGAAGCCCACGCCGGATCCCGAGGTCAGCGCGGTGAGAATGACAAGGAGATTGTCCTCGAGGGAGAACGGCTGAAAGAAGCTCTGGGAGATGATCGACAGGAGCGTCATCTCCTTGGGCGCGTCTTTCTGCAGGTCGGAATGCAGAAGGCTGTATTTCTCGATCATGCCGGATTCCAGTCTTTCGGGACGATCCGGATCCCCTCTTTGGAGATCTTGAAATACCGGCCGTCCCTCATCTCGTCGAATCCGACCTCGGAATTCTCGGCCATAACGGCCCCTTTGTCGACGATGATCCGCCGCAGGCGGGCGCCTTCCCTGACCTCGGCCCCTTCGAGCAGAATGGAATCCTCGACCTGGGCTCCGAACCCGACCTTCACGCCTTCCGAGATGATGGAATTGCGGATTTCGCAGTTCTCGATGGAGCAGCCGGGGCTGATGATGGAATTGTGAATCGTTCCTCCGTGAACAAACGTCGGCGGATATTGCGGTTTGTAGGTCCGGATGGGCCAGGACGGATCTTTCATGATGATGGGCGGATTGGAGGACAGAAAGGCCATGTTGGCTTTCCAATAGGCGTCGATCGTTCCGATGTCCTCCCAGTAGCCATCGAAAAGGTAGGCGTAAATATTGGATTCCTTGACGAGCCGGGGGATGATGTCCCTGCCGAAGTCGTGCGAGCTTTTCGGATTCCGCGCGTCCTTTAAAAGGGCCTTGATCAACACCCGGGTATCGAAAAGATAGACGCCCATGGAAACCAGGGATTTCGAAGAGTCCCAGGGCGTGGGCGCGGGCTTCCTGGGCTTTTCGGTGAAGCTGACGATTCGGTTTTCATTGTTGACGCCGAGGATGCCGAAGCGCGACGCCTCGGCGACGGGGACGATCTTGGTCAAGACGACGGCGTCCGCGTTTTTCTCCTGGTGATAACGCAGGATTTTCCGGTAGTCGGATTTGTAGATATGGTCTCCGGAGAGGACCAGCACGGCGTCGGGGTTCTCGACCTGGACGGCGTGAATGTTCTGGAAAATGGCGTCGGCCGTCCCCTCATACCAATGGTCGCTGACCCGGCCTTGGGCCGGCAGGGAAATGAGGTAATCCCCGCTTTCCGAGTGGAAAATGTTCCAGCCCCTGAAGATGTGCCGCTCAAGGGACAGGGATTTGTATTGGGTCAGAAGCGCGATTTTCCGCATGCCCGAGTTGAAGGCGTTGGACAGGCTGAAATCGATGATCCTGTAGCTCCCGAGGAAAGGGACGGAGGGTTTTGCGCGGTCGCGTGTCAGAGGGTAGAGCCTCTCCCCTTTTCCCCCGCAGAGGACCATGACCAGGATTTTTTTCGATAACTGCTCCATTATGAGCCGCGCATCTCCTTTAATTCCATTTGAAAACTCGTCCCACCTCCCCCCGTCATATGGAAATTCCAGACGGGAAGCAGGCAAAATCCCTGATGTATTATATCATACCCCCCCTCGGATTGGGAAAGAGTCCTCAGGGGAAACCGCCAGAGTTCCGCCGCCCCGGAGGCGGCCAGCGCCAGACTGCCGTGAAGGAGATGAAAAACGCCGTCCCGCTCCTCGATTTCGTCCTCGAGGAGGTAGAAATTCCATTCCGACGCGAAAATCATATCAACGGCGGCGGCCGAGCGATTCTCGATTTCGTAAACGATGCGCAGCCCCTTCGGAACCGGAGTCACTTTTTTCCGGACGGTGACGGCCAGGCGTTCGTCGCCCTCCCAGACGTGCCCGTCCCTTTCGAGAAGGAGGGATCCTTTTTCCCGCGCCCGGCGGAAGGGCTGGTTTACAAAATCGCCCTGCTCGCCGTAATCGACGCGCGAGAACTTTTCCAGGGTCGTGTCCGGCCGCAGAAAATGATCGAGGAGCGAATAGCGGGGATGCCAGTCGTAGCGCAGGATTTCCTCGGCCCCGGCCGGCATTTTTTTGGCGATTTCGTGGATGCTTGCGCCGCCGCTCGAACCCGGCGCGTCCCCGCCGGACGGGCGGTGATAGGATTCCCGGCGGCGCGCGAGGACGTCGGACAAGTTCCGGGAGCGGGGCTTGTAGTCGAGTTCGGTCAACGCTCCGCCGTAGGACGGCTTGAAAAAGGCGTTGAACGGCTTCGAACGCAGGATGATTTCTTTATATCCATCCAGGTCAAAATCCGTTTCCTCCCAGCCGGGTTCGAGAGGGACGCGGTCTTCCGCCTTGAGAAGATGCGAGTAGGCCGATTCCCGGAGGTGCGGCAGATAAACGCCGCCGAAGATTCCGTGCCAATAGGGATCGTTGCACTGCCCTTTGTAAAGATCGGGCAGTGCTTCCCGGCGGCCGGACTTCCGTATCTCCCGGGAGACGAGGAGCATCCGCTTGTGAAGGTGATTGACCTCCGGGTACTTGAGAAAAAAGTCGCGGAAGTATCCGCCCCGGAGGAACCGCCGGACGGAGGGACCGGGCTCCGCGTGGCCCGAATGCAATGACGACGGCTCCGACCCGTCGGCCAGCGCTTCCTTGAGCGCCCTGAATTCATCGAAAGCACCGGGTTCGAGCGCCCATTCCATCATTTCCTTGTAAGAAGCGGGCGGAAGATACGCCCGGCCCCCCGGGGGCACGGCGTCGCAGTATTCCGAAAAGGTCAACGTCCGGACTCCGGAATCCCCGGATTCGATGAATTCCAGGAATTTCCTCAGCCAGCCTTTCGCGTAAACCCAGTCATGCGTTCCGGGCCACAGGCCGAACTTTTCCCCGTCGTCGCCGAGGATGGCGGATCCGCCGAGAGATTCGATCTTCGCGAAATGCGCGCGGATTTCATCCAACGACCTGAAAGGGATGAGATAGCGGAGCTTCTTGTCGATCGGGAAAAGCCTCAGGGCCCGTCCTTCCTCTTCGGTCATGTAGGAGGTATGGATATTCCCGATTCCGGCGTAATGGAAGTGTTCCTCGTCGAGGAGCGTGTATTCGATTCCCGCCGCCGCAAGCGACTTCGGCAGGTGCGGCTCCCAGACGCGTTCCGTGAGCCACAAGCCGCGGGGCTTGACTCCGAAATTGTCTTCGATGAACCGGTTCATCAGGCTGATCTGGCCGATCCTGTCCTCCTCCGGGATGATGGAGAGGATCGGTTCATAGAATCCCCCGCCGAGCAATTCGGCCTGGCCGCGGCCGGCAATCCGGCGGACCGCCTCCCAGCAGTCTTTTTCGTGCTTCTCCATGTATTCCCAGAGAGGCCCCGAAAAATGGATGGTGAATTTGAACGCCGGGTGCTTTTCAATCTCTTCCAGGAACGGGCGGTAGCAGTCTTCGAAGGCCTTCCGGAAGACCGGCGCGAAATTGCCGACGGGCTGATGGTTGTGGACGGCGAAGAGAAAATTGAGGCTCATGGGATTATTGCGCTCCTTTGCGTTTCGCGGGCTCTCCCCGCCCCGCTCCCGAGGTGAAACGCGGCCGGTCCGAAAAAGGGCCCGCGCACGTTTAAATCCCTTCCTGGGCGATGACGTAGGAGAAGATCGCCAGGGCGACGGCGCCGAGCTCGAGTTCCCTCGGATGGACGGCCGCCAGGACGTCATGCGCCGAGTGATGGACGTCGAAATACCTTTGAGAATCCGGGACGAGGCTCAGGAGAACGGTTCCCCGGGCGGCGAGCGGAGCGATGTCGACTCCTCCCCCGCCGGGAGTCATCCTGATCCCGAGGGGCCTGAAGAGGTAATCCCAGGACGAAAGCTTCCCGAAGATTTCTCCGCCGCCTCCGATGCCCATGCCCAGGGGCGTGAACCCCCCGCGGTCGGATTCGAACGCGGCGATATGTTTTTCGGCCCGGCATCTTTTCGATTCCGCGTAAAAGCGGCCGCCGGTCCCGCCGAATTCCTCGTCCATGAACATCACGGCGCGGATGGTGCGCCTGGGGGCAAGGCCGGCGGCCCTGATCAGCCGCAGGGCCTCGACGGCCTGGACGCAGCCGGCGCCGTCATCATGGGCCCCGGTGCCCAGGTCCCAACTGTCGAGGTGGCCTCCCACGAGCACGATTTCCTGAGGAAGTCCGGTGCCGGTCAACTGGCCCACGACGTTGGCGGAGGAGACGGGAGCAAGAGTTCGACAGGACAGGTTCAGGCGGACGGTCACGGAGGTCGTCGCCCGGCTCAGCAGGCGGCTCAAGGTCTCCGCGTCTTCAGTGCTGAGGGCCGCCGCGGGGATCTCCGGGGCCGAGGGATCATAGCGCATGAGGCCGGTATGCGGGAAATCATCCCTGCGGAAAGTCAGTGAACGGATAAGGACGGCGCGCGCCCCGAGCCTGGACGCTTCGACCGCGCCGTTGACGCGGTGGCCGGCGGCGCTTCCATACGCGGCAAAGGGATCCGGAGACGCGCGGTCCATCGGCGTATTGAAGAAGACAATGGATCCTTTGGCCTTCGGGCCGAGAACGGCCAGATCCTCGAACGACCGGACCTCCAAAACCGGAGCGGTCAGGCCGCTTTCCGGCGTGCCCACGCTGCCTCCGAGCGCGGAGACCGTCAATGCGATGTCTTTCCCCCCGCCGGCGCCGATCACCTTGGCTTCTTCCTTTTCTCCCCTGATCCAGCGGTTGACGGTGACGGGCTCAAGATGAACGTCGTCGAACCCGAGTTCGAGCATGACGCGCTTCATGAGGGCGACGGCCGATTCCGCTTCGGCCGATCCCGTGAGCCGGGGCCCGATGGCCGTCAGCCTTTCAAGAAAACCGTAGGCGCCTTCTTCCCGCAGCCCTATCCTGCGGATTTTTTCCGCGGCGTCCTCATGGGGCTTTCGTTCGGCCGGGCGGATTCCGCCGTGTGCCGGAACCGGGCGGATTCCGGCCGCGCACCAGAGGGGCAGGAGCAAGCCGGCGGCAAGCATAAAAACATGACGAGTCCCCGGGCGGCGGGATCCCGTTCTTTGAGGCGGGGCCTCCAGGCGGGTCCCCGTCCCCGGCGCGAGCGGGCGACCGCGGCCTCCACCTACGGCGTTCACCTGCCTTGGATTTGGCGGATTGTCTCTCATAAAACGTCCCTCTTTCGATGGATCCCCCGATGAAAGGGCGCGGCGTTCAAAAAGCTCAAGAGCAAACCGGTTTTTCACCCTTTTTTTGAGGCTTCTCCGCGGCCTCTTCCCTTTTCCAGTAATCCAGACATTCGGTATTGCAGAAATGGAGCACATAGTCCCGGCCTTCGGCATGGAGGGCCGCGGCCCT
>Ga0228535_1001481_pt1 | contig 35103 bp, 24 predicted proteins | sample SJ1metagenome_FD_168457 | JGI IMG/M metagenome (GOLD analysis project Ga0228535, IMG submission 168457) | Enriched culture of PCE-dechlorinating microbial communities from Ithaca, New York, USA - SJ1 | ecosystem: Engineered > Modeled > Simulated communities (microbial... > Unclassified | place...
CGCTCCCGAAGTGCTGGCCCACGAAAAGGCCGTGAAGGCCCTGGATGAGCTGGACGCCCTGCGCGAGTTCATCATGGACCACAGCCCGACGGCGTCCTGGCTCTCCACCGCCGAGGCGGTGCTGCCCACCGAGCATGACTGGGTGGATCGTATGAAGACCACCCGCCAGGATGTGCTGGATGCCCTCAAGCAGGCCGACCTGCCCGAGCTGGCCAGCCAGTCCCAGAGCATCGGGGCCAAGCTGCAAAAGCTGAAGAAGGATTACACCGTCGCCTACATCGGCCTGCACAACAAGGCCCGGCTGGGCGTGAACGACGACAAGCGCAAGGCGGGCCTGCTCAATGACCAGCGCCTGCAAACCCTGCTCAAGCTGGCCGGTATCGACCTGATGCCCCGGCAGCAGCTCACCGATTACCAGAACCGCCTGGCCGGACTGAAGAGCTGCTTCGCCCTGACCGAGCAAAACCTCGATGCCTCGCCCATCTGCCCGCATTGCCAATTTCGGCCTACGGCGGAAATTGGGGTTACTGGTTCAGGGTTACTGGTTGCTGGTTCACAACAACTCGATCAGATGGATGACCAGTTAGACCGGATCATCGAGCAGTGGACTAAGACCCTGCTGAATAACCTGGATGACCCGATGACTGAGGCGAACGTAAAGGAACTGCTGCATGAGGATGACAAGCAGATCATTCAGTCATTCATGGCTTCAAAGGAGTTGCCTGATCCGGTTGATGGCAATTTTGTCCAGACCTTGAAAACTATCCTCGCTGGATTGCAGAAGGTGCCGGTCAAAAAAGCGGATTTGCTAAAGATTGTCGCCGACCTTGGGCCGTCCACACCGGATGAAATCAAGCGAGCGGTCAGTGATTACTTGGACAGCCTCACCAAAGGCAAGGACCCGAACAAAGTCCGCATCGTGCTGGAATAGGAATCTGGAATGGAAACAACCGAATCCAAAATCCTTGAACTGATCCGCAAGGGCGAAGGACTCGATCTTGAATTCAAAGCCTGCCGGAACCAGCTCAACCGGGATGTCTACGAAACCGTTTGCGCCTTTTTGAACCGGCATGGCGGCACCTTGCTTCTCGGTGTTCAGGATGACGGGGTTATTCAGGGCATCGAGCAGGATGCGGCAGCGCAAATCCGGAAAGACTTTGTCACGGCCATCAACAATCCACAGAAAATATCCCCGCCCACCTATTTGACGGTGGATGAAGTCACTGTTGCCGGCAAGCCACTGCTCCGCATCTATGTGCCGGAAAGCTCGCAGGTGCATCGCTGCAACGGACGCATTTACGACCGCAACGAAGACGGCGATCTGGATATCACCGATCACACCGCCCAGGTGGCAAAGCTTTATCAGCGCAAGCAGGTCACCTACAGCGAGAACATGGTGTTTCCCCATCTGTGTCTTGATGACCTGGATCGCAATCTGATTGCCAGATGCCGCAAGATCGCCACTCTGCGTTGGGAAGATCATCCCTGGAAGGATCTGGACGATTTGGAACTGTTGCAAAGCGCCCAGCTTTACCAGACTGATCCGGAAGCCGGGAATAGCGGCGTCACCCGCGCCGGGATTTTGCTGTTGGGAAAGCAGTTGCCGTTGTTGCGGGCCGTGCCGCACCACCGCACCGACCTGATTCTGCGCAAGGTGAATCTTGACCGCTACGACGACCGGGATTTCGTGGATGTCAATCTGGTGGAGAGTTACGAGCGGATCATGGCCTTTATTCACAAGCACCTGCCCGATCCTTTTTACCTGGAAGGCACGACCAGTATCAGCATCAGAGATGCCATCTTCCGGGAGGTGGCCTCAAACATCCTGATTCACCGGGAATACACCAACGCCTTCCCCGCCAAGCTGATCATCGAGTACGGCCAGGTCCGTACCGAAAACAGCAGCCGCCCCCACGGCTTTGGCCGTCTGGACCCTGAAAACTTCACTCCGTTTCCAAAAAATCCGGTAATTGCCCGGTTTTTCCGCCAGATTGGCCGGGCTGATGAGCTGGGCTCCGGCATGCGCAAGATGATAAAGTATAGCAGGGCTTACGGTGGGGCTGATCCAGAACTGGTGGAGGGAGATGTCTTCAGGATGGTCATACGAGTGCCCGAGTTTGGCGAAAAGATGGAGCCGACAACGGGTACCCAGCAAGTAACCCAGCAAGTAACCCAACAAGTAACCCAACAAGTAACCCAGCAAGTGGCAAAGCTGCTGACCGCCTGTGTCGGTGAATTGAGCAGAGCGGAACTGATGCAGGCTGTTGGCATCAAGGACAGGGTGAGTTTCTCCCGAAACTATTTGGACCCGGCTCTTGCAGATAATTTGATTGAGATGACCCAGCCGGATTCACCCAATAGTCCAACCCAGCAATACCGGTTGACAGAGAAAGGAAGAAGAATAGTTCAAAGTTCAAAGTTAGAAGGTTCAAAGTCATGAGTCGCATCGAACGCTTTGAAGATATTGAAGCCTGGCGAAAAGCCCGAGAACTAACCAAGGAAATCTATGCATTGACCAATGACGGACCGTTTGCCCGAGACTTCGGCTTGCGCGATCAGATCCGTCGGGCTGTGGTCTCCATCATGTCCAACATCGCTGAAGGTTTTGAGCGCGGATCGAATAAGGAGTTTATCCAGTTCCTTTACATTGTCAAGGGATCTGCGGGCGAAGTTCGTGCTCAACTCTACGTCGCTCTGGATCAAGCCTATATCAACCAAGAAACCTTCAACCAGTTGAACAAAAACGTTGTTGAGACCAGTCGGATGGTCTCAGGGTTGATTTCCTATCTTAACCGGTCAAGTTTCAAAGGAGAAAAACGATGATTAAAACAGTTCAATGTTCAAAGTTGGAAAGTTCAAAGTTGCAAAGTTTAAAGTCTGGGAATTCGACAACTTTGAACATTGAACCTGCAACTTTGAACATTGAACCTGCAACTTTGAACATTGAACTTGATAACCTTGAACCTAAAAACTCACCCGTTCAATGTCTGGGAATGACGTTTCCATCGGACGAAGAACGCCGCAAATACTTTACGGAAAAGCTCCGCGAGTTTTTGGCCGACCCTGAGTTCCGCAAGATCGAAGGCTTTCCTATCGGCAGCGACGAGGACATCCTGAACCTGAGCGATCCGCCGTACTACACCGCCTGCCCGAACCCGTGGATCGCGGATTTTATCCGCTTTTGGGAAGCGGAAAAATCTGCGATCCGCGTTCAAAGATCAAAGTTAGAAAGTTCAAAGTCAGGTAATTCCTCAACATTGAACATTGAACATTCAAACTTTGAACGCTCGCAAAACGAGCCTTATCACCGGGAACCCTTTGCGGCCGATGTGAGCGAGGGCAAGAACGACCCCATCTACAACGCGCACTCCTACCACACCAAGGTGCCGCACAAGGCCATCATGCGTTACATCCTCCACTACACGCAGCCGGGAGATATCTTGTTCGACGGCTTCTGTGGAACCGGCATGACCGGCGTGGCTGCGCAAATGTGTGGCGACCGCGATGTGGTGATGTCTCTCGGCTACCAAGTGAAGCCGGATGGGACCATTTTGCAGGAAGAGACGGATGAAGATGGCAAAAAGGTTTGGCGGCCGTTTTCGAAGATTGGTGTGCGAAGGGCAATATTAAATGACCTTTCCCCGGCTGCGACTTTCATTGCGCATAACTACAACACTCCCGTAAGCCCATACGTCTTCGAAAAGGAAGCGAACCGTATTCTGAAGGAAATTGAATCAGAGTGCGGATGGATGTACGAGACGAAGCATTCAGATGGGCGGACGGGAACGATAAACTACACCGTTTGGTCAGATGTTTTTGTTTGTCCTGAATGTGCAACAGACATTGTTTTCTGGGATGAAGCTGTTGACCAGGAGAATGGCAAAGTTAGAGACAATTTCCCTTGTCCTAAATGTGGTGCAAATCTTTCCAAACGCTCAATGGAGAGATCTTGGGAAACCCTCTATGACGAAGCATTAGGCCAACCGATAAAGCAGGCAAAACACGTCCCCGTTCAAATCAATTACTCGGTCAGGGGACTTTCTGGAAGATTTGAGAAAAGGCCAGATAAGGATGATCTAGAGCTTGTACGGAGAATCAACTCTGAGCCTATTAGCGACTGGATTCCAACGAATGAACTACCGGATGGATTCAATACAGAACAACCCAAGAGGTCTCATGGGCTGACAAATGTTCATCACTTTTACACAAAGAGAAATCTCAGAGCCCTGGCCGCGCTGCGGAGGTTATTGAAATCTTCCAACATGGAAGAGCAGCTTCTTTGCCTTGTCGGCGATCAGCTTCCACGTGCAAGCAAGATGCACAAAATTGCAGTAAGCCGCCTTAACACAAACCTGTCCAAAACCGCAGGAATTCTGGCTGGCACGCTTTACGTTCCGTCAAATCAAATCGAGTATTGCTTGATTTCCATGATTGGCTTTCGCATTGCTGACATAACCTCTTACCAAAGAAAACGTGACGATTCTACGCGCCAGTTAGTATTTACCTCGTCAACCGATGATGTTTTGATTCCGACCGAATCGCTAGATTACATGTTTTTTGACCCACCATTTGGGGCAAATCTAAACTACTCGGAACTTAATTATCTCTGGGAAGCCTGGCTAAAGGTCTTCACCAACAACATTCCAGAAGCGATAGAAAACAAGGTTCAAGAGAAGACCATAAATGAATATCGGTCCTTAATGACCGAATGTTTCCGGGAGTCTTATCGTGTCTTAAAAAAAGGCCGCTGGTTAACCGTAGAATTTTCCAATACAAAGGCTAGTGTTTGGAATAACATCCAAACAGCATTAACGGATGCAGGATTTATCGTGGCAAATGTTTCTGCTCTCGATAAAAAACAGCATACGATTAAAGCGCTAACGACGCCCAGCGCCGTAAAACAAGACCTCGTTATCTCAGCCTATAAACCCAATGGCGGCTTTGAAGAGCGCTTTCAGAAAGAGGCGCAAACCGAAGAAGGCGTTTGGGATTTTGTCCGCACCCATTTGAAGTATCTGCCGGTCACGAAACAACAAGGATCCTTGCTGCAGTTCGTCCCGGAACGCGATCCGCGCATCCTGTTCGACCAAATGGTGGCCTACTACGTCCGCAAGGGCTACCCCGTACCGATCTCGAGCCAGGAGTTCCAGATTGGGCTGTCGCAACGCTTCATCGAGCGCGACGGCATGTTTTTCCTGCCGGATCAGGTGGCCGAATACGACCGCAAAAAGATGACCTCGGGCGAACTAAAGCAGATGTCCATGTTCGTCTCCGACGAGGCCTCCGCCATCCAGTGGCTCCGCCAGCTCATCAAGGAAAAGCCGCAGACCTTCTCTGATATCAACCCGCAGTTCATGCAGCAGCTCGGTGGCTGGAGCAAGAACGAGGCCCAGCTCGATCTGCGCGAACTACTGAACCAGAACTTCCTCTGCTACGACGGCAAAGGCCCCGTGCCCGAGCAGATCCACGCCTACCTCTCCACCAACTGGAAAGAGCTGCGCAACCTGCCCAAGGATGACCCGACCCTGGTCGCCAAGGCCCGCGACCGCTGGTACGTGCCCGATCCCAACAAAGCGGGCGACCTGGAGAAGCTGCGCGAGAAGGCGCTGCTCAAGGAGTTCGAGGAATACAAAGAGGTCAAAAAGAAACTCAAGGTCTTCCGCCTGGAGGCTGTCCGCGCCGGATTCAAGAAAGCCTGGCAGGAGCGCGAGTACGCCGTCATCGTCGCCGTGGCCGACAAGATCCCCAACAATGTCCTGGAAGAAGACCCCAAACTGCTCATGTGGTACGACCAGGCAGTGACACGAATGGGAGGGGAATAAAACATGCCCCGAGAAAAGCGTGATGTGAAAGAGCTGAAACAACGCGCCATTCACTCGCTCGTTCTTGCTATTGAATTATTCAATAGACCTCATGAGGATGGTCGTCCAGAAGGGACTTTGATTCTCTTACATCACGCTTTTGAAATGCTTTTGAAGGCTATCATTAAGGACAAAAAAGGAACTGTCCATGCCAAAGGTGAAAAATATTCATATGGTTTTGACAAGTGCCTTGAAATAGCTCAAGTCGAATTGAAAGTGCTATCAAAAGATGAACGATCTGCGCTTTCAATTCTTGATGCTCATCGAGACACTGCCGTTCACTACTACCAGGATGTTTCAGAAGATTTGCTTTACCTGCAATCCCAATCCGCAGTCACGTTGTTTGACGACATCTTGAGTAAGACTTTTGGCGTCAAGCTGGCCGATTTTATCCCTGAACGCGTTCTCCCCGTTTCAACAAGGCCCCCTAAAGATATCCAACTTCTAATCGATAGCGAATTGACACAAGTCGATGAGCTTCTTGGTGCTGGCAATCGGAGAGGTATTCAGGCGACAGCCCGATTACGTTCGGTTATGGCACTTGCAACAGCGAGTAGAGAAAATGCCGAGCGCGTAACTGAAAGTGAATTGCGTAAGGCTGTGCAGCGTAGAAGAGCAGGCGAAGAGTGGAAAGTTATTTTCCCAGAAATTGGTCAGCTCAGATTGGATACAGAAGGCGAAGGTATGCCTTTCTCCCTACGGATTCGGAAAGAGGGCATGCCTGTAAGGATGGCGGGTGATGGCGAAGATGCCATGGTTGTAAGAGATCGAGATTGGTTCGATAAATTCAATCTCTCGCTTGATGATGTGGCGAAAAAACTCAAGAAAACGCAACCAAAAACACGAGCATACATGTTCGAAATCAATCTCTGGAATGATCCGGAAATGTATGGTGAAAAAAAGATTAAGTCCCAGCGATACAAAAGATACACACAAAAGGCCCTTGAAGCCTTACGGGCCGCTGTAGACCAGCATACAGAAGAGGACATGTGGGAAAAACACAAAGGTAAGGTGTTGGGGCGAGAATGAGTCAAGATATCTGGCAATACAGCACCGTTCATAACAGCGCCTGCAAGGTCATCGAAGAACAGATCTTGTGGGGGCAGACGGTGTGCCGCATCTGGTTGCCGAACCAGGACGCGGTGGTGCGCGTGCCCCGCTCTGCCTTGCGGCCGCGGAGTGCCGACCTGCAGCCGGAGATCGAGGCTGGACGCATTGCCTATGTGGCCGCCGCAGCCAAGGTGGCCGAGGTGCTCGAAGGCTCTACCAGCGCCACCGACGGCCATGTATTGCTGGCTCCCATGGAGTCCAACGTCATCCCGCTGCCGCACCAGATCCACGCCTTGTCCCGGGCTATCTCCGGCGACCGCGTGCGCTACCTGCTGGCCGACGAGGTGGGCCTTGGCAAGACCATCGAAGCCGGTCTGGTCATGCGCGAGCTCAAGCTGCGCGGGCTGGTTCGGCGAATCCTGGTCGTCTCTCCCAAAGGTATCGCTACCCAGTGGGTCAGCGAAATGCGCAATCATTTCAACGAAGAATTTCAGTTGGTTCTTGGGCCAGACGTGGATGTCTTGCGGCGCATTTCGAGTGCGAAGTCCGAAGTGCGAAGTGCGGAAGTACCAACGCACCACGCACCACGCACTCCGCACAATGCGACGCAGAACCCTTTCCATCACTTCGATCAAGTCATTGTTCCGATGGACACATTCCGCCCCTTGGATGGTAGATACGGCGAAGCGTCGCGTTCCCGGTTCGAGGATCTGATTACCGCCGGTTGGGATCTGGTGATCGTGGACGAAGCGCATCGGCTGGGCGGCAGCACCGATCAGGTCGCTCGCTATAAGCTCGGCAAGGGCCTGGCTGAAGCCGCGCCCTATGTGCTGCTCCTTTCGGCTACACCCCACCAGGGGAAGACCGATGCCTTCCACCGCCTGATGAACCTGCTGGATGACGATGCCTTTCCGGATATGGACAGCGTCTCCCGCGAGTGGGTGGCCCCTTATGTCATCCGCACCGAGAAGCGCAAGGCCATTGATGCCGACGGCAAGCCGCTCTTCAAACCCCGGCGCACGCAGATGGCCCCGGTGGCCTGGGAGAGCCGTCATCACCTGCAGCAGCTCCTCTATGAAGCAGTGACCGACTATGTGCGCGAGGGCTACAACCAGGCCCTGCGCGAGAAGAAGCGCCACATCGGCTTTTTGATGATCCTGATGCAGCGCTTGGTGGTCTCCAGCACCCGGGCGATCCGCACTACGCTGGAACGGCGACTTGCCGCACTCAAGGAGGGCGAACAGCAGGCCAGCCTGCACCTGGCGGAGCTGGAAAATGGCGCGGAGGGATCGGAAAGCCCAGACGATGAAATGGCCGAGCTGTATGACATGGACGGCCAGGAGCTGCTCGATGAGCTGCTGAAATCCCATGTCTCGGCCCTGCAGAGCGAAGGCAGTCATGTGGAGACCCTGCTCGACGCTGCGGTCCGTTGTGAGCAGGCGGGTCCGGATGCCAAGGCCGAGGCGTTGATCGAGTGGGTCTACGAGCTGCAGGCCGAGGAAAACGAGCCGGACCTGAAGGTGTTGATCTTCACCGAGTTCGTGCCCACACAGCAGATGCTGAAGGAGTTTCTGGAAGCCCGGGGGATCTCGGTCGTCACCCTGAACGGCTCCATGGATATGGAAGAACGCAAGCAGGCCCAGGACGCCTTCCGCAAATCCCACCGCGTGCTGGTTTCCACCGACGCGGGCGGTGAGGGTCTGAACCTGCAGTTCGCCCACGTCATCATCAATTACGACATCCCCTGGAATCCCATGCGGCTGGAACAGCGGATCGGCCGCGTGGACCGTATCGGCCAGCCCAAGACGGTACGGGCGATCAATTTCGTGTTTGAGGACTCGGTCGAGTTCCGCGTCCGCGAAGTGCTGGAGCAGAAGCTATCGGTGATCTTCGACGAGTTCGGAATCGACAAGACCGGCGACGTGCTCGACTCCGCCCAGGCCGGTGAGCTGTTCGAGGATGTGTTCGCCTCGGCCATCCTCAATCCTGACGGTATCGAAACCTCCGTCGATCACACGGTGGCCCGGCTTCGCGATGAAATTCAGCAGGTGCGCGAGGCCTCAGCTATCTATGGCATCTCCGAGGAGCCGGATGTGCAGGCGGCTGAGCGTCTGCGTTCCCATCCGCTGCCTCATTGGGTGGAACGGATGACGGTCGGCTACCTCAACTCGCACGGCGGTGCGGCCAGCCGTAAACGTTCCTGGTGGGATCTGAATTGGCCGGACGGCCAGGAACATCGCAAGGCCGTGTTCAACGCCCGGGAGGCGGATCGTCTGACCGACGCAACCCTGCTCAATCTTGAAAACAGCCGTGTCCGTGGGCTGGCATTGAACCTGCCGCAGATCGCGGCTGGCCAGCCATTGCCGTGCGTAACCGTGGGTGGGCTGCCAGCCAGCATCTCCGGGCTCTGGGGACTGTTTGAGATCCGCCTTCAGTCCGGAATGCACCAGAAGACACAACTCCTGCGCATTCCCATGGTGCGGCGGGGCTATGTCAGTGTGTTCCTGAGCGAGGAAGGCAAACTGTTTCTGCCCACGGCCCGGCATATCTGGGATGCGCTGCAGACAGCGGAAGCCCAGGTGCAGGCCACCCTCGGCCAGCAGGATGAATCCATCCTCGCCCATGAGCGGTTGCAGATTGCTGCCGAGCAGGCCGGACAGGAGCCGTTCGACGCCCTGCAGCAAGCGCACATCGCTTCGGTGAACAGGGAAGAGGAACGCGGCATCGTCGCCTTCACCTCTCGGCGGAAGGCTATCGAACGGGTGGGGCTGCCCGAAGTGCGCCAGTACCGTCTGGCTCGCTGTGATGCCGAGGAAACTGAGTGGCTGCGTGAACTGCAATCAGCGCGGCAGATCGTACCGGAAATCCGGTCGTTGCTCGCTTTGCGAGTGCGAAGTGCGGAGTGCGAGGTGCGTTCGTGAGCAAGGTCGAACGCTTCGAAGATCTTCAAGTCTGGCAGATGGCGCACGAGCTGTCGGTCTCGATTTACAAGTTGACCAAGGATGGTGAATTTTCCAGAGACTGGGGACTTCGAGATCAGATTCAAAGGGCAGCCGTTTCCGTAATGTCGAATATCGCTGAGGGCTTCGAACGATACAGCAGGCAAGAATTCAAGCAATATCTGTCCGTTGCACGAGGCTCATGCGCAGAAGTCCGAAGCCAAATCCAACTGGCTAAATCTCTGGGCTATGTTCCAGATGCAGATTGCTCGACAATTTATGAGAAATGCATCTCACTGAGTCGGGCAATAGGTGGACTTCGTTCATCGTTGGATAGGAGTGTCAAAGAATGACAGCGCACTCCGCACCCCGCACTTCGCACTCTTCCTCCTGGAGAGACGCCATCCTGAACGATTTTGTACCCAACGTCAGCAAGCTGACCCTGGTCGCGGACCCGGATTGTCTGCTGACCGAGGAGAAGCTGGCATTGGAGCTTCGCGGGCGCGGGTTCGACCTGATCGAGTTCAGTGACCCGGTCGAATTCAGATACGCCTATGAGTCCAAGTACCGTTCGATCTGGGACCGGGGTGAGCACACCGATCTGGTGGTGGTCCTCCGCTTACAGGATGCGGAGCTGGAATCCTTGCCTTATGACCTGTTAATAGCTGGGAGACGAATTCCGAATCGTATAGCACTGGACGCACTATTTCCTGATTTTAGTCCACCGGTCGTATCCAAGCTTGATAGGAGTCTTCTGGACGTATTGTACAGAGCACAACTTAATTTTCCGCCTGGCCAGAGAATAGGCGACAACGCCACCAAGGATTTCATTCTCCGCCATGTGTTTGGCATTGCCGCAGAGCTGATTACTAACGAGGTGGATCTGCTTCGCGCCTTGCTCCGTCTGCACTACGGCAAGCTCCAACTCCCGCTGATGCTGGCCGGGCGGCTTATCCAGGTTCTCAAAGGCCATGATGGGTTCAACACCTGGCCGCTCTCAGAAATCGTTCCGGACGATGAAGCCTTCTTCGCCTTTTTGCAGGAACGCTGGCCGCTATTCTTGAGTGCGAAGTGCGGAGTGCGCGGTGCGGAAACCACAGTGCGCGAACCCGAAGCGCACTACGCACCACGCACTCCACACTTTCGTTATCCCGGCCCTGATCGCCTGCCGTTCGACCACCAGGACATCAAGGTCTACATCGACAACTTGTTCCTTGAAGGGAAACTCACCCCTGTCGAGGCCAAAGGCATTGAAGTGGATGCCGGGTCTTGGGTTCGAAGCGGCATCGCCACCTCCGGCGTGGACGATGACGAGCTGCGGATCTCGCGTTTGTTTGGTCTTGTCGAGAAGGAGCTGCCCACTGCGGAAGCGCGCTACTCGGACTGGACCGCTTTTGCGTTGAAATGGGCCGAGCTCTCTTCGCTGGTTCATTGCGGCAACAGCACCGAGTATCAGACCCGGCTCAGGGAAATCGGCGATGCATTGAACACGACCTTCGCCGGTTGGCTGACGGACCACTACTCCAGCCTGATCAACCTGCCGCCGACCAATCCGGCCATGCTGCACCATGTGCCGCGCCGCCTGGCTCGGGACATCGAGGACTCCGGTAGCCGCCGTGCGGCGCTGATCGTGGTCGATGGCTTGGCCCTGGATCAGTGGGTGACCATTCGCCAGCTTCTGCAAAAGCAGGATGCCAATCTGGTCATGCGCGAATCCGCGACCTTCGCCTGGATTCCGACGCTGACCTCGGTATCGCGGCAGTCGATCTTCTCGGGCAAGCTGCCGCTCTATTTCCCGTCATCCATCAACTCGACCAGCAGCGAAGAGAAACTCTGGAAGCAGTTCTGGGAAGGCCGTGGCTTATCCCGGCTGGATGTTGCTTACCAGCGCGGCCTTGGCGACGGAGACGCTGCGGGCGTCCTCGACTCCGCAATCCACCCCGGCAAGACCAAGGTGGTGGGGCTGGTCGTGGACAAAGTGGACAAGATCATGCACGGCATGCAACTCGGCTCGGCCGGGATGCACAACCAGATCAAGCAGTGGTGCCATGCAGGATTTCTTTCCGCGATGGTCGGCCAACTGTTGGATTACGGCTATGAGGTTTGGCTGACGGCCGATCACGGCAACATCCAATGCGACGGCAAAGGCCGCCCATCTGAAGGGGTGATTGCCGAAACTCGCGGCGAGCGGGTTCGTGTCTATCCCACGCCGGAGCTCCGCGCTCAAATGGCTGGGGCCTTCCCGTTTGCCCACGAGTGGCAGCCGGTCGGGTTGCCCGCAGATTATTTTCCCCTGGTGGCCGGTGGCCGCGACGCATTCGTGAACCCGGGAGATGCCATCGTAGGTCACGGCGGTGTAGCCATCGAAGAAGTCATCGTGCCCCTTGTGAAGTTTGAAAGGAGAACACGGTGATGGGCAAAAGACATGAAGCCATCGGCATCAAGCAGGCGATTCGTTTCGAGTGGATGCAGAAAGCCGCCAATCTGCTGCTGGCGGGGCTCGACGCCAAAACCATCCGCCAGGAGCTTCATGAGTTCCTCGCGGACAGAAAAGGCAACGGCTCCGAAGGCGAACGAAGCGATCAGACCCGGACCTTTGTCGTCAACAACCTGATGAAGATCTGGGTCTCTCCTGACCCCGAGTTGATTCCATTCCGGGATGCCTTGCTGGGGTTTCTTCGGGAAAACCCGTCCATGGCCCTGGCGGTCCACTGGGGGATGATCTCGGCGGTCTATCCGTTCTGGTTCAATGTGGCCCGCCAGACCGGCCGTTTGCTGGCCTTGCAGGATCAGGTAACGCAGACCCAGATCATCAACCGCCTGAAGGAGCAGTACGGCGACCGGCAAACCGTCAGCCGCTATTCCCGGTTCGTCATCCGTTCCTTTGTCGCCTGGGGAGCCCTGAAGGATTCCGAGGCCAAAGGCTGCTATGAGAAAGCCGCTCCGATGAGCATTGCCGAGCCAAACCTGGCCATCCTGATGTTCGAGTCCGCACTCCTGGCCACCCCGGAGGCCAAGGGCGCATTGGGGCTGCTCCTGAACAACCCGGCATTCTTCCCATTCCAGCTCCCCGTGATGACCGGTGATTTTGTATCCCAGCGCAGCGACCGGATCGACGTGGTTCGCTATGGACTGGACGATGAGCTGTTGAAGTTGAAGGATCAGCAAAAATGAACATAACCACCGGACAGATTTACGAAGGAGATGGATATGTCTCTTTAAATCGTTAGAGGAACGATAAGAAACAACGTTGCAATTCAGTCGCTGATTGCGGCGTTAAGAAATATCGGAGCGCAAGGAACTTTGTACGCAGGTTACCCAATTATCGCCTCCGCAGACTCAAGTCATACGATAGAAGCTCTTCTTGTTTCACAAGCGTATGGACTCGTAGCGTTCAATTGCCCAAACCAGTAAGATCAAATTGATTCAGTGAAAGACGCCCAAGGCCAGATATTTTATCTGATTGAGGGGTATCTCAAAAAACACGAAACCCTAAGAAAGGGTAGGAATCTCGCTTTTTCACCGATATAAAGCCTACCAAAAAACGAGAAAACGTTCAGAAGCCCAACTCGAAGGGAGCGATTCTAAAAATAATCGAAAAGGAAATTGCGAATCTCGACCAATGGCAGAAAAAAAGCGGCGATTGAAGTCCCAGATGGCCCTCAACGGGTCCAGGGTTTAGCTGGTTCCGGAAAGACTGTTGTGCTGGCTCTTAAGGCGGCATACCTCCATGCACAACATCCCGATTCGGAGGCACGCCGAACTGGGATCGCCTGCGCATATTGCATGCATGGGGTTCATCCGGAGAACCCGGCGTTTATTATCAAGGAGTTACGAGGAGCGCGGGCTTTGAGACTGTTTTGCGCCAGGTCGTCGTTCCCTCCGGGCTTTTCAATAAAATACAATAACGACTGGGAAAAACCTTGTGAAAATTGCGACGATCCTGGACCACAAATCGGCCGCCCCTTTAAGGGTTGAATCGACGCTGGATAATTCAGCAAAAGCCAGGTGTTCTGTTTTTCTTCTTGTCTTTTATGGGTGCCCGGGGTTATCCTCCCTTGTCAATTTTTCACTACGAATCTCTTCCGAACGGTGAGGTCATGGGTACATTCGATAAACGGCTGACCATGGATGAACGGGCGGGCTGCATCCGGATGAGCCGCACCAGGCTTTACGGCATGACCCGGCGCGGCGAGATACCCGCTTCCAAGATCGGCAACCAGTGGCGTTTCGACCGGGAGGAGATCGACCCATGGATAAAGGCGCCCGCGACCGGCAAAGGGAGGCCGAAGGCATGAGCGCGAAAGTCACCTGCCAGCCGCCCTGCACCTACCGGCGCGGCGGCGTCGGAGTGATGGCGGCCCGGCCTGGCGATGGGTAATCCCCGGATGGCGATATGGCTCTGGACTACACCACATTAGAACTGCTCCGCCAGAACCACCCGGCCTGGCGGTTGTTGCGCGCCCATCATGCGCCGCTGGTGGCCGGTTTTCTCCACCGGGTGTTCATCGTGCCCAATGTGCGGAATCTGCCCCAGGCAGACTTGGTCGAGGCGTTGGAAGATGAGCTCTTCGCCTTGCGCGAGCAGCTGGGGGCCGAAGCCTTTCCCGGAACCGCCCAAGGCTATCTCAACGACTGGGCCGAAAACGACAAGGGGTGGCTGCGGAAATTCTATCCGGCAGGAACGGACGAACCGCACTTTGACTTGACTCCGGCGACGGAAAAGGCCCTGGCCTGGCTGGAAGGGTTGACCGAACGCGCCTTTGTCGGCACGGAATCCCGTCTGCTCACCCTTTTCGAACTGCTCCGGCAGATGAGCGAGGGGAGCCAGACCGATCCGCACGTTCGGATCGCCGAGCTGCAGAAACGCCGCAGCGATATCGATGCGGAAATCGCTCGCATTCTGGCGGGCGACATTCCGCTCTTGGACGACACGGCCCTGAAGGACCGTTTCCAGCAGTTTCTGCAACTGGCGCGGGAACTGCTGGCCGACTTTCGCGAAGTGGAACACAATTTCCGCATGCTGGACCGGCGGGTACGCGAGCGCATTGCCCTGTGGGAAGGAGCCAAGGGGGCGCTGCTCGAAGAGATCATGGGCGAGCGCGACGCCATAGCCGATTCCGATCAAGGGAAGAGCTTTCGAGCCTTCTGGGACTTCCTGATGTCCCAGTCCCGGCAGGAAGAGTTGAGCCGCTTGCTGGAACAGGTCTTGTCCCTTCCGCCGATCCTGGCCATGCGCCCCGAAACCCGTCTGCAGCGCGTGCATTACGATTGGCTGGAAGCGGGGGAGCATACCCAGCGAACGGTGGCCAAACTCTCCGAACAGCTGCGCCGGTTTCTCGACGATCAGGCCTGGCTGGAGAACCGGCGCATCATGGACATCCTCCACAGCATTGAAAACCACGCGTTGGCGTTGCGCGAAGAGTTTCCGACGGGGGATTTCATGCCCTTGGCCGAGACCTCCGCGACGGTCGAGCTTCCCATGGAGCGGCCTCTTTACCGGCCACCGCTCAAGCCCCTCATTGTTGAGATGGTGCTGGATGAAGGGGATGCGGATGTGGATACGGCGGTTCTCTACGAGCAGGTGGTGGTTGACCGGGCTGAGTTGACCAGAAATATCCGCCAGGAGCTCCAGGTCCGCAGCCAGATAAGCCTTGCCGAGGTGGTGGGTCGCCATCCACTGCGTCACGGGTTGGCCGAACTGGTTGCCTATTTGCAGCTGGCCGGTGAATGGCCCAAAACGGCCGTGGACGATGACGTACAGGAGCAGGTGAACTGGCAGTTGGAGACGGGTGTCATGCGCCGGGCGACCTTGCCGCGCATTATTTTGCTGAGGAACTGATGATGAATGTGACCGATATCGACTCCAGCCGCCCGGTCAGGCCGGACCGCGAACTCTCGTCCGTGGTGGTTCCTCTGCTCAAGGGGGTGCTGTATCGGGAGGAGAATCCGGGATTGTGGGGCTTGCTTCTGAATCGGCAAGCGGGGGTTCGGGATTACGTGGCCGTGCTCGGCCTGGAATTGATGCTCGACGAGGCGGAAGGATACGCTTTTTTGCGTTCCCGGCAGGATGACGATGAGGACAGTTTGGCGGCCGGCCCACGCCTGGTTGTCCGGAGGCAGCTTTCCTATCCGGTCAGTTTGCTGCTCGCGCTCTTGCGGAAGAAGCTGGCCGAGTTTGACGCCGCTGGCGGCGACACGCGCCTGATTCTTCCTCGGGATGAGGTTGTGGAAATGATCCGGATTTTTCTTCCGGCGGGCAGCAACGAGGTGAAGCTGATCGACCAGATCGATGCAGCCTTGAACAAGATTGCCGAGCTGGGGTTCATCCGCCGCTTGCGGGGGCAGGGACAGATGATTGAAGTGCGGCGCATTATCAAGGCGTTTGTCGATGCGCAGTGGCTCGCCGACTTTAACGAACGGCTGGCGGAATATCGACAACAAATTGCGAAACCTCGGGAGGGGATGGATGGCTGAGACCCTCGATCTGGAATTTATGGCCGATGACCGGCTGGCCGGATTTCGCCTGCAACGGCTCGAGGTTTTTAACTGGGGGACCTTTGACGGCCGGGTCTGGACGCTGCGCATGGGCGGGAAGAACGGCCTTCTCACCGGTGATATCGGTTCCGGAAAATCGACCTTGGTCGACGCCGTCACCACCTTGCTGGTACCGAGTCATCGCGTTGCCTACAACAAGGCGGCAGGAGCCGACAGCCGTGAACGTTCGCTCAAATCCTATGTGCTCGGCTATTACAAGTCGGAGCGGCAGGAAACCCTTGGCAGCGCCAAGCCGGTCGCACTGCGCGACTTTAACGGTTATTCGGTGATCCTCGGCGTTTTCTACAACGCCGGGTACAAAAAAACCGTCACCCTGGCGCAGGTCTTTTGGATGAAGGATGCCAATACGCAACCGGCTCGCTTATATGCGGCCTGCGAACGAGACCTTTCCATTGCGGCTGATTTTTCCGGGTTCGGCAGCGAGATGGTCGGTCTTCGCAAGCGGCTGCGTGGGAGCGGTGTCGAGCTGTTTGACAGCTTTCCTCCTTACGGATCATGGTTCCGTCGTCGTTTTGGCATCGATAATGAGCAGGCGTTGGATCTTTTTCATCAGACCGTGTCCCTCAAGTCGGTGGGGAACCTGACCGACTTCGTGCGCAGTCACATGCTTGAACCCTTCGATGTCGCACCGCGCATCTCCGCCCTGATCGGGCACTTCGAAGACCTTAACCGGGCTCACGAGGCGGTTCTCAAGGCCAAACGTCAGGTCGAAATGCTGGAGCCTTTGGTGGCCGACTGTGAACGACATCGGGAACTGGCTCGAGCGGCGGATGATCTGCGAGCTTGCCGCGATGCCCTGCGACCCTGGTTCTCCACCCTGAAACTGGATCTGCTGGAAAAGCGTTTCACCTCCCTCAATGAGGAGTTGACCCGGCACCGAGCCGCCATCGAGCGTCTGGAGGAGCAGCGGCGTGCCCAGCAGGGGCAGGAGCGCGAGCTTCGCCGCACCATCGCGGAAAACGGCGGGGACCGGATCGAGGGCATCGGTGAAGAAATCCGGCAGAAACAGGACGAGCTGGAACGTCGCAAGCGGAAGGCCTCCCGCTATGAGGAGCTGGTCCGCGCCTTGGGGCAGCACCCCGCCGCGACCGGGGAAGAATTCCTTCGTCAGCGGTCTGAAACCGCAACGTGGCGTGAAACTGCTGAAGAAGCTGAAGCGAAGGCTCAGAATGATCGAACCCAGGCCGAGGTCGACTTTTCCCAGGGGAGAAGTGAATACGATCGGTTGAAAAATGAAATCAACGGCTTGAAAGCCCGGGTCAGCAACATCGACGAAAAGCAGATCGCCATGCGGCGTTCGCTCTGCCAGAAGTTGAATTTAGCCGAAGACGAGATGCCGTTTGCCGGTGAGTTGCTGCAGGTTCGCGAGGACGAGCGTGACTGGGAAGGGGCTATCGAACGGCTGCTCCACGGTTTCGGATTGTCTCTGCTGGTTCCGGATCGTTATTACGCCAAGGTGGCTGAATGGGTTGACGCCACGAACCTGCGGGGGAGGCTGGTTTATTTCCGGGTTCGTGATGGGGGGCGCGGCGAGTTGCCGGCGGTCCATCACGATTCCCTGGTACGCAAGCTACAGGTCAAACCCGACTCGTCCTTTTACGACTGGATCGAACGGGAGGTGGCCCACCGCTTCGATCTGGCTTGTTGCCTGTCTCAGGAACAGTTTCGCCGCGAAACCAGGGCCATCACCCGGGCAGGGCAGATCAAGGCACCTGGGGAACGGCATGAAAAAGATGACCGGCATCGTCTCGATGATCGTCGGCGCTATGTTCTTGGGTGGAGCAATGCCGAGAAAATCGCCGCTTTGGAAAAGGAAGCCGGGCGGCAGGAAGCACACCTTTCTGAACTTGCCGGTCGCATCAGCACGCTGCAAAAGGGACAGTCCGCCCTCAGGGAGCGTCTCTCGATCCTCTCGAAACTGGGCGAATACACCGATTTTCGTGACCTCGACTGGAAACCCGTGGCAGTTGCCATCGCCAGGCTGGAAGCCGAGAAACGTGAGCTTGAAGCGGCCTCCGATCTGCTCAAGACCCTCACGATGCGCTTGACCGCCCTCGAAAACGAGTTGAAGGAAACGGAGGGTCAACTCGATGACCGGAAGGACAAGCGCTCGAAAACCGAACAAAAAATAAGCGCCGCAAAAGATCTTCAGCAGCAGGCACAAGCCTTGTTGGCTGGAACAGCAGAGGATACTGTCCGGCGATTTGCCATGCTGGAAGAAATGCGCGAGGAGGCGCTTGGCAGCCAGTCATTGACGGTTGAATCCTGTGACAGTCGTGAGCGCGATATGCGCGACTGGTTGCAGGCCAGGATCGACGCCGAAAATTCGAAGATCAATCATTTGTCCGAAAAGATCATCAAGGCGATGACCGAATACAGGAAGGAGTGGACGCTGGAAACCCGGGATGTGGATGTCGATACCGCAGCCGGTCCTGAATTCAAGACAATGCTTGATCAACTCCGGGCGGACGACCTGCCCCGTTTTGAAGGGCGTTTCAAGGAACTCCTGAACGAAAACACCATCCGAGAGGTGGCGAATTTTCAATCTCAATTGGCACGCGAACGGGAGACCATCAAGGAGCGCATTGCTCAGATCAGCGAATCACTTATCCAGATTGATTACAATCCCGGCCGATACATCAGTCTCGAAGCACAGATGAATCTCGATGCCGATATCCGTGACTTCCAGACCGAGCTGCGTGCCTGTACCGAAGGAGCGCTTACCGGCTCGGAGGATGCGCAGTATTCGGAAGCAAAATTCCTGCAGGTGAAGCGAATCATCGAACGATTTCGAGGCCGGGAAGAACATTCAGATCTGGATCGACGCTGGACTGCCAAGGTGACCGATGTCCGCAACTGGTTCGTTTTTGCTGCCAGTGAACGTTGGCGCGAAGACAAAACCGAGCACGAACATTACGCGGATTCCGGTGGAAAATCGGGCGGCCAGAAGGAAAAACTCGCCTACACCGTACTTGCCGCCAGTCTGGCGTATCAATTCGGCCTGGAATGGGGAGCGGTGCGCTCGCGCTCCTTCCGCTTCGTGGTGATCGACGAGGCTTTTGGACGAGGTTCCGATGAATCGGCCCAATATGGTTTACAGTTGTTCGCGCAACTCAACCTGCAGCTGCTGATCGTCACGCCGTTGCAGAAAATCCATATCATCGAGCCTTTCGTCGCAAGTGTCGGTTTTGTTCACAGTGAAGATGGTCGCAACTCTGTTCTGCGCAACCTGAGTATTGAGGAATATCAGGCCGAAAAGCAAAGGATGCAAGGATGAAGTGGACGACGCCGGCCGATCTCAAAGCGCAGGTGCGGAAACTCTGGGATCGCGGCTTGCTGCTCGCTTCCCTGGCTGGTGGGGAGACGCTCTTCCCTCGTCGGCTGACGCTCAGAAGTCCGGATTCACGGGGACTGAGCGAGCGGTTTCCCGAGGTGCGCGAGTGGATCGCCCAATTGTCCTCAGCCGCCGGTTCCTATCGGATCGAATGGCGCAGCGTCAATCACCGCATTCTTGGAGCCAATGAAATTCCCGCGGCAATTTGGATCGATACGCTGGAGGAGGCACTCGGACTGATCGGTAAGCGCCGGGCGGCGGATCAGTTTGCCACGTTGGTTGAACTGACCAGGGAGAAACAGCCTGAATTGGTTCCTTGGCTGGCAAAGCGCCCGCTACGAGCTTTGGAATTGTCCGAAGACTGGTCGCGTCTGCTGGAGATTGTCACCTGGGTGCTCAAGCATCCCCGCCCCGCGATTTACCTGCGCCAGATCGATCTGCCGGGTGTCCATACCAAGTTGATTGAAGGGCATCGGGGCGTGCTGGCGGAATTGCTCGATCTCGTGTTGCCGGGGGAAGCCATTGATGCAACACACACGGGCATTGGTGGATTCTGCCGCCGTTATGGTTTTCTGGACAAACCTTTACGGGTGCGCTTCCGTGTGTTGGACCGGAATATCCGGTTGCCGGCGGTGGAATCCGATCAGGACATCACTCTGACGCAGGCATCCTTCGCCTCTCTTGATCTGCCGGCATCGAAAGTGTTCATCACCGAAAATGAGATCAACTTCCTGGCTTTTCCGGATGTTCCTGATGCGATGGTGATTTTTGGGGCGGGGTACGGTTTCGACAATCTCGCTGCTGCCCCCTGGTTGCACCAGCGAGGCATCTACTATTGGGGAGATATCGATACCCACGGATTCGCCATTCTCAATCAATTGCGTGGGTTCTTTCCCCACGCCGTGTCTTTTCTCATGGATCTGCAGACACTCTTAGCCCATAGGTCGCTCTGGGGAGTGGAGGCACAGCCTGAAACAGGGACCCTTGCGCGGTTGAATTCCGAGGAAAGCGTCCTTTACGATCAGTTGCGCCGGAACCATTGGGGGGACCGGGTTCGGCTTGAGCAAGAGAGGATTGGATTCGGTTTTCTGCATGATGTTCTTCGGGGGCTGCCGAGATGAAAAAAACCGGTGCGTAGGCGGGGGGCTTGCTCTCGGTCTTTCCGGGTTATGTTTCCGCCCCCCCGGGAAAGGCCCGGTTTCGGCCTCCCGGAAAACTCGGCCGGGAGGCGGTGTCCTCATTACACAAAGGGTCACTGTTTTTGATCTCTGAATCCCTTCTGGAATCCGCACATATTTCGCCTTCCTGCTGAATTCAGGTGTTCCTGTTCAGGATATTCTTGCATGAACCGTCTTGATGGCGTATTGAAATGCCTGTGCTCGGCAGCTTGGAGAACGCTTTGAAAGGAGGTCATGATGAACCGGCAGAGATACAGGGGAGTCCTTGTCGTCGGGGTGGTGATGGTCCTGATGGTTTCTTCGCTCGTTTTTCCGTGGGCGGTTCAGGCGGCGGGGAAGCCCGTTAAACTGAGGGTGATCAGTGCGTGGGCCCAGAACAACAAAATGAACGACGCCCTCTGGATACTTCAGAAGAAAGTCAGGGAGAACTCGAAAGGGAGACTTGTCTTGGTCTGGGGCGGAGGACCGGAAGCCATTCCTTCTTTCCAGCTGGTCGAGGCGTTGAGAAACGGCGTCATCGACGTGGCCTGGACGGCGCATACCTACAATGTCGCCCAGTTGCCGGTGGTGGAAGGCGCCAAGCTTTCAACCATGACGCCATGGGATGAAAGAAAAACCGGAGTCGCCGATTTCTACCGGAAGATCTACTGGAATAAGCTGAATGCCTACTACCTGGGCAGAGGAACCCCCGGGCTTTCTTATAATCTGTACACCGTTACCCCGGTGAGATCGCTTGCGGATTTCAGGGGGATGCCCGTCAGGGTTACCCCCGCCTACAAGGCGTTCGCCCAGGCATTGGGGGCGGTGCCCGTTGCCACGGACCCGGGCGAGGTCTACTCCGCCCTTCAGCGGAACATGATCAAGGCCTATGGCTGGCCGTCCCTTGGCATCGGCGATTTAGGGTGGGACGAAGTGACGAAATTTGTCATGGAACCGTCCTTTTACCAGGTGGACGTGATCGGCCTGGTCAATGTCAATGCCTGGAATAAACTGCCCAAGGATCTGCAGGATGTGTTGAATGTCTCCATGCAGGCAACGGAACGCAAGGCGTACGATCACTTCAAAAAGCTCGTCCAGGAGGATCGTCAAAAATTGCGGAAAAAAGGTCTCAAGGAAACAAGGCTTACCAGGGCCGAGTCGGACAAGTATCTCCGGACGGCCTATGAGGCCTCCTGGAAGGAGGTCCTGAAAAAAGATGCCAAACAGGGTGCGATCCTGCGGAGTCTGCTGGGTAAGAAACCAGGGAAGTAGCTCGGCGGCGGCGTTGATATTCCTCGACAGGGTTTTCTTCCCGGTGCGGGAGCGGCGATGATGAAAAAGAAGGGTCCGGCGGGCATTTTTCTCGACAGGCTGAATACGGCCGTGGCATGGATCGCGGCCTTCATGGTCATTTTCATGATGTTCGCCATTTCCTGTGCGGTGGCGGCCCGTTATCTCTGGGGGCAGTCCGTACCATGGGTGGTCGAGATAAGCAGCTACCTGATGCTCTACATCACTTTTCTGGGGACGGCCTGGCTGCTGCGTCAAAACGGCCATGTCGAAGTCGACCTGATCCTGAATAACCTGAAGCCGAGGACGGCCGCCGGGTTCAGGGCCGTTACGTCCGTCGCCGGTGCTCTGGTGAGCCTTGTCCTCGCCTGGCAGGGCGCTGTGGTGACCATCGACTATTTCGAGCGGGAGGTGACGGTCATGGGCATCCTCGATACGCCGCAGTGGATGCTTGTGGGAGTGATTCCGCTGGGTGGATTTCTTCTCTTCATCGTGTTCGTTGCCCGCATCTGGGTGCTGGCCCGTTTTGTCATGGGCGGAGAGGAGAATCCTGAACCGGATTGATCCCTCGGTGGTTTGTCGAGGGACATTGAAGTCAGGATAGGGAGGGTCTCTTTTCATCATGGATTGGTGGTGGGTACTGGCACTGCTTTTCGGCGGCCTGTTCATCCTGATGTTCACCGGTCTGCCGGTGGCCTTCTCTTTCCTGTGCGTCACCACCGTCGCCGCTTACATGCTCATGGGCGGTCCGTTCGGACTGACCCAGCTGGTTGTCAGCATCTTCGACTCCCTGACCAAATTCAATCTGACGGCGATTCCCTTCTTCATTCTCATGGGTGAGGTCCTCTACCATGCCGGGCTGGTGACGAAGGCCCTCGACGCCTTTTCAAAGATGGTCGGCAGAATCCCGGGAAGGTTGAGCGTCGTGACCTTTCTGATCGGGGGGCTTTTCGGCGCTCTGAGCGGCGCCACCGTGGCGAGCACCGCCGTGATCGCCTCGCTGATGGTTCCCGAGATGATGAAACGGCGTTACAGCAAATCGATGGTCCTGGGGCCGATCATGGCTTCCGGGTCTCTCGACATGATCATTCCGCCGAGCGCCCTGACCGTCCTTCTGGGCAGCCTCGCCGAGGTTTCCATCGGCCGGCTCCTCATCAATGCCATCATCCCGGGATACATCCTGCTGTCGATCTACATCGCCTACGTGGTGATCCGATGCATGATCAACCCATCGCTCGCCCCCAGGTACGAGTTCTCCGAAATAAGCCTGAAGGAAAAAATTTTTGCCGCTTTACATGAACTGATGCCCCTGGCCGTCGTCATCCTGATCGCCCTGGGGCTCATGATGATCGGCGTGGCGACGCCGACGGAGGCCGCCGCGCTGGCGAGCCTCGCGGCCTTTGTCATTGCGGCCCTGTATGGAAAACTCAACCGGCGGGTCATTCGTGAATCGATGATGAGCTCCCTGAAGGTAACCGTCATGATCCTCATGATCATCGCCGCTTCGGCTACCTTCAGCCAGGTTCTCGCCTTCTCGGGCGCCAGCCGGGGCATGCTCGAACTGGTCCTCGGAGCGGCGGTAAGCCCCATGTGGATCGTTGTCATCATGCTCGCGGTCGTTGTGGTCCTGGGGTTTTTCGTCGAGCAGGTATCGATCATGATGATTACGCTCCCCATCTTCATGCCCATTGTAAACGCCCTTGGCCTCGACCCGGTCTGGGTCTGCATCATGATCCTTCTTTGCCTGTCCGTCGGCCAGTTGAGCCCCCCCTTCGGCCTGGTCCTTTTCGTGATGAAAACCGTGGCGCCGCCCGAGATCGGCATGAAGGACATTTACCGGGCGGCCATTCCCTACTGTTTGCTCGACCTGGTCGGCGTGGCCCTGGTTTTCGCCTTTCCCATTCTGGCCACCTGGTTCAAGGGCTGACGGGAAATGTTCTCCATGGCCGAATTCACGGCGGTCCTACCGACCCGCTGTAAAAAATCTCGCACTTGCCGCCCTGCACCAGGCCTTTGGCCTCACTGTAGAGATTGATGATCGACGCGCCGAGCAATTGAAGCGCACTCACGGTACCGACAAGCTGACAGCCATAAGGCCACACCCGGTTTCAGCTTTTTGAGCGAAAGAATCTCGCTGCCCTTTACGGTGACGTGGATGTCGCCGGCGGATACGCCCAGGGGGAAAAGCGATATCCCGATTTTCCCGTTCAGTTTGACGTTGAGGCCGGACGCCTCCAGCAGTGCGGATTCGATGCGGGGTTTGCAGGAATTCATATCCAGCCGTGAGACGATGAACACGATGGCGACGGCGACAAGCGCGATGACGCTGCCCGTGATCGTCAGAATCTTCCTGGTTGAGTCGATGACTTCATCTCAACTTTGACGGCCTCGTAAAAAGGTCCGCTTTGTCATTTCGAGGGGCGTCTGTGACGAAAAATCTCTGGTCATATTGGATCCTTCCCGTTCTTTCAGGATAACGGATCGATCCTTTTCCGACTTTTTACGGAACCGTTGTCTTTTTTTATGAAATTGCGCATGACTAAAATACGAGTTGAAGCGGAATCCCTTTCCGCCGGAATTCATCGGCCAGTTTTCGGCCCATTTCGGAGAAGAAGCGGTTTTCGACGGCCCAGGCCAGATTCTGTTCCCGGTAGACGCGGTTTGCGTAGTGATAATTCAGCCGGTCCACCAGGACATAATCGACCGCACCCTCAAGGGCATCGGGCAGCCTTTCCGCGCCGGGAAGAATGGGCGCGATCATGGCGAAGGTTTTGATCCCCCGGCCGTGCAGAGCGTTCAAGGCTTCGATCCGTTCCCCGATCGGCGAGGCGCCGGGTTCGAAGATCTGCCGGATCTTTTCGTCCGCCGTGGTAATGGAAAACCCCGCTTCCACGTTTCCTGAGGTCCGGAGGAGATCGATATCCCGCAGCACAAGCGAAGACTTGGTCTGGACCGTAACCGGCCATCCCGCTCCCAGCAGCACTTCCAGGCACTTCCTCGTCAGCCGGTATTCCTTTTCAACGGGTTGGTAAGGATCACAGACGCCGCTTACCCAGACCCGGCCCACCGGCTTTCTTTCGATCTCTTTCGCCAGCAGTTCCGGTGCGTTTATTTTGACGTCCACAAACTCGCCCCAGGGTTCCCGGTGGCCGGTGAAGCGCTTCATGAACGCGGCGTAGCAATACCGGCACCCGTGGCTGCATCCCCGGTAAGGATTCATGGCGTAATCGTAAACCTGGGATTTGGACAGGACGGATTTGACGGATATTTCTTTAACGATCATAGGAACTCAACCATTCTGGGTTTGCCATTCATGACATGAAAGGTAGCACAATTTAAGCCGGTCTTCTTCTTTTTTGTTCATGAAATCACCTGATCAGTGCGCGGGTATTCAGAGCTTTTGTATCCTGCGCCGATCTTATCTCGTCAATTCGATCGCTTCCCCTATTTTTAACCCGGCCGGAAATGATCCGGCTTTATTCATGCGGCGGTTTCCCCCGCCGCTTTTAATCGACGACATCCAGTGCGTTCCGGAATTGCCGCCCGATATCAAAAATGACGGAGGGGGCTGCGCTTCAACAGGCGCCCGATTTTCCGATGATGAACGAACGGATGAATCTGGTTTTCACAGGAAGCGATGTCTGATACAGTGTGGCCCACGGCGTCACCATGCACCTTGATCAGGTCGAAGATCAGGCGTAACGCCACAAAGGGATGCACATGGCCGACCGGGCAAAAAGGTTCGATGCCTTCCTGCAGTCTAATGAACGAAATATCCTGACGCAAGCCGGCAGGATTTCACAGGATATGGCCGAAGAACACGTCGGAGGGGGGATGAACCGCGAGATGGATTTCGAACACGTGAAGTATGACGTTATGACCCGCCACGGTAAGGCGATGGAGATTGCAGGCATGGGAGGGACGAGATCATGAGGCTCCTCCATACCTCTGACTGGCACATTGGCAGGACCTTGTACGGCAGAAAACGCTACGAGGAGTTCGAGGCGTTTCTGCACTGGCTGGCAGAGACGATTCAGGGGGATGGAATCGATGCCCTGCTGGTGGCCGGTGATGTTTTTGATACCAGCGTTCCGAGCAACCGCGCTCAGGAGCTGTATTACCGATTCCTGTGCCGGGTGGCCGCCTCACCCTGCCGGCACGTTGTGGTCGTCGCCGGAAACCACGATTCGCCCTCGTTTCTCAATGCCCCCAGGGAACTGCTCAAGGCGCTCAATGTGCACGTGATCGGCAGTGCGTCCGAAAACCCGGAGGACGAAGTGCTCGTGCTCCGCGATGGGCGGGATACCCCGGAGTTGATTGTCTGCGCCGTGCCGTACCTGCGGGACCGGGATATCCGCGTGGCGGAAGCCGGAGAGAGTGTCGAAGACAAGGAACGGAAGCTGATCGAAGGTATCCGCAGCCGTTACGCCGCCGTTGCCGCCATTGCAGAGCGGAAAAAAATCGAGCTTGGGGCGGACGTCCCGGTGGTCGCCATGGGTCACCTTTTTACCGATGGAGGCCAGACCGTCGATGGCGACGGCGTGCGGGAACTCTATGTCGGCTCGCTGGCCCATGTAACCGCCGGGATTTTCCCGGAAAATTTGAATTACCTGGCGCTGGGGCACCTGCACGTTCCGCAAAACGTGAACGGTTCCGGGATCATGCGCTACAGCGGCTCTCCATTGCCCATGGGGTTCGGGGAAGCGATGCAGCGGAAGAGTGTCTGCCGGGTTGAATTCCACAGCAGGGCAGCATCGGTTCAGCTGATGGATGTCCCGGTGTTTCAGAAGCTTGAGCGCGTCAAAGGCGACTGGGACGGCATTTCAAGGCGGATTCTCGAACTTTCTGCTGCCGGGTCCCGGGCGTGGCTCGAAGTCGTTTACGAAGGCGACGAAGTTATGGGCGACTTGCGTGAACGCCTGGACGCCGCCGTCAGCGGTACTCAAATGGAAATCCTGCGGGTGAAGAACAGCCGCGTCATCGACCGTGTGCTGGGGCGGATCCATGAAGAGGAAACGCTGGAGGATCTGGACGCAAACGAGGTATTCGAACGATGCCTCGCCGTGCATGACGTTCCTGAGCAGCAGCGGCCTGAATTGCTCCGCGCCTACGGGGAGGCGCTTTCCTCCCTGTACGAAGACGAGGTGAATGCTTTGTGATTTTGGATTTTGAATCGGGAGTTCCGGAGTCGTGGAAGCTCAAAGACCGGATTCATCGCAAAACCGGGCGTTGCGGCCGGGGAGGATGAGTTAACGGGGATGTCTGTATCCTCGGTCAAGACGCCGCGGCGTAATCACAAATCACAAATCATGGATCACAAATCATGAGGATTCTCAAGATACGCTTCAAAAACCTCAACTCCCTGGTCGGAGAATGGGAGATCGACCTGACGCACCCTGCGTTTGCCTCCGACGGCATCTTCGCCATCACCGGCCCGACCGGTGCGGGGAAGACGACCATCCTCGATGCCGTTTGCCTTGCCCTCTACGGCCGCACGCCCCGCCTCAGCAAGGTCACCAGGAGCGGGAACGAGGTTATGTCCCGCCAGACAGGCGAATGTTTCGCCGAGGTCACCTTCGAGACGCAGGCGGGCCGCTTCCGCTGCCATTGGAGTCAGCACCGGGCGCGGAAAAAAACGGACGGCGAGTTTCAGGCTCCGAAGCACGAGATTGCCGATGCCGATTCGGGCGAAATCTTCGAAACCAGGATAAAGGGTGTGGCCGACCAGATCGAGGCTGCGACCGGCATGGATTTCGACCGTTTTACCCGGTCCATGCTACTGGCCCAGGGCGGTTTCGCGGTATTTCTGCAGGCGATCCCCGATGACCGCGCGCCGATTCTGGAGCAGATAACCGGCACGGAGATCTATAGCCGAATCTCCATTCGCGTTCACGAGCGTTGTTCCGAAGAGCGAAAACGGCTGGATGCGTTGCAGGCGGAACTGGCGGGGATGCAGCTCCTGGCGCCGGAAGACGAACAGCTGCTGGCCGAGAGCCTGGATGGAAAGGTCCGGCAGGACGCTGAACTCACCCGGCTGGTCGCCCAGAAAAACCTGGCCATTACATGGACCCTTGGTATGGCCCGGCTTGAAGAGGAATTGAAGGCGCTCGGTCAGGCAAAGGATGAATTGCAGGCCAGGATGGAGGCTTTTGTTCCCGAGGATGAACGGCTCAGGCTCGCTAATCAGGCCCTCGAACTTTCTGCCGATCATGCCGCCTTGACGGCTGCACGAAAAGAACAAGATGCAGACCGCGGCTCGCTGCGCGAATGGCGGGAGTCCCTTCCTGCGTGCACCGATGCCGCCAGGCAGGCGGAAGACGCCATGAAGACGGCTTCCGGGCGTCTCGCGGCAAATAAGACGGAACAGCAGAACGCACTGCCCGTCATCCGGAAAGTTCGCGAACTGGACCTGAAGATCGCCGAGAAGGACCCTCCCATTGAAGCGGCGAATGATTCCATCGCGGAACATTCGACCTCTCTCGATACGCTTAGGTCAAAGCAGAAGAACGATTCGGGAGAGCTTGGCGACAGGCGCAGAGTATTGGCGGAACTGCAGGCGCTGCTCACAGCATCCCGGGCGGATGGTGAACTGGTTGAACGACTCGCCGGGCTGCGCAGCCGGTTCGATGTCCTGAAGGTTCTGAACGGTCAACTGGCGGGCAAGCTGAAAGAAGCAACGCAGGCTGGCAGCCGGCTCCAGGAGGCATTGAGCGCCTGGCGGAAACAGGCGGCCTGTCTGGAAAAACGGAGACGTGACCTGGATGGAATCCAGGGGGCGCTGGCTGAGAAACATGCCGGACTTCTGGAAATTCTCGAGGGGCGGGATGTGGCGGAATGGAGAAAAAGCCAGGCTTCACTGGCCGCCCAGAAAGACCTGATCGTCAAAACGCTTGATGCCGTCCGGGTCCTCTCGAAATCGAAGCGGGCCCAAATCGAACTCGACAGCCGACGCCTCACGCTTAAACAGGAAGAAACATCCCTGAGCACAACGCTTGCGGCTCGGGCTGAAAGGCAGGCGGCGCTTGAAAAGGAAACGGGCCTGCTGGAAACGCAGCTGACACTGCTCAAAAGAATCGAGGATCTCGAAGAGGTCCGCAGCCAACTTCAGGACGGTGAGCCTTGTCCATTGTGCGGAGCCAGGGAACACCCCTTCGCGGAAGGAAATGTTCCGGCCCCTGATGAAACCCGGCAACGCCTTGCCACGGTGAGGGCGGAGCTCAAATTCGTCAACGGTGATATCTCCAACCTGAAGGTCAGGCTGGCGCAGGTGGGCAAAGATCTCGAGCAGGTAGCCGCCGCCCGGAAGGAGCATGACGAGAAAATTGGTGAGGCCGGTCGGGTGATCGGTGACAACTGTTCGGAACTGACCTTGGAACCGGGACGATCCGCTTCCGACCCGGAGCTTTCCGGAGAGCTCGAGGGACTTCGTGAAGAGAACGCCCGCCGGCTCGTCTACGCTGCCCGCATCCTGGGGACGGCCGAATCCATCGAAAAGGAACTGGCCGAGCTTCGCGAATCACTGGAGAAAGCCCGGGATGCACTCGCAAAAAGGGAGCGTGAGGCCCAGGACGCCGCTCATAAGAAAGATTCCGTCGAACAATTGCTTGAACGAATGAGAGAGGAAGCGGCCGGGTACCGGGAGCAACAGGAAAAATCGTTCGGAGCGCTGCAGAAAGAGATTGAAGCTTTCGGGATTGCGGCACTCTCCATCGATACCCTGGACGCGGTTTTTGAACAGTTGACGGCGCGTCGGGACAAGTGGGTGGCCGGAAACAAGGAAAAGGCCGAGCTCGAACGGAGGATCGCTGCGCTCGAGATGCAGACCCGCCATCAGGCCGAGCAGCTCCAGCAGGGAGAAAACGATCTAAGGAAGCAGCAGGAGCATCTGGCCGGTCTTCTGCGTGACCGGGAGGTTCTTTGTCGCGAACGTCGCGAACTGTTCGGAGACAGGAAAACCGACGATGAAGAGGTGCGCCTTGCCGGCGCCGTCGAATCCGCCGAGAAAGATCTGGATCGCGCCCGTCAGCGATTGTCGTCGGCCCATCAGGAACTCAACCAGCTGAAAGCAAAAATCGATGAAATGGAGAAGACGATCCGCTCCCGTGATCTCCGGCTGAAGTCGATGGGGCAGGCCTTCTTGACGCGGCTTGAAGCGTCCGGCTTTACCGGCGAGGATCACTACCGGTCTGCCTGTCTTTCCGAAGGCGAGCGCAGGCAGTTGGCGCAAAAGTCTCAGAAACTGTCGGACGGGATGACCGAAATCACCTCCAAGGTGCTTGAGAAAGCCGGGCTGCTGGAAGTGGAGAGACAGAAGAAAATCACCGAAGAACCTCTGGATGGGCTCGAGAACGCACTGGCATTGCTGGTTGCCGATCAAAGGGAGCGCCAGCAGGAAATCGGCGGCATCCGGCAAAAGCTCAAAGACAATGAAAGCCTGAAGCAGCGGCATCAGGAACGGGTTCAAGCCATTGATGCCCAGAAACGGGAATGTGCAAGATGGAACCTGCTCCACGATCTGATCGGTTCCGCGGATGGAAAGAAATACCGGAATTTCGTCCAGGGACTGACCTTCGAAATGATGATCGGCCACGCCAACCGGCAACTGCAGAAAATGACCGACCGTTACCTGCTGGTCCGTGATGACGCCCAGCCGTTGGAGCTCAATGTGATCGACAACTACCAGGCGGGCGAAGTTCGATCCACCAAGAACCTTTCCGGTGGAGAGAGCTTCATCGTCAGCCTGGCGCTGGCGCTCGGGCTGTCCCAGATGGCCGGCCGGAATGTCCAGGTGGACTCGCTCTTCCTGGACGAAGGTTTCGGCACACTGGATGAGGAGGCCCTGGATACCGCCCTGGAAACCCTTGCCGGTCTACAGCGGGACGGCAAGTTGATCGGTGTCATTTCGCACGTACCGGCCATCAGAGAGCGCATCAGCGCCCGGATTCAGGTGACCCCTCAAACCGGGGGAAGAAGCCGGATATCCGGACCCGGATGCCGGAAATTGGAGGCTTCTCAACAGGGACCTGGTTAACATTGAGAATGCCCGGCGAATTGAAGACAGCGGGAGCCGTTCTCGCCGAATGGCCCCAGGACGCGGAGGCCGTCAATCGTTTGTCCAAGCCGCGTTCATCTGGAACCCCCCTTCAATTGTCAAGATGAAAGATTTGACCCCTCGCTTGTCCGGAGCGTTAGAGAAGTCTTGACAAATTAATAAGGATTATATTACTGCTTTTCCGTGAAAAGTTAAAAAATTGAATATTGCGCAATGGGTCTGGAAATCTTCGGATTTCTGGAGAACTGTATGGTCGGGCCGCCATCTATCATAAATGTTAGATGGCGGTTTTTTTTCATCAAAAAGAGAGGTGACATCGATGTTTGATGCAAAAGAAGTGATTGTTCTCGCTATTTTCTTCGCTCTTTTCGGAACGCCCTTTATTCTTGCGGTACTGAAAAGTAAAAAAAATAAGCCCGTCAATCCCAAAAAGGGTGAAACGAAACCTTAATTTTGAACGGTGTAAAGTCGTTACGGCTTATTGACGGTTCAAGCGCCTTAGCGCTTTGAATTGACGAAGAGCCTTATTCCGAGGTTCCATCTCCGGTGCGACCTCTTCTAACCCAATGTCGCAGATGGGTACCCGCCCGTTTGCCTGGGCAAGGCTTGCCGGCCGGGCGAATCCGCTATCCGTTGGCATAAGATGGTACGGCACCAAATGTTTCAAAAAGCTCCATACCCATTTCTTGAGACGTATACAATTCATCCACGGTCATCATAACGATGAGTACTTTTTGACCAGGTGCGTGAATCGATCATCCCGCCCTCTCCGGCTTTGTTTCTTCATATCATAACGAATTCCCTTGCTTTTTCCCTCCCGAGCCGGCGCAGTGCGGCCTTGGCATGAGATTTGATCAATTCAAAGCAGAGCTATGAGAGATACGGGCAAAAAGAAATCATGCAAAGGAGATCAGTTATGAAGCGAAAAGTAACGATGTTTGTGATGGCGGTCTTTCTGTGTGCCGGGAGTTACGCTTATGCAGGTCCGCCCAGCAGCAAGCAATCCCAGGAACGGCAGAGACCGCAGCAGGAAATGGAGCGTGAGAGCCTGAAGCATCGGCAGGAGATGGACAGGGGAGAGTACGGAAAGCATCTCGAATTTGGATACCATGACGGCAAGGGCAGGCAAAACGAGAGAAAGCATCGTTATTTCACCAGCGATCATCGTGTTTACATTCAGGATCATTATGTGAACCGGTATCATAAAGGTCACTGTCCTCCTGGACTTGCAAAGAAGAAAAACGGCTGCATCCCTCCCGGTCAGGTGAAAAAGTGGAAAATCGGCCGTCCCCTGCCAAGGAACGTCGTCTTCTATGATCTTCCGAAAGACGTTCGGGATCATTTTGGCCCACCGCCACCCAGACACAGGTTTGTGCGCGTGGCGCAGGACATCCTGCTCATCGCAGTCGGGTCGGGTATGGTCATCGATGCCATCGATGATCTGAATTGGGAGTTCAATCGGTAACCGGACCGATGTTCCGGCTTCCATCAAATCAAACGGCAAGAAGGAAAAAGGAGGTGCAGTGATGAAACGCCTTAAGGTATTGGTCATCGCAGCAATTCTGGGGCTGTCAGTAGGTCTTCTCCCAAAGGCCGGCTTGGCCGACGATGTCCGCCTGGGAGTGGGCTTCTTCTTCGGCCTGCCTGTCCCCATGGTGACGATTGGGGACAATGGGCCGTATTATCAACACCGATACGCGTATGGTCCGTCGTACTACCGCGGTTACTACCATCCTGGATACAGGTATCATGATTACCGCCATGGAGGTCACTACGGACGTGGCGATTACGGTCACAGAGGTTACGGACGCGGGGACTTTGGACGGGGCGGTCACGGACGCAGGTAGCATTCATTATGCAGCCGGGTCGATGTCCCAGCCCTAAGAGGCTGTGTCGTAATGTCATTCTGAGCCGCCAGGCGAAGAATCTCGTTTTTTAACATCCTGTTATGATTAGATTCTTCACTTCGTTCAGAATGACCTCAAACGTCAATCGGGTATTACGACACAGTCTCTAAGCAGAGAGGGGAAACTTCCGTTTTAACGCATCGTGTTTCCCCTCTCATGTATTGCGGTGGGTGGTGTGCTTTTCATCCGAAGGCGACTTCGGCTGGTGAATGCATGCGGCCGTTTCCAGAAATGTTAAACGTGCTTTTCGCCGGACCGTTCCGGCATAAGTCCCGCGAAAGTGATCTCTATGGTTCGCATCGCGACGACTTCCAGGGGAAGCGCCCCGTCCTCCCTGAACCAGCGGTAAATCCAGTTGATGGTGCCGAAAAGGGAAAAGATAATGATGGAAACTTCGATGTTTTTTATCGTTTTTTCCTTGATTAACAGGGAAAATTGTTCGGCATACAAGTCATAGATATATCTTTCCCGGTACCGGATGTTTTTTTGCATTTCCATGGATAGTTTGTTGGTGTCTTCCACGAAGATTTTGACTTCCTTTTTTCTGTCGGCAAGAAGATTTATCTGGAAAAAGATCATCTGCTGCACACGTTCCAAGGGATCGGAATAACAGCGGATGATATCTTTCAGACTGGAGATTGCCTGGTCAAGCATGCTTTCGATAATGCAGAACAGGAGTTCGTCTTTGTTCTTGAAGTAATAATAAATGATGGTGTTTTCGACTTGCAGGTTTTCCGTGATTTTTCGGATCGGTGTTTTCGTATATCCATGTTTATAGAAAAGATCTGTTGCTTGCTGAATCAGTAGTTCCCTTGTTTTCTGGAAATACATCCGTTTTATTTCTCCTCAAAAAAATCGCTTTTATATAGAAGTGCTCAAGTTTTTTACACATTCCGAGAAAGCGCCAATCGATATTGAAACAAATCCATTCTTTTGTCCATTCATATTTACATTACACGGATTGGATGAAATCGCGAATGGCACGTTTTTATTGAGAAAATCGCTACATTTTATTCATACAGGCAAACATAACAAGCGTCAAGCTGGAATAGATCGGACATCCATTTAAATTCATTATGGATTCAGGATTTCTCCGGAATGGGGAATGGGTTTGTTCGATTGCCGGAGCAACAGATTACACAAAATTTCAGAGAATATTTCTTGACAGTCCCGTTTCATGTGTTGTAGATGTAGCAAGCGCTATATAAATTCCCGATACTGAAGTTCGACAATCTCAAATTAAAAAGAATAAAGCTCCGTACAATCAGCAACTTAACATCACTTTTAAATAGATTCGGTTTTCGTTGGGCCATTTTATACGGAGGATCGTCTGGTACAGGCTTTTCTCATATAATTTCCTTGTGGTGCAGGATGGATGGTTCGTCCCCCCGACCATCCATCTTGTGGGAAACGGGCTGATGGAAGGGAGGTGACACTGGGGTATCAATTTCTGAATCTCATGTCGGGGACACAGAGGGAAATTTAACCGTTCGTCGTGTGCAGAAGATAAGGGAGAAATCATGGAGGCAATCGGCATGTGGCCCAGCCGACATGAGCGTTCCGCATCGTGCACGAAACAATGTACAGCACATCCAAAGGAGGGAGGAACTGTTATTATGAGTAGTCGCATTTTACCGGAATTCGATTTGCTGGTGCCTCAGAATATACCGGAAGCGGTAGAGATGCTGACGAAGTATCAGAGCAAGGCGGCGGTGATGGCTGGCGGTACCGATCTTCTGGTGTTGATGAAGGCGGGGGTGAAGTCGGAGTACGTCTTGTCGTTGGCGGAAGTTCCGGGGTTGGATTACGTGATTTACGATCCCGTCGACGGTCTTCGGATCGGTGCGATGGCCACGTTGGCTCAGATCGTGGAGAGCGGGTCTGTGAAGGAGCATTATCCCGCCCTCTGGCAGTCTGCGGTGGTGAACGGGACACCCCAGACGCGGAACAAGGCG